>Ga0068860_100008056_pt1 | contig 10502 bp, 9 predicted proteins | sample KBSSwiS32_FD_66597 | JGI IMG/M metagenome (GOLD analysis project Ga0068860, IMG submission 66597) | Switchgrass rhizosphere microbial communities from Kellogg Biological Station, Michigan, USA - KBS Switchgrass S3-2 | ecosystem: Host-associated > Plants > Roots > Rhizosphere > Soil ...
CCCGATCCGAATGTGATCAAGCTGATGGGCGACAAGGCGCGCGCCCGCCGCGCCATGAAGAAGGCGGGTCTGCCGATGCTGTCCGGCAGCGACGGACCGCTCGATAGCGAAGAAAAAGCGCTCAAGTGCGCCAAGGACATCGGCTACCCGGTCATCATCAAGGCAGTTGCCGGCGGCGGCGGCCGCGGGATGCGCATCGTGCGGTCACCGGGAGACCTGGGCAACCTGCTCCGCACGGCGCAGCGTGAAGCGGAGGCGGCCTTCGGCGTCGGCGACGTCTATATCGAGAAGTATCTCGAAAACCCGCGGCACATCGAGTTCCAGGTGCTCGGCGACCATCACGGCAACCTCGTGCACCTCGGCGAGCGCGAATGCTCAATCCAGCGTCGTCACCAGAAGCTGCTCGAGGAATCGCCGGCGTCGCCGCTCACTGAGAAGATTCGCCGCAAGATGGGCGGCCTCGTCGCAGACGCCGCACGAGCCGTCCAGTACACGAACGCGGGGACCTTCGAGTTCCTGATGGACAAGGAGGGCAAGTTCTACTTCATGGAGGCGAACACGCGCCTCCAGGTCGAACACCCGGTCACCGAAATGGTCACCGGCATCGACATCGTCAAGGAGCAGATCCGGATTGCCGCCGGCGAGCGGCTCGGCTTCAAGCAGAGCGAGGTGACGTTCACGGGTCACGCGATCGAATGCCGAATCAACGCGGAGGATCCGGAGACATTCGCGCCGTCTCCAGGTGTCATCCATGCCTTCAGCGTGCCCGGCGGTCCGGGTGTGCGCATCGATACGGCCGCGCATTCGGAGTGCACGATCTCGCCGTACTACGATTCGATGATTGCGAAGATCATCGTGCACGGCCGCGACCGGCAGGAAGCGATCGCCCGCATGCGGCGGACGCTCGAGATGACGGTCGTCGAAGGAATCAAGACGACCGTGCCGGTGCAGTTGAAGATCATCAACGACCCCGACTTCATCGCCGGGAAGCTGAGCACGTCGTTCATGGAGCGCTTCGCGCCACCGGCAAAAGCAAGCAGTTCCCTGGCGGAAAGCGCGTAGCTACGAATCGCTTACACGCTATCGTCGACGTCGACCTGGCGGCGCGAGCGGGGTGGACGCCGATCGATCTTGCGCGTGCCTTCCTCGACGGCGGCGCCGCGCTGATTCAGCTCCGCGCCAAACAGCTCGGTTCGGCGGCCTTTCTCGATCTCGCAGACGCTGCGGTACGTCTCGCTCATCTCTATCACGCAAACGTCATCGTCAACGACCGCGCTGACATCGCGCTGCTATCCGCTGCGGCGGGCGTCCATGTCGGTCAGGACGATCTTCCGCCGTCGGCCGCGCGCCGGTTGCTCGGCAAGGAGGCGGTCGTCGGTCTGTCTACACACACCATTTCGCAAATCGAGCGTGCGGTGCTCGAACCGGTTAGCTACGTGGCGGTCGGACCCGTGTTCGGCAGCAGGAGCAAGGATACGGGTTACACGGCCGTTGGTCTCGAGCTCGTCGGTACTGCCGCGCACGTAGCCGGCAAGCGGCCAGTCGTCGCCATCGGTGGTATCACCCTCGAAAACGCTCGATCGGTGATCGACGCGGGCGCGACGGCTGTTGCCGTGATCGGTGATCTCCTCCTCGGCAATGATCCGCGCGGCCGAACGCAGGCCTTCCTTCAGAGACTGACGTCCTAAATCGCGTATAGTCATCGCAGCCGGTTCGTGGTTGGTGGTTCGTGGTTTGTGGCCCACCAACTGCCAACCACCAACCACCAACCAGGAGGCAGAGTGGCTGGCTCACTGTTTCGAACCAAGTCGATCGATCGGCTGATCATGGATGCGAAGGTCGGCGAAGTCGGACCACACGTCGCAGACATCGTCGCGACCGAAGCAGGCGAGCACACACTGCGGCGGACGCTGGGGCCGTTGTCGCTGGTATCGCTCGGCATCGGCGGCATCATCGGCGCGGGCATCTTCGTCCGCACCGCCGCCGCGATTGCCGAACGGTCGGGACCGTCGGTGACGCTCGCATTTATCGTGGCCGGCATCGGCTGCGCCTTCGCCGGGCTCTGCTACGCGGAGTTCGCGTCGATGATTCCGATCGCGGGCAGCGCCTACACCTATTCCTACGCGACGATGGGCGAGTTCGTTGCATGGATCATCGGGTGGGATCTGGTCCTCGAGTACGCCATCGGCGCCGCCACGGTGGCCATCGCATGGAGCGAGTACTTCAATCGAGTGCTTGGCTACTTCGGGTTGGACATTCCGTACCAATGGCGGCATTCCCCGTTCGAGACTATGAACGGTGTCCACGGCGTGATGAACGTCCCCGCAGTGTTCATCCTGCTGCTGCTGTCGGCGCTCCTCATTCGCGGCACCCGCGAATCCGCGCTCGTCAACAATCTGATCGTCATCACGAAGCTCTCGATCGTGGTGATGGTGATCGTGTTCGGCTGGAGCTTTATCGACCCCGTCAATCACACGCCGTTCATTCCAGAGCCGACTAGCTACACCACGGCCGAAGGCGTTACGCACGCCTACGGCGGCATCATGGGGATCCTCGGTGCCGCCGGTGTGGTGTTTTTCGCATTCATCGGCTTCGACGCGGTTTCGACCGCCGCGCAGGAGACAAAGAACCCGAAGCGCGACATGCCGATCGGCATCCTCGGATCACTCGTCGTCTGCACGGTGCTGTACGTGCTGTTCTCGTACGTCCTGAGTGGCGTCGCGCCCGTGCAGTTCTTTCGGACCGAAGGCAGTGAAGCGTCGGTGGCGGCGGCCATCACGACCTACATGGCCGGTTTCGAATGGCTATCGCGCCTGGTGACGGTCGCGATTCTCGCCGGCTTCTCGTCGGTCATCCTGGTGATGCTGCTGGGGCAGTCCCGTGTGTTCTACGCGATGAGTCACGACGGCCTCGTGCCGAAGATCTTTTCCGACGTCCATCCGCGGTTCAGAACGCCGTGGAAATCGAACATGATCTTCTTCGTCTTCACTGGTCTGTTCGCCGCGTTCATCCCGGGGGACATCGTCGGCGAGATGACGAGCATCGGAACACTGTTCGCGTTCATCCTCGTGTGCATCGGCGTCTGGATCATCCGGCGGCGCAGACCCGATGTGCCGCGTGGCTTCGTCGTCCCGTGGTTGCCCGTCGTGTCCACGCTTGGCGTCATCGTGTGTGGTGCCATGATTTTCGGCCTTGGCTGGACCAACTGGCTGCGGCTGGGTGCGTGGCTCGTCATCGGGCTGGTGCTCTACTTCGGGTACGCGAAATCGCACAGCAACCTCGCCGACGCGCGGCGACAGTTCGCGAATTGACGGATTTTGCCAGGAGCTCTCCTGCGGGGACCGCGGCTGGCGGGTGCACTACTGGTCGCGATCCTTGCCGGCGGCACGGTCGGCTACATGCTCATCGAGGGGTGGAACGCGTTGGATGCGTTCTACATGACCGTGACCACGGTGGCCACGGTCGGCTTCGGCGAGGTACATCCGTTGTCCGCACGCGGCCGGATGTTCACGGTGGTGCTGATTTTCAGCGGCGTCGGAACCGCGTTTTACACTGCCACGCTGGTGGCGACCATCATTGTCGAGGGCGGACTGCACCGACGGCTCGAACAACGCCGCGCCGCACGTATGCTCGAACACATCAAAGACCATTTCATCGTCTGCGGCTATGGGCGCATCGGCAGCATCATCGCCGCCGAACTGCACCAGCAGGGCGTCCCGCTCGCGGTGATTGAGCGGGACCCCGAGCGTGTCCGTCAGGCGATCGACCGCGGATGGCTCGCGCTCGAGGCCGACGCCAGCCGTGAAGAAGTGCTCGCGAAGGCAGGCATTCACCGTGCCCGCGGCCTCATCACGGCCGTCGGAACCGACGCCGAGAACGTGTTCACGGTCCTGACGGCACGCGTGATGCGGCCGGACCTCTTCATCATCGCCCGCGTCGAGTCCGACGATGCGGAGCATAAGCTTCGGCGGGCGGGGGCCGATCGCGTCATCTCGCCGTACCAGATTGGCGCCACACAGATGGTGCAGACGGCGCTTCGCCCCGCGGTTGTCGAGTTCTTTCACCTGGCCACCAGCTCCGAACGGCTCGACCTGTCGATGGAGCAGGTGCACATCAAGGACGATTCCCCGCTCGCCAATCAGACTATCGTCGATGCCGGGATCCGCCAGAAATTCGGTGTGATCGTCGTCGGGATCAAACGCGCCGGAGGCGGAATGGATTTCAATCCGCCTCCGGACGCGATCATGCGGTCCGGAGACGAACTCGTCGTGCTCGGACGGACCGAAAGCGTCAAAGCGCTCGAGAAAGGTGTCCTCGCGTGAGCGCCGTGATGCTCGATGGCCAGGCGCTCGCACGGGCGATGCAGGAGGAGATTCGGCCGGAAGTCGCGGCGTTCACCGCGCATCACGGCCGGCCGCCAGGCCTGGGCATTGTGCTCGTCGGCGACAACCCGGCGTCAGAAGTGTACGTTCGCAACAAACTGAAGGCCGGCGCCGACGTCGGTTTTCGAGCGGATCTCGAACGTCTGCCTGCCTCCGCAACCGTCACCGAAACCATCGCGCTGGTCGAACGGCTCAATCGCAGCGATATCCATGACGGCATTCTTGTTCAGTCGCCGTTGCCGAGAGCGATGGGCACCGGGGCCGAGCAGCGCGTCTTCGACGCGATTGCGCCGGACAAGGACGTCGACGGGCTGACGCCGGTCAACGTCGGCCGGCTGGTGCAGAAGCGGGCGATCCTCGTCGCGTGCACGCCATCCGGCATTATCGAACTGCTCGATCGGGAAAAGATTGCGATTGCCGGCCGGCATGCCGTCGTCATCGGACGCAGTGACATCGTCGGCAAGCCGATGGCGTTGCTGCTGCTGCACCGCGATGCGACCGTAACGATCTGCCACTCACGAACTCCGGACCTGGCGGACATCTGCCGCCAGGCAGACATTCTCGTCGCCGCGGTGGGGAAGCCAGGTCTCGTCACCAGCCGCTTCGTCAAGCCGGGCGCAGCGGTGATTGACGTCGGCATGAACAAGGTGACGGATGCAGCTGTTGCGGAGTCGCTGTTCAGCGACGGACATCCGCGGCTTGCCTTGTTCCGTTCGAAGGGATCCGTTCTGGTTGGTGACGTTCATCCCGAGGTCGCTGACGTGGCCGGCGCCCTCACGCCGGTTCCCGGAGGGGTGGGGCCGCTGACTATCACGATGCTGATGAGAAACACTTTGCGTGCTGCGAAGGCGCGGGCCGGTCAGCCGGTCGGCTGAGCGCGCACCCGCGAGATGACCTCGTCGACCTGCCGATTGGTGTCGTCAAACGATCCATCGGTGCGAATTACATAATCAGCCCTGGCAACCTTGTCCTGAATCGGCCATTGTGCCGCGATCCGTTGACGGGCTTCCGCTTCGCCGAGTCCGTCGCGCGCCATCAGCCGATTGAGCTGCGCCCCCGGTTCACACGCCGTGACGATCACCGCGTCGAAATCATCCTCGCGGTGGCCCTCGAAGAGGAGCGGGATGTCGGCTACGGCAAACGGAACGCGTTCCGGGTCCAGCGAGGCGAACCACCGCTCTGTCATCTCGCGCACATATGGATGGACGATATGCTCCAGGTCGCGTCTGGCCTGCGGATCATGGAACACGACGCCGCCAAGCTTCTTGCGGTTCAACGTTCCGTCGGTGTCACACACCTCCGCGCCGAACCGGCGAACGACTGCCGCCAGTCCCGCACTGCCGGGTGCCACGGCATCTCGCGCCAGCGTGTCGGCGTCGATCGTCGGAATCCCAAGGCTCTCGAAGCGTGCGCGTACGTGGCTCTTGCCCGTCGCGATGCCACCTGTGAGCGCGACGCGCCTTACGCGTCCTCCAGTCATCTGAGTCCACACGATTCGATCGCCACCGTCTGATTACCGCGCACGCAGCAGCCGTTACGGTTCGCTCGGTTCGAGTTCGGCAGTGGGGGAGTCCTTGGCGGGCGACAGCCGTTCCTCCACGAATGTATTCCACTCGTGGCACTGCGGGCATTGCCAGATCAGCTCCGTGCTGCGGTACCGGCACCTGGTGCAGATGTGTGGATCCAGGTAGAACACGGCGTCGCTCGTGAGCGTCGTGTAACGGCGGACGAGCGACGGCTCGAGGCCGAGCGCCGAGAGTGTCTGCCACACCTGTTCGTGGATGGCGAGGCCGTGCGGGTTGTGCGGGAGCGCATCGAGCAGCAGCTCGAACGCCTCACGATGGCGCGACTGTGCGGCGAGATGTTTCGACAGGGCGAGGTGTGTTCGCCAGTCCTGCGGATTCTGTGCGATCAGCTTGTGGCACAGCTCCCCGAAGCGTCGCGGCGTCCCGACCTTTGCGTACGCGCGTTCGAGGCGCTCGAACGCCAGATACGCGCGATCGGGAACTTCGCGCGTCAGCGACTCCCACGCCTCGACGGCTCCCGCGAGGTTGCCCTGCCGCTCTCGCACATCGCCGAGATTGAGATACGCGGGAGCGGTGCGCGGATCGATGTCGATCGCTTCGGCGAACGCGCGGCCAGCTGCCGCCGCATCGCCGTTGCGGCCGTGGGACGTGCCGATTTCGTTGGTCAAGAACGCGAGAATCTGCTGATCCTCGGGACGGCGCGCGCCATCAAGGCGCGCGATTTCGCTGCGGACCCGGAGGGCCTCGCTCCACTGATCCTGCTCTTCATAGAGCTTCTGCAGGTTTACCAGTGCGTAGCGATTTTTCGGATCAAGCCGTACGACTTCCTGAAATGCTTCGAGCGCGCGATCGACGAACCCGCCGTGCCGGAAATCAAGCGCCAGGCACAATTGTACGTAGGCCTGTTCGAGTTTGGTGAGGTTGGGACGTTGTAAGAGCGACTGGTGAAGGGTGATCGCCCGGCCGACCTGCCCTTTTGCGCGATACAGGTTGCCCAGAATCATCTGGATCTCGAGTGCATCGGTGCCCGTGCTCGCAGCCTGCGTCAGCTCGTCGATGGCCTGATCCACGTGATTGTCCACGAGGAAATTGAGACCGAGCATGTAGTGCGGCGTTTCGCGCAGGCGGCGGCGGTCGATCCAGCGGCCGTCCCGCAGCTTGTAGCGCTCCCACGCCTTGCCGACGATCAGGCCGAGCAACAGCGCGAACAGCGCCGCGAGCAGTGGCAGGTAGTCGCGCATGCCCCCAGCTAAAAGAGTTGCGTCCGCCAGAGATCGTGCAGGTGTACGACCCCCTCGACCTCCTGCGAGGATCCGACGACGACGATGGAGGTGATCTTCCGCTGTTCCATCAGGCGCAGCGCTTCGACGGCCAGCGTCCGGCGCGTGACCGTCACAGGCGTTTGTGTCATGACGTCGCGCGCCGTCTGCTCCAGGATGGATCGGCCGCCACTCTGCTGCGCTGCGATCATATGGCGGCGCAGATCGCCGTCCGTGATGATGCCGGCGAGCCGATCACCGGCTTCGACGACGCACGTCATGCCGAACCGCTTGCGCGACATCTCGGTCATGACGTCGGGCATCGGTGCGGTGGGCGACACCATGGGCCGCTGATCGCCGCCATGCATCAGTTGTTCGACTCGCATCAGCCGTTTGCCGATTTTCCCGCCCGGATGGATGTTCGCGAAATCGTCCTGCCGGAAACCCTTCGCCACAAAGAGCGTCATCGCCAGCGCGTCGCCCAAGGCCAGCGCCGCGGTCGTGCTTGCCGTCGGCACCAGGTTCATGGGGCACGCTTCTTCGGAGACCTGACAATCGAGGGCGACATCCGCAGCCTGTGCCAGGGTCGACTTGCAGTCGCCCGTCATCGCGATCATGCGTGCACCGAGCCGCTTGATCGTTTCCAGCAGCCGAAGGAGCTCCTCGGTCTCGCCACTGTTCGACAGCGCGACGATGACATCGTCGGACTGCAGCACGCCCAGATCGCCATGGATGGCTTCGGCGGGATGGAGAAAGAAGGCAGGCGTTCCGGTGCTCGAGAGTGTCGCGGCGATCTTGCGCGCGATGATGCCCGACTTGCCCATACCGGTCACGATCACGCGGCCGCGGCAGTCCAGCAGGGTGCGGATCGCGTCTTCGAATCGATCGTCGAGGCGATTGACGAGCGCCAGGATGGCTTCTGCTTCGGTCTGCAGGACCTTCCGCGCGAGCGCGAGGTCGATGCCGCTGATACGCGTCACGCCCGCGCCGCTCCGGTGGCGGCCCCGGCGGTTTCGCGCGCCGCCGCGTCGATCCGCTTCAGTTTCAGAATCAGCGGTTCGAGACGGTCCAGCCGAAGAGCGTTCGCCGCGTCGCTTTTCGCCTGAGAGGGCTCGGCGTGCACCTCCATGAACACCATGTCCACGCCCGCCGCCACGCCAGCCGATGCGAGCGGCTCGATGTACTGCGCCAGTCCGGCGGTCACGCCGTTGCCCGCGCCGGGAAGCTGCAGGCTGTGGGTCACGTCGAAGACGACGGGATAACCCAACTCGCGAAGGATCGGGAGCGCGCGCATATCGACGACGAGATCGTTGTACCCGAAGCTCACGCCGCGCTCAGTGACGAGCACCGACTCGTTGCCCTCGCTGGTGATCTTCGAGATGACGTGCTTCATGTCCTTCGGCGCGAGAAACTGGCCCTTCTTCACATTGACGACCTTGCCGGTACGGGCTGCCGCGACAATCAGATCTGTCTGGCGTGAGAGGAACGCTGGAATCTGCAGCACATCCACGATGCCGGCAGCCGTCGCGGCCTGCGCAGGTTCGTGAATGTCGGTCACGATTGGCAATCCGGTACGCGCGCGCACATCCGAGAGAATCCGAAGTCCTGCATCGAGTCCCGGGCCGCGAAACGAGGTGATTGATGTGCGGTTCGCCTTGTCATAGGACGCCTTGAAGGCGACCGGCACGCCGCAGCGCGCGGCAACCTCGCGGACGGCCGCGGCCGTTTCAAGCGCATGCGATGCGCTCTCGATGACACACGGTCCGAGGATGAAGGCGAGTGGGTTTCCGCCGCCGACGGAAAAGGGACCGATTCGGACCGGCTTCACGGTCCCTATTCTAGCGGTTCGCCGCAGCGGCGACGTTCACGGTATCGAGTTGACCAGTCTTGTGCCTGTAGCTCGCCTCGATGAAGCTCGCAAACAGCGGATGCGGCCGCAACGGTTTCGACTGGAACTCCGGATGAAACTGTACCGCGACGAACCACGGATGCGACGGGAGCTCCGCGATCTCGACGAACTTTCCGTCGGGGGAGCGGCCCGACACCTTCATGCCGTTCTCCGCCAGCGCTGGCTCGTAGAGACAGTTGAACTCGAAGCGATGACGATGGCGCTCGTAGATCAGATCCTGGCCGTAGATGCGCTGCGCGACCGAGCCCGGAACGAGCTCGCACGCGTAGCGCCCTAGCCGCATAGTGCCGCCGAGTTCGTCCACTCCGAGCAGATCACGCAGCTTGTAGATGACTTTGTGCGGCGCGTTCTCGTCCACTTCGGTTGAATCGGCCCCATCGAGGGCGCAGACGTTCCGCGCGAACTCCACCGTCGCCCACTGGAATCCGTAGCAGATCCCGAAAAACGGCACACCGTGCGTCCGCGAGTGTTCCGCGGCTTTCATCATTCCGCGCGTGCCGCGCGACCCAAAACCGCCCGGCACCAGAATGCCGTCCGCATCGGCCAGGAGCCGTGTGCCGTTCTCCTTTTCCAGCGCCTCGGCCTCCACCCAGTTCAGACGCACCTTCAAGTGGTTGGCGAAGCCGCCGTGGAAGACCGCCTCGTTGAGGCTCTTGTAGGAGTCCTCGTAGCCCGTGTATTTGCCAACGATGTGAATCGTCAGTTCGTCCTTCGGGTTTTTGATGCGATGGACGAGCTCCTGCCAGGCCGCTGTGCGCGCTTCAGTCTCGGGCAGGTGGAGGAGTTTGAGAATGATGCGGTCGAGTCCCTCGGCCGAGAGGACCAGCGGCACCTCGTAAATCGTTTCGACGTCCTTGGCCGTGATGACCGCCTCTTCGTTGACGTCGCAGAAGAGGGCAATCTTCCGCTTGATGTCCGCATCGAGAAACCGATCGGTCCGGCACAACAGGATGTCCGGCTGAATACCGATCGACCGCAAATCGCGAACGCTGTGCTGCGTCGGCTTCGTCTTCAGTTCGCCGGCCGTGCCGATGAAAGGCACGAGGGTGAGGTGGATGAAGATCGTGTTCTCACGTCCGACGTCGAGGCGGAACTGGCGGATCGCCTCCAGGAACGGCATGCTCTCGATGTCGCCGACCGTTCCGCCGATTTCGACGAGCACGACGTCGACGTCGCGGGCGGCCACGCGAATCGCATCCTTGATCTCATTGGTGATGTGCGGGATGACCTGCACGGTGCGCCCGAGGTAGTCGCCGCGTCGCTCTTTCTGAATGACCGAGAGATAGATCTTCCCGGTCGTCCAGTTGCTGTTGCGCGACGCGACCATGCTCGTGAAACGTTCGTAGTGCCCGAGGTCTAGATCCGTTTCGGCCCCATCATCGGTGACGTAGACCTCGCCATGCTGATAGGGGCTCATCGTGCCCGG
>Ga0068860_100008060_pt1 | contig 10498 bp, 10 predicted proteins | sample KBSSwiS32_FD_66597 | JGI IMG/M metagenome (GOLD analysis project Ga0068860, IMG submission 66597) | Switchgrass rhizosphere microbial communities from Kellogg Biological Station, Michigan, USA - KBS Switchgrass S3-2 | ecosystem: Host-associated > Plants > Roots > Rhizosphere > Soil ...
GTCGTGGGAGCGTTTCGGCGGCGCCGCATGTGAACTGGCCGCTGGCATCACCGGCGTGGAGTGCGAATACGTCTGGCGACGCACCGAGCGCTGGATCGACTGTCGCTGGCCGAGGCCCCCTGCGCCTGCCTAGGCTGTTGCCGTGACCAAACTCGCAATTATCTATTACTCGGCTACCGGACACGGCACCACGATGGCGAACCGCGTCGCTGCGTCTGCCGAGGCAGCGGGGGCTGAAGTGCGTGTCCGCCCCGTCGCCGAAACCCGCGACCCGGCCTCGTTCGCGCAGAACCCCGCCTGGACGGCCAACTACGAGGCCACCAAGGACCTTCCGCACGCGACCGGGGACGACATCGTGTGGGCCGACGCGGTGATCTTCGGGTCGCCGACGCGTTTCGGCTCGGTCGCTTCACAATTGCGCGATTTACTCGATTCGCTTGGCGGGCTCTGGTCGCAGGGCAAGCTCGCCGACAAGGTCTATGCGGCGTTCACGTCGACAAACACCGCACACGGCGGTCAGGAGACCACGTTGCTGACGCTGTACATCACCTTGATGCACTTCGGTGGCATCATCGTCCCGCCCGGTTACACCGATGCGCTGAAGTTCGTCGACGGAAACCCCTACGGCGTCAGCCTCATCGCGGGGCATGACAACATCAGTGAGTTCGACGACGCCACCAACAATGCGCTCGAGCATCTCGCCCGCCGCGTAGTCAGCGTCGCCGACCGCCTCACATGAGTCGGTTCTACGTCGAATGATTGCCTTTTTCAGCAATCGATGCGCAAGCGATGCGACTGTTGTTACGATGCCCCTAAGTGCCTAAGAGCGGCGTGCAGACTGTCGACGCGTACCGCCCTCCTCGGCAGTCTTGCGGACGTCCAGCCCGGCCCCCCCACCAGGAGCTGGGCGTCCGCTTCCATCACAGCCTTCGCCGTCGCGATGTCGGCCGTGTCGGTCGTTTGCGCCCACAACACCACTGTCACGGACCCACCATGGCGCTGGATGGCGTCGATCAGCGCGGCGGCGGGTACGTCGGCGCCGAGCATCAGGGCACCGCGTTCGCGTTCACCCAGCGCGGCGCGCAGCGCTTCTAGCGCCAGGCTGTGTGCTTCGTCTTCGCTGCACGCCAAGATGATCGACGGCGATTCGTCCGCCGTGATGGGCAACCGCTGCAGTGATCGCGACACCGTCCACGACAGCGCGTGCTCGACGTCGACGCATCCTTCGCCGTCGAGCTGCCGCGCTTCGATTGCCGCAAATGCGGGACGGACAAGCCGCTCCCACGTGTCGACAACGCCGAAGTGACGAAGGTACCGGTCCAACTGTCGGCCGGCGGCAACGACATCGAACTCGAATGCGGCAGCTACCAAGGACGCCGGGTCCGGCCCGGTAGGAACGACGGCGTCCAACGCGGCTCGAGCGGCGCCGGCGGGACTGAGCCCTTCGCCGATGAGTTCAAGCATGGCTTCGACGACCGCGATGTCGGCCTCGCTGTAGAGCCGGTGGCGGCCCGGACTATGACCGACCGGACCGACGCCGTAGCGCTGATTCCAGCTGCGCAACGTCGGGACCGGCACGCCCACGCGGTCCGCGACGACCCGAACGGTGTACCGCGGCAGTTCGGCGTCGTCGTCTGTGGTCTTCAACCTCGACAGAATATGTCCGGGCGGTCCGCCCCTGACGCGACTATGCGGTTTCCGTGATCGGGCGGTCGACCCAGCTCATCAGGTCGCGCAACTTCTTACCGGTCACCTCGATCGGGTGCTCCGCGTTCTGCTTGCGGAGGCTCTCGAGCTCCTTGTTGCCGCCCTCGACGTTGGCGACGAGCCGCTTGACGAACGTGCCGTCCTGAATCTCGGTCAGCAGCTGCTTCATCCGCTCCTTGGTGCCCGCATCGATCACCCGCGGGCCCGACAGGTAGCCGCCGAACTCCGCCGTGTCGGACACGGAGTAGTTCATCCGCGCAATGCCGCCCTCGTACATCAGGTCGACGATGAGCTTGAGCTCATGCAGCACCTCGAAATACGCGAGCTCGGGCGCGTAGCCCGCCTCGACCATCACGTCGAAGCCGGTCTTGACGAGTTCCTCAGTGCCGCCGCACAACACGGCCTGCTCACCGAACAGATCGGTCTCGGTCTCGTCCTTGAACGTGGTCTTGATGACGCCGGCGCGGGTGCCGCCGATGCCCTTGGCGTAGGACAGCGCAAGCGCGTGGCCCTCACCCTTGGGGTCCTGGTCGACCGCGATGAGGCAGGGCACGCCCTTGCCGTCGACGAACTGACGACGAACCAGGTGGCCGGGGCCCTTCGGGGCGACCATGCCGATGGTGACGTTGGCCGGCGGCTTGATCAGATTGAAATGGATGTTCAGGCCGTGGCCGAAGAACAGTGCATTGCCGTCTTCCAGGTTCGGCTCGATGTCGTTCTTGAAGATGTCGGCCTGCGCGGTGTCGGGCGCGAGCAGCATGATCACGTCGGCCCACTTGGCGACCTCGGCGGGCGTGTCCACCTCGAGGCCCTGCTCGGTGACCTTCTCCCGCGACTTGGAGCCTTCCTTGAGGCCGACCTTCACCTGCACACCGGAGTCGCGCAGGCTCAACGAGTGCGCATGGCCCTGGCTGCCGTAGCCGATGACGCCGACCTTGCGTCCCTGAATGATCGACAGGTCCGCGTCGTCGTCATAGAACATCTCAACTGCCACTTGTATTTTCCTTCTCTATCTTTGGGCTTACTTGACGGTGCCGATGCCGCGCGGACCGCGCGACAGCGAAACCACACCGGACTGCACGAGTTCACGAATGCCATAAGGCTCCAGCACCCGCAGCAGGGCTTCCAGTTTCTCGGGGGTGCCGGTGGCCTCGATGGTCAGCGACTCCGTAGACACATCAACGACTTTGGCGCGGAAAAGATTCACTGCCTCGATGACCTGGCTACGAGTGGTGGCGTCGGCACGCACCTTGATCAGTGCGAGTTCACGGTCGACCGAGTTGTCGGGCTCCTGCTCCACGATCTTGATCACGTTGATGAGCTTGTTCAGCTGCTTGGTGATCTGTTCGAGCGGAGAGTCCTCGACGTTGACCACGATGGTCATCCGGGACATGTCCTTCTGCTCGGTCGCGCCGACCGCCAGTGACTGAATGTTGTAGCCGCGCCGCGAGAAGAGCGACGCCACCCGGGCGAGCACACCGGGTTTGTCCTCGACGAGCACCGACAGCGTGTGCGTACTTGTTGTCATCAGGCGTGCCCTTCTTCGGGATCGTCGAACAGCGGGCGGATTCCGCGCGCGGCCTGGATCTCGTCATTGCTGGTGCCCGCGGCCACCATCGGCCACACCTGGGCGTCGGCGCCGACAATGAAGTCGATCACCACAGGACGGTCGTTGATCTCACGCGCCTTCTTGATGACGTCCTCGACGTCTTCGGCTCGCTCACAACGCAATCCGACACAGCCCATCGCCTCGGCGAGCATCACGAAGTCCGGGATGCGATGCGAGTGTGTGGCGAGATCCGTTTGGCTGTACCGCTCTCCGTAGAACAGCGTCTGCCACTGCCGCACCATGCCCAGGTTGCCGTTGTTGATGATGGCGACCTTGATCGGCGCACCCTCGACAGCGCACGTGGCCAGCTCCTGATTGGTCATCTGGAAGCAGCCATCGCCGTCGATCGCCCACACCTCTGCCTCAGGCCGAGCGAACTTGGCGCCCATCGCCGCAGGCACCGCGTAGCCCATGGTGCCTAGGCCGCCGGAGTTGAGCCACGTCTTCGGGTTCTCGTACTTGATGAATTGAGCGGCCCACATCTGGTGCTGACCGACGCCTGCGACGTAGATGGCGTCGGGGCCTGCCAACTTGCCCAACGTTTCGATCACGTACTCCGGCGACAAACTGCCGTCGCTCTGCGGCCCGTAGCTCAGCGGGTACGTCGACTGCACGCCGCGCAGATACTCCCACCAGTTGTCGATCTTGATCGAGCCGATGGTGCTGTCGCGACGCAGCGCCTCGATGAGATCGGTGATCACGGCCTTGACGTCGCCCACGATCGGGACATCCGCGTGGCGGTTCTTGCCGATCTCGGCGGGGTCGATGTCGGCGTGGATGACCTTTGCCTCGGGCGCAAAAGAATCCAGCTTGCCCGTCACCCGATCGTCGAAACGGGTACCAAGCGCGATCAACAGATCACTGCGCTGCAGCGCAGCCACCGCCGCCACCGTGCCGTGCATGCCCGGCATGCCCATGTGCTGCGGATGGCTGTCCGGGAACGCGCCGCGGGCCATCAGCGTGGTGACGACAGGGATGCCGGTCAGCTCGGCAAGGTCCAGCAGTTGCTCGGTGGCCTCGCCGCGGATCACCCCGCCGCCGACGTAAAGCACCGGCTTGCGGGCGGCCGCGATCAGCTTCGCCGCCTCGCGGACCTGACGGTTGTGCGGTTTGGTGTTCGGCTTGTAGCCGGGCAGGTCCATCTGCGGCGGCCAGCTGAAGGTGCACTGCCCCTGTAGCACGTCCTTCGGGATGTCGACGAGCACCGGACCCGGACGGCCAGACGACGCGATGTGGAACGCCTCGGCGATCGCCCGCGGGATGTCGTCGCCGTTGCGGACCAGGAAGTTGTGCTTGGTGATCGGCATGGTGATGCCGGAGATGTCGGCTTCCTGGAAGGCGTCGGTGCCGATCAGCCCACGGCCGACCTGACCGGTGATGGCCACTACCGGGATCGAGTCCATGTGGGCATCGGCCAGCGGCGTGACCAGGTTCGTGGCGCCTGGGCCCGACGTCGCCATGCACACGCCGACTTTGCCGGTGGCGTGCGCATATCCACTGGCCGCATGGCCCGCGCCCTGTTCGTGGCGGACCAACACGTGTCGCAGCTTCTGAGAGTCGAAAAGCGGGTCGTAGACCGGCAGCACGGCACCGCCGGGGATGCCGAAGATGACCTCGACGTCAAGCTCCTCCAGCGACCGGATCACGGCCTGCGCACCAGTGAGTTGGTGCGGCGCAACACGTTTCGGCTGTGCGGAGCCGGCCTTTGGCGCTGTTTTGGCGGCGTCGGACGCGGCATTTCCTCCATTGGGCGCAGTCGCCGACTGCTCCGCTGGTCGCGTGGTAGGTGCGCTCACGATGTCCTCTTTATCTCCGTCGTCGTCTCTAGGATCTCAAATCGGTGTTGGGGCAAGAAAAAACCCCCGTCAGCTGGGCCGCTGTACGAGGGTCGCGCGTTGATGCTGGTTGCTATGCCCGGCAGAAGGCAAGCGCGGCATCAACGCGCTTCCCAATTACTACGAGCACTGCCAGGGTCTGCATAACATGCGACCGTAGCCTCCGCACTGGTCACCGGTCAAATTCCTCCCTGTGAGCCGGGCGTACCCACCCTGCGATGGGAGGATGGCGGTGTGAGCTCACCCTCCGCCGCCGCGGTGGTCATCCGGATCTCGCCGATGGCGCACTTCGCCGTCGGCTTCTTGGCGCTCGGCATGGTGGCCGTTGTGTTCGCGGGACCGTCGTGGTTCGCGCTGCTGCTCGTCATTCCGATCGCCCTTTCGGCGGTCATCGTCCGGTACCGCACCGTGGCGGACCGTGACACCGTTACCGCGCGCACAATTCTGGCCAGTCAAACGGTCTCGTGGGACGACGTCGCCGGGCTGCGGTTCGACAAGGGGTCATGGGCGTACGCGGAGCTAACCGACGGCGGCGAACTGCGGCTGCCCGCGGTGACGTTCTCGACGCTGCCGTTGCTGACGGAGGCCAGCGGGGGCCGGGTACCGAATCCGTACAGCTAAGCCAGCGGGTTGCCGCCGTTGAGCAGCACCCAAACCGCGACGCCGCCGCCGATGCCCAGCACCAGCGCGGCGAACGATCCGATGAATGGGCGACGCGCCCACCCGCGACCGGCGTCCAGCCCGTAACGACCCGGGCCGATGAGGATGATCGCCGCGAGGGCGCAGAGGAAGATCACTTTGTATTCGTGGCCGTCGGTGAGGAACGACGCCAGCCTGGCCTCTTCGTGCGCCGTCATGGCCTCCGCCAGGATGCCGGTCACCGAGTATGCCAGCGCACCTGCGGCCGCCAGCGGCGTGAACAGGCCCAACACCAGAAGCACCCCGGCCGCGATCTGGCCGCCTGTTGCCACGTAGGTGAGGATGTCGGCGCGCTGGAAGCCCATATCGGTCAGCGACGCCTGAAACCCGCCGAATCCTGGGCCACCCCACAAACCAAAGGCCTTCTGCAGCCCGTGTCCGATGAACAGCGCCCCGACCGCCACGCGCAGGAGAAGAAGCCCGAGGTCCTGGGTGCCGCGCCGGTCGCGGGCCCGGTTGTCGGCCTCACCGGGTTCGATCTCGACGGGCTCCGCTCCATACGGCCCGGGTGAGTGCCTGCCGCCCGGCTGAACGTATGGCAGCGGTTCGGGGTCGCTGATCAGGCCGAACGGCTGGCCGGTCGTCGACTTGGCGGAGTCGTAGCGGGGAATCGCGGTGGTTTCGAAATCACCGGCGTAATCCGACGAAGGAGGATCATCTTCGGGGTCGACCAGGCTCGCAGACGCAGGGCGCTGCCAGGCCTGAGGATCAGGTTGACTGGTCACGGTTGCCAGGGTAAGTGGTAGTCACCCACGAATCGAGGATTGGCGCGGCGCTTTGGCGCGCGGATTCGCGAGGTCTTGTCGGCCGCGCCCCGGGGCGAGCGTGGCGCACACGGCCAAACAATCCGTAACCTGGCCTGCATGAGACAACGCCGGCCCATGCGGGGTGTGATTGTCCTGCTGTGCGCGGCGTTGCTCGCAATATCCGGCTGCGCCCGCTTCGACGAGGCACAGTCACAGCCGTTCACCACCGAGCCCGAACTCAAGCCGGGCCCGTCGTCATCGCCGCCGCCCCCGCCGCCGCTGCCACCCAAGCCGTTCCCGAAGGCCTGCCCGGCGCCCGGTGTCATGCAGGGCTGCCTGGAGAGCACCAGTGGGCTGATCATGCTTCCCGACAGCCAGTCGGCACTGGTGGCCGAGCGCACCACGGGCGCAGTCAAGGAGGTCTCGACCAGGGCTGAGCCCAAGGTCAAGATGGTCATCCCGGTCGATCCGTCCGGCGACGGCGGGTTGATGGACATCGTGATGTCGCCGACATACTCACAGGACCGGCTGATGTACGCATACGTCAGCACCCCGGAAGACAACCGGGTCATCCGAATCGCCGACGGTGACGTCCCCAAGCCGATCCTGACCGGCATTCCGAAGGGCGCCACCGACAACACCGGAGCCTTGTTGTTCACCACCCCGACGACGCTGGTCGTGCTCACCGGCGATGCGGGCGATCCCGCCCAAGCGGCCGATCCGGCTTCGCTGGCAGGCAAGCTGCTGCGCATCGAGCAGCCCACCACGGTCAATCAGGCACCGCAGACCACGGCGCTGTCGGGCATGGGCGCGGCAGGCGGCCTGTGCACCGATCCATCGGACGGCTCCCTGTACATCACCGACCGCACCCCGACCGCCGACCGGCTGCAGCGGATCACCAAGGATTCGAAGGTGTCGACGGTGTGGACCTGGCCCGATCGCCCGGGTGTCGCGGGCTGCGCCGCTCTCGATGGCACGGTGCTCGTCAATCTCGTCAACACCAAGCAGACGGTTGCGGTGCGGCTGGCACCGGACACCGGCGCGGTCACCGGCGAGCCGGAGGTGGTCCGTCAGGACCAGCACGGGCACGCGTGGGCGCTGCAGCTTGCCCCCGACGGAAATGTGTGGGGTGCGACGGTCAACAAGACTTCCGGCGACGCCGAGAAGCTCGACGACGTCGTGTTCCCGCTGTTCCCGCAGGGCGGCGGATTCCCGCGCAGCAACGCCGACAACACTTAAGGGGTACGTGCCGCCGCGCGTAATCACGCATTCGTGCCGCCGTCGACGGTGAGTATCGCGCCGGTGATGTTTCGAGCGCCCGCGCCCGACAGGAATGCGACCGTGTCGGCGATGTCCGTCGGATCCGCGTAGCGGCCGAGCGCAGACGACGCACGCTGGTCGTCGGCGGTGGGCCCGTCGGCGGGATTCATGTCGGTATCAGTGGACCCTGGTTGCACGAGATTGACGGTGATCCCGCGCCCACCCAGATCGCGCGCGAGTCCTTTGGTGAAGCCGATGAGCGCGGACTTGCTCATCGAGTACAGGGTGACACCCGGAACCGGCACGCGCTCAGCAAGATTGCTGCCGATGCTGATGATCCGCGCGCCGTCGGTCATGTGCCGCGCCGCGGCCTGGCTAGCCAGGTACACCGCCCGGACGTGGATGCCCAGCGTGCGATCGACATCCTCAAGCGAGACGTCATCGATCGGGCCGGACGGAAAGATGCCTGCGTTGTTCACCAAGACGTCGAGGCGGCCGAATTCGTCGACGACCGTGCCGACCGCGGCAACGACCTCTTCAGCTGCCGCGCTGTCGGCGTTGATGGCCAGCCCACGTCTGCCGTGCGCCTTGATGACGTCGACGACCTCGTCGGCGCGCTGCTTCGATTGCGCGTATGTGATCGCCACGTCAGAACCGAGTTCGGCCAGTCGCGCCGCGATCGCCGCCCCGATCCCCCTGCTCCCGCCAGTCACCAGCGCCACCTTGCCAACGAGTCCAGACATGGTGTCCTCCATTTCTGTATCGTTCGTCAATCCTGGCTCAGGCCGAGCAGCTGGCCAAGGCCGGTATCTGCCGCGCTGGGGCTCGCCGCACGGCGCTAGGTTTCCGGAACGACGTGTTCCCCGGCTGCGTCCACATTTGATGACGGCCCTTGGAGCCCGCCGTCACATCTAGTCGGTCGCGACGTGCGGCGGGTCGTAGATGACGAGGAAGATCAGATCTTCCGCGCCGGAGTTGGTGACGCTTTGTTCCAGGTGTGCCGGGACCTTGACGAAAGTGCCCGGCTTGGTGTCCCAGATCCGATCTCCCATCTGTACACGGGAGGTGCCGCTCAGGAAGTAGAACGCGTGGTTGTAGGTGTGGTGATGCAGTGGAGATCCGCCGCCAGGGCCGAACTTCGTCAGTTGCGCACTGAACAGCGTGGAGTAGTCGGTAGTCGGTGCCGACCAGCTCGTCGCTGATCCAGAAGTTCTGGCCAAGGTCGGTCTCATGCCAGACGATGTCGTCCGGCGCGAACACATTTGGCATCACGGCGTCGCTGTCGCTCATGGCGATTGTTCCTTTCCCATGTCCGCAATCGGCGCTGGGGCGGTGGAAACCTGTGGGTGAGAGGGAATTTGGTGAGCGCCTACGTCAAGTTTGCGGCTGCAGACAGCTTGCGTGGCCATGTCAGATCAGCCATGTTTTCCACAGAATGAGACGCGACCGCGGTGCGCCGGAAGCCAGACGGCGCTAGCTGCAGGCGGCCAGCGCCAGTTCCCGTACCCGGGCGGCGTCGGCCCGGCCCTTGGTCGCCTTCATCACCGCCCCGACGATCGCGCCCGCCGCCTGACCTTGCCGCCGCGGATCTTCTCGACCACGTCGGGGTTCGCGGCCAGCGCCTCGTCGACCGCGGCCTGAAGCGCCGAATCGTCGCGCGCGGTCGTCAATCCTGGCTCAGGCCGAGCAGCTGGCCAAGGCCGTATCGCGCTGGAACCAAGGCTCGCCGACCTCGATCCCGTGCTGCTCGGCCACACCATGCTGTCCTTCGCCGAAATGCTGGGACCGCTGGCGGTCAACGATCCGGGGACGTATCCACGCGAGCGGCTCGAGGCTTTCGCGGCTGCCGCACTAGGGATCCGCAGGCGCTGCTAGCCTCCGAGCCGATGCCAGGTGGCCATCAAACTGAAGCGACTGGGCCGTGACGCGATAACGATCGGCATATGTCCGGTAGCGCTCCGCTTCGCCGTCTGCGGACGCGAGCAACGCCCGCATACGCAGCAATGGGAGTTCGTGGAACACGAAGCCGGGGTCGGTCGGCACGGCTGCCAGAGTCTCTATGGCGGACCGGGCCTCGTCGATATCCGGGGCACGCCTACGTCGAAGCAGCGATTCGACCAGAACGCTTGTCGCTGGACCCAAATCGCGCGCGGCACCTGACTCGAACTGCTCGGCGATGACGCGCCGCGCGAGTTCGATTGCACCGTCGAGATCTCCGCGCCGCGCGCGCTCCGCGGCGGTTACCGCATCGATGGTCAGCACCGTCGTCAAATTGAATCGTTCGCCGATAGCGGCAGAGCGTGCCTTCTCCAGCAGCTCGAAACCTTGTTCCCGGTGGCTGTTTTCCACTGATACCAGGACAAGACCTCGCGCGAGCTGAGCGCTGTGCAACGCGAAGTCTTCGCTGCACCGTTTGGCGATCTGCATTGCCTCCTCAGTTTCCCGTTGCGCCTCCGCGTCGGGTCGCAACGCGCCGGAGGGGATGCCGAGCATGTACTTGAACATCACCATCGACACGTACGTAGTCGCATCGACGCGCGAAGTCTCTACAGCCTGGTCGAAATCCTCCCTCCACTTCGCCTTTCCCAGAGCGCATCTCGCCGAGGCACGCATTGCGGTCGCAAACGCCAAAGGAGAGCCGG
>Ga0068860_100008061_pt1 | contig 10498 bp, 9 predicted proteins | sample KBSSwiS32_FD_66597 | JGI IMG/M metagenome (GOLD analysis project Ga0068860, IMG submission 66597) | Switchgrass rhizosphere microbial communities from Kellogg Biological Station, Michigan, USA - KBS Switchgrass S3-2 | ecosystem: Host-associated > Plants > Roots > Rhizosphere > Soil ...
GCTCCGTGACGCCGCTGCGCTTCAGCACCGCGAGGACGGCCTCCTCGACGGTCGTGAAGCGCTTCCCGCAGGCCCCGCAGGAGCGGCGACGACGGGTCGCCGCGCCCTCCTCGACCTCGCGGGAGTCGATCACCTTGCAGTCCGAGTGACGGCAGAACGGGCATCTCACAACGGATCCCTCCCTGTCTCCACCATACTCCGACTCACCCGGGTCGAGCTGTCGCAGACCCAAGCTGTGGGCGAACGACACGGATGTAACCACAACATCTAGGGGTATCGCCATCTCCGGGCCCCGTACCGCCACGGCATTCCCCCGATCGAGAGGAAAACTGTCACGGACGCCCTCCCGGCCCGCCGCCGGGTGGCCGGGTACCCGCCCGACGACACCCCGTGACGCCTCGCTGGTCATGGCCGGTGTGGATGGGGCCGCCCCGAGCGACGCCCGCGGCGGCCGGTCGGCCGGACCGCTCGTCGCGTCGGCGACACGCCGGGCGGATGCGGGGAACGAGATGGTGTCACGCAGGCGGCGTGTCGGGGGCATGGGCGTGGCGTCCCGGGCTCGGGAGTCCGTACGCACCGTGGCGATCCGACCACCGCCGACACCCACACGCCGCCCACCCGTCCCGCCCGTCCCGGGTCCTGTACGGCCCGCGCCGCCGAGCGGGCCTGCCTGGTCCGTCTCAGCCGTCTCGACCAGCGACGCGCCGGTCGGCCCGGTCACGCGACACGCCGATCGCTGGGCCGGCAGCACATCGCCTCTCCTCGCGAACCCGGTCTCCGCCCTCGGTGGGCGGGGCGGCGGGGCGGCGGGACGGCGCTGCGGGGCGCTGCGGACGGGGCGGCCCACGCACCGTCGGGACCGTGGGGCGGCGGCACGTGGCGCTGCGGGCGGGGCGGCGCGAGGCGGGCTCAGCGGGCGGAGGCGAGGTCCGCGAGGAGACCCAGTACGACGACCACCGTGGTGGAGCCCAGGGCGACGGCGACGGTGGCGAGCACGCGGTCCGCCAGACCCGCCCGCACCTCCCCCGCCAGCCTGCGCGCCCCGCCGGGGCGCCCGACCCGACCGAGCCGGGCACGCCGCACCGGCACGCAGGGGCCGCCGATCGTAGACGCCTGACGCGGCGCAGGCCTGCAGGCGCGGGTCCCGGCGGCGCGGGCGGGCAGCAGCGCCGGCCCCGCTGCCGTGCCGCGGGGGCTGCGCACCGTCCGAGCCCGGGCGCCGGACGTGTAGGCCCCGACCACCCGCACGTCGTCCCAGGACGCCGCGCCCCGCGCTCGCGCCTCGGACGACCTGCCCCGCGCCCCCGTGTCACTCGACGCCCTGCCACCCGACGCCGTGCCACCCGACGCCGTGCCGCCCGACGCCGACCCGCGGGAGAACCCACCCCGAGCCGACCGCGCGGGCGACGCGGAGTCGCGCGCGGCGGCGCCGAGGCCCGCGGGGGCGGAGCAGGAGGAGCGGCGCTCACCGGACCGGCCGACCGCGGCCGACCGGCCCGCGACGCCGACCCGACGCGGACCCCGCACGGGGCCCGCACACTCGACGGCGCGCGCCGGGCGCGCCGCGACCTGCTCGACCTCCACGCCGTGCCCGACCCCAGCGCCCTGCCCGACCTTGGCGCCCTGCCCGACCCCAGCGCCCTGCTCGCGACCGGCCCACTCGACCCGCCGCACCGCGTTCCCGAGATCCATGACGGCCTCCCCAGCCCCGCGCCGACCCCGCCCGAACCGGATGTCCGGGCCGTCGATCGAACGCCTGTGCGATGTCTACCAACGGGCACCGACAAAACCGGGGCCCGCACCTTCCGATACCGCGAGAAAGCGGTGTGACCTGCGACTACGCGGCGGGTACGCGCAAGGCAAGACCCGCGGGCAGCACCGAGTCGACGGGGCCGGTGAGGCCGTTGTCGGCCACGATCCGCTCGACCACCGCGGTCGTCCGTGCCTCCGGGACCGCGCGCCGCGCGATCTCCCACACCGTCTCCCCCGGCTCGACGGCGACGACCGCCGTCCCCTCCGGGACGCCGGCCCGGGCCTGCGCGGTCCCCGCCGCCTCCGCGACCAGCCCGAGGGCCACGACCACGAGCATCGCCAGGGTCCCGAGCACGACCGCCGCGACCGCGCGTCGGACCGCGTACCGCCGGGCCGAGACCGGCCGGACCGATCCCTCGCACCGGACAGGGGGACGCCGCGGGACGATGAGCACCCTCGCCGTCGTCCGGTCCCCCACCGCGGCAGCGCTGAGGACACCGACGGATCCGAGGGCCTGGCCCGCGTCAGATCCGGCGTCCCGCACCGTCGGGACGGTGGCCGAGCCCGCGACAGAACCGGCGGCCGAGCCCGCCACAGACGCCGCGGCCGAGCAGGCGGCCGAGCCCGGGACAGACCTGGCGACCGAGCCCGCGACAGGTCCGGCACCGGCCCCGGCGACGAACCTGACGGGGCCGGTGACGGTCCTGTCTCCGCCCCGACGGCGGACCGCGACCCGACGGACGGGCGCGACCACCCCGACCACCGAGAGGACCACCCCCTCCCTCGACGCCCCGCGCTGCGGCGTCACCGCGGCCCGCTCGGCGCGCGGCCGCACCGGGCGCGGGCCCGCGCCGACACCCCGCCGACCCGCGGGCACCGACGCACGTCGGTCCTCCACATCGGAGAAACCCGTGATCTCCGCGACCCCGCCACGCCCCGTCGACCGGTTCATCGCCGACCCTCCCGCCATCCGCGCCGCTCAGGCCCGGACCTCGCACACATGTTCGATTCGAACGTCCGTGCGAGTTTGTACCATCGCGATCGTCCGCCGTCACCTCTCCGCGCCGACACTTCCGGCGTGTCGTTCGAACATGTGTTTGGCGAACGACCGGATCCGGGCTACCGTCCGAACCCGACGGACCGCCGCGGCGGCGCGCGGGCCACGACCCGCCCGGCGCAGGCGGGGACCGACCACACGAGCAGGACACGAGGAGGCGGCAGGGAGATGGCACGGGACGAGTCCGGCACCGGAGACGAGCCCGGGCAGGTGCGTGCCTTCCCGGACCCACCGGCCGACCCGACGACGCTGACCCCCCGGCAGCGCAAGGTGCTCGAGGTGATCCGCGACTGGGTGGACCGCTTCGGGTACCCGCCGAGCGTCCGGGAGATCGGCGACGCGGTGGGGCTGACCTCCACCTCGTCGGTCCACCACCAGCTGCGCACCCTCGAGCGCAAGGGCTACCTGCGGCGCGACCCCAACCGCACCCGTGCGGTGGACGTCCGCAGTCCCGAGGAGGAGTCCCCCGAGCAGTCGGACGTCGTCGAGCGCCCCGCGCCCGCGTTCGTCCCGCTGCTCGGCAGCATCGCCGCCGGTGGGCCGATCCTCGCCGAGCAGGCGGTGGAGAGCGTCTTCCCGCTGCCGCGCGAGATCGTCGGCGAGGGCGAGCTCTTCCTGCTCAACGTCAAGGGCGACTCGATGATCGAGGCGGCCATCACGGACGGGGACTGGGTCGTCGTCCGGCAGCAGCCGGTCGCCGAGCAGGGCGAGATCGTCGCCGCGATGATCGACGGCGAGGCGACCGTCAAGACGTTCAAGCGCACGTCCGGACAGATCTGGCTGATGCCCGCCAACCCGGCCTACGAGCCGATCGACGGCAACGAGGCCACCATCCTCGGCCGGGTCGTGGCGGTCCTGCGCAGGCTGTGAGAGCGGCGCGGCTCAGTCCGGCGCCGGGACGATGACCACGGGGTAGCGGGCGGTGCGCACCAGCGCCCCCGCCACCCCGCCCAGTAACAGCCTGCGCATCATCGGGTAGCCGCGCGAGCCCACGACCAGCACGTCCGTGCGCTCGGGGAGATCGGCCAGGGTGGCCGCCACCGACCGCCCGACGACGACGTCGGTGAGCGCGTCGATCTCCACCGGCGCCTGGGCGATGCCCTTGTGCGCGGTCTCGGTCGCGGCGGGCACGTCGCCCTCCGAGGCGGCCACCACCACGAACCGCAGCGCGGCACCGGTCCGGCCCGCGAGGTGCACCGCCAGGACCGCGGCGCGGTCGGCCTCCGGTGTGCCGTCGTAGGCCACGCTGATCACCGTGATCCCCGCGGCGGCGGTGTGCCGGTACCCGCGCGGTGCGATCGCGACCGGGCAGCGGGCCGACGGGAGCAGCCGCTGGACGGTGCCGCCCGGGGAGAGCCTGCCGAGCAGTCCGTGCCCGGTGGAACCGACGACCAGCACGGCCGCGCCGATCTCCTCGGCGTGGTCGGCCAGCACGACGGCGGCGGGTCCGGGGCCGAGCGGCGCGAACTCGGGCTCCGCGCCCCATTCCCGGCCGCCGATCAGCTCGCGGGCATGGCCGAACCGGGCCCGGGCGACCTCCTCGGCCTTCTCCCGCCACCGGGGGTCGCGGGCGAGCGCGGAGTAGCCCATCCCGTCCGTCGGGTACACCGTCGCGACGACGGCGCTCAGCCCGGTCAGCCGGGCCAGCTGTGCCCCCAGGACCAGGGCGTCGTGGCCGCCGGGGGTGTCCTCGTAGGCGGTCACGATCGGCACCGGCCCAGCGTAGGCGGCGCGGAGCCCCCCGAGGCCGACGGCGGACCGGCCTTAACGCGGCCGTCACATGATCGGCAGGTCAACCCCGGCGACGGGCGTGCAGCGCCATCGCCCCGGCCGCCGCCCCCAGCACCAGAACCACCGCACCCACCCCGATCACCGCGGGGCGCCACTCCGGCGCAGGTTCGGGCGGCGCGGCGACCGGCGGCGGCGCGGCGGGCGCGGCGGACTCGGCGGGGGCGGTCGCGAGGGCGGCCTCGACGGCACCGGGCACCGCGCGCAGCCGACCGCTGCGGCCGCGGGTCTCCGAGCCGGAGAGCAGCGTGCCGTCCGGCAGGAACGCGAGCGCCTCGCCCTGCGGCTCGTCCGGCAGCGGCACCTGCAGCGGCGTGGTCTGCAGCGCCGCGACGAGGTCGCCCGAGGGCGGCACCCGGTAGAGCCATGCGTCGGTGTAGGTCCGCAGCGCGACGACCCGGCCGTCGGCCGAGACCGCCCCACCGGTCACGGTGAGCGCCCCGAGCGCGCCGATCGGTCCACCGGTGGTCTCCGATCGCGCGAACCCGACGGAGCCGACGCGCAGCAGGGGCGTCGGGCCGGGCTCGGCGAGGGGCTCGGCGGGCCGGTACACCCCCGCGATCCCGGTGACCTCCTTGGTGACGACGACGGGCACGCCGTCGGCGCCGACCAGGAGGGCCTCGGCGTCGTGCGGACCGTCCGGGTAGGTGAGGCGGTGCAGCCGGGGCTCGCCGCGCGGGGGCAGCACCAGCAGCGCGACGGTCTCGCGGCGCCGGTCGTTGTCCCCGGTGTCGCCGATCCAGAACGCGCCGTCCGGGCCCGGGGCGAGGTCCTCGGCGTCGAACGGGTCCAGGTCGGCCCGCTCGGTGTCGGTGACCGCGCAGTCGCCCGGATCGAGGCGGTACACGGTGGCTCGGCTGCCGCCGTCGGACATCGCCCAGATCTCGTCGCCGCGCACGGCGAGGCCGGAGAGCTCGGCGAGCCGTGGGTCGGAGACGGTGCAGAGGTCCTCGGGCGCGGCAGGCGCCGCAGACGCTGTGGCGGCGGGCACCCCGAGGACCCCGAGGACCCCCGACCCGACCGCGACTAGCGCGGCCGCCGCGAGCCGGCGAGCCCTCACCACGACCCGCCACCCCCGCTCACCGCACCATGATCCACCCGACGGGTGCCGGGCAGGCCCGGGAGACCCGATGGAGCGCTCAGCCCACCGCGGTCGTGGCGCGCTTCGCCGGAGCCGCGGCAGGCGCTGCGGGAGCCGCACCGCCCACGACGTACGGGACGGCCACCACGGCCAGCTCCGGGCCCACGCGGACGTGCAGCCTGGTGCCCTCGGCGACGTGCTCCGACGAGAGCACCTCGCCCTCGGAGTGCAGCCGCGCGACCAGCCCACCCTCGGTGTACGGGACGAGCAGCTCCAGGTCGACCTCGGGCCGCGGGAGCCGCTCGGCGATCACCGACTGCAGCCGCGCCATGCCCTCACCCCGCTTCGCGGACACGAACACCGCGTCCGGCAGGAGGTGGCGCAGGCGCGCGAGGGCCAGGTCGCCCGCCGCGTCCGTCTTGTTCACGACGAGCAGCTCGGGCGGCATGGTGCCGCCCTGCTCCTCGCCGATCTCGACGAGCACCTTGCGCACCGCGGCGATCTGGTCCTCGGGCAGCGGGTCCGACGCGTCCACCACGTGGACCAGCAGGTCCGCCTGACCCGCCTCCTCCAGCGTGGAGCGGAACGCCTCGACCAGCTGGTGCGGCAGGTGCCGCACGAACCCGACGGTGTCGGTCAGCGTGTAGGCGCGCCCGTCCGGCGTCTCCGCCTTGCGGGTGGTGGGGTCCAGGGTGGCGAACAGGGCGTCGTGCACCATGACACCGGCGTCGGTCAGGGCGTTGAGCAGGGAGGACTTGCCTGCGTTGGTGTACCCGACGATCGCGACGCTCGGGATCTCGCTCCGCCGCCTGCTGCCGCGTTGGGTGTCCCGCACCCGCGACATCGCCGTGATCTCGCGGCGCAGCTTGGACATGCGGGTGCGGATCCGGCGCCGGTCCAGCTCGATCTTCGTCTCACCGGGACCGCGGCCACCGATGCCGACACCGCCTGCGGCGCGGCCACCGACCTGCCGGGACAGCGCCTCACCCCAGCCGCGCAGGCGCGGAAGGAGGTAGGAGAGCTGGGCCAGCTCGACCTGGGCCTTGCCGTCCCGCGAGCGGGCGTGCTGGGCGAAGATGTCCAGGATCAGGGCGGTCCGGTCGATCACCTTGACCTTGAGCCGCTCCTCCAGCTGGCGGAGCTGGCCGGGTGAGAGCTCGCCGTCGCAGATCACGGTGTCCGCGCCCGCGGCCTCGACCGCGACGTGCAGCTCCTCGACCTTGCCGGAACCGATGAAGGTGGCCGGGTCCGGTTTGGGACGCCGCTGGATCAGCCCGTCCATCACCTCGGAGCCCGCGGTCTCGGCGAGGCGCGCCAGCTCGACGAGCGAGGCGTTGGCCTGCTCGGAGGAGCCCTCGGTCCACACCCCGACGAGCACCACGCGCTCGAGTCGGAGCTGCCGGTACTCGACCTCGGTGACGTCGGTGAGCTCGGTGGAGAGTCCCGCGACCCTACGGAGCGTCGAGCGCTCCTCCAGCTCCATCTCGCCGGTCGAAGGATCGTGGCGGGAGGGATCGCGGGGGTCGTACTTCAGGGGGGTTTCAGTCATCGTGCAACCGAGTGTCCCACGGAATCGACGCGCTGTCCGCTCGATTCCCACCAGTCCCCGTCCAGCTCACCGTGCGCGACCAGCACCGCAGGGCCGTGCAGGGCCGTGGACTCCCCGCCGGACCGCACGGTGACCTCCAGCCGCCCGCCGGGGGTGTCGACGGCCAGGCGACCGTCGGTCCGGCCCGCCGCCCGCAGCGACGCCAGCGCCGCCGCGACGGTGCCCGTGCCGCAGGACCGGGTCTCCCCCACCCCGCGCTCGTGCACCCGCATCGGGACCGGCTCGGCGGCGGCGGGGGCGATGAACTCGACGTTGGCGCCGTGGGGGAACAGCGACTCGTCCCGCCAGGGTGCCGCGGTGAGGTCCAGCGCGCCGATGTCCGCCGTGGTGACGCAGGCCAGGTGCGGGTTCCCGACGTCCACCGCGATCCCGGCGAACTCGCGCCCGCCGACCCGCGCGACGGACTCGCCGAAGACCCGGGCCGGGCCCATCTCGACCGAGACCCGGTCCCCGTCGAAGGTGACGTCCTTCACCCCCGCCCGGGTGCCGACCTCGCCGCCGGCCCAACCGTCGAGCTGCAGGTAGCGCGCGAACACCCGGACGCCGTTGCCGCACATCTCGGCGATCGACCCGTCCGCGTTGCGGTAGTCCATGAACCACTCCGGCCCGTCGAGACCCAGCGCGCGCGAGCGCACGACCCGCAGCACGCCGTCCGCCCCCAGCCCGCGGCGCCGGTCGCAGAGCGCGGCGACCCGCTCGGCGGTGAGGTCCAGCAGCCCCTCGGGGTCGGGCAGCACGACGAAGTCGTTCTGCGTGCCGTGTCCCTTCACGTACCGGGGGCCCTTGACGAACGGAGTCACCGGACCAGCGTACGAGCCCGCGCCGACAGTTCCGGATCGGCGCCGTCGAGCCAGTGGATGCGCGGGTCGCGACGGAACCAGGACCGCTGCCGTCGGACGAACCGGCGGGTGGCGCGGACGGTCTCCGCGGCCGCCGCCGCGAAGTCCCCGGAACCGTCCAGTGCCGCGACGACCTGCTGGTACCCGAGCGCCCGCGACGCCGTCCGGCCCTCCCGCAGGCCCTCCGCGAGCAGCGCCCGGGTCTCGTCGACCAGGCCCGCGGACATCATGATGTCCACCCGGCTGGCCACCCGGTCGTCGAGCTCGGCGGTGTCGCGGTCGACGCCGATCAGCACGGCGTCGTAGCGCGGCGTCCGCTGCCCGGGCAGCGTCGCGCGGAACGGGCGGCCGGTCAGCTCGATGACCTCCAGCGCCCGCACGATGCGCCGCCCGTTGCTCGGCAGCACGTGCTCGGCGGCCGCGGGATCGACCTCGGCGAGCCGCCGGTGCAGGGCGGGCGCCCCGACCGCCGCCAGTTCGCTCTCCCACCGGCCGCGGATCGCCGGGTCCGTGCCGGGGAACTCCAGCTCGTCGACGACGGCCTGGACGTACAGCCCCGAGCCGCCGACCAGCACCGGGGTGCGTCCGGCGGCCAGCAGCGCCTCGACCGTCCCGCGGGCGTGCCGCTGGTAGGCGGCGACGGAGGCGGCTTCGGTGACCGCCAGGACGTCGAGCTGGTGGTGCGGGACGCCCCGCCGCTCGGCGACGGGCAGCTTGGCGGTCCCGATGTCCATGCCGCGGTAGAGCTGCATGGCGTCGGCGTTGACGACCTCGCCCTCGAGGGCCTCGGCGAGGTCGAGCGCGAGATCGGACTTGCCCGTGGCGGTGGGCCCGACGACGCAGACCAGCCTGGTCACAGGGGCGTCCAGACGGCGACGTGGTACGCCACGCCGTACGGCGCTGCGGAGTAGAGCAGCTCACCGCGCCACTCGCGGTCCTCGGCGGCGCCGGCGAGCACCTGCCAGGGCGCGCGGCCGACCGCCCACAGCTCCTGGGCGAGGGTGGGGTCGAGCGCGGCCAGCGCCGAGGGGTCGCCGTGTTCGAGGGCCTTGGCGACGGCGGCGTCGAACGGCTCAGCGCGGTCGTCCAGATGGCCGGGGGCCTGCTCCGTGTGGGTCGCGGCGCCGTCCCCGACGACGAGGAGTCCGGCCGCGCCTCGAAGCTCACGTCCGAGGCGCAGGCAGCCGGCCGTGGACGCGTCCTCCGCGACGAGCTCGCCGCGGATCCGCACCCCCTCGGGTCGGATCAGCCCGGCCACCAGCAGCGGCAGCGGCAGCTCGGGATCGGGGGACGAGTCCGAGCCCGGCCCGAGGGCGACCCGGACGTCCCGGCCGTAGCCCCGGAAGGTGCCGGTGGCGCCCGCGACGGTCCGCCTGCCGGTGTCGGTGCCCACCGCGACCCAGTCGGTGGTCACCGCGGCCAACCGCGCGGCGGCCTCGTGGACGGCGGCGCGGAGGTCGGCGAGCTCGTCCGCCGCCTCGCCCGCGAGCTCGGGCAGCAGGAGCGGCGGCTGCGGGACCACGACGACCAGGGACGGCACGGCGTCGACCCTATTCGCTCCCCGCCGCCCCGACCCGCCCCTCCCTCCGCATCGCGACACCCGGCCGCCCCTGAACGCCCGCCCGATGACACGTTCGCCGCCCGATGACACGGCACGCCCGCCCGATGACACGTTTCGTCCGCCCGATGACACGTTTCGTGCGCTCAGCGCGGCGAGATCACCGATTGCGTGCTCACAGCGCGGTGCGGACCGCGCTGAGAGCACGCAAACGCCGATCAGCCCGGGTGCTCACGCTCCGTCGTCGGGTGGGGTCGGAGTGTCGCCGCAGGCGCGGCTCGTCGCGCCGAGGTGCCCGGTCGCGGCCTCGTCCGGGGCGCTCCGGTTCCCCCTGCCCCGCTGACCTGTTTGAATTCCGCCGACCGGTGGTCGCGCTGCGACCGGCCGGTTCGTGCACGGCTCCGCCCGACGGCGGGGCGCCCGCCGCCCGGTGGGCCCGAACGAGGGAGGACGACGGTGTCGGACCAGCAGACCGGATCGGAGCACAGCACGCGGGACGACGAGGTGGCCCCCCAGGCCTCCGAGGCTCCCGCCGCCACGCCCGGCAGCGGGCCGGACCCGGCCGCGCCCACCGACGCCCCCGCGGAGGCCGCGTCGACCGCCGTGCCTTCCGAGCGGCCGGACGACGCCCCCACCATCGCCCTCGACACGTCGGCCCCCGCCTCCGACGCGGCGTCCGGCGCCGCCGTGACCCCGGCCCCCGCGGTGACCCCCGGCTCCGCGGCGACACTCGAGAGCGGGCCCGCCCCCGCCGCACAGCTTCCGACGGTCGACGCCGCACCTGCGGCGACCCCCGGCTCCACGTCCGACACCG
>Ga0068860_100008066_pt1 | contig 10493 bp, 6 predicted proteins | sample KBSSwiS32_FD_66597 | JGI IMG/M metagenome (GOLD analysis project Ga0068860, IMG submission 66597) | Switchgrass rhizosphere microbial communities from Kellogg Biological Station, Michigan, USA - KBS Switchgrass S3-2 | ecosystem: Host-associated > Plants > Roots > Rhizosphere > Soil ...
CTCGACGGGATAAATCGTGAACCCGTAATCACGCGCGAAATATTGGAAAGCATCATGCGAAGTCACAAGCTTGCGTTTGTCACGCGGCAGTTCCGCAATCTTTGCCCAGGCCCAATTTTCCAGCTGGTCGAGCTGCGCCACATAGGCATCGGCATTTTTGGAAAACGTCCCAGTGTCAGCGGGGCTGATTTTTACCAGCGCATCCTGCACCACCCGCACCGCCTTCTTCACGTTCGCAATGCTATGCCACCAATGGGGATCCTCCACCGTCTTCTGAGCCTCCCCCTCCTCCTTCATCGTGAGGGAGGAAAATGCATCCCCCACTTCCACCAGCAACGCATTTGGCGCCGCAGATTCCTGGAGTTTGCCCGTGTAGTTCTCCATGTGCTTTCCGGAAGCCAGGATCAATCGCGCACCACCCACCTGTTTCAAATCATCCGGTTTTGGCTCGTAATCATGGGGATCGATGCCCGCCTTCACCAAACCGGATACCTTCACCCGGTCGCCACCCACCTTTTCCGCGATCTCAGTCGTGATCGTGGAAAAACTCGCTACCCCGACCGGTTCCGCAGCCCATAAACGGGTTGCCATGGACGCGGCAGCAAGGCATGCAAAGAGAAATATTTTCATGGTCATATCGGATGAAACGCCATTTGCCACGGCCTTCACCTAATCTAATGATAATCATTTATCATTATAATCAAGCAATTTTTGAAAAAATATTCCGTGTCCCGAAATTCAAAAGGGTTGCCTTGCCGGGACGTAACCAATCAATGTCCCGCGCAATTCTTCCCGTGTGCTTTCCGTGCGGGCAGGCGTTTCGTTTTTCCGCCCATCTTCGCGCAATCCGGGCAAAGCCCATAGAGCGTCATTTCATGATCCTCCACCATGAATCCGCCTGGAATGATCGTGCCGCTGGCAAGATGCAACGGGCAAACGCTGAGATCGAACACGTGCCTGCACTTCCGGCATTGGAAATGGTCGTGATGCCCGAGATTCGCCGACTCATAGCGCGTCTCCCCGCTCGGCAGGATCACGCTTTGGATTTCCTTGGCTGCCAGCAACAGGTTGATCGTGCGATAAACCGTGGCGATGCCCAGCGGGATTACTTTCTTTGCGAGGGCAAAGATCTCCGGCGTGGAAAGCGGCCCGTTTGCCTCCGACATCACTTGCAGGATCGCATCCCGCTGCCGGGTCTGCCTTTGTCCGAGCGATGGCGTTTTCATCACGGGTTGTTTATTGATAATTCAAATTGGGCGCGAGCCATTTTTCCACGAACTCAACCGTCTCGCCCTTGCGCCTGGCATAATCCTCAACCTGGTCGCGTGCGATCTTGCCGAGGCCGAAGTAGCGGGATTGCGGGTGGGCAAAGTACTGGCCGCTCACGCTTGATCCCGGCCACATGGCGGTGGATTCTGTGAGCTGGATGCCCGTGTTCTTTTCCACGTCGAGCAGTTTCCAGAGGATGAATTTTTCCGTGTGGTCGGGGCTGGCGGGATAACCTGCCGCAGGGCGGATGCCACGATACTCCTCGGCAATGAGCTGATCGCGGGTGAGGTTTTCAGCCAGGCCATATCCCCACTCCTCGCGCACACGTTTATGCAGGCACTCGGCAAATGCCTCTGCCAGACGGTCGGCTATCGCCTCGGCCATGATCGCGTTGTAGTCGTCGTGGTCCACCTTGAATTTCTCCACAAGTTCCTTCAGCCCGAAACCCGAGCTGACAGCGAACCCGCCGATATGATCCGGCAAAGAAGCGGTGTTTTTCGGCGCAATGAAATCGGAGAGCGAGCGGTGGGGTTCGCCATCCTTCTTCACCATCTGCTGGCGCAGGAAATGGAATTTCGTGAGCAGTTTCGAGCGCGATTCGTCCGTATAAACCTCCACGTCGTCGCCCACCGCATTCGCCGGAAAAATCCCGTAAACTCCGCGTGCTGTGAATAGTTTTTCATTGATGATTTTTTCGAGAAGCTCCTGGGCATCGGCAAAAAGTTTCGTGGCCTGCTCCCCGTATTTTTCGTGCGTGAGGATGGAAGGATAACGTCCTCGCAATTCCCACGTGTGGAAGAATGGTGACCAGTCGATGAATTCACCCAATGTCGCGAGCGAAAAATCATTCAACACACGCAAGCCTGTGAATTCCGGCTTCGGGATATCCTCAACACGCCACTCGATGGGCGTCCTGTCCTTCCTCGCTTTCTCCAGCGAAATAAGCTCCTGCGAGGGACCGGCGTGTGCCACCCGAAGGCGCTCCTGCTCCTCGCTGTTTTTGGCGGCAAACGCGGGCTTCTGCTCGTCGCTCAACAATGCGCCGACCACAGGCACCGCACGCGAGGCATCGAGCACATGCACGACTGGCTGGTTGTAACCCTGCGCGATTTTCACCGCAGTATGGGCCTTGCTCGTGGTCGCTCCGCCGATGAGCAAGGGAATGCTGAATCCCTGACGCTCCATTTCGCGGGCAACGTGCGCCATTTCATCGAGCGACGGGGTGATAAGTCCGCTCAAACCGATGACATCGACATTTTGTTCGCGCGCCGTGGAGAGGATTTTTTCGCACGGGCACATCACCCCGAGGTCGATGACCTCGTAGTTATTGCAACCCAACACCACTCCGACGATGTTCTTGCCGATGTCGTGTACATCGCCCTTCACCGTGGCCATGAGTACCTTGCCCTGGGTGCGTACTTCACCGCCTGCGGCCAGCGTCGCGGCTTTTTCCTCTTCCATGTATGGCATCAAGTAGGCCACCGCTTTTTTCATCACGCGCGCGGATTTCACGACCTGCGGCAGGAACATTTTGCCGGAGCCGAAAAGATCGCCAACGACGTTCATGCCGGCCATGAGCGGCCCTTCGATGACCAGCAAGGGGCGCACATATTTCTGCCGTGCCTCCTCGGTATCGGCATCGATGAAATCGACGATCCCTTTCACGAGCGCATGCGAAAGCCGATCCTCGACCGGCTTTTTCCGCCACTCATCCTCGACGACGTCGGCCTTGTCCTTCTTCTTCACCGTCTCGGCAAAAGTGACGAGCCGTTCCGTGGAATCGGGGCGCCGGTTCAGCAACACGTCCTCGACGAGATCGCGCAGGTCACGCGGGATCTCCTCGTATACCTCGAGCATGCCCGCGTTCACGATGCCCATGTCCAGACCGGCCTTGATCGCGTGGTAAAGGAACGCCGAATGCATCGCCTCGCGCACGACATTATTGCCGCGGAATGAGAACGAAATATTCGACACGCCGCCGCTTACCTTTGCGAGCGGGAGGTTTTCCTTGATCCATCGCACCGTGTTGATGAAATCCACGGCGTAGTTGTTGTGCTCCTCGATGCCGGTGGCGACGGTGAGGATGTTCGGATCGAAAATGATGTCCTGCGGCGGAAACCCGACCTTTTGCACGAGCAGATCGTAGGCGCGTTTGCAGATTTCGATTTTGCGCGCAAAAGTGTCGGCCTGTCCCTGCTCGTCGAACGCCATCACGATCACCGCCGCACCGTACCGGCGCACGAGACGGGCGTGGGCGAGGAATTTCTCCTCGCCTTCCTTGAGCGAGATCGAGTTCACGATCCCCCTGCCCTGGACGCACTTGAGGCCGGCCTTGATGATGCTCCATTTCGAGGAATCCACCATCACCGGCACCTTCGAGATTTCGGGCTCGGTCATGATGTAGTTCAGGAACTTCGTCATCGCCGCCTCACCGTCGAGCATTCCCTCGTCCATGTTGACGTCGATGACCTGCGCCCCGTTTTCCACCTGGTGGCGCGCAATCCTCACGGCCTCCTCGTAATTTCCCGCGAGGATGAGTTTTGAAAACCTGGGTGAGCCGGTGACGTTCGTGCGTTCGCCGATATTGATGAAATTCGTGTCCGGCGTAAGCGTGAGCGCGTCAAGACCGCTGAGCCGCAGCCATGGCTCGACTGTCGGGGGCACGCGCGGAGGAATTCCGCGCACGGCTTCCGCAATCTTTGCGATGTGTGGCGGCGTGGTGCCGCAGCAGCCGCCCACAATGTTGTACATGCCGCTGCGTCCCCACTCGGCAAGTTGCGGCGCGAGCGATTCCGGCGTCTCTGGAAAACCGGTGGGCAGAAGCGGATTAGGCAGGCCGGCGTTTGGATAGACGCTCACGTAAATGGGAGCAAGGTGGGACATCTCCTCGATGAGCGGACGCATTTCCTCCGGCCCGAGGGCGCAATTCATCCCCACGCTCAAGAGCGGCACATGTGAAATGGAATTCCAGAAAGCCTCCACTGTCTGCCCTGTCACACCACGCGTCCCACCTTTCTGGATAAACGTGACGGACGCCATGATTGGAATTACGCGCTTTCCCGGCTCGGGTTCGTGCCCGAAAGGCAGCGCGGTGAGCGAGCGCTCATCGAAGATTTCCTGGATTGCGAAAAACGCTGCCTTTGCATTTAGCGTGTCGAAGATTGTCTCGACCAGCAGTATGTCACAGCCGCCATCGAGCAACGCACGCGTCTGTTCACCGTAAGCCTTCACGAGTTCGTCCCATGTCGTGCCACGCGCCGAGGCGTCATTTACATCGGTGGAGATCGAGGAGGTTTTCGTCGTCGGCCCGATTGCGCCCGCGACCCAGCATTTGCGGCCGGGCTGCGCGGCCATCACCGAGTCGGCGGCACGCCTCGCGCATTCCGCCCCCGCCCTGGCGAGCTCGTAAGCGATCGATTCCATGCCGTAATCGGCGAGCGAGATAAACTGGCCGTTGAACGTATTTGTCTCGGCAATATCCGCGCCCGCTTCGTAATACCGCCGGTGGATTTCCTCGATGATCTGCGGTTGCGTGAGATTCAGGAGCTCGTTGTTGCCCTTGAGGTCCTTGCCAGTCCAGTCCTTGAACCGCTCCCCGCGAAATTGCGCCTCGTCCAGTTTGTATTGCTGGATCGTCGTTCCCATGGCGCCGTCGATGATGACAATACGCTCCTGCAGCAGCTTGAGCAGGTCGTGTGCGGTGGGTCTGGAGTCTGTCTGGTTCATGATGAAGGACTGTCAATAAACCCCATGGAGGCAACGCTTTCAACAACAAATTATCATATCATGATGAATAGATGCGTTATTTGGATACAGCGTCAAAATATTGAAACCGGTGGGCAAAACGCAAAATGGGGCGTTCGAAAAAATGAAACGACAGATGGGCCAGCAATAATGTAACGCCCACCGCGAGCAGCGTGACCCCCGCGTCAGCAAGATTCAACATCTGTGGGGCGCTGTTCCTGATCAAACCATGCAGCAAACCGCTTACCGGTTGCTGGAACAGATAAACACCGTAGGAAATCTGTCCTACCCACACCATCGCCGGAGAGCGGAGTAAATATCCAATTACAGGTTCCGTTTCGGCGAAAGCCATAAGCACAAAGACGGAATACAGGCCCGCCAGCCAGAGGAGATTGAACGCGCCAAACTCGGCCGGACGCAGTGTCATCACCGCAGTTCCCGCGAGGAAAATGAAAAATAACGTTCTGACAAAAAGAGGATGCCGCCGGACTGTATTGATAAACGGCTCCCATCTCACGAGCAAGGCCAGCAAGCCTCCGCAAAGAAGGGCATCCGCCCGCCATGGCAGATCAACAAATGAGTGAAACCCCGGCGACCAGCAGCGCAATAGCACAGCACCAAGAATTCCTGCCACAATCGCCCCCCCAAGCACGCGTCGCGGAAGGAAACGGACAACCAGCGGCATCATCAGGTAAAACTGCTCCTCGATCGCCAACGACCATGTGACACTGAGCCATTTCGGGCCGTAATCGTGAAACGTGCCCACGAAATAATTCTGGGTAAACGTCAGGTAAGACCACGCGGGAAACGGATCGTGAAACAACCACCGGAAAGCCGGGGATTCCGAAAATACCATCGACGACAGACAGAAAAACAATACCAGCATGAGAAAATAGAGCGGAAAAATCCTGCATATGCGTCGCAGGTAGAAAACAGGGAGACCGTTCGTCGCGCCCCGGTGGTCAATGAGAATGCCGGCTATGAGAAAGCCGGACAACACAAAGAACAGGTCCACCCCGCTCCATGAGAGGTTAAGAGCATCGTTGAAATAGGCCAGCGGAGTCTTGATGGCGGGCGCAACTTGGAGGCAAAAATAATGGTGGACGAGCACCAGGATGATCGCCACTCCCCTTACGCCATCGAGTTGCGAAATCCTTTTCATGGCGGGCTAATTCTCCTGGCCCTTTTGCACCCATTTGCGAGTGCCATCCGTTTGCAACGGCTCGATCCACTCGCCGTTGAAAGCGCGCTTGAATGCGAGATCCGCCTCCTGTTCCTGCACCTTGGCAAGCGGCAGATTGTCCTTCTTGGAAATTTGCTGCATGATCGCTGTGCGGTCGCTGTTTTCCGCATCGACCGTTTGCTTTGCGTAATCGCCGTACTCGCCGGGAGGCATGTCACGTATTTCAAGCAGACCAAGATGATTTTCCCCGATCGTGCGAGAATTCTTCAGCACCTGCACCTCGCCCATCCTGTTCTGGCGGCGTGTCTGGATGTCCACAGGGATGTCTGTTGTCGCTGCGGCGATCTTTTTTTGCACGGCTGCGTCGGCATGCTGGTAAACATCCAGTTTCATGTTGATGTTCACATCCAGAGGCTGGGCCGTGGTGAGATTGACCCCTATGCCCGTGCATCCGGCACCGGCGAAAAGCAGCGCGCCGCTAATCACCATGCAGGGCAATATCGAAATTCCTCGACCCATGAGGCCCCCGCATTTTGAGGGCAAGATGCCCCTTGTCACCGGCGTACCAGAAATCACCATTGCCTGTGGTGTAATCAAAATCCCTCAATGTCTCAAGCGTGATGCGCATGCTCTCGTGTTTGATGCTCGTCCATGTATCCGGAAGACTGGCAATGATCTGGTCGATTTTGCCTATTTTCAATTTTCCGGGCTTTTTCGTTCTAAAATTGCCCGTAAGCCGCTCAATCACATGGTTCAAGCCATTCACCTCCACGTCAAAGCTGGCCGGCCCGTCCATCTGGAAATTCTGGGGCGCAAGAACATCCGTGATTTGTTTCAGATTCACCTGCGAACCACTCACCCAGCCTGTCCACGGCGTATCGGGCTGCATGTAGAAATCAAACTGTCCGTTAACATAGCCATCGTATGCCGCTCCACCGAACCTGCCGTAGATTCCATTAATATCGTAAGTGACAGACAGCCATAGTTGCCCGGCTGAAAACTGTTTCCATGTCGCCGTCTTTGCGAAAAATTGCTGGACCACATTTCTCGCATTGGTATCCGGCGGCAAACCGAAATCGAGACCGCCTTTAAGCTGTTTGAATTTCAGTTGGTATGAGGGAAACCGGTAGTCTCCTTCCCGGATCGCGAGTTTCACCTTGAGCTTTAAATCGCCCAGGTCATTGAATCGAAGATTGTCCGCCTCGGTGCTGAATTCAAAAGGGACAGCCACCCCCGCATGACCTGCATTGGCCACCACAAGCCCCCCTTCTTCAACGCGAAACTTGTCGATACGCCAGTTCGACTGCGATGCCGCAAGCTGCGCTACCGGCGCGCCCGCCGCCGGTGCCGTCTGGCGGCGCTTCAATTCATCTGCATACCAGAAAAGCTCCTTGCCGACATTGATCGTCGGCCTTTGAAAAATGACTTCCCCTATCTCCTGGTCGAGAATTTGCGCGAGGGAAAAACGGAGCCGTATCGTTGCAAAATTCAGCACCGGCACGAAAGGATCGTGGGGCGATCTGATGGTGAGATCGACCAGATCCACCTCCTGGATTTCATTGTTCGCGCGGCGGATGTCCCCCGAGAGCGGAACCTCCTGCAAGTTTGTGTCGAGGTTGAAACCGATGTCGGGCAACTCCACGCCGAGGTCAGTAAGCGTCGCGCGGCCATTGATGATTCGAAGACTCCTGATTTTCCACGGGCTTGCGTTATTTGGAACAGGTTGTGAGGGTGTGGCGGTTACCCGTCCATTCTGATTCCCGGTTGCAAGCATCGAACGGAATTTCTGCCCGATTGTAAAATCGAGTTGCGTAATCGTCACCGCACCCAACTCGCGCCGGACAAACAAATCACCCGCCGTGAAATCGATTTGCGCACTACCTATCCAGAAAAAGGGATCGAGTGGCGCAAACGGCGCAGCGACACGGATGTCCCATAGCTGTGCCTTGTGCGATGTTTCCAGGAGCCCACCAGCACCGGAACCGAGCTGCACATCTTCCTCATCGAGGGCAAATTTCAATGACGCTTCGGGAACTGAATTCCCGAAGTCTTTCACAAAAACCTCACCGTTCTCAACGTGCAGTTTTCCAACCACCCATGGGCTGACAGGGGCCCCGGTGCCGGTGGAAACGGAAACGACTACAGGATTGCCCGCAGCGGAGGAAGTCCCGCCAAAGGCTTCGAGCAACGAATGCTTCAGCCACATTGAGGGTGTCTGAATCGTCAACTCCTCAATCCTGCCTGCCGCCAGATGGTCCAAAGAAAAGCGCGCAATGACCGACTTGATGGATCCAAATTTTTCCGGCTTGGAAGTCCTGCCTAGAATCTGGACGTTGTCGGCCTCGAACGTTTGCGGTTGTGTGGAGAATTTTGTCTCAGGGCTCAGAAAAATCCTCCGCAAAGTCGACGTGAAATCAAACCGGATCAAAGGGGAATCAGGGAGATCGATATCCGCTTTGCCACCGACAATCTTGAATTCCTCCACAAACCACAAGCCACCCGGCGAGAGCAGCTCCGTCTTCTTTTCCGGTGATTGCCCGCCGCCAATATCCGCCAGATGCCTGGAGATCAGGACATGCGGATTTTCGACACGAATGCTCCCGATGCGCCTATTCCACAGGTTCTGCCAGTCGAAATCCACCACTGCCTTTTCGATGCCGACGATTCGTTCATTCGCATTGCTCAGCTTGAGCGAAAGATTGCGAAGTTCGATCCGGTTTCCCCCGACGAAACCCGCCCCGTCCAGTTCCATGGCAAGCGCCGGGTTCGCACGGTTTGCGAACCAGACCACGACCACGGACAAATTGTAATAAAGATAAAAAAGAGCGACAACGGCCATGAGCATGACCGTTGAAAGAAAATAACAGATGCGTCTCAACCAGCGAAACCGGCGGCGAGGTTGTCCCACAGCCTGTTTCGTCCCGTTCATACCCCTCCTTGGATGACAATCTTATCCACCACGATTGCCACCACGAATACGATCCCGACGAAGGCGTTGCTATTGAAAAAAGCGCGGTTGATCGCCTTGATGTCCATTTTTTGTGCCGTTCGATGCTCGAAAATCAGCACGGGGAAAATCAAGATCATACCCGCGTAATACATCACGCCGCGATGGCTCAGCACACCGAACAAAACCAGGAGCAGCAGCATGGCTGCGTGCATCCATTGCGCCGTTACAAGACTTCTCGCGATACCAATGCGCACCACCAGTGAATGCATTCCTTCCTTTTTGTCGAAATCGTAATCCTGCGTGGCATAGATCAGGTCAAATCCCGCCACCCAGAACAGCACGGCCAGGGACAACACCAGCGGAGCAAGAGCGAATTTTCCTGTCACCGCCAGCCAGGCTCCGACAGGCGACACCCCGAGCGCGAGACCGAGAAAAAAGTGGGAATATGAGGTGAACCGCTTCGTCAACGAGTAGAAAAAAACTATGACCAACGCCACTGGCGAGAGCATGAAACACAGAGGATTGATCCAGTAAACGGTACCAACGAATGCAAGGGAACTGATTACCAGAAGCACGCACGCTCCCGCACGCGAGATGAGTTTGTGGCGCCCCGCAGTGCGCGGATTGCGTTGATCAATCTTCCAATCAGCCAGCCGGTTGAAAGTCATCGCTGCCGTGCGAGCAAACACCATCGCAAGGAGGATCAGAAAAAATACACACAGCGAGGGCCACCGGTCCGCGGCAACAAAAATCGAGCCAAGCGCAAACGGCAGCGCAAATACCGTGTGCGAAAACCGGATGAATGACAGGATGCGGCTGATCACGGAATATCACCGTCCGTCATCGGCCGATTGGGAGCGGGGATTCTTTTCGTCGAACAGGTTCACCAGCCCATCGTCCACGCGGATGTCGACCAGCCGCCAGGCCTTGTCCGATTTGTAAAAATAAAACTTCCACCTTAGAGGAAGCACTTTTCCCAGTGAAACATAAGTTGAACACATCAGGTGCGTACCTACATTTTTTATGGTTATCAGTTCGTAGCCCTGGACATTTCCAAAGAGTTTCACGGCTTCGCGGGTTTTGGTTTTAAGGGTCATTACATCGCCGGTCTTTTCGGCGATCTGCGTACCGATCGTGAGTTGATCGTACGCATCATCGATCTGATTTTTGCCGAGCAGCGTAAAGAAATTGTCGATGATCTTGTCCACGGACTGTCCCGCCTTCGCATCCTGGGCAGCCGGCGACGGTGATTTATCGGAAACAGTGATCAGCGGAGGCGATTTGGTCGTCGTGCTTTTTTCCTGCGCGAAGCTGGCGACACTGAGCATGAAGAAGAGCCCGGTAATA
>Ga0068860_100008070_pt1 | contig 10492 bp, 10 predicted proteins | sample KBSSwiS32_FD_66597 | JGI IMG/M metagenome (GOLD analysis project Ga0068860, IMG submission 66597) | Switchgrass rhizosphere microbial communities from Kellogg Biological Station, Michigan, USA - KBS Switchgrass S3-2 | ecosystem: Host-associated > Plants > Roots > Rhizosphere > Soil ...
CTGGACGAGAAATTCTTCGTGGAGTTCGACGGGCTGCGCGCGCACCAGTTGCGGCTGGAAGGTGGCGACGCGTCGTCGGATTCGTACTGCTACTCGGATTAGCGACGATGCATGTGGAGTTGAGTGCGACGGCGCTGTGGCTAATGCTGCTGCTCGGCGCCTACCACGGGCTGAATCCTGGGATGGGCTGGCTGTTCGCGGTGGCGCTGGGGATGCAGGAGCAGAAGGGCTCCACGGTGGCGAGGTCGCTGGTGCCGATTGCGATCGGGCACGCGCTGGCGATCGGTGTTGTCGTAGCCGTGGCGGCGGTGATGGGACTGGCGCTGCCGCTTACCGTAGTTCGGAGGTGCGTGGCGGCGATGTTGATCGGGTTGGGGATTTATTTTTTGATGCGGCATTGGCATCCACGGTGGGTGCGGATGCAGGTGGGATTTCGCGATCTGGTGGTCTGGTCGTTTTTAATGGCGTCGGCGCACGGAGCGGGATTGATGGTGGTGCCGGTGTTGCTGCGCCGCAGCACCGCGCAAGCGGCGGGGCAGATGGCGGCCGACGGACACAATCACATGTCCGCGGCGGCAACTCCGATGGTTGGATTGTTCGCAACCGGGGTGCACACGGCCGGGTATCTTGCGGTGACCGGGCTGATCGCGTGGGTGGTGTATCGCAAGGTGGGTCTGGCGATTTTGCGGAAGGCGTGGTTCAACGTGGATCTGGTGTGGGCGGCAGCGCTGGTGGTGACTGGCGTAGTCACGCTGCTGATGTAACGGCCGACAGATTTTCGGTCAAGCAGTGACGACGCCGGCTTCACGCTTCCGTGAAAATGTATTCGTGTTGGCCGTCGCGGGTGATCAGGGTGCGTCTGCCGGCGCGCTCGCTGACCACAAATTCAAACCCGTCGTTCGTGGGGTCGATGGTGATGAAGGAGATGGTGCCGTCGTCGTTCTTGCGCGAGGCGACGGTGCTTTTCCATTCGCCGAAATCGAAGGTGGTCACCCCATTCTGGGTGAGCACGTCGAGCTGGCCGAGCTCCTTGCTGGAGTAGCGCTTGGCCAAGTGAGCTACTTGCGCCGGGTCGGCGGGGACGACGAGGCGTTCGCGATCTTTGGCCAAGGCAGCTTTGTAGCGAGCGGCCTGATTTTCGACGTCGCCGGCGGCTTCGAGTTTGCCGTCGAAGACCACCTCCAACAAACGGCGCTGGAAGGGCCTTAGGAGCATGCCGCCGGTGTCCGAGTTGGTAAGGAGGACGGCGCCAACGCCCTGGTCCGGCAGAAGGTACCAATCACTCTTGAAGCCGGCCATGCTGCCGCCGTGACTGACCACCGGGACGCCGTATTTGCGGTCCACGATCAAGCCCATGCCGTACCAGGAGTCTTCACCGAGAGTGACCTGCGGGGCGCGACGCTCGAGCAAGTTTTTCGCCGAAATCAGCTGCTTGCCATTAGGCAATTTGCCCTGCGTGAACTCCAACTGAACGTAACGGATCAGATCGCCGGAGGAGGTCCACACGCCGCCCGCGGGACGTGCGGAGACGATGGAGTAGTTGAAGGCCATGCTGGCTACGTGGGGCTTACCGTCGACATCATCGCCATGCGGCGTGGCGTGATTGCCGGCGAGTGCGCGAGCATAGTCGAAGGTGGTCGACTTCATGCCCAGCGGGTCGAAGATTTTTTCCTGCATAGCTTCGTCGTAGGCGGGACCGAGCGGCTGATTCGGATACACCAGGTGAGCGCCGATGAATCCGGCGGCGGCCGCCATCATATTGCTGTACTGAAAGACCTCGCCAAACTTGCTGGTCGGCTGCATGGTGCCGAGCAAGGAGAGCGTGGACTCCGGCGTGGCATTCTTGAACTCGAATAGCCACTCGAGATCCTGGCGGGGAAGTCCGGTGCACGCGCAGATGAGATTCTTGACGAGGACTTTCTTGGTGGTCGCCGTACCATCAAGAAAAAAACTGGGATAGACATCGACGACGGGCTGGTCCCATTTCAGCTTTCCTTCATCGACCAATTCGGAGAGCAGCAGGGTGGTCATGCCCTTGGTGTTGGAGGCGGCCATGAAGAGCGTATTTTCGTCGACGCGATCGGGCTTACCTAATTCGCGAACGCCAAGTCCACCCTGATACACGACCTTCCCGCCATCGATGAGCGCGATCGAAACGCCAGGGATGCCGAGCTGTTGCATGGAGGTCTCGACGAAGGACTTGAGCTGATCGATGCGCGCGGCATTGAGGGGATGTGCCTTGCGACCGGCAAAGGATTCGCGCTGATAGCCCTTGGGCCGGAGGCTTTCGAAGATCAGCGAGATCGGCGCGCCGCGCTTTTCGACCGTCATTTCGGTTCCATCGAGAATCGCTACAGTCCAATTCTTTCCGGCGCGCAGAGCGATGGCTTGCACGGCGGCACGTTCGTTAGGAGAAGTCTCATAGTGGAAGACTTGGCGTTCATCCCAGCCTTCGCGGGCGGGACGCGGCGTGACGAGTTTGAGCGGATGGGTGGCCTGCGACTTGTAGGCCACCCAGGCGGCTGCGACGGCTTCGCGGGCGTCGGTGGCCTGGGAATCGACGATGACCACGTGGGTGTCAGGCTCGGGCGGATCGACGATAACGAGGTTGGCGCGCGTGGCCGTGGAGAAACCGGCAGGCACGGTGAAGGTCGCGCCGCCGGGCGTGACACGCGGAGTATCCACCGCGACGCGTTCGGGCGTGGACGCCACGCCCTGCGCCTGGTGTGACGCGGGGTCGTTGGAGGCGAAGGATGCGTTGGGCGCGATGATGTTGAGGGCGAGGAAAACTGCGAGAGAGGCGCGAAGGATGAGCATGGGTTCACCTTCCGTGGAGATGGGCTGCGAGTGGGCATAAGAGTACAGAAATCAAGTTGGCATACGCAATGCTTGAGGCGGGACGAGAAGGCAGACCGTTCGACGCGCGACGCTGGCGCTACGACTGGTGGGCACTGACTGCGTGAAGGTCGGAACGGCCGGCAAGGGATATGGGCTTGGGTGGACCGGTCAGGGAAAGTGAAGAGCTGAGCGCGAAGAAGCGGAGGAGGCCCTGGAGGTTGGCGTCGTCGAGAGCGAAGTTGATGTTGTCGGTGAGATAGGTGCGGAGATCGATTTCGGGAAGTCTCAGGTTGGCCGAGCCGTCGGTGATGATTTCGTCGAGATGATCCTGGCCGAAGGCGAGCGAGGACTGGAAATCGGAGATGAGCTCGGGTGTGACAGCGTCCTGGCGGGCGGCCCAGACGGCGAGAACGGCGGGGAGATTGGTGAGGCGGCGCCATTGTTCGACGATGTCATAGACGTGGAGCTCGATGGTATCCGCGAGACCGGCAGCGGTGGCTGCGCAGATTTGTTCCGCGTCTTTGCCGCGGCGGGACTGATTTTCGATGGCGATGGAGAAGCGCAGGGCGGGATCGCCGATGAGGAGGGCGGCGTCGGTGTCGCGCAGCATGGTGGCGAGGTAGGGTTGGGCTTCGCGGAACGTCGGTGAGAATTTCCAGTGGTGGGCGCAGAGGATTTTCGTCAGGGCCTGGGTGCTGCGGGAACTGGCGTCGAGGGTGATGGATTGCGCTTGCTGGATCGGGCCTTTGGAGACAAGCAGGAGGCTGCGGACGCGGCCTTTCGAGGCGATGGAGAGATTCGGGAGAATGGTGAGGTTGTCGATACGCTGGTATTCGATGGCGGGGATGATGGCGATGTCGGCTGCACCGGTGCGGAGTTCTTCGGCGCATTGTGATGGGACCGTGAAGGAGAGTTCGTATTTGCCTTGCAGTGGGCCGTGCGTGAAGCCGCGGACGAGCGGGGCGGTATTGAGATATTGAACGATGGAGATGCGGAGTTTTTTCACGGTTGAATTAAAACCAATTCCTCAGGGGCTAAGTCCTTTTTCTCGAGCTCTCAATGTCGGACCTAAAGGTTCGACCCCCGGTGCCAAGGTCATTTGATCGGGGCTTCTCAATTCCACGTGGCGCGAAATTCCCGCAAGCGATTTCAGTAGCATCCAAGCGTTCGCAGAACCGCACCTTCTATTTTCTAGAAATGCTGGAAGGCCGAGGCTGACGACTAGTGAAGCCAGCATTCAGTATAGGGATGGGATTTTAGGTCGCGCAAGGATGCTTTTGATGTAAAACTTTTCCGCCGCGACATTGGCTGCGAATTTGGAGGCTTTGAAAATGTTGAAAGGTATCGCCGGAGTGATCGCATGGATGCTGCTTGCGGCCGGCCAGTGCGCCTTCTCCGGGCTGAAGCCCGGCGGCTACATAACGATTGAGGCGGCGATTTCGCCGACGTTGACGCGCGCGGAAGACAAGGCTGCGGCGACGATTGCGGAGAAGACTGCTGACGCGCAGAAGCTGGCGGGATATTTCAATCTCTATTGGGATGCAAAGGCGGGGAAGCTTTGGCTGGAGATCGACAAGTGGGGTACGGAGTTTTTGTACCAGACGTCGCTGCCGGCGGGGATTGGTTCGAACGATATCGGGTTGGATCGCGGGCAGTTGGGCGACACGCGCATGGTGCGGTTCGAACGCAGCGGGCCGAAGGTTCTGCTGATGCAGTCGAATCCTGGTTATCGAGCGATCAGCAAGGATGCGGAGGAGCGGCGGGCCGTTCGGGACTCGTTCGCGGAGTCGGCGCTGTGGGGATTCAAGGTGGAAGTGGAAGACGGCGATCGGGCGCTGGTGGACGCCACGGAGTTTTTCCTGCGGGATGTGAAGGCGATTCCGCAGACGCTGAAGAGGACCAAGCAGGGCGCGTACAAGCTGGAGGGTTCGCGGTGCGCGATTTATTTGCCGCAGACGAAGAATTTTCCACTGAACACGGAGGTGGAAACGACGCTGACGTTTACCGGCGAGGACCCGGGGGAGTGGGTGAAGCAGGTGACGCCTTCACCGGAAGCGATCACGGTGCGCGAGCATCATTCGTTCGTGCGGTTGCCCGGCCCGGGCTACAAGCCGCGGGCGTTTGACCCGCGATCTAGCTTTTACGGGATTTCGTATTTCGACTACGCGACGCCGATCAGCGAGCCGATCGTGAAGCGGTGGGCGGCGCGGCACCGGCTGGAGAAGAAAGATCCGCGCGCGGCGGTGAGCGAAGCAGTGCAGCCGATTGTGTACTACCTGGATCGCGGCGCACCGGAGCCGATTCGCTCGGCGCTGCTGGATGGAGCGCGATGGTGGGCGCAAGCATTTGAGGCAGCGGGATACAAGAATGCGTTTCGCGTGGAGCTGATGCCCGAGGGTGCGGACCCGATGGATCTGCGATACAACGTGATCCAGTGGGTGCATCGCGCGACGCGCGGTTGGTCGTATGGCGAGGGAGTCATCGATCCGCGCACCGGCGAAATCATCAAGGGGCATGTGACGCTGGGATCATTGCGCGTGCGGCAAGATTATCTGATCGCGGAAGGATTGCTCGCGCCATACGAGAAGGGCAGGCCAGTATCGCCGACGATGCGGGAGATGGCGTTGGCGCGGCTGCGGCAGTTGGCGGCACACGAAGTGGGTCACACGCTGGGGTTGCAGCACAACTATTCGGCGAGCACGGTAGGGCGGTCGTCGGTGATGGACTATCCGCCGCCGCTGGTGACGTTGGGCGCGGATGGCGTGCCGGATGTTTCACAGGCGTATGCGACCGGGATCGGCGAGTGGGACAAGGTATCGATCACTTGGGGCTACTCGGATTTTGCGCCGGTTGTCGATGAGCATGCCGCGCTGGAGAAGGTGCTGTGCGACGCGTTTGGGCGCGGGTTGCGGTATTTGACGGATCAGGACGCGCGGCCGGCGGGCTCGTCGAGCAGCTTGGCGCATCTGTGGGATACCGGCGCGAACGCGGTGGACGAACTGGATCGCTTGATGAAGGTACGCGCAGCGGCTCTGCGGCGATTTGGCGAGAACAATATTCGCGAGGGAGCGCCGTTGGCTACGATCGAGGACGTGCTGGTGCCGATCTACATGCTGCACCGGTATCAGGTCGAAGCGGCGAGCAAATTCGTGGGTGGGATGAACTATACGAATGCGCTGCGAGGCGATGGTCAAGTGACGACGCAAATTGTGGCGCCTGCGGAGCAGCGTCGGGCGCTGGCGGCGGTGTTGGCGACGTTGAAACCGGAAGCGCTGGCGCTGCCGGAGCCGCTGCTGAAAATGATTCCGCCGCGACCGCTGATGTACGAGCGCGGGCGGGAACACTTCAAGATTCACACCAGTCCGGCGTTCGACGCGCTGGCTCCGGCGGAGTCAGCTGCCGAGCACACGTTGCAGTTCATGTTCAATCCGGCGCGGTCGGCGCGATTGGTGGAATTTCACGCGCGAGATGCGGCAAATCCCGGGCTGGAAGAGGTGCTGGACGCAGTGATCGCAGCGACATGGGAGACCCCGCATGACGCGGGCTATGCCGGAGAGATCGGGCGCGTGGTTGATGACGTGGCGCTGTATGAGCTGATGGCGTTGGCGACGAATGACCAGGCCACCGAGCATGTACGCGCGGTGACGGCGCTCAAGCTGGAGGAGCTGAAGGCGTGGATCTCGTCGGCGCGAAATCAGGCAGCGAATCCAGCGCAGTCCGCACACCTGTTTTACGCGCTACAGGAGATTGAATGGTTTCAGAAGGAGCCGAAGCGAATCGTTGTACCGGCTCCAGCGGAGCCTCCGGATGGCCCGCCCATCGGGGCCGACGAGGACTTCTGACGCTGACCTCGACAGACCAGTAGGGACAAAATCCCCCGTCGGAGTAGAGCGTCTTTGGATAGTACTAGTACACATTCGAGCACATCGTGGTGCACTGATCCTTTCGTTGCTGGCGTTAAAGCCTAAATATTGTTGCCGGACTTCAACCTGAAGCATCAATTCTATTGAGGTTAGGGATGAAGCTGCGCGTCTCAATAGCGGCAATTGTCCTAGGTGCCTGCGCTGTTTGCGGTGCTGCGACCACGTTCGCGCAGGATCCAAGAGCTGGCGCGGTGCCCGCGGCCGGTCAGCCACAAGCGGAAGTGAACCCGCCACCGGTGGACCCCGCGGATCGGTCGAAGGTTGTTTACGTCACGGACTTTGATGTGGACCTTGCGGGAAGAGACGGCAGGAGTACGCCAGTCAGAGTGAATCCCGCAACCTCGAGCGCCGCTCCGCCGGAAGCGAAACAGGAAACCCCAGCCGAGCGTGCGAGTCGCTTCGTGGATTATGTGTCAGCCACTCTGGTGAAAGAATTGGAGAACGAGGGCTACATTGCACGGCGGTTGCGTGCCGGCGAATCGCGGCCCACTGAGGGGTTGAAGATCAGCGGAGTATTCGCGGAGCCGGATGAGCAGAACCGGTTACGGCGAGCGGTGATCGGCGGCGGACCCGGCGTGGGGCAGATGGCGCTGTTCGTGAGCATCGGGAACCTGGCACGGCCGGACCAGCCGATGTATGCGGTAGTGGATCCGAAGACGGCGGGCAACAACGTGGGGCCGGTGATCACGGTGAGCGCGTATGCGCCGGTGGCACGTTTCGAGATGCCGAAGATGGTCACGGAGAAAGCGGTTCACGATACGGCGAGTTCAATTGTTACGGATCTGACGCAGCTGCTACGCAGCAATGTTGCGGCGCTGACTCGATAAGCGGCGGTATCTCGTCTTTTCCCAGGACAAACTGATGACGATTGGCGGCCCCGGTGCGCCCATGCCCGCTACTTCCGTGTTTTATCCTTTTTTGTGAGGTACCCTGGTACATTTGTACCAGTTAACAAGGAGAAGGCTGAGATGGCGGAACGGCAATTTGTCGTAGAACGCGTGCAGACCGGTGTGCGCATGGAGAAGCGGCTCTTGAAGGTCCTGAAGGGCTTTGCCGAATACAAGGACATGACATTAGGGGATCTGCTGGAGGGAATCGTGTTGCACGCCTTCGACGGGAAGTGCCCCTTCGGCCGCGAGAGCCTGATGCGCATCAGGGAGCTGAGAAAGTTTTACGGCCTGGACCTGGATTCCCGGGCGAGCCATGGCTTGATCGAGGGCGCTGCCGGAGCAGCGGCCGGAAAGGAGCGAGCACGATGAGGCGACAATTGGAAACGGCGGCGATTCCCGCGCTGCGATGGACGGTTGGGGTGGTGGTGCTGCTGGAATCATGCCGATTTGCCTTTTCGACCGCGGCGGCGCATGCCTTTGCGAACAGTGGATTGCCGCTGTGGATCCGGCCGGTGCTTGGGGGGACCGAGGCGCTGGCGGCATTGCTGTTTCTTGTCCCACCGGCGAGAGCCATCGGAGGCGTAGCGCTGCTGGTGATTTTCGGCGTGGCCGTGCTGATTCACCTTTTACATGGCTGGTATGACGTCGGGGCTCTGGTGGTGTATGCGATGGCGGTATTGGCTTGCCTTCCCCGGGCTGCCCGGGATATTGGGTCCAAACCAGCGGTGAAAGAGCCTGAAAGAGGCAGCGCAACAACATTTTGGCAATGGGCCTAAGAACGAGCTAGATGGCCCGATTTCGAGTCGCCTACAGCGGATCTGCATACCCGAGAAATTTGCAACTACAGACCAGACCAAGGCAGGGGTGCGCTCGTCTATTGGGGCAGGAGGATGGGACTATGAACACGCGGACAATCGTTTGCCTGACGGTGGCGGCTGTAGGTTATGGGGCGTTCCTGCATGCGGCCAAGGCGCGGGGCCAGGCGGAGCCGGTGGCCCCAGCGTTGCCAATGGAATTGGCGATGCCCGCGGTGCCTGCGATACCCGCCGTTCCGGTGCGGTTGACGCTTCCGGCCTTTCCGCAGGTACCGGCGGTACCTGCACTGGCTGCTATGCCTGAGATTCCCGCCATGCCGGCGATGCCCGACCTTTCCTCGCTGGATGCTCTGAATGACATGAGCATCTCGCTTGGTCACCGTCACGACGGGCCAGCGGATAGCTGCGACGATCTGAGGATTCGTCTGCATGATGAGAAGCCGGTGATGCAGGAGGAGGAGCGGAGTGTGTCGAAAGCGGAGGCCCGCGTGCTGCGGGTGCATCCGATGCGGAACAGCGGGGCGCAGGTGATGGGCTGGGATAAGGATACGTACTCGGTGACCGCGTGCAAGGCGGCGGTGGGTTCCGATGCGCAGCAGTTGCTATCGCAAATCAAGCTGAAGGTAGAGGGTGGGGAGGTGTCGGTGGAAGGGCCTTCGCGAGATGGAGATGACTGGACGGTGTACCTGCTGGTGCGCACGCCAAAGTCGGCGGATGTGGAGCTGACGACGCATAACGGGCCGGCGAGTTTTTACAGCGTGGATGGAAAAATCACGGCGCGCGCGGAGAATGGTCCGATCTCGCTGGAGAATTGCTCGGGCGAGGCGGACGTGTCGGCGGTGAATGGTCCGCTGAGTTTTTCGGGAGCAGGCGGGAAGCTGCGGTTGCATACGGAGAATGGACCGATCAGCGTGGAGGTCGGCGGGTCGAGCTGGAAGGGCGGGGGATTGGTGGCGGATGCGGTGAACGGGCCGTTGTCGCTGCACGTGCCTTCGGGATTCCAGTCGGCATTCCTGGTGGAGTCGAACGAGCACGCGCCGATGAGTTGCCATGCAAGCATTTGCTCGGAAACGCGGCGTACCTGGGACGATCAGAAGCGGCGAATCGAGTATGGGAACGGGACGCCGGTCATTCGACTGTCTACACAGAATGGGCCCATCTCGGTGGACTGAGGCGGTCACTGGAACACAGAAACTGGAAATTGGCAGTGCGAAGGCGCTGCGTCGATGTTTCACGCGGCGCTTTCAGCTTTTTTGGGGAAATGGCTCGCGTTAAGATGACGGCATGTTGCTGGAAGAGCGCACGGGGCAACCCGTAACGGAAGCCGAAGCGGAAGATTTGGCGCACGAGCTTTACGGGCTAGTGGCCACTGCAAAATCGCTGCCCGGCGAATACGACGACAATTTCCATCTGAAGAAGGAGACGGCAGGGGGCGACGCCGCTGGAGGAGCGGCGGCTGCGGCGGCGTTTGTGCTGAAAGTCATGCATCCGGCGCGGGAGCGGGATTTTATCGATCTGCAGTGCCGAGCGCTGCAGCATCTGGCGGAACGCGCGCCGCAAATCTTGCTGCCGCGCGTGTGCCCGACGAAGAATGGCGACAATTTCGCCGAAATTACGGGCACAGATGGATCGCGGCGGCTTGCCTGGATGCTTACTTATGTTCCAGGAGAAATCCTGGCGGAAGCGCGCCCGCATTCCGATGAAATACTATCGAGCCTGGGGCATTTGCTGGGAGAGATGGACGCGGCGCTTGCGGATTTTTCACATCCGGCGGCGCATCGCGAATTGAAATGGGATTTCGCGCGGGCGGGATGGATTCGGGAGCACGTTCCGCTGATCGCGGATCCTTCGCGGCGGGCGCTGGTCGAGAAATTTCTCGCGCTGTATGAAGCCGAAGTTGTGCCGGCGATGCCGTGGCTGCGGCGCAGCGTCGTGTACGGCGACGCAAATGACTACAACGTGCTGGTCGGTGAGCCGTGGCCGGGGCCTCGGAAAGCGGTCAGCGTCATCGATTTCGGTGACATGC
>Ga0068860_100008072_pt1 | contig 10490 bp, 6 predicted proteins | sample KBSSwiS32_FD_66597 | JGI IMG/M metagenome (GOLD analysis project Ga0068860, IMG submission 66597) | Switchgrass rhizosphere microbial communities from Kellogg Biological Station, Michigan, USA - KBS Switchgrass S3-2 | ecosystem: Host-associated > Plants > Roots > Rhizosphere > Soil ...
CTGGAGGTCAAAGTATCCAACTTCTTCACAAAGGTGAACTCACCGGTGCTGACCGATCTTGAAATGGATTTTGGCGGTTTGCAGACCGATATGATGTATCCGCGCGATCTTCCGGACATATTCAAGGGTTCGCAGCTGACCATGATCGGGCGATATAAGAATCAAGGCGATCTGGATAGTTTAGTTTTCCGTTTGAAGGGCAAAACTGGAAAGGAAACTCGGACATTCAATTATTCGAATCTAAATTTTCCAATGCGCGCCGAGACTAATGATTTTTTACCTCGCTTATGGGCGACGCGTCGGGTTGGTTGGCTTGTTGAGCAGATAAGAAGTAACGGGGAAAACAAAGAACTGCGGGACGAGATCTTGGACCTTGGAACGAAATACGGAATCGTGACGCCTTACACATCATATCTGGCGACGGACGGCAGTGAAAAACAGATTATCGACCGAAGGGCGATGAACGCGCCCATGAGCACCAATTCAATGCGCGTCGACAGCGGTGCGGGCGCTGTTGCAGCAAGCAAAGACGCCAAGAAAATGAAGGAAGAAATAAGGCTCAGTGAGGCGGATGAAGTGGTGGGCCAGACTGGGTACCTAAAGAAAGCCGGTATCAAGACCTTTTATTTTGAGAACGGTGTATGGGTAGATTCCGAATTCAAGGAAGCCTTTCGTATGACGGAGGTCCGCATTGGCTTTGCTTCGGAGGCCTACTTCGATTTAGTCGCAAAGGAAAAGGAACTTGCCCAGTTCTTCTCTGTTGGCGAACAAGTTGTAGTCGTATGGAAAGGTAAGGTTTATCGGATCACGAAATAAGAAATCGGGATGGTCGAAGGGATGGGGTAAGAGGTTGTTTTACCTTATTCCATCCTACACATCACCCTTTTTTATACTTCCGATCGAAAGGTGACATTTGGCTAAATAAAAGATATTTTATTAGTCAAAGTCATCTTTTTCTTTCGGTTAAGGAGACACCGGGTGCAATTATTCTTTCGAACTACAGGGCTGGTTTGCTGCCTGCTTTTCGCAGCGTCATTTTCTTTGGGTCAGGGTGGTTGGCTGGTAAATTCGACAAAAGCTCCGGTCGATCTGGTGGCCGTATATTTTACCTCTGCGGAAAAAGGCTGGATCGCAGGTGACGAGGGGTATCTTGCGTCGACCGTTAATGGTGGGAAGACATGGGACAAATATCCGCTCGGCACCACCGAGACCATCAACGAGATCTATTTCCGAAACGACAAGAACGGATATCTGGTTGCCGGGCGAAAGATGTTTCTGACCAAAGATTCTGGCCAGACATGGCAGGAGACGAAAATATTCAACCAGGGAGATTTCAAGAACCTCACACCCGAATTCATCAGCATCAGATTTTCCGACAAAAAACGCGGCCTCGTTATCGGTTCGCTTCTTAACAAGAGCGATCACGTGGTCGAGGCTCTTGTGATGCGTACCGATGACGGTGGCGAAACATGGACCCGGATCGTTGTTCCCACAAAGAAAGAGCTTTTCGATCTTGATTTCAACGGAAGCTCGCACGCCTGGATAGTCGGCGACGAAGGCCTGATTCTCGCGACCGATGACGGCGGTTTGACCTGGAAAGAGCAGAAGTCCGGCGTTGCGCGTGCCTTATTCAATGTCGATTTTCGCGATGACAGCGAAGGCTTTGCTGTCGGCGGCGGCGGAACTATTCTTCGCACGACCGATGGCGGAAACACCTGGGAAAAGGTGAACACTCCGTTCACCGAAACATTCAAGCGTGTTGATTTTGCGGACGATAAAAACGGGTGGATCGTCGGCCATAAAGGGTCGATTCTTCGATCGTCCGATAGAGGAAAGACATGGGTCAAGCAGGCAAGCGGCACTGTTAATGACCTTTACGGCCTCTACATGGATAAGAAGTACGGATGCGCCGTCGGTGCTCACGGCTTGACGATCAGTTATCAAAAATAATTCGGCTCCCCGCGGTTTTCGCCTAACGCTTTCTAGAAAGTTGTGTTATTTTACATCAACAAAACTTGTGGATTGCCTAGCTCCCATTAGGCGGCATTATCAAAAACATCTTAGATTTCTGGAGGGACAAATGATTAAAAAGTTGTTTTTGATCGCGTTTTCGATCTTTGTCATCGCGATCGCCTTGAATGGAGTTGCGCACGCTCAAGGCACAACCTCTCGCGTAACGGGTATTGTCACGGATAGTTCCGGTGCCGCGGTTGCAGGTGCAACTGTCACACTTACAAATGTTGGCACGAACAGTTCTGTGAAAACTCAGACGAGTGAAAGCGGTTCTTACACCTTCGACCTGATTCAGCCGGGAACGTATCAAGTATCCGTAGAAAAGTCGGGGTTCAAGAAGGTGGTTTCAAACGGCAACGCAGCGACCATCAACCAGCCCGCTACAGTTAATGTTACGCTCGAAGCTGGTGACGTATCGGCGACGGTGACCGTTAATGGAACGGCCGAACAAGTCCAAACGAGTACGTCCGGCAACATTGGGAGTACGGTCGAGCAACGGACGTTAGAAAGCCTGCCGATAGTGGGACTTCGCGGGCGCAATCCTCTTGATCTTCTTAATTTCCAACCCGGCGTCGTGTTTGGAGGTAACACTGGTGGAGCGGTAAATGTAAACGGTTCGCGCGACAGAGCTTTCAACTTCACATTGGATGGAATTGATATCAATGAATCGACGGCGGGGGGTTCCAATTTTACGCCGCTTCGCCCGAATCCGGATTCGGTTCAGGAATTCCAGATCGTAACGAGCAATTTTACGGCAGAGCTTGGTCGCAGTAGTGGAGCGCAGGTTACCTTCGTTACCCGGTCAGGAACGAACCAATTTCACGGAAATGTGTTTGATTATTATCAAACGCCGGAATTCAATGCGAAGACCTACCCGATCACAATAGCTGGGTTGGCAAAGGAACAATTTGTCCAGCAGATCTTTGGTGGAAGTTTGGGAGGACCTCTATCCAATTTCGGTCTTGGTGAAGGACAGCCGTTTAAATTGCTAAAAGATAGGGCATTTTTCTTTTTCAACCTACAGATGCTCCGGGCGTACGACACATCGTTGGTAACGCGCACGGTCTACACCCAAACTGCCCGACAGGGGATCTTCCGTTACATCCAAGGGCGCGAAATGCTTCCTGACGGAACATTCATTAATTACCAGAACAATCCTGCAGGCACTACGAGACCATCGGTTGATGCTGCGGGGAATCCAACACGACCCGTTTGCACTGGATTACTTACGGTCAACTGTATGAACACGTACAGTACCGTGGCAAGCTCTCCGGTAACGATAGACCCAGTTCTCCAAGGCTTTATTAATGCAATGCCCTTACCAAATAATTTTACGGCTGGCGACGGCTTGAATACAGCGGGTTTCAATTTTGCCTCGCCGCAGCATGAGAAGCAATACGATATTTCGACAAAATTCGATTTTAAGATCAATGACCGGCACTCAATGTACATCCGGTATGCTCAGGGTGACCAGAACAGCTTCGGTGATTCGGTGAACGGCGGCCGTCCTGTGTTCCCGGATTCCCCTAATTTTGTCGACACATTCAGGACTCCGAGGAATCTGGCAATCAATTGGCGATGGTCGCCCACTGCCACCGTTTCGAACGAGTTCATTTTTGGATGGAGCAAGTATTTCTTCAATTTTGAAACACCCGAACCGGATTCAGCTTTTCCTTTTGCGTTTCTGAATCCCAATACGCCGAATACCAATTTCTCATATAATGCCAGAGGCGTCCGCACTTTGCAGCTTATTGATAATTTCACCTTGATTCACGGTAACCATACGATCAAAAGCGGTGTTAATTTCCGCTTTAACCAACATAAGGACGATCGATCTTCTGTCGCCGGCGGCGGGATCGAACCGACCGTACCATTCAGTACGACAGCTGCGAGTTTTGCGGGTTACGGCTTGCCAACGGCATCCTCATCGACGGTCTTTAACGGTATTAATGGAACCGATCTAAGTCGTCTGCAAGCCACGATTGCCGACCTGCTGGGCCGCGTTGGTACTGTTTCGGAAGCATTTGTCCTCGATCCTAGCAATCCTGGAACGTTTGCTCCTGTCGGCACTCGCTGGATAAATAAGGCGAATTACCTAGAAACCGATTATTACGTCCAGGATAATTGGCGTTTTAGGCCGAATCTGGTATTTGATCTAGGAGTTCGGTGGGAGCCAAAATATAAGCCGAGTATCGCTGATAGGACAATTCTCGTCCCGAATCAGCCGGTTAAGTTAGGAGCCGCCCCCTCAAATACTGTTCAGTGGGTTAAGGGAGACCTTTTCAAGACCGACTTGAGTAAGTTGCTTCCGTCGGTTGGTTTCGCGTGGGATCCGTTCAAATCCGGCAAAACGTCAATACGGGCAAACTACCGAATCGCGTCGGACCGGATTGCTACATTCCTGTTCGGGTCCTCGATCTTCCAGAGTACACCGGGAAACACATTCCTGGCCACAAACTCCGACTTTGGACAACATGTCGCTGGTGCGACTGGTTTATATAGGGATGTTGCACCTATAATTGCCGCTCTGGTGCCGACTAAGACTCCAGCGGCCCTGACACTGCCGCCGGCTCTTGGCACTGGCTCGATTAGCGTCATTGACCCGGACCTTCAATTTCCGCAAATTCACGAGTGGTCGGCGAGCTTCCAGCGCGAGATCTGGGGCGGCAACGTGATCGAGGTAAACTACATTGGCAAACACGGTGTTCACCTGCTTGGAGGTTATAACATAAACCAGGCAAACATCTTCGCAACGGATCCACGTTGTGGCAGCCAGACGTTTCTCGATGCGTTCCGTCAGGCGCAGGCTAATACGGATCCGAACAATTGTTTGGCGACGCTCTTGAGCAGTACAAACGGAACAGGCGGATCGCAGGCCCTGTTTCGTTCCCAATTTACGTCCGAGCTCGCCAACAGTAACGTTGCGACTTCGGCGCAGACTTTGGCCAGAAGGAGTGGTTCGACTTCGCTGACTGCGAATGGATTCAATCCATTCTATTTCATGCCGTTTCCGCAGTTCGCAGGCGGCCTTAACGTATTTGACAGTAGCGACTACTCCCACTACAACGGGCTGCAGGTCATCTTCAAGAGGCGAATTAGTCAGGGACTTGGCTTCCAATTCGGTTACACTTATTCGCTTTCGAAGGACAACCGTTCGTGGGACCCGTCACTTAGTACTGTTTCTACCGGTTCTGTACAGTCTGCGTCGAGCACTCCATTCGATCTTCGCAATAGAAGCCTGAACTACGCGTGGTCCGACTTCGATCGCCGCCACGTGTTCCAGGGAACGTATGTCTACGAGCTTCCGTTTGGAAAGGGGAAATGGCTTCGGTCGAATAATAAGGTTGTGGACTATTTAGTGGGCGGTTGGCAGTTGGCTGGAACGGTTATTTGGATGTCGGGACGGCCATTCACCGTGTATTCCGGCCAGAATACGCTAAGTAATATTGTTCAATCGACTGCCGATTGTAATGGTTGCACCCGCAGTATTGGGGAATTGGTGTTAGAAGGGACTCCGGGAGCCCGCAATTTTTGGTTCGACGCGGCGACCCGGGCCCTATTCACACCGACTGTTCCGGGAAGCATAGGGAATACTGGACGCAATTTCTTTCTTGCTCCACCCTATTTTCAGACTGATGCTTCTATTTCCAAGCAGTTTGGGCTAACGGAGAAAGTTAAATTCGATATCAGGCTGGATATTCGAAATGTTACCAACAGTCCCGCATTTGACAATCCGACAGCAGTTAGGACCAGTTCGATTTTCGGTCGGATCAACGATTCGGTTACAAATACGGCGCGTCGGATGCAGCTTTCTGGAAAGATCAGTTTCTGATGTTAGCTTAAACTCTGTTCTAAGGCCCTGCGGTGGAAACCGTGGGGCCTTTTTGTTGGCGGGGGCAACCTGTTAAACGGGTGGTGCATCAATCTTTCTGGAAGAAAGTCTTGACGGCATTCAGCATTTTGGGCGCAAGTAGAGCCTTTCTAATTCCTCCTGTTTGCTTCAACGCCCGCCGAGTATGAGACTTGGCGGGCATTTTTTGTTTGAATCCGGCTGAGACCGAAGTTAGCTATTTGTGTTGATTCAGTCTTATTTTGGCGGCTGATGCTTCGAGTTGCTGGGCACGAGGAAGAGCCTCGGACGCCTTAGCTAGTTGGGGGTCTTCTTCCAGTAGGATCTGATTGGCGGCGATGCTGCCGAAGGCGGACATCGCGAGATTGTAGCGAAGACGCGTACGAATAAAGCCTCTCTGATCTTTAAGTTCCTGAGTGCTCATGTTAGCTTTTTCCGCAGTCGTGTAGTTGATAAACGCATCGACAAGCGGCTCGGGAACAGATATTTCACCTTCGGCTAACCTTCGTCCGACCTTGGCTCCCGCTGGAACATTGTATTTCTCAAATCCTTTGACTCCACCGGTTATCAATTCGCGGGTAAAGAAGAAGAGCGGATCGAGCAGAGCCGATTGTTGCGTTGTCATTCCTAAATTGGCCACTCGCTCGTCCGGCATAATACCGTCCCCGCCATAAACCTTTCTGTTGGTGACCGTGTGAGCCTCGAATTTGACCTTGTCCTGTTCAAGGAGGTCGGTGCGATTCGTAAAGTAATCGTAAAGACTGAGGCGGGAATAGTCCCTCTGAATTGAACGGCCGGACGGGGTGTAATACCGAGCCGCCGTTAAGGTCAGGCCCGTGCCGTACGGCAAGTTGATGACGTTTTGGACAAGGCCTTTGCCAAATGTCTTTTCACCGATGATTATGGCCCGATCATAATCCTGCAGCGCTCCTGCGACGATCTCGGACGCCGAGGCCGTGTTTTCGTTGACCAATACAACCACGGGAACATTGTCTGCGGCCCTGTTTGTCGATTTCCAAACGCGCGTGTCGATTCGATATCGCCCACGCTGTGAAAGGATGACCGATCCGGCCGGGAGGAATTGCTCGGCTGTCTTTACCGCCTGTTCGACGATGCCGCCGGGATTTTCACGCAGATCCAGAACGAGCGAGGTCATTCCCTGTCGATGAAGATCGCGAAGGGCGTTGGCGAGTTCACCCGAGGTTGTATAGTTGAAGCCCTCCGACATGTTGACGTAACCAATGCCCGGCCTGAGCATATAGTAATCGGGTATCGAGGGCTGTGGAACAACGGTCCGTTTCAAGTCGACGGTCTCGACGGCACCTGACGCGTGCTCGACCTTTACCCTGACAAGGCTTCCGTCCCTTCCCCGCACCTCGTCGCGTACGTCTATAGAGTCTTTTCCGATCGCAGGTTTGTCGTCGACTAACAGGATCTTGTCGCCGAATCGCAGATGAGCCCGGTCAGCCGGTGAACCCGGAAAAGTCGCGATCACGTAAGTGTCGCGTTCACCGTTTCGCTCGTAATTTACGATCGTGGCACCTATGCCGGAGTATTCGCTCTGTTCTTCCTCAAGAAGGGACGAATATTCCTGGGCGTCGAAGAAGTTCGAGTGCGGATCAAGCGAATGCAGCGAACTTTCGATCGCGGATTTTACCAGGCTGCTCTGATCCGAAGATTTTCCGCCAGCGTAATGCTTTCTGATCACGTCAAGCGCTTCGACCATGTCGGAGACGATCTTTTCACGCTCGGTGTCGACGACCGGTTTCTGTATGTTCGGCGAAGAACCCGATGCGGCGAAAGAACTCCCCGGCTTGATCTTGAACGGGTCACTTTGAGGCAACTGTGAGATCGGTTGAGAAACGCGTTCCTGCGAGCGAACGGTGCCTATACCCAGGATGCAGATCAATCCGATCAGACCGAATATCTTCGTCATATCAATAAAAGTCAGAGCGCAATCGGTATATGATGGCTGCCGATCGTGGATGGGTTGTTTAGCGAGATGTTACACACTTTTGTCCGCACTTCGCAAGCTCACCACGCTGAATCAACAGCACTAAAGCTATTTATTTGTAGGGAGCAAAGTCCGAATTTCGCGATCTTTCCAGTTTTCCCGAGCGAAGACATCGCAAAGGTTGATAATATCGGGCCTTTCGAGTAAGAATCTATTCTATGCCGGAGCAAGACAACAGCCAATTTGGCGATAAATTCCGTAAGATGATCGAGACCATCGATGTTGCGAATTTGCTCACAGAACCGCTAACTTCCTCGATCAACAATCTGCTGCTTTCATCGGCCTCCGAGATTGTCTCGCGGGAGGCGTCAGTGCTGGTTCGCGAGGGCGATCAGGGCGATCTTCGCTTCCTGACGGCAATCGGCGAAGTGGCTGAATTGCTTTACGGCGTCAAGGTGCCGGCCGGAAAGGGAATTGCGGGGTTTGTTTTTTCTTCAGGCCAGCCGATGGCTGTCGCTGACGTCGGTGAAGAATCAACCTTTTATGCCGAGATCGACAAGAAGACGGGATATTCGACGCAGACGATCCTCGCAACGCCACTGCGGCATAGCGGCGAGGTCATAGGAGTGCTCGAATACGTCAATCGTCCTGGTGTTCCGCCCTATAAACCGTTCACCCCGGACGAGATGGACAAGGCAGCGTTTTATGCTGACGCTATCGCGTCGCTGGTAAACGCCTACGAATCGGCCAAATTGTTTCGGGAACTCGGAGACAAAGTGCTATCAACCGACGATAACACCCGGCTGCCGGAACTTCGAGAATGGCTCAATAATCTAAGAGATTCCCCAGAGCACCGCGAAACGATGGAGTTGGCAATACTGCTTCGCGAGATCTCTGCGCGGGGCCCAAATGAGCGTCAGATATGCCGCGAAGTTCTCGAAGCGATCCTTAAATTTTCTGATAAAAACAGCGAAACCAGTTTCCTGAGCATGTAAGTGCCGGCTCGATCTAGCCGCTCCATTGCTATTTATGTCGACTGTTGATGAAGCCGCGTTCTATTCCACCGTGTCGAGCTATTTTCGACCCGATAAGTGGCGCTCTGCGTCAGGGAAAGGCGTGACAGTTGCGATAATCGACAGCGGTATTGACGCAAATCATCCGGATCTCGGTTCAAAGGTTGTCGAATTGGTCGAAGCGCGGATCGATAACAAGAAGGTCGTTTTTGATCCGTCCACTTCCGGAGATTCGGCCGGACATGGAACTGCCTGTGCGGGAATTGTTGCCAAGATCGCTCCCGACGTGAAATTCTCAAGCGTAAAAGTACTCGGTGCCGGCGGACTCGGTGACGGACAAGCATTTCTGGCGGGACTGGAATACGCGATCAAGAAACGTTACAAACTGATCAACTTAAGTTTGGGCACTACCAAGCCGCAGTTTTTTGCGCCGCTTCACGATCTGCTGGACCGGGCGTATCAGGCCGGCTGTATCGTGGTCGCGGCCGCCAACAATCTTCCTCAGCCGAGCTTCCCCTCGGTTTTTTCGTCTTCGTTGATCTCGGTTATTAAGAGCATTGAGACGGATCCGTTCAATTTCGGCTTTCACTATGGGGAGGTGATCGAGTTAACCGCCCCGGGGGTCAATGTCCGCACCGCATGGCTCAACGGCGGCTACCGGAACCTTACCGGAAACAGCTTTGCCTGTCCGCATATTGTGGGGGTCATCGCCCTGCTCCTCGAACGCTTTCCAAACCTTACGCCATTTCAAGTAAAATCCGCTCTTTACGCGATCGCTCGCGAGAATCAGCTGAAGGGATAGAGCCTAATAGGCTTTTTCCCAACGAATCCAACCGTTTCTTCGTTCGAATCTGAGGTTTTTTCACAGGAAACTAGAGCATTTTCACGTGAAGTTAGGAGTTTTTCACGTGAATCCAGGAGTTTTTCACGTGAATCCAGGAGTTTTTCACGTGAATCCAGGAGTTTTTCACGTGAATCCAGGAGTTTTTCACGTGAAGTTAGGAGTATTTCACGTGAAGTTAGGAGTTTTTCACGTGAAGTTAAGAGTTTTTCACGTGAAGTTAAGAGTTTTTCACGTGAACTTAGGAGTTTTTCACGTGAAACTAGGAGTTTTTCACGTGAAACTAGGAGTTTTTCACATGCTTTTGCCTTACTTTTTAGAATTGTTTGCGTCTTTTTCACGAAAATAAATGACTTTTTTCAGGCACCAAATGACGTTCCAAAAAGTAAAGAAACGTCATTCGGGGAGCTCATGCTTTGCGCTAACCGCACGTGTGAACTCTATCGGTCTCAATTTTGCATTTTGGGGGGCAAAATGTTCTCATATTTTTATCGCAATATCCTGATCACAACGCTTTGTGAGTCGTGGCAAGCTTATGTCCGAAACTTTTAAATTACCCCCGCTCGAAATCGAGGAATACAAACTGGCGAACGGCCTGCGAGTTGTTCTTAATCATGATGACGCGATCCCGGTTGTGGCGATCGCGGTCTATTACAACGTGGGTTCGCGAAACGAAAAGGAAGGCCGGACAGGCTTTGCCCATCTGTTCGAACACATGATGTTCCAGGGATCGGAAAATGTTCCGAAGGCCGGGCATTTTCAGTTTGTGATGAAAGCCGGCGGCACGATGAACGGCACAACCTCGAGCGAGCGGACAAA
>Ga0068860_100008075_pt1 | contig 10483 bp, 10 predicted proteins | sample KBSSwiS32_FD_66597 | JGI IMG/M metagenome (GOLD analysis project Ga0068860, IMG submission 66597) | Switchgrass rhizosphere microbial communities from Kellogg Biological Station, Michigan, USA - KBS Switchgrass S3-2 | ecosystem: Host-associated > Plants > Roots > Rhizosphere > Soil ...
CCGTCGTCGCGCCGCTGCCGTCGCTGTCCGAGCCCACCTCCACCGAGCCGACGCCGACGACGACGCCGCGTACGACCATCCCCGTCTTCCCCCTCCCGACACTGCCGAGCGCGCCGTCTCCGACCGGCCCGACCGGGCCCGCTACGCCGGGCGCCACCGAAACCGTGATGTACAACGTGTCCGGCGATGGCCGGGCCATCAACATCACCTACGTCGACACCGGTGGTGTGTTGCAAACCGAGTTCAACGTGATGCTGCCCTGGAGCAAGGAGGTCGAGCTGGCCCAGCCGGCAGAGGACTCGGCGAGCGTCAGCATCATCAACGTCGGCCGCGAAGTGAGCTGCTCGATCACCGTCAACGGTGTGCAGGTGCAGCAGCGCACCGGCGCAGGGTTGACGATCTGCACAGCGAACCGTTAGACCACCGCCGCCCGCCGGGGCACCCGGACGGCAAGCATCGCGGTGAAACCGGCTGACAGCACCAGCAGTACGCCCCCGATGCCCGCACGGTCCGCCCCGAAGACGGCGACGAACGTCGAGAACATGAATGGCGCGAGGGGCGCCACGGCGCGGCCCGTCATGGTGTATAGCCCGAAAGCCACGCCCTCCTTGCCATGGACGGTCATCCGCAGCAGCAGCGTGCGCGCCGAAGCCTGTGTCGGCCCGATGAACAGGCACAGCAGGAGCCCACACGCCCAGAACGCCACGACGCCGGACAACGCCATCAGGGTCAGGCCCACCACGATCATCGCGGCAAGCGAGCCCAGGATGACGGCCTTCGAGCCGACGCGGTCGTCGAGCAGCCCGCCGAGCAATGCCCCTGCCGCGGCCACCACGTTGGCGGTGATGCCGAACAGCAGCACATCGGCCGCGGAGACGCCGTAGACGATGACGCCAAGGACCGCACCGAACGTGAACATGCCGGCCAATCCGTCCCGGAACACCGCGCTCGCGAGTAGGTAGTAGACGACATGTCGGTCCCTCTTCCACTCGCCGACCAGATCCGACCACAGCTTGCGGTACGCGCCGAGCACACCGGTCGACGTCCGCACCGGCGGCTCGAGATCCGCGGGCGGCGGCGGTGCGAGGAGCACCGGCAGCGCGAACGCGGCCATCCAGGCGGCGGTGACCAGCATGGCCGCGCGAACGTTCTGGCCGCCGGCGGTCGGAATGTCCAGCAGCCCGACCGTCGGTCCGTCGCCCTCGATGAATCCCGCGTAGACCACAAGGAGCAACACCGTGCTGCCGATATAGCCTGCGGCCCAACCGAATCCGGATACCCGTCCATACATGTCCGGTGTCGTGAGCTGTCGCAGCATCGCGTTGTACGGGACGCTGGCCAGGTCGTTGCACGCCGCGGTGAACCCAAGCAGCAGCAGGCCCGCCAGCAGATAGCTCGGATCGTCGCGGATCAGGCTCATCGCCGATGTCAACAGCACCACCATCGTGGTGAGAACAGCGAGCGTCTGCCGCCGTCGGTGCGCTGCGTCAACCCAGACGCCGGTGACGGGGGCGAGCAATGCGACCGTGACGCCGGAGAAGAACAGCGCCCAGCCGAGCCCGCTCGCCGGGCTGGTGTCACCGGACGGGTCGTCACCGACCGAACGGGTCAGGTAGACCGAGAACACGAAGGTCACGACGATGGCGCCGACACCGGTGGATCCGCAGTCCCACAGCGCCCACGCGAGCACCCGCAACCGGCCCGCGGCTGGCGCGGGCGGCCCCGGTTCGCTCATGGTCGCCCACGATATAGTCCGGCCCATGCCAGTACCCGCTCCCAGCGCGGACGCCCGTGCCGTCGTCACCGGCGCCTCGCAGAACATCGGCGAAGCGCTGGCCACCGAGCTTGCCGCCCGCGGACACCATCTGATCATCACGGCCCGCCGCGAGGATGTGCTTCGGGAGTTGGCGGGCAGGCTCACCCAGCAGTACGGGGTGACGGTGGAGGTGCGTCCCGTCGATCTCGCCGATCCGGCCGAGCGCACGAAGCTGTGCGACGAGCTTGCGGCGCGCAACATCTCGATCCTATGCGCCAATGCGGGCACCGCGACGTTCGGACCCGTCGCCTCGCTGGACCCGGCAGGCGAGAAGGCGCAGGTGCAGCTGAATGCCCTTGGCGTACATGACCTGGCGCTCGCCGTACTGCCAGGGATGGTTTCGCGTAAGGCGGGCGGCATTCTGATTTCCGGTTCGACGGCGGGAAACTCGCCGATCCCCAACAACGCCACCTATGCGGCCACCAAGGCCTTCGTCAACTCGTTCAGCGAGTCGCTGCGCGGCGAGCTCAAGCGCGCAGGCGTACACGTCACGCTGCTCGCACCCGGTCCGGTGCGCGAGACGTTGCCCGACGCAGCCGAGCAGTCGCTCGTCGAGAAGCTGATCCCGGACTTCCTGTGGATCTCCACCGAGTACACCGCCAAACTGTCGCTGGATGGCTTGGAGCGCAACAAGATGCGCGTCGTGCCCGGTGTCACGTCGAAGGCGATGTCGGTCGCATCGGGCTACACCCCGCGATCCATCGTGACGCCGATCGTCGGTGCGGTCTACAAGAAACTCGGCGGCGGCTAACCTATTTCGCGCCGAAATGGCATTCCGGCAGAGGAATTGCGAGTACGAGCCTGCTGGAATGCAATCTCGGCGGAGAGTCAGCGCCGGCGGCGGGCCGTGCCGAAGATGCTGCGGGTGATCTCGCGGCCTATGACGGTGCCCGCCGAGCGCATGGCGCTCTTGAACGCCGGACTGGCCATCATCTTCTCGAACATGCCGGGCTCGGCCGTGTCCCGCGACTTCACCTCACCCTCGGCGCTGGGCAAGCCCGTCTGCTCGACCGGCGGCGGCAACGGAGCGTCAGCGGGTGGAGGTGCGACCTTCGCCTGCAGGATCTCGTAGGCCGACTGTGGATCGATCGTCTGGCCGTACTTCGCGTGCAGCGGACTGACTTTCGCGGCCGCGGCGATCGCATCGCTGCCGACCGCGCCCATCAGCGAACGCGGCGCCCGCATTCGCGTCCACGCCACCGGCGTCGGCGCGCCCTGCTCCGACAGCACGGTCACGATCGCCTCGCCGATGCCGAGCGACGTCAGCGCCTTCTCCAGGTCGTAGACATCGGTTTTCGGGTAGGTGCGGACCGTTTTGGTGAGCGCCTTCTGGTCGTCGGGAGTGAACGCGCGCAGCGCGTGCTGGATGCGCGCGCCAAGCTGGCTGAGCACGTCGTTGGGCACATCGGTCGGCAGCTGCGTGCAGAAGAACACGCCGACGCCTTTGGACCGGATCAGCTTGACCGTCTGCTCGACCTGTTCGAGGAACGCCTTGGACGCGTCGGTGAACAGCAGGTGCGCCTCGTCGAAGATGAACACCAGCTTGGGCTTGTCGATGTCGCCGACCTCGGGCAGCGCCGTGAACAGGTCGGCAAGCACCCACATCAGGAAGGTCGAGAACATCACCGGGCGGGCGGCCTGATCGCCCAGTTCGAGCAGCGTGATGATGCCGCGGCCCTGCGCATCGACGCGCATCAGGTCGCTGGGTTCCAGCTCGGGCTCGCCGAAGAACGTGTCCGCACCTTCGGCTTCCAGATTGATCAGCGCCCGCAGGATCACACCCGCCGTCGCCGCGGAGACGGCACCGATCGCCTTGAGCTCTTCCTTGCCTTCGTCGCCGGTGAGGAACTGGATGACGGCTCGCAGGTCCTTGAGGTCGAGCAGGGCTAGGCCCTTCTGATCGGCCCAGTGAAAGATCAGTCCCAGCGTCGACTCCTGAGTTGGATTGAGCCCCAACACCTTTGACAACAGGATCGGCCCGAAGCTGGTCATTGTTGCGCGCACCGGCACACCGATGCCGGAGGTGCCCAGTGACAGGAACTCGACCGGAAACGCCGTCGGCGTCCAGTCGTCGCCGGTGTCCTTGGCCCGATCCTCGGTCTTCTCGTTGGCGTCACCGGGCCGAGACAGGCCGGACAGGTCCCCTTTGATGTCGGCCATCACGACGGGCACACCGGCCGCGGACAGCTGTTCGGCGATCACCTGCAGCGACTTGGTCTTGCCGGTACCCGTGGCGCCTGCGACCAGACCGTGGCGGTTGACGGTGGCCAGCGGAATGCACACCTGGGCGGTCGGGTCGCAGGTCCCGTCGACGACGACAGTGCCGAGTTCCAGCGCCGGGCCTTGGGTGGCATAACCTGCGGCGATCTGCTGGGCGGGGGTGGCTGTCGACTCAGAGGTCATGGCTCGAACATTACTGGGCAGCGGCGTGGCCGGGTGGGTGTAGGCGGCTGGTTGTCGCCCGACGGCTTAATGTGGCCCCTGTGCGTGATGAACTGGTGTGGATCGACTGTGAGATGACAGGCCTCGACCTCAAGACCGACCGGCTCATCGAGATCGCGGTGCTGGTCACCGACGCCGAGCTGAACATTCTTGGCGACGGCATCGACGTGGTCATCCACGCCGACGACGCCGCGTTGTCGGCGATGATCCCCGTCGTAACCGAGATGCATACCCGCTCCGGCCTGATCGAGGAGGTGCGCGCGTCGACCATCGACGTGGCAGCGGCCGAGGAGCTCGTGCTCGATTACATCCGCACCCACGTCAAGCAGGCCAAGACCGCGCCCTTGGCAGGCAATTCGATCGCCACCGACCGCGGGTTCATCTCCCGTGACATGCCGAAGCTCGACGATTACCTGCACTACCGGATGATCGATGTCAGCTCCATCAAAGAGTTGTGCAGGCGCTGGTATCCGCGCATCTACTTCGGCCAGCCCGAGAAGGGCCTCGCCCATCGCGCGCTGGCCGACATCCATGAGTCGATCCGCGAGCTCAAGTACTACCGCCACACCGCGTTCGTCGCCCCGCCGGGGCCGTCGACCAGCGAAATCGCGGAGGTCGCCGCCGAAGTCGGACCGTCCAACGGCAACTCCGAGGTAATCGATTCGGCTGCGGAGCGCCCTAGCGGCTAATATCGACGTCGCCGCATGCACCTGACGGGCGCGCGGCGATGGTGGCTGTAGTTCAGTTGGTAGAGCACCAGGTTGTGATCCTGGCTGTCGCGGGTTCGAGTCCCGTCAGCCACCCCGCTGGCCGGGAGGCGTCTTCGCCTCCCGGCATTTTTTCTCTGGCGCGCTTGCAGTCGCATTGCAACCCGCGACGGAGCCGCACAAGGAATAGACGGGCAGACTCCGGCAACCGACAAACCATCGCCGACGAACCGACCGATTACGCCTAGCAAGTGCGCACTCGGGCTGTCCCGCTGATCGCGGCTGGCGACGAGCTGGAGTCGTGCATCGCGATCGAGTGGGGCGCGCCGGCACTTGAGTGCATGAGCGTTTGCACACGATGGCGCTTAGCTGGTCCGTCAACTCGCTCGGTGAACACGAACGCACAGGCGCGGGCCCGGTCGAAGCGATTGCTCGAAACGTTCCAGCTTCGTTGGTGAGAACGACCCGCCTGGCCGCACAGCGCCGCAAGGCACTGACATGGCGGCTGATGTGGTGGGTGAGCAGGCTTCGCACGAGCGCGCGAGGCGCCGGGAGTCGCAACCAACACAGAATGGGCGATCGGTGCGGGCGGTCCCATAACAACGCGGGGGACTTCTCGATCCTGGTCAGAGTGTCGGAGTAGCTGCAGAGCAACGCATGGAGTTCTACCGTGCCAATCGCGACGTCAGCGCTCTGACGAATTGGCGTTGGTGGAAGATCGTCGACAGCCATTCCTGGAGGGCGGTCCTGGGGGAAAGCCTGGGCCGGGACACCATCCGGTTCGACCACCAAGGAGTTCCTCCCATCGCCCTCCAGCCGCCGCGCCAGCCACCGCATGCTGCCGGGCCAATGCGTCGCGGTCAGTATGCGCCTGTCAACCGGTCAAGGGCCCGATTTACTCGACTACTCGAACTTCGACCAACGGTGCCCCGCGCATATGCGGTGGCCGACAGCAGCTATAGCTGGAATCCGCGATCAAGCCTATGGCCCTAACTCCACTCCGTTAATAGCAAAACGACACAAACGCTGCGCGACATCTCTCGCCACGACAGTGGCAAGCGCTGTGCTGCAATCGCATTGGGCCGCCGTCAGATGTTGGCGTTGCCCGCTTTCCACTGCTCCCAGGGGATGTTCCAGTCACCGAGCCCATCCGTACCGGGCAGGATCGACCCCACCGTGTTGGCGATCTCGACGACGTCGCCGCGCTTGGAGTTGTTGTAGTACCACTGGGCGTTGCTCGTGCTCACATTGATGCAGCCGTGGCTGACGTTGCTGTAGCCCTGGCTGCCCACCGACCACGGGGCGGCGTGCACGAAGATGCCGCTGTAGGAGATCTGCGTGGCGAAGTCCACCTCGGTGCGGTAGCCGTTCGGCGAGTTGACCGGCACCCCATAGGTGGACGAGTCCATGACGATGTGGCCGAACCGGTCGCCGACGATGTAGGTGCCGTTGTTGGTGGGTGTGCTGTTCTTGCCCATCGACACCGGCATGGACTTGATCACTTCACCATTGCGCTTCACGGTGAGCGTCTTGGTGCTGTCGTCGACAGTCGTGATGACCTCGTCGCCGATGGTGAAGCGCGTCGTGACGTCCTCCTGACCGAACAGTCCGTCACCCAAATCGACGCCGTAGGTGTTGACGGCGACTTCGACGGTCGTGCCCGGCGTCCAGTAAGCCGCTGGGCGCCAACGCACTTCGCGGTTGTTCAGCCAGTAGAACGCGCCCTGCACCGGCGGGTTGCTCGTGATCTTGATCGCTTTCTCGGCCGCCGACCGGTTCGGGATGTTCTCGTCGAAACGGATCGCGACGGGCTGACCCACGCCGACGACCTCGCCGTCGTTGGGCAGCAAGTAGGGCATGGTCAGGTTTTCAGGCGAATGCGTCTCGAAGCTCATCTGCTGACTGGCGACGCCGCCGAGACCGAGCGACTGCGCGTTGAGGGTGTAGCGCTTGTTGTAGCCGAGTGGCTCGGCCGTGGACCACATCAGGCCGTCCGGACTGAGTTGGCCGGCTACCAGGGTTCCCTCGTCGTTGACCATCGTCACCGCTCCGAGCACGCCGTCCTCGGCGCTGACCATCACGGGCGACTCGACGCTCACGCCGACAGCACCGTCCTTGACCGACGCGGTCAGCTTGGGCACCAGCAAGTCCCCGTAGGGCGTGCCCTTATCCGTGATGACCTGAGGCTGCGACGGCGCATGGTTGCCGCCGCAGGCGGACAGCCCGAGCACGACCGCGGGAATCAGTGCCGCGGCGACCAGCCGGTTACGCATCTGACGCGGACGGGCCACCTTCTGGACCTGCCACATTCTTTGCTCCAATTCGCACCCAAGACTCACGGACAGACGATTCTTGGCAATAGTCTAAGGGCAAAAATCGCTAGGGGGGCGACTGCAGCGTCACTCCCAGCGGCGGCGAGCGGTCGAATTTCACCCAGCGCCGCGAGGCCTGTTATTGTCGCACACGCAGCGCCGTTAGCTCAGTTGGTAGAGCAGCTGACTCTTAATCAGCGGGTCCGGGGTTCGAAACCCTGACGGCGCACAGGTCAGCGATGGTGCTTAGCCACGCTCAACGAATCAATCCATCGCTTATTCATCGCTTATGGTGCGGTCCAGCAATGCTGCTACCTCGGTATGGACTCGGCCGCGGGCCATGTAGCGGTCTTGCGTCATCGACACCTTGGAGTGCCCCAGGTGGTCGGCGCCGATCCGGGCCGACAGGCCGTCGTCGTCGATCAGGGTGGCGAGCGACTTGGTGTCGCGATGGAACGGGCAACTCAGGCGCTATTGCAAGCCGATCTGCTACTGGCCGAGCAAGTGATCGCCGATCATGACCGGCTGCTCGCGATGAGTACAAAGGCCGAGGAAAAGGCATTCGTTGTGCTGGCGCTCCAAGCGCCCGTTGCAGGTGACCTCCGCACCGTCGTCGGCTCCATGCAGAGCGTGGCCGATGCCGAACGAATGGGCAGACTGGCGCGCCATGTCGCAAAAATCGTTCGTCGCCGCCACCCAGCGCATGTCCTACCCGAAGAGGTCAACGGATACTTCGCGGAGATGGGCGCGGTCGCTGTCGATCTCGGCAAGATCGCAAGAGATGTCGTACTTTCAGATGACCCCGACAGAGCCGCACAGATTCGCCATGACGACGATGCGATGGATGCGCTACACAGCCACCTGTTCACCGTACTCATGGACAGGGAGTGGAAGCACGGCGTCACATCCGCTGTTGACGTGACGCTATTCAGCAGGTTCTACGAACGGTTCGCAGACCACGCCGTCGAGATCGGCAACCGAGTCGTGTTCCAGGTGACGGGCGAACAAGTCACCGAAGACTAATCCGTAGAAGGGTGGGGGGTGTCCCCTTCCTGCGGTTGAACGACGCCTCGCACGGCGAGCGTCCGCTCTCTCTCCGGTCGAAATCGCCGCGAGAAGGACACCATCGTCCGCAGTCCGTCCGCAGTAGTTACAGGTAGAGCGACGATCAGTGTCTGCCCGGTGGGATGGGATAGGCGGCCAAACGCGATCGCAGTGCAGTGCGCGCAGCCTGGTCGCGTTCGCGCCAGGATGCGTTCGAGCGGCGGGTCGGATCATCGCCGGGACTGCCACCACTGCATCAAACTGCAACTCACTGAGATCAACGTGCGGCACTCGCCGCGTTCCGCACGGGGTGCTGTTAGAGCTTGTAACCGATGGCGCGCAGCAGGTCGCGCCGGTCGGCCACGTCGCGATCGGTCTCCACCCCGAGGGGCGCCTGTCCGTCGACGACGCCGACAATGCCACGGCCACGCGGGGTCACCGCGACCAAGATGTCAACCGGATTGGCTGTGGCGCAGTAGATCGTGCAGACCTCGGGCACCGCCTTGACCGGGTTGAGGATGTTGACCGGGAACCCGTCACGCACGAAGATCACGAAGCAGTGCCCGGCGGCGATGGCCAGCGCATTGCGGGTCGCGAGCTCGACGAGTTCAGGATCATTGCCGGTGCGGCGAACCAACCGTGGCCCGGACGCCTCGCAGAAGGCCAGCCCGAACCGTAGCGACGAGCTCACCCCCACCATTGCCTCATGCAGGTCCTCGACCGTCTTGATGAAGTGCGCCTGCCCGATCACGACATTGAGGTCGTCCGGCTTGTCGACGGGCACCACATCCCAGGAAAGTGTCGTTGTGGTCACACGCACATGCTGCCACCTGCGCGCGACAGCCACGGTAGGACGTGCACCAGCTGCCAACGATGAAAACATTGTCGTGATACTCCAACACGGTGACTCCAGACTTTCGAGCCTCAGGCGCTCCTGCCAGGCACCGGATGGTGCAGACCGCTTCGTCATCCGTGCCACCCAACGAGCGTGGGGTTGGCGTGCCGTCCAGTCGGAGCTTGGCCACGGCATCTCGTGAAGCACTTCTGATTTTACGGTGATTTTACGGACGTCCGCGTCGGCCATGGCTCTTCGGGGCGCTTCTGGTGGAGCTGCGCGGTCGCTAATGCCCAAACAGCGCGGGCGCCGTACTGGGGTGTGCGGCGATAATCCACACAATCCCGAAGGCCCGTATGGGATTTGCAACGAATAGATTACAGCTGGCAGGGGGCTTTGATGCGTGCCAGCGGTGAGGACTCTCTTGTCTCGCAGTGCGATCCTGTGGTCAAGGGAGCATTACCGTGGGGACCGGAATTAACGCCATCACAGCGCCTTTGGCGGCCGCGGCTGTCGCGACAGCGATCGTCGCCGCACCGATAGCGTCGGCTGCGCCGAGTGAACAGCAGTGCTTACGACAGCACTGCTTAGAGGCAGGGGCACCCATCATCCGCCAGGGGCCGGACAACGTGCAGATCTTCACCTCGCCCAAAGCCATGCCTGCGGTGTTCCCCTACACCGACAATCCCAAGTGGCGCGGATTGGGCTATAACGCCAGGTGGCCAGTGCTAGGGCATAACCCGAAGTGGCAGGACTTCGGGTATTCCCCGAGGTGGGAAGGGTTTCAGATCGCGCTAATGCCCGTCCCCGGCATTAGCCTGCCCGGGCGGTGAAACGTCTCCGGGCTTCACTTCTCGCCGATTTCTCGCCACAACTCGACGATCTCGTGCGGCACCGGGAGGACGTTGCCGTGCTCGTCCCCTGCGCCCGTGAAGAACACCGTGCCCGAGAGGGTATCCCGGCCCGCGATCTCGGTGCTAAGCGCGTACCAGATCGCGGTGGCTTTACGGTTCGTCGGGTAGTCCTTCAGCTTTCCCTCTTCGTCGCACCAGATGCGACGGCCGGGACGCCTTCCGAGTTGTGGGCGGCCGGGACGCATGGATTATGCCGTCAGGGACTGACACGTATGACGGCGTCTCGGGCAGCCAAGCGCGCACTTCTAAAGATTGCCATTCGCATGCCCAACCAGCAGCCCGCGGGATCTAGGTCCGACAACAGTCGCCGCACCCGAAGCTCGCCCAACCAGGAGGGCACCCAGCACCGCCATGACGGCGTGATGCGCCCGTTTGAGCAGGCCTCGCTGGTTGAATTTGTGCGTCGCGCGGAT
>Ga0068860_100008076_pt1 | contig 10481 bp, 15 predicted proteins | sample KBSSwiS32_FD_66597 | JGI IMG/M metagenome (GOLD analysis project Ga0068860, IMG submission 66597) | Switchgrass rhizosphere microbial communities from Kellogg Biological Station, Michigan, USA - KBS Switchgrass S3-2 | ecosystem: Host-associated > Plants > Roots > Rhizosphere > Soil ...
CGTTGCACAAGATCTATTCGATAGACGGATAGTTTTTGTCAGTTGGCCAGAAGCGCGATCTCCTCTAGCTCTAAACGTGATCAGACAGGCCAGCGGCCATTGCCGGGGTCACGCGCAGAGTCTTATGGATTCTGGCGAAGTTGTAGTATAGGAAGTGAATCGCAACCATAGCGGCGTGATTCTCGACCTTTTTGCTGAAAGCATTGGTTAGCCGAGGAAGCGGCGCATTCCCATCCGCATGGTTAGGTTCTGGCGTTCCACAAACGAAGTGCTGACGTGCTTCGGGTCAGGGTCACCAGAAACGACCTTCATATCGCAGCCGATGCAAACAGGCGGGGAGTAGCGTGTATTGCGGACAGCCTATTTAGGTGTGTCAAATCCAAACTGAGACACTACCGACGGTTCAGTTGGGTTTTGGAGGTAACTCCCGGGAAGTCGGGTAATCGGAAACTTGCCGTACCAGGACTTCACTTGGACGGTAACGGCGTTTACCAGATGGGCCCTTAAGTCCCACTAGCTGATGATAAGGCCCGTCACTGACAACTGTCCACGACTGGCGGTCGCGAAAACCGGAGCACGCCAAGGAGCATCGCCTCTTCGCTCGATTGTGAATAAACTACGTTTGTGTGATAGAGGAATCCCTGATGCTCTTAATTCGTGCTGCCACTGTCAACGATGTGCCGTTGCTGCTGAGATTCTTCCGCGAATTGGCGGAGTACGAGCGCCAACCCGACGCCGTGGTCACTAAGGAAGAGACGTTGATCAGGGACGGCTTCGGATCTGAAACAAAGTTCCGTAGCCTGATCGCGGAATGGGATGGGCAAGCGATTGGCTATGCGCTCTTCTTTGGCTTTTATTCAAGCTGGAAGGGCTCCGGTATCTTCCTAGAGGACCTCTTCGTACGGGAAGCGTTTCGTGGTCGAGGGATCGGAAGAGCGATTCTGTCTGAGGTTGCTCGTATTGCCCGACAAGAAGGCTCCTATGGCATTCGATGGGAAGTGCTGAGCTGGAACGAGTCGGCGATTAGATTCTACAAGTTATTGGGTGGCGAGTTTTTCGACGAATGGAGACAAGTCCTCCTAGAAGGAGATGCGCTGAAGCGACTCGCCGACGGATAGTCATTCTGGTCAGAAATCCATTCGGAATTCAGCAACGACGGCCAAACTCCTGATAAGTCGTTATCGGACAAGTGGAATGTGGCCGACAATCGCACAGGTAGCACTTGTCCGATAACCGCGTTACTCAGGGCCTTACGGGTGAGAAGGCTCAGGAGCCACGCGAACCTTACTGGCCTGCGGCTGCGGATCGTGCTCGAACGGCGTTTGCGGCGGCGCGGATCACGTCGAGAACGCGTTCCGGTTGTGAGAGCATCGGCACATGGCTGCTGTCGAGCTCGTAGGTGGTTGCGCCCATGCGCTTTGCAAAGAAGCGCTCCAGATCGGGATGAACCGTGCGGTCATTTTTGCCGACGATGTACCAGCTTGGCTTCGATTTCCAGGCGGTTCCTCCGACTCTAGCTTCGAACAGGTCGGGTTTTGGAGCCCCCTGCGTCGCCAAAACAAGCTTTTTCTCGTTCTCGGGCAAATCACCGGCGAAAGAGTCGATGCCTTCCGGAAGCAACCAGATGCGTCCGTCCTTGACGTCGATGTGCGAAAAGACATCCGTCTTCGGGAAGTTAGATTGCTGTGTTTGAGATGTCTCGTCGGCGTCCGGAGCGAGCGCAGCGATGTATACCAGCCCCGCGACACGGTCGTCAGTTCCGGCGCCGGTGATGACGCTTCCGCCGTAGGAATGGCCAACAAGGATAACCGGGCTGCTGACCCTACCGATTGTTGCTTTCGTTACCGCGACGTCCTCTGCCGTTGAGTTGAGGCCGTGCTGCGACGCAATGCACTCGTACCCTTCGGCCTGCAGGGGAACGATTAACTTGTTGAAGCAGGAACCGTCTGCCCAAAGCCCGTGGCAGAACACGATGCTAGGTTTGGACTGCATATCTTTCTCCTCTGTCGATGGATTATTTTTGGCTTGCACTGCCGGGAGGCTAGAGATGGTACCACTTTCGCGGTAAGCGAGGGGCTTTGCACAACCTGTTCACCCTCAACGCCCGAATCGTCGGCAATCTAGAAGTTATCCTCGCCCGCTTGGTGGCGATCACTTGGACGTGCAGTTGGGTAATCGGACAAGTGGTTCCTGTTAGGTTCCGTCCCGGCTGGCTGGGCATACCTGCCCAAGTAGCGGTCCCGCATTAGTTCACTAAGTGAACAGCTCAATTTTCTTGAAGGAGTTTGAAGTGAGTCGGTCGAATCACCTTTGGTACCGCTACGGCCTGGACGAAGACACCTATCTTTCAATGCTCCAATCTCAAAATGGCTTGTGTGCGGCATGCAAGGCCGCGCCGAAGATCATCAACGGCATCGAGCGTCCGTTGAGCGTCGATCATGATCACGTCTCAGGACAAAACCGGGATTTGCTATGCGATGGCTGCAACCAGATTTTGGGCTATGCGAAAGACGAGCCCGAGAGACTTCGAAGGCTGGCCGAATACTTGGTGAAGCACGGCAAGCGGTACGACACCTTTGTCGAGAACAATCCCGAAACGACCGCGATGCGTGAACAAGCCTGGCAGCAATCGTTAGAAGAATTCGCGAAGAACTAAGAATCCTTTTCTCGGTTCCATCCGCACGACCGAGTGTCCCATCCCCAAGTACCTCATTGAAAATTTCTGACTCCAGAGGAGTCCACGCGAAAAGGAACACATGCAACTGTCCACAAACCTGCCTCAAGACACAAAGGAAGTTCGAGAATATGTAAAGGGACGCGGCGAGAGTCGGCTACCAATGAACGTCAGCAAGGCCGCCGATGAAGTCTACATGGTCGAGAAAGGAATTCGGCTCACTGAGACCCTCAAAGGTTGGCCGGTCGGAACGTGCTCCCGCTGTTCAGGCACGATCAACAATGCTCCATTTTTGAGCAAAGCGGAGCCCGGAGAGTTTTGCTCCCGCAAATGCCGCGATCTTCGGAACGAAACAGAGACCCAGACGCGTCGTAGTCGCCACCTCAAGGAATGCTTGGGATGTGGCCGTAGGTTTCTCGCAAAACGCGCCAACAATACCACGTGTTCGGCTAACTGCCGCCAGAAGGTTCACCGCGGAGTCGGTTTGTCCCCGATGTCACAGATTCCTGAAAATGCCTCTCCTAGCCTGCTGATTTGAAGCTACTTACATACGCGATTTTTGTAATACCCCCTGTTTTGGACCCGACAGGCATGAAGTTCAAATTCCGAGCTTAAAAACCTCCGTGTGCGTTCTCCGCTTGGAAAAAGACCAGGCGAACTCCAGCGACGCTAACAACGGTGAGACTAAGGGCGACCCGTAGCAGATCGCCCCGTCTTGAACCCTAGACGTGTCTAGTTACTTCCGTTAGCGCTTCCCGAAGTATTTCCGCCTTTGGACGGAGTGGAGGCCAGCAATGCCGCCTGGTGTGACACTTGAATGTTGAAAACGATGTCTCCCGTCTTTACCTGGCTAAGGAAGTGCTGATCGCCTGTGAAGGTTAACTTAGATGTGTCGGAATGGGCGCTTTCGACCTCATTAGGATGGACGACCACACTCACGCGGTTCTCAAAGCTGCTCATGAGCAGTCCTTGCCATTTATCGTCCGAAAGACGCTTCACTCTGTATGTGCCAGCCGGAAGTGTTTGGCCATCGACCACGAATTGAAACGGTACAGTCACGACTACGAAGTCAACAGTCTGAGCTTTAGCCGTAACACCTAACGCAGCGATACCGATAATTGCCACAAGAACATGCATGAACCGCCTTTTCATCACTTCTCCTTTTGAATTTGTAATTGGAGGCAACGGCCGACCAGAATTTCCGTTCCGCTAGCGGACTGTCTTCTGTTTCAACGATTATCCTCACACTGTTGGACGCATCGGTCGCCGTGGTGTCACAAAACATTTTGTAAAGCGTTTGTCGTGATCCTGTCGTCTTTAACGCGGAGATTGTTTTGATTTAGCTGGATTCCAAAAAGGACAGCAATGAAAGAAAAGACTTCTAATACTGGCGAGCAACCCAACATCGTTATCGCGATCCCGGCTTATGGCGGCATGATCCACTTTAGGACAGCTGAAGCTCTGCGGTGCTTGACCGAGAGCTGACCAAGCTCGGCATCACTCACACCTTTCGCTATTTGGGAAATGAATCCCTCATCACGCGAGCGAGAAATTGGTTTGCGAATCTCGCGCTCATCGGCAAGGATGAAAATGGAAAGCCATTCACGCACCTTCTGTTTGTAGACGCCGATATCATCTTTTCGCCCGCCATTGTGGTGGAAATGTTCCAGGCAAATCTGCCCATCGTTGCCTTGCCGTATTCGAAGAAAGGCGTTGATTGGGCGAACGTCGCGACTGCTGCAAAAGCTGGCGTTCCTGCGGACCAGTTGCCTCACTATGCGGGCTCCCCCGTCTTTGGTATCGAGGGCGAATTTGACCTAAGCAAGCCAACACCCGCTGTTGCCGTGGGCACCGGTGTGATGCTGATTCAGGTCTCAGTCCTTCGCGCGTTAGCCGACGCCAATCCAGATTGGAAATACCGAATCGGAGCCTCCGAAATCCAGTTCCGCGGTTCAGAGGGCGATGCGTACGACTTTTTCCAAGTGGGGCGCGATCCGGCGACCGGCTATTACCTTTCCGAAGATTATTGGTTCGCTGCGGAAGCCAAAAAGCTGGGGTTCGAGACGTACCTGCTTCCATAGGCACAAACAATGCACTGCGGAAGCTTTCAGTATCTGATGAACTTCCCAGCGCTCGTCGCACTGGACAAGGCTGTCAGCCGATGAACGCTTATCCTACGATCAAACGCAGTTCAGTTCCGATTCAAACGGAACACGGTCTTGAATACACTTTTCTGATTACATCTGAATCGGGCCGTCGGTATCAGTACACGCGAGCCAACTTCGTGTGCGACACCAAAACACATCTGGAATTGGCGAGCGAGACCGATTGTCAGCACTGTCCGCTGTGTTTGCAGAAGCTCTGCCGCGAACGGTCAGAGTGAAGATTGCGGCCAGGTATTACGACGCTCAGGGCGTCGAGTTTTCTTTCGACGAGGTCTACTACGACAGCGTCGGAAATGTGTACTTGGACCAACAGAGGCAGCTTCCACTGCCGTTCTACCTAACCGAAGAGCAGGCCTCATTTGATCGATATGACATCGTGGGCTTGCCCGAAAATCTTAGACCCGCAGACGCCGAAAGCATTCTCTATCGAATGAGGGCTTTGTTGCGGCATCCCGTGCGGCCTTCCGAAAGACCTGCTCCAGTTCACTTAGTGAACAGGGCCACCACCCCACGGGAGCAGGTATTCGAGCTGCAAAACCAGCCGCTCAATGTCGTGCAGCAAGGCGTGGAGCCCGGTGCTCGGGCCTACCAACGCGCGGCCGATGAACGCGGTCAGCAAGTTCGAGAATTGCTAGACGCCGAGCGCTGTCAGCAGACCGTGGATAGCTGGAAAACAACCAACAAGGACCAACAAGCCCTCAACACGGCGGCGGCTACGGCGAGGCGGCAATGGGCGGAAACAAAGAACGCACACTTCGCAGTACGGAATGGCGGTCACGTTCTCGGTAACGATGGCCGGGCAACCAAGGATTAGGAGAAAGAATGGACGCAGAGCGCCTCAAACAGAGAATTTTGGTAAGAAAACTCGGGACAGAAGAGGATTTGAAGCCACGCAAGCTTTCCATCGAGGATTGGCGTGGAATGAAGGACGGGATTCAGAAGTTTCAAACTGATCTGCACTCGATAGTTCAGAAGCGTACCGAGCCGCTGTATGCGTCAGTCGTGGCATTCCAGCGTCAGGGGCTTGGCGAAACCGCCGCTGTTCAGGCAGCGCAACGCAATTCCGATGTATCCAAGGCGCTAGATAAGCTAGAAACCACACCCGAGATGCTGACAGGCGACAAGGCTAGTGCTGCTAAAGCGCAGCTCGCTTCTCTGATTAAGACCGAGCACCTAACCCCCGATGTACGCGACCGTATTCAGCGATTGCAAGTCGTGGCAGCCAACGCAGAGAAAAATGCGCTAGCTTTCGATGTCGCGAAAAAGAAAACCGAACAGGATATTGCTAACGGCTCTCCAAAATTGGTTGCACAGCTCCTAGTCTCCGGTGACGCGGCATGGTCGCAACTAGTGAGCACAAGGAAGCCCGAGTTTCTTATTTCGGTTGCTACAGAGGCTCGCCGGTTGGACCCGAATTTCTCGATTGCCAAAAATGAGGCGGACTATAAGGCTGCAACCAATCCGCAAACGAGGTCCACACTAGACCTAATCACGACCATGACCGATAAAGGCGGCTCAATCGCCATTGCAGAACGGGCCGCTCAGAAATTGCCGCAGCTCAACTCTCAACAGGCCAACAGCGTTTTCAATGCATTCTCGCGCAGCTTCGGAAGTTCTAGCGTCACTAATTTCACACGGCAATGCTTGGCCTTGCGGATGAATATAGCAAGGTAATGGGGGGTGGAATTTCCTCTGATACGGGCCGCGCTCAAGCTCTCGATATTTTGAAGGATGCTTATTCCAATGGGCAGCTTACGGGAGCGGTCGCCACGATGAGAGCCGACATTGATGCTCGAAAGTCCGAACTCATTCGCGGTAATCGCGTTTCAGAGCAGACCTACGGCGCATCTGGCAGCAAAGTTGAGCGAGATTCAACTATCAGTGTCACTGATCCTGACGGCGGGGTTCACACCTTCGCTAATCAGGTTGATGCGGACAAATTCAAAACGCTGGCAGGTATCAAGTAAATGCCAACCGACTATAACGCGCTCGCTGCACAAGCTGGCGCAATCTCAAACTCTAAGCTCTCTGGCAAGGACTATTCGGCTCTCGCTCGCCAAGCCGGGGCAATTTCTAGCAGGCCACCCGATGGGTCCGACGCTAAAGCTCAACCAGATTTTACTCAGCGTCTCCTTGAGGCATTCGGTTTGCCTGGAACTATCGAGCAGGCCCAGGCGAGTGCTCCTCAAACGTTTACGGACGCTTTGCGTCAGGGCGCAGCGGCCAGCACTGGTCTGTTACCCGCAATCGTCAATTATGGAAAGCAGGTCTATCGCGGAGCATCAGAAGGGAACCGCGAAGCTCAGGAAGCTGCCCAGAACATTGGCGAAGGTGGGCCAGTTGGCGCGAATATTCTGAAAGCGGGCGGTGGATTGCTTCGCTCTGCCCTCAGCACCGTGCCTTTCGTTGGCGAGCCAATTCAGACAGCCGGGGAGGATGTTTCCCAGAAAAATTATTCTGGTGCCGCTGGAGGATTGACCGGCATTGTGGCTCAGGTCCCTGCACCTAAGCTCATCGAAGGTGCAGGCAAGGTAGCAGGTAAGACAGCGGACGTTATCAAATCCAATTTTGCAGAGCCGCCTAAGCCTGCTTTACAGCCGGAAGTTCCTAAGCCGGTTAGCTCTCCGCTCCCGGTCGATTCTCCGTTTGACGATGCGACAATCCGCAAAACTTCTGGCAAAGACTTAAATCCGAGTGCACGCGAAACTTTGCGAAATGCTGCGGGTCCAATCATTCCAGCCGGGTCTAGTCCAGAACTTCACCTGTTAAAAGCGGTTCCAGAGGTAAACGCGACTATCGCAACTGAATCAACGAAGCTCGCAAAGATTCTGGAGGATAACGGCCCGCTCTCAACAACACCAGAAACGGCGGTTACGACAGCTCTCGACAATCTCCGCGAATCTCTCCCAGGCGGCACGGAGGAAAGTTTTGGGAAGGCTATCGACAAAGAACTTGCCAAGGCTAAATCCGTTCTTGGCTCAACAGACCCTGTCGCTATCAACGACTACATTCGCACGCTCGATAAATCCGTTAATTCATACACAGCACCAGAGGAAGGTATCGACAGTCCGTCAAATGCAGCGGACGCAGCTCGCGTAACGATTCGCCGCGCTCTCAGGGACACAATTAATTCTCAGATTCCTGAGACGAAGCCAATAGACAAGGTTCTAGGCGACAACATCGAAGTGCGCAGCGTGCGCCGTAAGCGCCTGGGAGCGGTAGCCGATGATTCAGCAGCCGCGCAGTCGCAGTACAGCTCTGAGCTGCGTAAAGGGCACGACCAGCTCTCCCGCGACTCCTCTAATGCCTATCTTCAGGAAGAGTACGAAGCTCGCAAAGCTCGCAACAAAGGCCGCCGCAATCTCGCCCTTGGTGTAGCCGGTGGAGCAGGAGCATTGCAAGTTGGTAAAGAAGTTTTGAAAAATCTAGTCCCATAAAGGAAAACTAAATGTCAGACGATGATTATCTAGCGGAACATCTTCAGATGCTTGCCGACACTCACATTAGAACGATTCGAGCAGGCAAGGTTGGGCACAGTACAGCACGCGAGGCCAATCGAAGGCGTATCGAAATATTACTCCGAAGGCGAGCGCATGCTACAGGAGCGCATAGAGAAAGAGCAGCCGAAGGACGTTCTAGGCGAAATCGCAAAACAGAAGTGGAGTGGCCACTATCCAGAACAGGAAGAGCGTGAGCGTAGGTCTAGGGAGATTGAGGCTCAGATGCTTGCTGAGCGTGAGGCTGGCAATGTTGCGGGGTAAGGAAATCCCCTACAAAGACGAAGGGCGAGACGTGCTCATGGAAGCTCTGCTAGCAAAAGAGCAAGCGATAATTCCAATTCACGCAGAGCAAGTTGAGTATCACCAGACTGAGCCTAAGCCTGAGCCGATTCCATATCGCACGTACGATGAGATGCCCGCTCGCCACTGGAAATAAAGAAAGAGGCCGCACCAGGCCAGCACACGACCTCTTCTTGGGGTGATACGCTGTCGCGAAATTAGCCTTTTTTACCTTCAATTGCAATCTTGAAAACGATTAGCTAGGACCGTTGGCGACGCGATTCGCGAATGAAAGTAGCGAGGGCCTGAAAGCGCCTGGCGAGGCACTTTTTTACGGCCCTCACATACGCCGCTCGAACTTCGCGGGAGCCCACACTAATTCTCTGTCATCGGCGCTTGCAATACGGCAAACACTTGGCGGTGCTTTAGTGGATGTTGGGATTACGCCATGTAGTCACCTAGCCGCTCTTCGTCCAGTGGGTGTTCAAAAGGCTGCTGGTTGACTTGAGCTTTCAGGACAGCCAACGCAGCGAGAGTCTTACCGATAGCGTCAAATTCGGCTGAGTCGGTAAGCGGCGGGGGATTCTCAGCTAGTCTTTTCTGAATTGCTTGTTCAGCTCTAGCGATGCAATCAGGCAATTTGTCAAAGTCGGTTTGAAGTGCTGCCTCTTCGTAGAGCTTTTGCCAAGTGTAGGACACCATTTCGTACCTCCTAAAACTAGCGGCCTATAGGCAACTGTCTACGATATTCGCCCAACCCATGTCAATACGGCATGGTCGCCACCCGTCCTCAATGATTCTCAGTAGTTCTCAAATCTAAAAACAAAAAGGAACACCAGCAATGAGCTTCAACCAAAACACTAAACCAGGTCAGGACCTTGAGGGTTCGGGCCGCGAGAGCGCAGATTTGCAAATTGCAGAGAGGATGCCTCAGCCTCGCAGATTGGAAATGCCGCAAATGTCAGACGGGGAAATCTATCTGCGCTTGAACGTGCCCGATGGCCTCCAGAATAACGGGCAGCAACCGCAGCACTATGGAATTGTGCAGAAGGCTCATGCTGATTCGAGCCGCAGTGCGATTAAGAGCGAGAGTGGGGAGTAGTTTCTGGAAACAGCTCGGCTATGGGTGGTTTTGTCGGACGATTATCGTATTGATAGTCGAATGAACTGTTGGCAGTAACCCATTTTGCCGTGATTGGACAGATGGAATAAATTAGTTGAATGATGCTTTGAACATCCTTTCTTAAATCTCTCTCCTGTCCGACCTTTCCGATTACTGACTCATGATGTGCGACGCGATTTCTCAAGAATCTGACTTTTCTGAGAGTCTTCGCTACATGTTTTCGTCCCATCCTACGCGCAGGAAAGCACTTCCATAGATGTTTATCGAAAAGCTACTGGGCGTAGTCAGTGCCAAACAGAGAAACCCAGAACCCGAACATTAATTCAGCCACGATGCGATTTGGTACTGGGTCATACCCATCGTAATAAATCCGTTTTGTCGCTTCATCAATATCGGAAACTTGTTTGGTGGCTAGTGCGCAGATGTCCCACCAGTTTTCCTGAGCGAAAGCTTCACAGAGGACGCGATTCACTCTATTCCTCAGAGTGATTTCTAGTCCTTGCGTGAGGCTATAAAGGGACTCGGATATCCTCGTGTTCCATTCATACAGACGAATGGCGTAAGCCCTGTCTTTTTCGGCAAGGTCTAAATATGGTGTTAGTCTTTCGGCTGAAAGGCTGTTCTCTAATGCGGCTAACGCAGGTTCATCATAGACAAACGTAGCAACTTTTAAGTTGACCTGCGTCACGGTATGTTGTATAGTCGTTTTTGTATACCCCGGTGTTCCCTCTACTTAGGAA
>Ga0068860_100008077_pt1 | contig 10481 bp, 5 predicted proteins | sample KBSSwiS32_FD_66597 | JGI IMG/M metagenome (GOLD analysis project Ga0068860, IMG submission 66597) | Switchgrass rhizosphere microbial communities from Kellogg Biological Station, Michigan, USA - KBS Switchgrass S3-2 | ecosystem: Host-associated > Plants > Roots > Rhizosphere > Soil ...
GGAGCATGGATGATACAACGAATGATTGCCGATCTCATGCCCGCTTGCGACAGCTTTTTTCCAACCATCAAGCCTTTCTTCAACAGCCCGGGGAACAACATAAAAAGTTGCTTTTATATGAAGGCTATCAAGAAATGCCGTACCTCCTTCAACCTGGCTGTAACGGGCATCATCAAAGCTCAAACTAATTGCTGCTTCTTTCCCCTGCGGCCATAGAAAATTATTTTTTACAGCCTGGGCCAAAATATTTTGGCAGATGATTGCTGATAGAATGGCAATATAGATTCGCATAATGTAACTTGTATTAATAGTTATGAGAAAATAAATTAAGATGTTGTTGGTAACTGAATAATAAACTCTGCGCCTTCACCCTCCTTCGTTTCCGTCTTTATTTCACCTCTATGTGCCTTAATAATATCATAACTCAAACTCAACCCCAGTCCTGTGCCTTGTCCTGTTGGTTTTGTAGTAAAAAATGGCTGAAAGATTTTATCTAAAACTTTTTGAGGAATGCCGTTACCATTGTCAGCGACTTTGATCTCTACTTTATCACCAATCTTTTTTGTACTGACTGAAACCGTTGGCTCATACTTTTGTCCTGCTGAGTTTGTCGAAGCTAAGTGTGGTTGAGTCTGAGCCCGCCGAAGAGCTGAAACATTCTTTTCCGATACCGAATAAAACGCGTTGGTAATCAAATTTAGAATTACCCGGCCTATATCCTGGGGAATAATATTGATGTTTCCTATACTCTTATCAAAATCAGTTTTCATTGTTGCATCGAATGATTTGTCTTTTGCTCTCAATCCGTGAAAAGCCAATCGCAAGTACTCGTCTGCTAATGCATTAATATCTGTCAACTCTTTTTGGCCAGTGCTCAACCTGGAATGTTGCAACATGTTCTTTACTATCGAATCTGCACGTTTACCATGATGATTTATTTTCTCTTCATTTTCTTTTATGTCATTTGAAATTGAAACTGCATTCTCAACACTTCCGGCTTTTAGTTCATTTTGTAATTCATCAATTAACTCTTTGTTTACTTCTGAAAAATTGTTTACGAAATTTAAGGGATTCTCAATCTCGTGTGCTATCCCGGCGGTGAGCTCACCAAGCGACGCCATTTTTTCTGATTGTATCAGTTGTGATTGAGTTGATTTTAATTCAGATAAAGTCTGTTCTGCCACTGCTTTCTGTTTATCCGTTTCATGCTTTTGTTTTATCAGCAACGCATAAGCTTTCTGTTTGTTAAGATTATTTCGCCAGAGTATCATTGCCACCAGCAGAACTATTCCAATACCTGCAAGCAGTGCATAAGTCCGTAACTTATTTTGGTAGTCTGCTTTTGCCGCTTCAATCTGTTGTTGCCTTTGCTGCGCATCAAAGTCAATATTTTGAAATTGCTGAACTTGTTTTGTGTTAAACAGGCTGTCGTTTATTTTTATAATCAGCGACTGGTATTTTGCAATGCTATCACTATTGCCTTTTATTTTATAAAAATCAGCCAACGCTCTATATGAACGCTGCAACAAATCAGGAGCATTTAAAAAATACGCTACAGGCAACCCGCCCTGTATATAAAACAGGCTGGAGTCAGGCTGACCCAACTGTTTGTAAATATCTGCCAGCGCAAGGTTGCTTGCTACCACACCCCTGAAGTAACTATGTTCAACACTTTCCGCCAGGCCTTTTTTAAAATATTCTTTAGCAGAGTCTGTTATGCCTTTAGCTACATATACTCTGCCCATATTTAAGAAGATACTTCCTATGTACCTGTTGTAGTTAACACTGGCTGCGTTGTCGTAAGCAAGCCGCAAGCATATCAAAGCCGAGTCGGGTTTTTTTAAGGCTAAAAAGGTTCTTCCTAATGTTGAATAAGTAATGCTTAATGCAAAACGATTGTTTGTCTCCTCAGCAAGCGGGATAGAGGTATAATAAAAATATTTTGCTTTTTCATAGTTGCCCGAATTAACATACAGGATGCCGATATACTGAAGAGCCCTGCTGAGCCTTGAAATTCTTTGTTGGCTGGCCGTTAAATTTCTATTTATGAACTCATCATTGGCGAAGTAATTTGGCGGCAGAACGTTTTTTTCACTGGATTTATCTTCAGCTAATGCAATGGCAGATAAGAGAGTTTGTAAAGAGCGCGGGTAGTTACCCATATTTAATTGGGCATAGCCAATTTCGCATAAGGCATATACTTCCTCCAATTTATATTCCAATTTTTTTGAAAGAGCAAGCATTATATCGCCATAGTGTTGGGCGCTATCGGGATAAATTTCAGCATACGCATCAGCAAGTTTTCCGGCCAGGATTAAGTTAATGGTATCGCTTGTAGAAGTGGCAAGCTCGTTTTTCAGACTATCAATATTTGTCTCCTGCGTTTTAGCTAAAAGCGTTGCGAACAAAAAAATGATAATAAAAAAAATGTGTCTCGTCATTCGTTGTCATTTTGCAGGCAAACTAATAATAAATTCACTTCCTTCGCCTTCTTTAGTTTCAACTTTTATTTCACCACCATGTGCTATTGCCTGAACCATGATCCATAGGATTTGCAGGATGAATGGGATTGAACATTTCACATAATTCCTGTGACTCCCATAAAATCCCAGTTCAGACAGGTAATTGAATAACAAATTCTGCTCCTTCACCTTCTTCCGTTCCCACTTTTATTTCACCACCATGTGCTTTTATGATATCATAACTTAAACTCAAACCCCAATCCTTATTCCTATCCTGTTGGTTTGGTTGTAAAGAATGGTTGAAAAATTTTATCAATCTTTTCGAGGATTTGTCATGGTTATTTCACAAAATAACAAAGATTGGTAAGGTGGCAATAACATACGTTTTATCGAAAGGTGATTAGCACATTTAATTCCTTACACGCTCTGTCCAACAAATCTGTCAAATAAATTTCTTACACCAAATCGCCTTATATTTGAAATAATAAAAACAGGCCAAAAGCTAACATGATAAAGTGGTTTACATTTGTTAAGATATTTTTACCTTCTATATTTTTCATAACCTTTCATAGAGCCTCGTCACAGAATACCACTCCCGATACCTCCTCGCAAACGTCCTCCCTAAAAAACGCAATAAATTTATATCACCGGTTTTTATCGCCGGAAACAGGATTATATGATGGCACTGAGTATGCCTATGCCGCCTATTACCCTTTCACTATAAACGAGGGCCATCCTTTTTTTCAGGAAAAGCGGTTTGATACAGGAGCTGTTTTTTATAATGGTATTTTATACGAGAATGTGCCGCTGATGTTTGATATTGTAAAGGAAGAACTACTTACTAAAGATCCAAATAGTGTAAAGACTATAAGGTTAAATACTGAAAGGGTAGAGCGGTTTATTATCTTCCGGCATACATTTATTAAACTTAACCACGATAGCGATGACAGTGCTACATTGCGTTCAGGATTTTATGATCTGTTGTATAATGGCAATACTTCTCTTTACAAAAAAATTTCAAAAAGTTTTGAGACAACCAGCGATACCTATTTTGGTATAAAGCAATATGTGGTAGAATCCAGCCAGTACTTTATAAAAAGAGATAATCATTACTATAAAATAAAAAATAAAAAGACACTGCTGGTTGTAATGAACAATAAGAAAAAGGAAGTTGAGCAATTTATAAAAAAAAATAAACTGAGTTTAAAAAAAGACAAAGAGAATGCACTCAAAAATATAGTTGCTTATTATGATGAGATAGGAACACTAAAAAAAGATAATAATTAATAGCAGATGCTGAAACGCCTGGTGTACATAATTTTTATTTTATTAACTGCTTATTCAGCGCTGGCACAGAAAACTGATATGGCTGTTATTAGCGGAGAATTTAAAAACATTACCGCTGAGCAATTTTTATTACAATTGGAAACACAAACCGGTTTTCATTTTTACTTTGATGCCAGCCAGTTAGATTCAATTACAATTAATATTTCGGCAAATAGCCAGCCACTGCCCGAAGTATTAAAGCTTGCATTTTTAAATACTGGTCTCGGGTTCGCCTACACACAAAACAATTTTTTTATAAGTAAGGGGCAAGTAGTGCAAACCGCATTGCCTGATGGATCTTTTGATAAGGATAACATCTACAAAAATATTTCTCCGCAAGACAGCGATATAACTGAAGATCTAAAAATTGTGAATAGCAAAAAAAATATTCAACCAAATAAGCTTTATTTAATTGGCGAACAAGGTTCTTCAAATAACCAGGGCCGTAATACTATCACTGGTTTTATATTAGATAATAATACAGGCGAACCTGTTATAGGGGCCTCAGTGCATGCGGAAAAAACAGAGATAGCGGTAGTTTCAGACCAATACGGTTATTATACCATCTCTTTGCCGAAGGGCCGGCATACGCTTTCAATACAAAGTATAGGCATGAAGGATACGAAGAGAGAAATTATGTTAAATGGAGATGGGAAGTTTAATATCGAAATGCAAACCCAGGTAATCGCATTAAAAAAAGTTGTTGTTTCAGCTGAAAAAGCAAAAAACATAAGAAGCCTGCAAATGGGCGTGCAAAAGATAGATATTCAGACGCTAAAGCAGGTGCCAGTAGTATTTGGAGAAGCTGATATATTGAGGGTGGTTCTTACTTTGCCCGGCGTAAAATCCGTTGGCGAAGCAAGTACGGGTTTGAATGTGCGTGGCGGATCAACAGATCAAAATCTTATTTTATTTAATGATGCCACTATATACAATCCATCTCATTTTTTCGGATTGTTCTCTGCATTTAATCCCGAAGTAGTAAAAGATGTTGAATTATATAAAGGCAGCATTCCTGCAAAATATGGAGGGAGGTTATCTTCAGTATTAGAGATCAACAGCAGGGAGGGAAACAAAAAGAACATTACCGGGTCTGCCGGCATTGGTTTGCTAACAAGCCGGCTTACTTTAGAAGGTCCTCTTATTAAAGACAAATCTTCTTTTATAATAGGTGCAAGAACAACCTATGCCGATTGGTTGCTCAATCTCTTGCCCGATCAGTATAAAAATAGCAAAGCCGGATTTTATGATATTAATGTAAACATCAGTCACCAGGTAAATAAGAAGAACTCGTTGTACTTAACCGCTTACATGAGTAAGGATAATTTTAATCTCAACAGCGATACTTCTTATCATTACGGTAATAATAATATCTCATTAAAATGGAAGCATATTTTCAATAACAAATTATATGCTCTTGTTACAGCAGGTTACGATAATTACAAGTACAAGATTTCCAGTCAGACAAATCCGATAAACGCTTACTCGTTAGGCTTTGATATTAACCAGTCAAATTTTAAGGCTCACCTTAATTATTTTGTCAGCAGCAAGCACACAATTGAATTGGGGTTAAATAATATTTTGTATAAACTGCATCCGGGCACTTACAAACCTTTGGGGCAACAATCAATTGTAGGCATAGATCAAATGCAGGCGGAACAGGCTTTGGAAAGCGCTATATATGTTAGTGATAAATACACGATAACCTCAGCACTATCAATGGAAGCAGGGCTAAGATATTCCATGTTCAATGTTCTCGGCCCACAAAGTTTTAATGAATATCCTAAGGGCGTACCTAAAACAGAAGATAACATTTTAGGTGCTATGGCTTATGGCAAAAATAAATTTATACAAACGTATCATGGGCCTGAGGTAAGGCTATCAGCAAGGTATGCGTTCACCAATGACTTTTCTGTGAAGGCCGGCTACAACACACAGCGGCAATACATTCATGTGCTTTCTAACACTTCGGCTATGGCTCCTACCGACATATGGAAGCTTAGCGACCCAAACATAAAACCACAATTTGGTGACCAGGTTTCCATTGGTTTTTATAAAAATTTAAAATCTAATACCATTGAAACTTCTGTTGAAGTTTATTACAAAAAAATAAAAGATTACTTAGATTATAAAAGCGGAGCAGTATTGGTTTTAAATCATCATATAGAAACCGATGTTATAAATACAAGAGGAAAAGCATATGGCGCAGAATTTTTGATTAAGAAGATTACCGGAAAATTAAACGGATGGATCAGCTATACTTACTCCCGGACATTATTAAAAATGGATGATCCCACCGCAGGCGAAGTAATAAATAAAGGAATGTATTATCCTGCAAATTCGGATAAGCCGCATGATGTAACTTTTATCAGCAACTATAAAGTTAACCATCGGTTTAGTTTTTCATTAAATGCAACATACAGTACCGGCAGGCCAATTACGTTGCCTATAGGAAGATTTTTTTATGGCAATTCACAAAGAACTTTATATGCAGATAGAAATGCAAATAGAATCCCTGATTATTTTCGTACAGATTTTTCAATGAATCTTGAGGGCAACCATAAAGTGCACCAAAAAACACATAATTCCTGGACGGTTGGTGTCTATAATCTTACAGGAAGAAAAAACCCTTACTCGGTATATTTTGTTTCAGAGAACGGTGTTGTAAACGGGTACAAGCTTTCCATTTTCGGCAGCCCGATTCCATTTCTAAATTTTAATATTAAATTTTAATAATACCGAATGAAAAAATTATTTGCCTGTATTGTTTTTTTAATCATAATCACTACCGGGTGTAAAGAAAAATATATTCCGGCTATTATCTCAGCCACTACAAATTATCTTGTTGTTGAAGGTTTTATCAGCAGCGGGTCTCAACCAACAACGATAACGCTTACACGTACTACCCGTCTGTATGATTCTGCAATCATTGTTTATGAACATAATGCAGTAGTAAATATTGAAAGCGAAAACAACCAGGTTTTTCCTCTCACTGAAAATGGAAATGGAGTATATATCTCTTCTTCTTTAAATTTAAATGCCAATGAAAAATACCGTTTACAAATTAAAACGCAGGACGGTAAAGAATACGTTTCAGATTTTTTAAAAGTAAAGCATACTCCGGCAATAGATAGCATTAGCTGGTTAAGAGAAGACGGTGGGTTAAGGTTGTATATCAATACTCACGATCCACAAAATAATACCGGGTACTATCAATGGAAGTACGAAGAAACATGGGAAGTGCATTCTGCTTATGAATCAAGTCTTATTTATTCGCTTGACCCACTGACTCATGTAGTCACCGGCATAGAGTTTAGATACCCGGTGACAAGAGCCATTGATACTTCAATAATTAAATGCTGGCAGTCAAATAATTCGACAACTATTATTTTAGGTACATCTGAAAAACTAACAACGGATAAAATTTATTTGCCTCTTTTAAGTATTGAGCCTGCATCAGAGAAGCTTAGTGTTCTTTACAGTATCAAGGTTAGCCAGTACGCCTTAAGTCAGGAAGCTTATAAATTCCTTCAAAAGATAAAAAGAAATACAGAGCAACTCGGATCTTTATTTGATCCCCAGCCTTCCGCATTACAGGGCAACATTCATTGTACTACCAACCCTGCTGAACTGGTTGTAGGATATATTGATATTACAGAAGAAAATCAACAACGGATTTTTATCAGCAATTCAGATGTGCCCGGATGGAATTACAATACACCCTGCAAGTCTATAGTAATAAGTAACAACCTTGATAGCATTAATAAGTACGGGCAAAACTTAACGCCAACAATACCTTTCTTAAGTATGGGTGCTAATGTAATATCATTTTCTGCTGCCAACAGTCTGTTTTGCGTAGACTGCACTGTAAGGGGAACAAATATAAGACCGTCTTTCTGGCCATAAGCCTTATGGATAAACCGATAAGAAAATTGATAACCTAATTATGAATGTTCGCAATAACTTGAAATACTTAAAGCAAATTAAAACGTGTATTGCGTTATTGATACTTCAACAGTTTATTTTATCTACGGCATTTTGCCAGGATAATTTACATGCTATATCTACCGGCTTCAATGAGTATCATCAAAACTCAATTAAGGAAAAGATATTTGTACATACTGACAAAAGCCTGTATGTGGCAGGCGAAATAATCTGGTTTAAATTGTATGATGTTGATGCTTCAGATCACAAGCCATTACAATTAAGCAAGGTTGCTTATGTAGAGATATTAGATTCCAATAATAAACATTCGCTTCAGGCTAAAATAGCCTTGCATAATGCTGAAGGCAATGGATCTTTTTATTTACCGCTCAGTCTTAGTTCGGGTAACTACAAACTAAGGGTATACACCAATTGGATGAAAAATTTTGGTGCAGCATATTTTTTTGAAAAGAACATTACCATTATTAATGTGCAAAAAGCATTGAATTTTTCAACAGCAAAACCGGCTAATAAATTTGACGTTCAATTTTTTCCTGAGGGTGGCAACCTCGTAAATAATTTACCTTCTAAAATTGCCTTTAAAGGAGTAGATGAACATGGAAAGGGAATATCATTTACCGGCATTCTTTTCAGTAATGCAGATACCATACTTAAATTTAAACCGGAACATGCTGGTATGGGCTCCTTTCATCTCACGCCTTTAGATCATCACTCTTACAAGGTTCTTATACAAACTGCTTCCGGTGAATCGCTGATAAAAGATTTGCCCCAGGTTTATAGCAGCGGCTACGTAATGAGTCTTTCTGATTCGGGTGATAAGATTAAAGTAACCGTTCAATCTGATATTCTATTGGCGAACGAAATTTATTTATTTGCACATACAAGAGAAATAAAAAAAGTGGCTCTCAGCACTTTTATGCAAAATGGCACTGCCGTTTTTCTTTTTGATAAAGTCGCATTGGGTGATGGAATTTCACACATTACTATTTTCAATAACCAAAAGCAACCTGTGTGTGAAAGATTGTATTTTAAAAAGTCGTCAAAACAATTGGAGATAAAACTAAACACAGATCAATCGTCGTATGCAACAAGAAAGAGGGTAAATATTAATATTCAATCGGGCAATTCAGAAATAAAAAATGATTCAGCAAGTCTTTCGATGACTGTATATCATTTAGATTCTCTTCAATCACCTGATGCCTCTACCATCAATAGCTATTTGCTTCTTACTTCTGACTTAAACGGATTTATTGAAGACCCGGAATATTATTTTCTGAACGATAATGAGAAAACCAACGCTGCCTTAGATTACGTAATGCTTACAAATGGATGGAGAAGATTTAAATGGGAAGATCTTCTTAAAAATACAAAGCCTTTCTTTAAATATGCACCTGAATATAATGGCGCCATCATTACAGGAAATGTAATAAATACAAAAACCGGCATGCCGGCAGCCGATATAGATTGCTACATTTCTGTTCCTGGTTTTCCGTCAGAATTTAATTCATCCGTTAGTAATGAAGAAGGCAGTGTGGCATTTGAATTAAAAAATTTTTATGGTTCATCAGAAATAATTTTGCAGCCTAACACTGGGGGAGACAGCGTTTATCGTATAGATATAACCAATCCTTTTATCGATAAGTTTTCAAATACACTTTATCCTGCATTTACTATACAGAAAAAAACTGCCAACAATGTTCTTGAGCAAAGCATCAGCATGCAGGTGCAAAATATTTATTCCGGAAAAAACTTAAAGCGTTTTAATATACCGGTTATTGATACCACTGCTTTTTACATAAAGTCCGATGCAAAGTATAAACTGGATAATTACACCCGTTTTACCACTATGGAAGAAATATTGAGAGAATATGTTATCATGGTAGATGTAAAAAAAAGAGAAGGCAAATTCCATTACCACAATTTTGATCTTGCCAACAATCAAATGTTTAAAGATGACCCATTGGTTTTAGTGGATGGCGTACCTGTTACTGATCTTGATAAGTTTATGGTTACTGACCCCCTAAAATTAAACACGCTTGAGGTAGTGAACCGAAGATATTTTCTTGGCAACTCCGTCTTTGACGGAATATTAAGCTGGACTTCCTATAAAGTAGATATGGCAGACTATGAACCAGTGAATGCTACAATAATTGATTATGACGGGCTGCAACTGGAAAGAGAATTTTATGCACCAGTGTATGCAAATGCTAACCAGGAATCAAGTCACCTTCCTGATTTTAGAAATGTCTTATTGTGGTCGCCTAACATTAAAATAGCAGGGGGACAATCCAAGGAAATTAATTTCTACACTTCGGACTTGCCAGGCAAATATGCGATTCAAATACAAGGCATAACCAAAGGTGGAGTATGCGGTAGTAAAGTTTTAATTTTTGAAGTAAAGAAATGACTTCTCTTTTACAATGCAGATCCTCCTCACTTGACTTTCTCCTTAATCTCCTGTAATTTCAGCAAAGCCTCAACTGGTGTCAATCTATTAATGTCAAAGGTTTCCAAAATTTTTCTTATCTCATCGAAGGCCTGTGAGTGCGCATCAAAAATGCTAAGCTGTATTTGCGGAGCGGATAATTTCTTTACGGTTTCACTAACAGGACGGGGCGCTCCAGCGGCCTGACCATCCCCAGCATTAGTCGAGGAGTCCACATTCTTTGCCTCCAGTTGTTTTAAAATTTCATTGGCTCTTTCAATCAGTGAGGGCGGCATTCCTGCCATTCTTGCCACATGAATTCC
>Ga0068860_100008084_pt1 | contig 10475 bp, 10 predicted proteins | sample KBSSwiS32_FD_66597 | JGI IMG/M metagenome (GOLD analysis project Ga0068860, IMG submission 66597) | Switchgrass rhizosphere microbial communities from Kellogg Biological Station, Michigan, USA - KBS Switchgrass S3-2 | ecosystem: Host-associated > Plants > Roots > Rhizosphere > Soil ...
CTAATGGCAGTGTACCCTGCAGATGGCAGGGAGGCGACCAATTATTATTTGCGACAAAATGCTAACAAAGCCTATTACGCTGGCCAAACACCCCCACAAAATATTTTTAATCCTCTTGCATGGGCTGAGTTTATTAAAGCATGGAAGCGTGGAGATTATAAAAAGAAGTAATCTTGTCTGAACTGGGACCTTGTATGAACTGGATTTATGGGATTTGTGGGATTCTCAGGATAAAGCTCTGAACAATTACTTGTTGGATGATAAATGCCTGCTTCATTGGCCACGCAAATATTTTGGTTTCCTTAGTAGTCTCATGTCACAAAAATCGCAATACAGATTTTTTTGCAGGCCTTTAAATTGCATCTTACATTTAGCAAAGCAATTTGTTTATTTCCCATTAATCCCATAAAATCACAAAAATCGTGGTTCAGATAGTCACTGTAATCGGAGCCGGTACCATGGGTAATGGCATTGCGCATCTTTTTGCGCAGTATGGTTTTAAAGTAAATCTTGTTGATGTTTCCCAGCCACAATTGGATAAAGGACTGGCTACTATTAAAAAAAATCTTGAACGGCAGTTAATAAAAAACTTTATTAATGAAGAACAGAAACTTTCTGCGTTACAAAATATTACAATATCCACTTCATTGACTGAAAGTGTTAAGCAAGCCGATCTTGTAATAGAGGCGGCAACAGAAAATGTTGATCTTAAATTAAAGATATTTCAGCAGATAGACCAGGCAGCGCCTGAACATTGCATTTTGGCAAGTAATACTTCTTCCATTTCAATAACGAAAATTGCTGCTGTTACGAAACGGCCTTCAAAAGTTATCGGTATGCACTTTATGAATCCTGTGCCGTTAATGAAGCTGGTAGAAGTGATAAACGGATTTGCTACGGATAAAGAAGTAACTAAACAAATTACTGAGCTAAGTAAAAAATTGGATAAAGTGCCTTGCGTGGTGAACGATTATCCGGGCTTTATTGCTAATCGTATTTTAATGCCGATGATAAATGAAGCCATTTATAGTTTGCATGAAGGTGTTGCGGGTGTTGAAGAAATTGATACAGTTATGAAGCTCGGCATGTCACATCCAATGGGTCCTTTGCAATTGGCAGATTTTATCGGACTGGATGTTTGCCATACAATTTTAGAGGTTTTACAGGACGGGTTTGGAAATCAAAAATATGCTCCGTGCCCATTGCTCTCAAATATGGTTGCAGCAAATTGTTTGGGTATTAAAACTGGTGAAGGGTTTTACAGATACACCCCAGGAAGTAAAGATTTGGTAGTGAGTAACAGATTTGCCCATAATTAACCTGCTACTTATGTATTAAGCTTTCTTCGTTTATGTCAACGCCATTTAATTCTTTAAACAGGGGCAATACTTCCATTAAATTTTTTATGGCAATGCCAATTGTTATCTTACAAAATAATTGCATCTCCTGTTGAATAACTGTGCAGTTAAATTGTTTTACAATAATCATCACGTCGTTGATTTGTGTATAATCAAAATGAAGTGCATAAACTTTCTCCACCAGTTTTTTTACTATCGGCGTTAGTTGTAAAACCAGAGCTGTGGCCGTTTTATAAGCATTAATTAACCCTGGCACACCAAGTAAAGTTCCTCCGAAATAACGCACAACCACCACAAGAATATCGCTTAAATTTTTGCTATCTATTTGTGCAAGAATGGGCTTTCCTGCTGTGCCAGATGGTTCACCATCGTCATTAACTCTAAAATTATTTCCATCTAAACCAAGTCTGTAAGCAAAGCAATGATGCACCGCTTTAGGATGTTCTTTTTTTAATTCTTTTAAATGTTGTTTAAACTCGTCCGGAGTTTTTATGGGAAAGGCGTAAGCGATAAATTTACTTCCACGGTCTTTAAATTCTACTACAGAATTTTTATTAAATGGTGAAATAATGATCCATTATTGGTTTACTTATTCGCAAAGCTAATTAGAACACGGATGATACGGATTAAAAAGGATAAACACGGAATAAAATAATTAAATCCCAATGCACATTGAAGCAGCTTCTACCGCAGGCAGTATAAGCTACGTGCTTTTCGAATCGTTTATATTTGTAGCTACTTCAAGATTTAAAAAGTGTGTAATGACTTACGAAGACAATCTTCTTTTTGCTAAACAAATGGATGAAAAGGATCCATTAAAAAAATTTCGTGATAAATTTTACATACCAATAATTAATGGAAAAGAGACTAAATACTTTGCCGGAAATTCTCTTGGTTTGCAGCCAAAAATAACACAGGATTATATTTTAAAAGAATTAGAGAATTGGGCAAACTTTGGAGTCGAAGGACATTTTTATATGAAAGATCCATGGTACTCCTATCATGATTTTTTTCCTGAAAAATTATCGAAGATACTTGGCTGCAAGCCACAGGAAATTTCAGTAATGAACCAGCTTACAGTAAACCTTCATCTGTTGATGATTTCATTTTATCGTCCTACGCAACAGCGATATAAAATTATTTGTGAAGCGAAAGCTTTTCCTTCGGACCAATACGCTTTTGAATCGCAGGTAAAGTTTCATGGATTTTCTCCGGCAGAAACAATCATTGAAATTGAACCGAGGCAAAATGAATATTTAATAAGAACAGAAGATATTCTTGGCATAATTAAGCAACATGAAAATGAATTAGCCCTTGTACTCTTCGGAGGCGTCAATTATTATACCGGCCAGGCATTAGACACGCAGGCGATTACAAAGGCCGCACACAATGCAGGCGCTTACTGTGGCTTCGATCTTGCACATGTTGTCGGTAATATAGAATTGAAATTGCACGAATGGGATGTTGACTTTGCGTGCTGGTGCACTTACAAATATTTAAACTCAGGGCCAGGTGGCATTGCTGGTGCATTCATTCATGAACGTTTTATTACTGATACAACATTGCCGCGGTTAACTGGCTGGTGGGGATATGAAAAGTCTGCAAGGTTTAAAATGGAAAAAGGTTTTAAAGGCATGCCGTCTGCAGAAGGTTGGCAACTTAGCAATCCCTCAATTCTTGATATGGCAGCACACAGAGCCTCACTTGATATTTTTGATGAAGCTGGTTTTGATAACGTCGTCGCCAAGTCAAAGAAATTAACCGGCTATGCTTTATTTATTATGGACGAGATTAATGCACAGGCTGGCAGAGAGATAATAAAAATTCTTACTCCAACTAATGAAGAAGAAAGAGGATGCCAGGTATCTATGCTGCTAATGGAAAATGGAAAAAAAATATTTGACGGCTTAAAGGAAAATGGAATAATAGGTGATTGGCGTGAACCAAATGTAATTAGAATTGCACCTGTGCCTTTGTACAATACATATGAAGATGTATATTGGTTTGGTGACGTTTTAAAAAAATTACTTTTTCAGAAAAGCTAATTGTCCATAGTGATATGAAAGATGATTAGTTCTGTTAAGCAAAACACTGAGCCTGTTGCGATGTGGTTCTTTTGCAAAATCTTCTTCAGAAATAGAGGCGTGTTTTTGAAGCCATTCATCGGGGCTTAGTTTATTGAAGTGAGAACCAAGCGCTAAATTTACCTCTTTCCAATACTCCCTTAATAATGATGTTGCCGGTTTAGGAAGCGAGGATTTATCCGGATTTTTTATAAATGTTTCTTCCAATTGCGGATGCAACTTTTCACCAAAATATAATAAAGGCAACATCCCATCATGAACCGCCGCAAGATGTCCTAATAGATAAACACCAGTATTTCTGTTGGCAGCAACTCCCTGTTGTAGCTGTTCGTCAGTAAGGGTTTCAAGTAATGCGTTTGTTCTAACTATTTGAATATTCCAGGAATCTAACGCTATCTTAATAAATAATTCTTGTTGAGTTTGCATCTTATTTTTTATTTAGAATTGAATGTTTAATGGAGGTCGTTTTAAAAAAATAAAATTAAACTATTTTACAACTTGTATTAACCTGGTACATGATTGTCCTGATTCAAGCTTGAGTTTTTGTAAAGTTTTCTAAATCCCTGTTGAGTTTAATCTCAACTTTGCAGCCAATTCATTTCTCCACATTTTTTTTACGCAGATATGTGATCACCGCCTGTCTTACATCTATAAGTGTATCGGTAGGCAGAGTTGGCATATTCTTCAAAAAAATAAAACTATCGCCGCCCACTTTTACGAGGTACTCAGCAATTGCAACCGTAAAATTGTCTTTGCCCGTAATCAGTTTGTTTTTAAAAAACCATTGATCGTTTCTTTTTTCGAGGCTTTCGGAATATTGCAAAAATCCCCCCTCGCCAGGATGAGCAATGCCGGTGTCGAGTGTTTTAACTAAGAGTGCGCTATCCATTTTAACTTTGTATATCAGGCCCCGATAAGGTAGGATCTTGAGAATATCAATTTCTTTTACCGGTGGCCTTACAATATCATCTACCCTTATTGAGCCGGCATTATACATGGCAATTGCTGTGGTATCTTTATATGCCTTGCGCATAGCATCGCCAATGATCCTGGTAAGGTTGGTTCTTCCGCTTCTTATTTTTTCGTCTCTGCCGTCAAGGGGCTCGCCGGTTTTTATAACCACGCCATCAGGATTAAAACCGGAGTTTCGGAAATAATCGTAAGCGCCTTCTTTCCATCTTTGTACTAAATAACTTGTAAGTGCGTCCTTTGGAACCGACATATCAAGATCTTTCAATGTTGGTATTACTGTTACTTTTCCTCCCTGTTTGTCGATAATAACTTTTATAAGAAAGGCTGTTCTTGCGTTAGCATGAGCTTTAGTGATATATACATTTCCAACTTTTTTAAATTGCATATCATGTTCGTGGCCGCCGATAATTATTGCGAGGCCAGGTAATTTTTTAGCAAGCGCTACATCGCTGTCAATTGATTGATGGGTAACAGCGATTACTGCATCACAGGAACTTTTTAGTTTATTATAAAGTCGTTCGGCTGTGGCAAAGCTTGTATCATAAGATACATATTTGCCCGTCTTGTTACTATTTATTGTAAAGCTGAAAAACCCGATGGTCGCAGTGGTGCCATCGTTATCCGTAAAAGTTCTGGTATAAGTTTCAGGCAGCTCTTTATTATTCTTTTTGAATGGCTGAGTCTTTGTCCCTGTGCTGTCTGTGTATTGAAAAGTATTGGAAGCTACCCAGTCGAACCCGCTTTCATCTAAACAAGTCTGTAATTGTTTTTCTTTGAGGTCAAACTCATGGTTGCCAAAGATAGCCAGGTCAAAGTTGGCAGCATTCATGGCTTCGATCATTTGCATTCCGCCAATATTCTTTTTATTTATTTCAACAGTATTGTAAATTGAAGGGCTTACAAAATCGCCGGCCATTACTAAAAGAGTATTAAGATTTTTTTCCTGAACCTGCTTCTTTAAAGAAGCCACCCGGGCCATTCCGCCGATGCTGTCATTCTGCAAAGGAGATATTTCATATACGTCATTCACCTGCACAATATCTACTTCTAATTTGCCATCATCTGCTCCGCTGCCATTTATGTTGAAACTTGTAAAGCAAAAAAAAATGATACAGGCAATTATACCGGGGAACAATGATTTGGTTAGTAACCACGAGTAACTGCGAAGTATTTCCGAAGCAGGTTTAGGGTTTATTTTTTTTAAAGAATCAGGTTTTGGATTTGTTTCTTTCATAAGTAGATATATTATGATGTTAACCACGGTTAGCATTCAGCAGGTAACTTTTGGGTATATGAAAAAAAAAAATTGGCTTCGATCCAAATATAGTTCAATTAGGTAGCGAAAAAAAAACGCCTCAAAAGTATGAAGCGTTTTTGCATTAAAATGAGTTCCTTAAAATCCTGGATCAACCTGCCTGCTTTAGTTGAACAATATCCCAGTCACTGTCAGTAATTCCGGATTTAATATCAATTGCGTTCACTCCTAAAAAATGACAGGCCAGCTTTTATTTCTTTAATCTTTGAAATAGCTCATCCCACAACGGTGATCTGAGAATTTTTTCTAAAAGCCTGTCGTCTATAATTATTACTTCAATATTTGGGTGGCGTGCACATTCAAAGGCGGCTGGTAAACAGCCCATAAAAAAAGTGGCATGCAAACCTTCAGGCAATGCACGGGCCAGTTCTATGATAGTGGTTCCTCCCGTGGTAAGAACAGAGCTTTATTAGTCTAAGTGCTTAGTATTAAATTATTACTTTGACGGAGTCCATTTGCGGATAGCTAAAATGAAAAGTGTAAACATAAAGGCAGTTAATCCCGTTGTTAAAATGAATTGTCCGTTAAATAAAGGAATTTTTCCATCGGTGATTACATTTATCAAGGATGGTTTTATTTGCCCTTTTGCCTGATCATTCATATCTAAGTTTGAAAAAATAACGAGGCTAACCCAGTTATTGCCCAGGTGAAGCCCGATAGGAAAATATAAGGTTTTTGATTTCAAAAGAGCAGTTGCATAAAGTATATGTCCTAATCCCGTAATAAGCAGGATTGTCATTTGTACCGGGTTGCCAAATGCACCAAGATTTATCCAATGCGATAAAATAAAGAGTGTCGCGAAAATTATATTGGCTTTTATGACGCCTGATATTTCAACAGTTTTTTTAAAACAGATTCCTCTAAAAGCTAATTCTTCAAGCATTACTGTAGGCAATAAGAGACCCAATCCACCAAGCACGTAAGACATGCTAAATGTTTGATTGAATACAACCGGGTATCCTTTTATAAACGCAATGGTGTAAATAAGGGGTATAATAAAAATCCCGCCAACGAGTAGTCCTGATATGCCAAAGCAAATGTTTCTCATTGTTAGATTTAAACCTAATTCAGAAAGGTTTTTGCCCTCTTTTTTATATGCTTTCCATGTGATAAACAAAACAGCAACTATAACAATTATATTAGCTATTTGAGAAGGAAGTCTTAAAAGCCCGTTTAAAATAAAGCCGCCAAGAATAAAAGTTGTCAGCACAAAAATGATAAACAGGAAAACAATTTTTGCAACCTGGGAATGAAGATTACTCTTTTTCATTTTAGATTTTTTTGGATTGCCTTTCGACTTCGGAATTTTGCCTCTTTGTCCAGGAATTGTATAAAACAAAGATTGCAACGCCCATCACTAAAAGATAACTCACCCACCCGATTACTTCAATCCTGCTTTCACAACCTTTCTCAATTATGATCCTGAACAGCCCTGGCTCATTTTTAAAACCGAGTGTCCATTGTCCAAAATTCCATGCACTATGAAGCCCGATAGGTAATGCAATCCCTTTTGTTTTAAGTGCAGCTAATCCAAACAATAACGAACCTGCGCCGGATCCCCAAATGGCAGGCCATACCTGCATGCCACCAACTATGTGCTCAATGATGAAGATTAGTCCAACAGCTAATAGAGCAAGCCATTGTCCCGCAGCCCGGTTTAAACTAAATAACGGGTAACCCCTGAAGGCCACTTCCTCTCTTAGGCCAATTGCGAGGTGTAATAAAAAATATGCAATAACAGTGTTGTACGAAACTTCGGGTGTGCTCACCATCCTGATATGGCCTGTTATAGTACCAGGGCTGGTTGCAAACTGGCAAGGATTAATCCTATTCCCAGGCCGGTTAAATATCTTGAAAAGCTTTTGCGGGTGGGAACAATACCAACATCACTTAGTTTAATTGCCTCCCAATGAACAAATAGTTTGGTTAATATTAAAGCCACAACCGTAGAAATTAATAAAAATTCTATCTGGAACCACGGTCCTCTTTTGCCTGGTATAAAGCCGGAAGAGATAGCCAAAGCGACTGCACATAAAATGCAAAAGAGTAATACCCGGAATATAGTTGGCCAATAATTTTTGTGCACTTTTTCCTGTACGGTTGCAATCATTAAATTCTTTATTTACTATCCGAAATATTTTTATTTGCTTGATTAAACTTTTTACAAATGGAGATTAAAAAATCTCTCTTCGCAAATAAAATCTACAGGGCTTCAATATTTTTCTATAAGACCAGCCAATCAGACAACAAGCATATAAAGCGAGGTCTCACAAATTCTTATTGTTCAAAAACAATATTTCATCGGGCAGTAAACCGTGTTGGCAGGAAACATTTTTATAAGCGGGCAAATTAAATGAACTTTATTTTATGACGTTTAATTACATAATTGAAAAAGTTTATAACAAAAGATTCCTGCGAATAGCTTTACACGTTTTGTTTTGGGTTTTACTTTTTACCGTCAAATTCTATCTCACAATTATTTCATTCAATGTTTACAAATCGCTACCATTTGAAAGGGTGGCTATGATAAATTTCAGTAGTACATTTTTCATAGCCTTATTCTACTATGTACTTTTTTATTTGCTTATTCCGGCTAAAAGGCTCACGAAAAAATATCTACCTCCGCTTTATTTAAGTATCCTTTTACTCTATATTTTATACATATTTTTTGATTCATATTTTGAAATAAATATTATTCAATCTTGTAAGGAATGTTTGGTTTCCCTGCATAGGGATAATTTATCTTACTACAATTTTTTAAATACAGATATCAGCAATATCTTTTTAAAAAAACTATCAAGTTTAGGACCGGCAATATTATTGTTGTTCGTTTTATGTATTCCTTTTTGTATAAAATTAATGTTACAGTTATTCCGGAACGAACTAAAAGCAATACAATTGGCAAAAGACAATCTTCAGTTGGAATTTAATTTTTTAAAAGCGCAGATAAACCCTCATTTTCTTTTCAACACAATGAATAATATTTATGGGCTAATTCTTCAGGGCGATAATAAGCGGTCTGCAGCTCTTGTTGCCCGCCTTTCTGAACTGCTTCGGTATATATTATATGAATCAGATCATCAAACCATGAGCATCGTGAAAGAAATTAAACTGGTAAATGATTATATAGAGCTTGAGAAAGCCAGGCTTAATGATACAACTGTGTCTTTTAAAGTCAATAATGATAAAACCATCAATGAATTGGCGCCACTATTATTAATGCCTTTAATTGAAAATGCCTTTAAATACGCCGCCAGCAGACCAGGATCTTTCATAAAAATATCTTTGGATATTATTAATAGCAACCTGCTTTTTAATATTGAAAACAGTATTGATGAAAACAGGCTTTTCAATAATTCCGGTGGTATAGGCTTAGCTAATTTTAAGAAAAGACTGGAGCTTTATTACGCAGGAAAGTATAAATATGAAACCCGGGCATCAGCTGCAACATATAACGTAAACGTAAACATTCAAGCGTTATGATATTTAATTGTATGATTGTAGACGATGAGCCAATAGCTAGAGAGATATTAAAAAATTACATAGGCCAGTTACCTATGCTTACTGCTGTAAAAATTTGCAGCAGTGCAATGGAAGCCTATGAAGGGCTACATGAATACAAAGTAGATCTTGTTTTTCTTGATGTTCAAATGCCTGTAATTACCGGCCTGGAATTCTTAAGGTCTTTACGCAATCCGCCCCTGGTTATTTTTACCACTGCCTTTTCAAAATTTGCAATGGATGGCTACGAGCTAAACCTGGTTGATTATCTCTTAAAGCCGATTACATTTGAGCGCTTCTACCTTTCTATTCAAAAATTTATGGAAAGAATTGAAAACAAAAAAAGCAATATTGAAAACCTTAATCAATTGCCTGACTATACTTTTATTAAGCAGGACTCCAGGCTTATCCGAATTGATTATGACAATGTTAATTACATTATGGCTGACAGGGATTACTGTACAATGTATTTTACCGATAACAAAAAATTACTTGTCAGCATGCATTTAAAATTGTTGGAGGAGGTGTTATCCGAAAAATGGTTTATACGTGTGCATCGTTCATACATAGTGAACTTCAAAAAAATTAAACTCATTAAAGGCAATTTCATTGAAATTAACCGAATCGAAATTCCAATTGGGGCTAATTATAAGAGTGTACTTTTCAAAAGGCTGCAGCTACCGCCTTGGTAAAAATAGTTGTATATCTCTTCACACGGAGTCTCATATACTGCTGTAAAAAATGGGGTCAGGTACTTCAGCAAATTCTTCGGATAAGTGTACTCCGGGTTCGCTGTGAGTATCGCATTTAGTGTTTTATCTCACCTTTGTTTTAGTTAGCAGGAAACAAACTTTTATCTACAGCAGGCAGCAGGCGCAAAGCATTTTTATAATAGACCTTTTTCAATATATCATCAGGTAAACCCATACCATACATCCGCCAGAAAGCGTGATATTTTTTATGATAAGGAAAGTACTCATCTTTAGTTTCGAGCACCCTGAAGTAAGTGGTATATTCTTCAGGCTCCCAACTATCTTTTCCAAATAATATTCGATCCTGGTACCTTGTAAAAAATGCTTTTGCCGCTATCGGTTGGCGGCCAAGCTCGGCTATTACCGCTCCGAATTCAACTACAACGTTTTTCATATCATCCAAAAACTTACCAAGCTTTTCAAGATCATTAGCATGCCAGTCAAAATGGGCAGCAATAAAAGTTGTTTGAGGATGTTTCTTAAACATCCGGTG
>Ga0068860_100008087_pt1 | contig 10473 bp, 5 predicted proteins | sample KBSSwiS32_FD_66597 | JGI IMG/M metagenome (GOLD analysis project Ga0068860, IMG submission 66597) | Switchgrass rhizosphere microbial communities from Kellogg Biological Station, Michigan, USA - KBS Switchgrass S3-2 | ecosystem: Host-associated > Plants > Roots > Rhizosphere > Soil ...
GACTTCTCCGGCCAGATCGCCGAGATCAACGCCGACCAGATGAAACTCAAGGTTCTGGTGAACATCTTCGGCCGGGAAACCCTGGTGGAGATGGAGTTCAGCCAGGTCGCCAAGTTCTAAGAACACACTGCTAGAGCGCCAGCTGGCGTCTCACACCGCGAACCGGCCAAACTTGTCGGCCGGCTTTCGCGCCTGCAATCGGAAAGGGTTACCCAATGGCCAAGAAAAAGGTCACGGCCGTAGTAAAGATCCAGATCCCCGCCGGCAAGGCCACCCCGGCCCCTCCGGTGGGCACCGCCCTCGGTCCGCACGGCGTGGCGATCATGGATTTCGTGAAGGCCTACAACGCGGCCACCGAATCGCAGGTCGGAACCGTGGTTCCGGTCGAGATCACGATCTTCGAAGACCGTTCGTTCACGTTCGTCCTCAAGACCCCTCCCACCCCCGTGCTCCTTCGGCAGGCCGTCGGGATCGACAAGGGATCCACGGCGCCGGGCAAGGCCAGCGTCGGCACGGTCACCGAAGCCCAGATCGAAGACGTCGCCAAGATCAAGCTGCCCGACCTCAACGCCAACGACCTCGAAGCCGCCAAGCAGCAGGTGCGCGGCACCGCCCGCTCGATGGGCCTGAAGGTCATCTAGTTCGTCACACTCATGGCTGGCCGGGGAGACCTCACCCGGCAGCGTCACTACAGAGGGAGCCAGTGATGGCAGGAAAGAAGTACGCCGACTCCGCCAAGCGGTTCGATCGGAACCAGTTGTTCACCCCCACCGAGGCACTGGCCCTGGTCAAGGGGCTGGCCCCAGCCAAGTTCGACGAAACCGTCGAGCTGGCGGTGCGGCTGGGAGTGGACCCCCGCAAGGCCGACCAGATCGTGCGAGGCACGGTGGCGTTGCCGGCCGGCACCGGCAAAGACGTGCGGGTTGCCGTCTTCGCCCAGGGCGAATTCGCCCAGGCGGCCCGCGACGCCGGCGCTGATCACGTGGGCGCCGACGATCTCGCCGCCGAGGTGGAAAAGGGCATGCTCGACTTCGACGTGGCCATCGCTACTCCCGACCTGATGCCCCTGGTGGGCCGCCTCGGTCGGGTACTCGGACCGCGTGGTCTGATGCCCAACCCCAAGACGGGCACCGTGACCCAGGACGTGGCCAAGGCCGTGGCCGAGTTCAAGGGCGGCAAGGTTGAGTACCGCACCGATCGCTACGGCAACATCCACGTGCCCCTGGGCAAGGTGAGCTTCTCGCCCGAGGACCTGGGCACTAATTTCTTCGCGGTGCTCGAGGAGCTCCAGCGGGCCAAGCCGTCGGCCGCCAAGGGCAAGTACCTGCGCACCATCACGATCTCCTCCACCATGGGACCCGGCGTGAAGGTCGACAGCAACCGCCTCAAGGCCGAGGTGTAACTCAGCAAGTATTTGGCCACGTCCGGGCCGCCCCGCTATCTTCGTCCGGCTACAACTGAATCTCTCGCCGTAGATCTCCGGTGCCTCGGGTTTCCCGAGCCGAATGGGCCCAGCCCGCCGGACGAGGCGAACCTCCTTGGATCTCTCGGGTGTTCGTCGCGTGTCTACGCCGGCGAGCACCCGTTTCGCTGTCAGTGACCTGGCAGCCCCAATCGCTTAAGGAGGTGTCGATGGAGAACCCGAGACCAGAGAAGGTCGAGGTCGTGACCGAGGTTCGGCAGCGCTTGTCCGACTCCGATGCCGCCCTGCTCACCGAGTACCGCGGTCTGAACGTCGCCGCCATGGCCACCTTGCGCCGAGCCCTCGCTCCGAGCGGTGGCGAGTACAAGGTCTACAAGAACACGCTGGTTCGCTTCGCCGCCGAGGCCGAAGGCATCGAGGGCGCCGACGCGCTTCTCACGGGCCCCACGGCAATCGCCTTCGTGAAGGGCGACCCCGCGGCGGTGGCCAAGGCCCTGCGTGACTTCGCCCGGACCAACCCCTCGCTCACGATCAAGGGCGGGGTGCTCGGCACCAAGCTCCTCGATGCCAAGCAGGTGGGCGCTCTCGCCGATCTGCCGTCGCGCGAGGTCCTGCTCGCCCAGTTGGCCGGTGCCTTCCAGGCCCCGCTTACCAAGTTCGCCGGCCTCTTGCAGGCCCTTCCCCGCAATTTCGCATACGGCCTCAAGGCCCTTATCGACCAGGGCGGGGCTTCCGCCCCCGCCACCCAGGAGAGCTGATTCCCATGGCAGTTACCAAAGACGAGATCCTCGACGCGATCTCCAGCATGTCCGTCCTTGACCTGAGCGAACTGCTCACCGCGTTCGAGGAGAAGTTCAACGTCACCGCGGCCGCACCGGTGGCCGTGGCCGCCGTCGCCGGTGGTGGCGGTGGCGCCGCCGCTCCGGCCGAGGCCGAGGAGCAGAGCGAGTTCGACGTCGTGCTCGACAGCGCCGGCGCACAGAAGATCCAGGTCATCAAGGTCGTCCGCGAGCTCACCAAGCTCGGCCTGAAGGAAGCCAAGGACCTGGTCGACGGTGCACCCAAGGCCGTGTTGGAGCACGTGTCGAAGGACGACGCCGCCAAGGCCAAGGCCGATCTTGAGGGTGCCGGCGCCGCGGTGACCGTCAAGTAGGTCCCCCTGGGTGAGTTCGGCCGAGGCCGAGCTGGGGCTCGGAACGACGTTGGGCGGGGAGGCGTTATCGCCTTGCCGCCCGAAATTCCTGCGGTGGTGATTGACTCCGGGGACCCCGGGGTTTACCGTTCGCCGCACTACGAAGCCGGCCGGGATTCCGGGTGGGTTGCTCCGCTACGCTCTCGGCGCTAGCATCCCTGGTCGCCGTGGGTGACCCTTTGCTTTGCCGTCCCTGCTCGCCGCGCCTGCGCGCTTCAGCGCGTTTCCACGGCCGCCAGCGGGCCACTTCTATCGCTATCAAATCGAGTTTGGCGTCCGCCGAACTCGACTCGTCAGTTTTCCTCTCCGTCTTCGCAAAGCGGCCTATCGGTCGCCCCAGCCCTCCGTTCAAGTCCCCACCCGAGTTCGGCATCCGCCGAACTCACCCCGCCGTGTTTTTCCTCCCGAGTCGACCTGTCGGCCGACTCACCCCACCCTTCAAGTCCCCACCCGAGTTCGGCATTCGCCGAACTCACCCCGCCGGTAAGTCCTTTTCAGAGGAGTAGTCGTTGGCCTCTCGTCCTGCTGCCCGCGAGCGGTATTCGTTCGCCAACCTTGTCGAGCCTCTCGAGGTTCCCGACCTCATCGCCGTTCAGCGCGAGTCCTTTGACTGGTTCCTCAACGAGGGTCTCGCTGAGACCTTCCGAGACGTGAGCCCGATCAAGGACTTCACCGAGTCGCTTCAGCTCGAGCTGGAGTTCGATCCCGACGACGAGGATCTCCGTCCCCCGCCGAAGTTCTCGGTGGAGGAGTGCAAAGAGAAAGACATGACGTACTCCGCTCCGATCTTCGTGCGGGCCCGGTTCGCCAACCGGAACACCGGCGAGATCAAGGAGCAGACCGTATTCATGGGCGACTTCCCCATGATGACGGAGAAGGGCACGTTCATCATCAACGGCACCGAGCGCGTGGTGGTGAGCCAGCTCGTCCGTTCGCCTGGTGTCATCTTCGAACCGGGTGAGCGGTTCCGCCTTCGTAACTTGGCCAAGCATCAGCTGGTGAAGGGCACCATCCATCCGTACCGCGGTGAATGGCTCGAGTTCGACGTGGAGCAGAAGCCGGGGAAGGACGTCACCGCCGGCACCCGTGTGGCCCGCAAGCGCCGCCTCAGCATCTTCATGCTGCTGCGCGCCGTCGGCTACGACGAGGAAAACGCCCCGGGCTTTCTCGACCGCTTCGTAAATCACTTCGATTTCCTCGAGGGTCAGTGGGAGAAGGACAAGCTCCTGTTCCCCACCCAAGATGAAGCGTTGGTCGAGATCTACAAGCGCGCTCGTCCCGGTGAGCCGCCCACGGTGGAAGCCGCTCGGGCCTACTTCCGCAACGCCTTCTTCGAGAACCGCCGTTACGACCTCAGCCGAGTGGGCCGCTACAAGCTGAATCGCAAGCTCGGGCCCGAGGTGGCCAAGCTCAAGGGCCTGTTCGGCCTGTCCGACGATCTCCTCGACTACCCGGTCGAGGGTCAAGACGTGCTGAGCCGTTGCGAGGTGCTGGCCGCGGTGAGCTACATGCTTCACCTGGCCAAGTACGAGCCGGGTTACCGGCTCGATGATCAGGACCACTTCGCCAACCGCCGCATCCGTTCGGTGGGCGAGCTGATCCAGAACCAGGTTCGCATCGGTCTTTCCCGCATGGAGCGGGTGGTACGTGAGCGCATGACCACGCAAGACGTGGAAGCCATCACGCCGCAGACCTTGATCAACATCCGCCCGGTGGTGGCGGCCATCAAGGAGTTCTTCGGCACCAGCCAGCTGTCTCAGTTCATGGACCAGGTAAACCCCCTTTCGGGTCTGACCCACCGCCGTCGCCTCTCGGCCCTCGGACCGGGTGGTCTGTCCCGTGAGCGCGCCGGCTTCGAAGTGAGAGATGTGCACTTCAGCCACTACGGCCGCATGTGCCCGATCGAAACTCCTGAAGGTCCGAACATCGGCCTCATCGGCGCCTTGGCCACCTACGCCCGGGTCAACGAGTTCGGCTTCATCGAGTCGCCGTACCGTCGAGTGATCGACGGCAAGGTCACCGACGACATCGTGTACATGGCGGCCGACGAAGAAGAGGAATACGTGGTGGCTCAGGCCAACACGCCGGTCACGGCCGACGGATCGCTGTCGGGCGACAAGGTGTTGGTGCGGCGTTCGCCGCAGGCCGCCTCCTTGGCCGACCTGAAGTTGCAGCTGGAGCGCGACGTGTTCTTCGGCGCCACCACCGACGTGCAAGCGGTCCCGCCGTCGGAAGTGCAGCTGATGGACGTGTCGCCGAAGCAGATCGTGTCGGTGGCTACGGGTCTGATCCCCTTCCTCGAGCACGACGATGCCAACCGGGCCCTCATGGGCGCCAACATGCAGCGCCAGGCCGTGCCGCTGGTGCGAGCCGAAGCGCCTTACATCGGTACGGGAATCGAAGCGCGGGCGGCCCGTGACGCCGCCGACATGGTGCTGGCCTCCGACGACGGTGTGGTAACCGAGGTGGACGGCAACGCCATCACGGTGGAGTACGCCACGCAGGGGCGCAAGGTCTACCGCTTGGCCAAGTTCCGCCGTTCCAACCAAGACACCTGCATCAACCAGAAGCCGCGGGTGCTCGAGGGCGACAGGATCCTCAAGGGCGACATTCTGGCCGACGGCCCCTCCACCGACACCGGCGAGTTGGCGCTGGGCAAGAACCTCTTGGTGGCGCTCATCCCGTGGGAGGGCTACAACTTCGAGGACGCCATCATCCTGTCAGAGCGCTTGGTGAAAGACGACGTACTCACGTCGATCCACATCCACGAGCACGAAGTCGATGCCCGTGACACCAAGCTGGGTCCGGAGGAGATCACTCGGGACATCCCGAACCTCTCCGAGGAGATCCTGCGCGATCTCGACGAGCGGGGCATCATCCGCGTCGGTGCCGAGGTAGGCCCCGGCGATGTGTTGGTGGGCAAGGTCACCCCCAAGGGCGAGACCGAGCTCACTCCGGAGGAGCGCCTGCTGCGGGCCATCTTCGGTGAGAAGGCGCGCGAAGTGCGCGATACCTCCCTGAAGGTTCCCCATGGCGAGTCCGGCAAGGTCATCGACGTCAAGGTGTTCAGCCGCGACGAGCACCACGAGCTTCCGCCGGGCGTGAACCAGCTCGTGCGGGTGTACGTGGCCCAGAAGCGCAAGATCTCCGTGGGCGACAAGTTGGCCGGACGCCACGGCAACAAGGGCGTTATCTCCAAGATCCTTCCGATCGAAGACATGCCGTTCCTGCCCGATGGCACCGCCGTGGACATCATCTTGAATCCCCTTGGTGTGCCGAGCCGCATGAACGTGGGTCAGGTACTCGAGGCTCACCTCGGCTATGCCGCCCGGTGGGGTTGGGAGCACAACGGCGAAATGGTTGGCCTCGAGCCGATCCGGGGCACCGAGACCAAGACCCGGCCCACCACCCGACCCTCCACCTTCGTGGCCACCCCCGTGTTCGACGGTGCTCACTGGGACGAGGAAGAGGATGCCGGCAAGCACCCGACCATCCAGAACATCTTCCGCAACCTGCGGCCCGAGAGCATCGACGGCGAGCGGTTGATCCAAGAAGACGGCAAGACGATCCTCTACAACGGTCGTACCGGAGAGCCGTATGACCAGCCGGTGACGGTGGGCTTCATGTACATCTTGAAGCTGGCCCACCTCGTGGACGACAAGATCCATGCTCGCTCCACCGGTCCGTACTCGATGATCACTCAGCAGCCCCTCGGCGGTAAGGCCCAGTTCGGCGGGCAGCGGTTCGGTGAGATGGAAGTGTGGGCCCTCGAGGCCTACGGCTCGGCGTACTGCTTGCAGGAGCTGCTCACCATCAAGTCCGACGACGTGCTCGGCCGAGTCAAGGTCTACGAGGCGATCGTGAAGGGCGAGAACATCCCCGAGCCCGGCATCCCTGAGAGCTTCAAGGTGCTCATCAAGGAAATGCAGTCGCTGTGCCTCAACGTGGAAGTTCTCACGGAAGAGGGCACCGAGATCGAGATGCGAGAGCTCGACGAAGACGTGTACCGCACCGCCGAGGAACTCGGCATCGATATCAGCCGGCCCGAGCGTGGTTCTGACGACTCCGACGACGACCGTCGTCGTGAGCGTGCCTGGTAGTTGGGAGAGAACACTTAATGATTGACGTAAACAACTTCGACCAACTTCGTATCGGCTTGGCCACGGCGGAGGGAATCCGCCAGTGGTCGCACGGCGAGGTGAAAAAGCCTGAGACCATCAACTACCGCACGCTCAAGCCGGAGAAGGACGGACTCTTCTGCGAGAAGATCTTCGGTCCTACCAAGGACTGGGAGTGCTACTGCGGCAAGTACAAGCGCGTTCGTTTCAAGGGAATCATCTGCGAGCGCTGTGGCGTAGAAGTGACGCGCTCCAAGGTACGTCGCGAGCGCATGGGGCACATCGAGTTGGCCGCGCCCGTCGTACACATCTGGTACCTACGCGGTACCCGCTCATGGTTGGCCTACCTCCTGGCCGGCATCGAGCCCCGTGAGGAGCTCAAGGCCAAGCAGCTGGAGAAGGTCATCTACTTCGCCGCCAACCTGGTGACATGGGTCGACGAAGACAAGCGCCACAACGACCTCTCGAACCTCGAGAACGAATTGCTGGAAGAGCTCGATGAGATCCGCAAGGAAATGGATCTCAACATCGATCGTCGCACCAAGGAGCACGAAGACGAAGTCGGTCGCATGGAGACCGAAGGCGCCAAGGATTCCGACGTTCGGGCTCGCCAGCGTCTCTGGGAGCGCGACCTCGCCGGTATCCGCGATCGGGCCGAGGCCGAACTCGAGCTCGTGAAGCGAGCGTTCGACGAGTTCAAGGATCTGCACGCCCGCAAGATCATCGACGACGAGCTGTTGTGGCGGGAGCTGGCCGACCGCTACGGCGACTACTTCGAAGGTGGCATGGGCGCCGACACCATCAAGCGCCTCATCGACCGCATCAACTTCGACGAGGAAGAGGTCAAGCTGCGTGGCGCCATCGATCCGCAGGAGGGCCGCAAGCCCCTCAGCGCTCAGCGCAAGCAGAAGGCCATCAAGCGCCTCAAGATCGTGTCGTCGTTCAATCGCCGCGACGAGAACGGCCGCCGCATCAACGATCCCAAGGCCATGATCCTCGACGTGGTTCCGGTGATCCCGCCCGAGCTGCGTCCCATGGTGCAGCTCGATGGTGGCCGGTTTGCCACCAGCGACCTCAACGACCTCTATCGCCGGGTGATCAACCGCAACAACCGGCTGAAGCGTCTGCTCGATCTCGGCGCTCCCGAGATCATCGTGAACAACGAGAAGCGCATGCTGCAGGAAGCCGTCGACGCGTTGTTCGACAACGGTCGTCGTGGCCGTCCGGTGACCGGTCCCGGTAACCGTCCGCTCAAGTCGCTGTCCGACATGTTGAAGGGCAAGCAGGGCCGGTTCCGCCAGAACCTGCTCGGAAAGCGCGTCGACTACTCGGGTCGTTCAGTCATCGTGGTCGGCCCCACCCTCAAGCTCCATCAGTGTGGCCTGCCCAAGCTGATGGCCCTCGAGCTGTTCAAGCCGTTCGTCATGAAGCGGCTGGTCGATCAGGAGCTGGCGCAGAACATCAAGAGCGCCAAGCGCATGGTGGAGCGGCGCAAGCCGCAGGTGTGGGACGTGCTCGAGGAAGTCATCAAGGAGCATCCGGTGCTGTTGAACCGGGCTCCCACGCTGCACCGCCTCGGCATCCAGGCCTTCGAGCCGGTATTGGTGGAGGGCAAGGCCATCCAGGTGCACCCGCTGGTGTGCACCGCGTTCAACGCCGACTTCGACGGTGACCAGATGGCCGTACACCTTCCGCTCAGCGCCGAGGCGCAGGCGGAGAGCCGCATCCTCATGTTGAGCGCCAACAACATCTTGTCGCCGGCCTCGGGTCGTCCGATCGTGACTCCGACCCAGGACCTCATCATCGGTGCCTATTACCTCACCGAGCAGATCCCCGGCCGCAAGGGCGAGGGCCGCACCTTCCGCCACACGTGGGAAGTGCTGCGGGCGCTCGACGAGGGCGCCGTCGATCTGCACGCCATGATCAAGGTCCGCGAGGGAGTGAACGGTACGTCCACCGAGCGCGAGACCACGGCCGGTCGCCTGTTGTTCGAAGAGGCCCTACCGGCCAGCTATCCGGCTCGCTTCGGCTACATCACGTCGCCGATCAAGAAGCGCGACATGGGGCTGATCGTGGAGCACCTCTCCGAGGTCTACAAGAAGTCGGAGATCGCCGAATCCCTGGATGGCATCAAGGACCGGTGCTACCGGTATGCCACCCAGTCGGGTCTCACCATCTCGATCGACGACGTGAAGACGCCGCCGGCCAAGAAGGACCTTCTCGACAAGTACGAGAAGGAGGCGGAGAAGGTCGAGAACCAGTTCCGCCGGGGCATCATCACCGACGGCGAACGTCGGGTGCAGGAGATCCGCATCTGGACGGAGGCCACCGACCGGGTCAAGGACGCCATGGAGAACCTCCTGAAGGAAACCGACTTCAACCCCATCGAGATGATGGTGGGCTCGGGCGCCCGAGGAAACATGATGCAGGTCCGCCAGATCGCCGGTATGCGCGGCCTGGTGGCCAACCCCCGGGGCGACATGATTCCTCGACCCATCAAGTCGAACTTCCGTGAAGGCCTCGAGATGCTCGAGTACTTCATCGCCACCCCCGGCGCCCGTAAGGGCCTCGTGGACACCGCCCTTCGTACGGCCGACTCCGGATACCTCACCCGCCGCCTGGTGGACGTGGCCCAGGAGCTGATCGTGCGCCAGGACGATTGCGGCACCCTGCTCGGTGTATGGGTGGAGAACATCCAGGCCGACACGGCCAACCGTCGGTCGTATCTGGAGACCAAGCTCTACGGTCGGGCGCTGCTGCAAGACGCGGTGCTCGAAGACGGAACGGTGATTCCGGCGAACACCATCGTGGGCGACAAAGAGGTCGATGCCCTCCGCGATGATCCCAAGATCGAGCGGCTGCGGGTGCGCTCGGTGCTCACCTGCGATGCCGAGCAAGGGGTCTGCGCCCTTTGCTACGGCCGCTCGCTGGCCACCGGGGAGTCGATCGAGCTTGGCGAGGCGGTCGGCGTTATCGCCGCCCAGTCCATTGGCGAGCCGGGTACCCAGCTCACCATGCGTACGTTCCACACCGGTGGTGTGGCCGGCGGTCAAGACATCGCCGGCGGTCTGCCTCGCGTCGTCGAGCTGTTCGAGGCCCGTACCCCCAAGGGCGCGGCTCGGCTGTCTCGGACGTCCGGCGTGGTGCGGATCACCGAAGACGAGGGCAAGGGCCGGATGGTCACGGTCATGACCGACGACGGCGAAGAGGATCCCTACGGCGCCCTGCTCGGTCGCCTGCGGGTGGAAGACGGCACCACGGTGGTGGCCGGCGAGCCCCTCACCGAGGGCCCCTTCGATCCGAAGGAGCTCATGGACATTAAGGGCGTGCGGGAAACCCAGCTGTACCTCGTCGAGGAAGTGCAGAAGGTGTATCGCGATCAGGGCGTGTCGATTCACGACAAGCACGTGGAACTGATTGTTCGCCAGATGACCCGCCGCATCGGCGTGCAGGAGCCGGGCGACACCGACTTCTTGCCGGGCGAGCGCGTCGACCAGAAGAAGTTCCGTGAGATGAACAAGACCATGGTGGAATCCGGGGTTCGTCCGGCCGAGGGTCGGCCCGAGCTCATGGGCATCACCAAGGCCTCGTTGGCGACCGATTCCTGGTTGTCGGCGGCGTCGTTCCAGGAGACCACCCGGGTGCTCACCGAAGCCGCCATCGACGGCCGAGGCGACAAGCTGGTGGGTCTGAAGGAGAACATCATCATCGGCAAGCTCATCCCCGCCGGCACCGGCATG
>Ga0068860_100008091_pt1 | contig 10471 bp, 8 predicted proteins | sample KBSSwiS32_FD_66597 | JGI IMG/M metagenome (GOLD analysis project Ga0068860, IMG submission 66597) | Switchgrass rhizosphere microbial communities from Kellogg Biological Station, Michigan, USA - KBS Switchgrass S3-2 | ecosystem: Host-associated > Plants > Roots > Rhizosphere > Soil ...
TTCAATGACATCACCGGAAGCATTCACTACCGGGTGTCCGACCACATGAATGTACTTGGCCGCGCCCTTTGGCAGAAGAAGCCTATAGTCGGTCTCAAAGTCGGTCCTGTCCCGAATGGCCTGCTCGACCACAGGTGTGTGATTACGCGCGTCCTCCGGGTGCAGCCGACGGACCACCTCCATGTAAGATGGTGGCGTGGGATCAGGATCGAGGCCGAAGATCCGGTACATCTCTTCTGACCAATAGGAAGCGTTCCAGCCGAACCTTGGGAGCGCGGCAAGCTCTTGACCGGCGTCACCCTGCGCGTTTTCCATCTGAGGGACCCGCACCGCCCAACTGCCTGTGTGGGTCAATTTCTGTGCTTCCGCTAAATAACCCTCACTCCGCTGTAGAGCTTCTTCGGCACGTTTGCGCTGTGTAATGTCCTCGGACAGCGCCATTATGAATCGCGGTACGCTCTCGGTGCCCGGCACAAGAGAAACGTTGTTGCGTACCCAAATCGAACTGCCGTCCTTGCGCAGATACTTTTTCTCAATCTGAAACTGTCGTCGTTTTCCCTCCAGCAACTCGGTGATGAGCGCCCAGTTGGCTTCGCGGTAGTCCTCATGCGTTACATCCAGAAAATTAACTGCGCGCAGTTCTTCCTCCGTGTATCCCACGATTGTCTGGTAGACATGATTGGTGGCTAGAAAGCGGCCGTTCAGATCAGTCAGCGCAACGCCGATAGCCGAATTCTCAAAGACGGATCTCCACCGCTCCTCGCTTTTCCGAAGGGCTTGCTCAGCCCGCTTGCGATCTTCAATGTCGATTGCGGTTCCATACCATCTGACGAGCCTTCCATTTTCATCGCGCAGTGGTACATTGCGAATAATCCACCAGCAATATTCTCCGTCTGCCCGCCGAACCCGTGCTTCACTCTCCATGGCTCGCCCGTTCTTAAGGGCTGTGTGCCAATCGGTGACGACCCTCGTCCCGTCATCGGGATGAAGAACCGCTTCCCACTTCCACCCGAATGCCTCGTCCAAAGCTAAACCTGTGAACTGCAACCAACGATCATTAACGAAATCAACCTGACCCTCGGGCGAAGTCCTCCAGACGTGCGCCGGAACCGTATTGACCACGTCGCGAAGCTCTCTCTCGCTCCGGCGGGCAGCTTCTGTCCGCTCCTTAATTTCCTCGAAAGCTTTCTCCAACTCGGTTCTGGCCTTCCACTGTTCGGTGACATCCATCGAGGTTCCGATAAATTCCACCAATTCACCCGACTCGTTCAGGACCGGATGAGCGACAGAGTAGATGTGTTTGATCGACCCATCCGGGAGAACGATGCGGTAGGAGGCGTCGTAATCGGTCTTATCGAGTTGGGCCCTTCTAAAAATTCCCTCAATTACCGGTCGATCTTCAGGGTGAAGCCTGTCAAGAAAGAAATCAGCCGGCCAGGTATCCTGATCGGACTTGATATCGTATATTCGTTTCACTTCAGGCGAGAACGTCACCATTCGGGATGATGGGTCGTGCGCCCAACTGCACATATGCATCAATCTTTGACTCTCAAGCAAATTTGCTTCGCTCCGTTCAAGTTTCCTTTCTGTTTTTTTACGTTCGGTAATGTCTCGATAAATGAGGTAGACACCTACCTGCTCGAAGCCAAGTAAAATACCCTTTCCCACTACGGAAACGTCAAAGCGAACACCGCCTTTGCGTTGGCGAATGGCCTCCAATTCAACTCTCTTCCCTGAAATGAGCGCATCCCGGTTCTTGAGAGCCTCAGCGCGCAACTCCTCGGGCATTATTAATTCCGGAAGCCACTGTCCCGCAGCCTCTTCTGCTGTGTACCCGAAGATTCGTGTGAATTCCTTGTTGACCCGCAACACGTGAAAGTCATCGTCGGTCACGATTACCGCGTCGGGCGATAGCTCAAACAATCCATCGAGCTGCTCTTTCTGCCTGAGCAGTTCCTCATTCGCTGCCGTGAGCCTTGCAGTTCGGTCCACGATCGCAACCTCGAGAACCTCCTTTCTCCGTCTTACCCAGATCATGAGTATCGCAAAGGTCAGGAACACTAGCTCATAAAGAACGCGAGAAAAGCTGCTGGTTTCGCTCTCGAAGATGAAGCCGCGGATCAGCGACGAAAGCAAAACTGCCACAATACCGGGCTTCGTGCCGCCGTACCAAAACGTGATCGCGATTGCGGACAGCGCGAATGCAGCAAACGGATGAGGCAAATTGAAGTGGTGAAACAGAAGCTCCAGCAATAGAGCGCCGGTAACCGAAACGAAAGCCAATCCATAGCGGCGCGCGAAGGACGCACCTGGCCGCGCGATCTTTTTTTCTGTAGCTGAATCAGCCATGGTTCAGCGTTTCTCTCACCCTCTGATGAAGGCTACGATCGTTCCCGTATTAGTTTTTACTGTAGCTCCGTTCCCATGGCGGCACAACGCGCGGTGTACTGCTTTAGGGTGGCTCGAAAGATCGTCCACGCGGTTCAAGCTCAGCACCTTGATGTGCTCAGAATCGCAAAGCGAGAAAGGTTCCGGGAGCGTCGGCGTGGGTGGAGACGTGGGGGTATCTGGCAGAGGCACAGCGAGCTTCCTGGTGATCGCATAAAGGGCTTCCAGCTCATCGGTCGATAGCGAAGCACTCTGCGGTTGACGGTGAGCAAGGATCTCTGCCGCGGTGATCGGCTTGATTGCGAGACGCTTCAGGTAATTCGGCTTTCTGCCGGCGCCGGGCCGCCGGCCGCCTCTCCCCACTCTTGGTCCGCTGGCTGGCACGTGCTCGGGCTCACGACGCAACCTCAACAAGTGCAAATCTGAAGGGAAGGATAAGGGTAGCGGGTTCGGTGCTTTGCGGCCGACCGCAACCAATTAAAGCATTAAGCAGCAAGGGCTTCCGAAAATCCAAGCGGAAGCCCTTTCGCTTTGAACTCCAGTTTGTCCGTTTGTCCGGCTTTTGTCCGGGTTCAGGGGAAACGTGGTGGACAACTCCGAGGCGTGGATAAAGCGAGGCGAACAAGCGATTATCGCCTTTCGTGAAGAAAAGAGTGACGAGATCGTCCCATTCGCCATCTCTATGCTGTCGGCGATCTATGGGCCACAAAGTCCTCAGCTTCAATCCTTAAGGTCGAGACTTGAACGAGCCGGAAACGCGAACGAGGGCCTGAGCGGCAAGCTCTTCTATCAAGCACCGGCCGCCACAAGCGCAGTCGAGAACACGATCAAAGAAATCCAGCCGGGCTTGATCAGCCGATTGTGAACTCAGATCGCTGGGGAGGTTTTGGCCGATCTACTAAGCCTCGCAAAGGAAAATCTCGAGGATCGATCGGATAGTGCAAAGAACATCGCTTCAGTACTAGTTGCGGCTGCTTACGAGGATCTTCTTAAGAGAGTGGGTCGTGAGTTTGCCGGGTATCCGACCGGCCGAAGCTAGCGAGCGTAGTCAACGCTTTAAAAGATGCTGGAGTTCTTCAGGGTGGCTCTATTGCTACGGCCCAAGGCTATCTGAAAATTTCGAAACGACGCCTTGCATGCCGACTGGGGCAAAATCGACAGGCCCCTGATTCAATCGGTCATAGGCTTTACCGAAGGCTCGCTGCTGAAACATTTCAGCTAGCGCATCGCCACTACTTGCCGCGTTAATCAGGAATTGGCAGGGCCAACTATTTCTGCGGACAGACGGTCAACTGCAGGAGTTTCTTCGGAGGTTGGGAACCAACAAATATCTCCGCGACCTCAGTCCAATCGCCGCGCTCGTTGATCCGTAGTACCGATTTTGTCTTAATTTCGCCCAGGGCAAAGCCCCAAGTTATTCCCTTTTCCTGTTCCAACAGTCTCACCTCGGTTTCCAGGAACCGACCGTCGTTAAATGCCCTGAGGCAATATGTTCCGCCCTCATCGTCGTAGGAGATTATTCCAAAAGCCTGGAGAAGCGGCTGGCCCCCGGATGTGGTTCTGCCAACTCCTTCGATCACGAGGATCAAGCCGTCGAGTTTGTAGTGTGCCTCCTCCGTCTGAACCAATTCCACGAACTCAGTCGGACCGAGGTGTGCTTGCCCGACCCATTTCCCGGTAAGAAAGGCGAGCTTTTGCATTGCTTCGCGTTGGGTTTGAAGGTTCGGAGTACGCGGTACCATGAGATGCCGATACTATCATTCCGAGCGATTTCATTTGTCCGATTGATGCCATAACGACGCCGGCCTCGCGACGGCCCGAGTAAACTGTTCGGTGTTCACCCTAACAATGCTCAGACCGAAGGAGGCCGAGATGCGAATTATAGGATGTGACTTTGCACGCTCGCCAGCAAACGTTGGCGATGTTGGACACCACAACGGGAGAGGTACTGGAGGTGACTCTCAAGCACGAAGGCGACAACGTGCGGGAGTTTTATTCCGCGCTGCCACGCCCGGTGCGCGTGGGGATCGAAGCCACGGGATCGATGCAGTGGTTTGTGAATCTCATGGAAGAGCTGGGAATCCAATGTCTGGTCGGAAATCCACGTTCACGTGCTGGGCGGAGATTCCTCCCAAGTAGGGCACGAACTGCCCGGACTTCGACTCGAAGCGCACCAATTCGCCGCGCGGCTGCTCGCCGATCACAAAGAGTCTTTTGCCGTCAACGCTTGAAACTGGCGACTGGAAGTCCATGGGTCCCGTGGTCAACTGCACAGGTTCGCTGTTCCCCTTCCGGAAGAGACCCGCTCTCTCTCGAAGCGCCCAGATGTCAATCCTCGGTTTAACGCTTGACTGAAAAGCCCAGGACTGAAAAACGTAGTATTCCCCATCGGGAGTCCAATTGCCGCAGCAGTAGCCACCCTTTCGACCGGGGAGCAAAGCCTTGGGACCACCTCCGTCGGCTGAAACCTCCTCAATTAAGGTCGCTCCGTTGCCGGCGACGGTGAACCGCAAGACGCTGCCACGGGGCGACCACCGGGGCCACCTGACCTGACCGGGCGCGGCGACGAGTTTTTGGGTCTCCGTACCGTCAGCCTTGCAGACGTACAACTCGTGGCCTTTCGCGTATGCGATCCTTTTTCCGTCCGGCGACCATGCCGCGTCGCGCCCCAACACGTCACCCACCCGACGGGGTAAACGGTCGTAGGCCCTGTTGGACCTTCATCCTTCGGCTTCAATACGCCGCGAAGTGCGGATCGCGTTTCCGAGTAGCGCCAGTTTGACAACCCGATTCGACGTGCATACGATTCGACCGCGTTCCATTTCTGAAGCGGACAGACTCCCAATCCCACTGTGCGCGTAATGTACTTGTCGTTCGGCACCACGGAGTAAAAATCATGACAAAGGCAGTTTTGTATCCGCTCATCGCTACAGGCGTTATTGCACTAGCTTGGTTCGGCACGCTGAACGCACAACCGCCTCATGAGGAAGCGATTTCGATGGGAAGCGACGACATTGGCGGTGTGGTCACGGGCCCCAATGGGCCGGAAGCGGGCGTGTGGGTGATTGCGGAAACGGCCGACCTGTCAACCAAATTCGTTAAAATCGTCGTTACGGATGATAAAGGGCGCTACGTACTGCCACAGCTCCCGAAGGCGAACTATCGAGTATGGGTACGTGGTTACGGGCTAGTGGACTCCTCTCCAGTTCAAGCTACTCCCGGGAAGATCGTCAACTTAAGCGCCATGGCAGCACCGAACGCGCGTGCGGCGGCGGAATACTATCCGGCCATTTTCTGGTTTTCCCTGCTGCGTGTACCGGACAAGAGCGAGTTCCCTGGTACAGGGCCCAAAGGGAACGGTATCCCGGAAAATATGAAAAGCCAGGGACAATGGTTGCACTTGTTGAAAACGGACAGTTGCTGGTCCTGCCACCAATTGGGCGAAAAAGCCACGCGAGAGATTCCAAAAAGTTTGGGGCACTTTGCCTCTTCGAGCGCAGCGTGGGCCCGACGGATACTTTCCGGACAAGCGGGCAACAACATGGCCAACGGCCTCGCCCAGCTCGGGCCAGAGCGCGCTTTGCCGATGCTCGCGGATTGGACCGATAGGATCGCGGCTGGCGAGTTGCCGCCCATCCCTCCGCGACCACAAGGCGTCGAGCGAAACGTCGTCATTTCCGAGTGGGACTGGGCCGATCCCAAGGCGTACCTGCACGATGAGATCGCGACGGACAAGCGCAATCCCACTATCAACGCCAATGGTGAAATCTTTGGAGCCACGGAACTTAGCACGGATTATTTACCGGCCCTGGACCCGGTGCGTGCCGCGGCCAGCCAGGTGAAATTGCACGCGCGTGATCCGAAAACGCCATCGAGCGCCGACGATAAGGTTGCTGCACCCTCACCGTACTGGGGCGAAGAGGCTATCTGGCACAGCCAATCTAACGTTCACAACCCGATGTTCGATGAACGAGGGCGCGTTTGGATTACCTCTAGGATCCGCGGCAGTGAAAATCCCGCGTTCTGCAAGGAAGGCTCGACCCATCCTTCGGCAGCCTTGTTCCCGCTCAAAACTAGTGGTCGACAACTCGCCATGTATGACCCAAGGACGAAGCAGCTCACGCTCATCGACACCTGTTTTGGCACACATCATCTGGTCTTTGCCGAGGATGCCAACAACACGCTATGGACAAGCAGCGGAGGTGGCGGAGGAGCAGTCGGCTGGCTCAACACGAAGATGTTCGACGAAACCCACGATGAAGAGAAGTCACAGGGCTGGACGGCGCTCGTCCTCGATACCAACGGTAACGGAAAGCGGGATAAGTATGTAGAGCCTGATCAGCCTGTTGATTCCACCAAAGACAAGCGGATCAATGCTGCTTTCTATGGCGTCACCGTCAGCCCGGCCGATGGATCGATCTGGGGGAGCGTATTGGGTTTTCCTGGTGCCGTAGTCCGGTTGAACCCAGGACCAAATCCCCCAGCAACTGCTCTTGCGGAAATCTACGAACTGCCATGGAACGATCCAAACGCGCCTGTTCACGGATTCTCGCCGCGCGGGCTCGACATTGATCGTAACGGCGTCGTGTGGACGGTGATTGCCAGCGGGCATCTGGCGAGTTTCGACCGACGAAAATGCAAAGGATCGCTCAACGGACCTGCCGCGACAGGGCAGCAATGCCCTGAAGGCTGGACGCTATATCAACTCCCAGGGCCGCAGTTGAAAGGAGTCACGGATCCAGGAAGCGCCGAGGCCAGCTACTACGACTGGGTCGATCAGTTCGATACTTTCGGGCTGGGGAAGAACGTGCCGATTGCCACTGGCAACGGAAATGACGCACTCCTTGCGCTGATGCCTGACAGCGGGAAGTTCGTTGTGCTTCGTGTTCCGTATCCAATGGGATTCTACGCCAAAGGGATGGACGGTCGAATCGACGATCCCAAGGCTGGATGGAAAGGAAAGGGACTCTGGGCCACGTACGGCACGCGAACGCCTTTTCATGCGGAAGGCGGAAAAGGGACGACGAGCAAGGTCTTACATTTCCAACTTCGCCCCAACCCTCTCGCGCACTAATAGAATCCTCACACCATGTTGAGACTGCCCCAAAACAACTGAGTCTGTTGAAAAACCAAGTGGTCGAAAACGGCGGTCCGTCAGGGTTTTTTGCTCGAGCGCTTCGGTCTTCCTCAACCTTGAATCTTCAGAGATCGTCTCTCTTCCAACATGTCTCAGGTGGTGCTTGGTTCTGGCATCTGTCTTTGAGCGAGGCGACCCACTAACCTTTTTAAGTTTTGCGCCGTCGCCGCCAGGTGGAACTGTTCAGCGACATTCCACAGTCGTCGCAATCGCACTCGGCGCAGCTTGATCTGTTGTTTGAGCTCGGCGAACAGGGCTTCGACCTTGTAGCGCGCTCGTTGCGAATGCTTGTACTCCGGCGTTCCTGCCAACGCGCGGACCGCTTGTCGCGCTGGCTCCTGCCAATGAACAAACAATCCGATAGGGACCTGCAGTACATAACTTCTTTTGTGGACAGCCTTGGCATTGCGCTTGTGTTGAGCGATAGAGATCGCCCTGACTACTTCGCCGCTGACCTCGATAGTGCAGCGGTTTCCCTTCCGGACAGTAGTAGGCATTTTCCTTGGGCTCATAGCGGAACGCATCTCGGGTGAAGCGTCCTCGTGTTTGGTGCTGACGATCGATGACCGGGATGTGAAGTTGAATATTCCTCTCTAGGAGTCACGCCAGAAACTCTCCGCTTCCGTAGGCCTTGTCTGCCGCCAGATTCTGTGGACGAATGCCGAACTGGCTCACGTGCTCGATCATTCGTTTGTGCGGCCAATACTTCTTGGCGGAAACGCGCTGGCGTGGCATCGACCGACAAAATCGCCCGACTGGTCGTATCTACCAGGTAGTTGTCGTAGTAGCCTAGGGTAGCCGGCCCACGTTTAACAGTCAGGACAGCATCCGGATCGGTTGTCGATACCATCTGCTGTGCAATCGGGTGTTCGTCTGGATCTGCCACGGGATTCTGCTGTTCCAGTTCCGTCAGGTACTCCTGCACGGTAAGTGAAACACGTGCTGTTCGGGCCAGCTGTTCTCGAGGCACTCGGCTCTGTTCGCTGGCGTTCGCTCCCACCAGCGTTCCGTCTACGGCGAGGCTCCGTCCTTCCACCAAGCCGCCTCCAAACAACGATGCACAATCTCCTCAAGAACTTTGCGAAACCCACCGGACTGCCGGAAACGCCCATGACGGTTCTTAGAGAACGTCGAATGGTCGGGAATCTCCCGTTCAAAACCCAGTCGAGAGAACCAGCGATACGCCAGATGCATGCGTACTTCTTCGAGTAAACGGCGTTCGCTGGTGATCCCGTACAGATAGCCGACCAATAACAACCGCAGCAGCACTTCGGGATCAATCGAGGGGCGGCCCGTCGAACTGTAAAACTTCCGCAGCCGTTCCCGAACAAAACTGAAATCGATGTGCGGGTCAATGAGTCGGAGAAGGTGCTCGTTGGGAATCTGATCTTCTAAGCGGAGTAATAGAACAACGACTCTGCCCGTTGCTGTTCTCCCATCATCTTTGACATACCTCCTGCCGCGCTGATTAGCACAACAGGGGATAGTCACGGCAAATGAAATCGCGTTTGGAAGGGAGTTTTTCAACAGACTTAACTGGTTGTGGGCATCCAAGAGGGAGAATTTAGGGTACACCAAATCAGTCACTTGCGACCCCAGTAGAAATGGGGTTTGTGGGCAAACCCAGGCGCACTAGAGATGTCTACCGCACGCTTGCTTACCGGGGCGTCCTGTAGAGCTTCAGCTAGGTATCACGCTTCGGGCAAGAACGGTCTCCGTATGACTGTGCGCCCGTGCACGTCATAGTCAGAACAACTACGATGCAAGGCTACTAATTTTTGTCGGCACTTCTGAGCTGGCGGGCCAATTCGTCGTAATCGATTTTGGCGTTGTGGCGCTTGTCGACAGGGATGTGATCCAGAAAGACGATTTGGTCCAACTGCGCCCAGGACAGAGAATTTCGAATGACTTCTGGCGCTAATGTATGCCCGGCTTCGATAGCCAGTACACGACGGCCGTTGATAGGGGCCAGCGCGGCCCGCCGCACAGCCGCAGACTGCATCGCTGCACACTCGACAGCGAAAGGGTAAAGCGTTCCCCGTTCATCCTGAATTTTGCCGCTGCATCGCCCAAGCAGCCACAGCCGCCCCGCCGCGTCTAAGTAGCCAAGATCGCCAGTCCGATGCCACCGCGCGCCATCCACTTCGAACTTCGTCTCGTGATCACCTTCTCCATTGAGGTAGCCGGGCAACACGTGGCCGCCCGAAACGACGATCTCGCCAGGCTCGCCCGACCTTACGGTTAGCTTCTCAAAGGCCGAGTCATCCAGAGGCGGAATCGGTACGCCCCAGTTTTCGCGAATGACGCGCAAAGAAATCGACGCCACCGCCCGACCCGTTAGCAGCCCTTTGCCTTGCTCCATGCCCTCGAAGTCCTCTTTCGAAATGTCCGAAAGGGAGATCTCAGCCATGGGTTCTGCTTCGGTCGAGCCGTAGACCGCCGAGACTTCGGCATTCGGACAAAACTGCTTGGTCTTGCGGAGAAGTCCCGGAAAAACCGGCGCTCCACCCATGTAGACGGTCGACAAGCTTGGCATCATGGCGCCACTGGATTCACATTCGTCCAGGAGCCGGGATACGAAGGCTGGTGACGCAGCGGTCGTTTGGATCTTGTGTCGTCTGATCTGCTCCAGTACAGGCCGGGGAACAATCTTGCCGGGGGCTGTGAGGTTCGCGTCGGGCAAAACGCTCGTCACGCCCGAAGCCAGATTCGCAAGTACAAAAATCGGCAATGTGGTTAAATCGCGCGTGGACGGTTGAAGGGCTAGGCTTGTGTCGAGCGCACGATGTTGCGCCAGCAGGAAACCATGCGTGCGCAACGCCGCTTTGGGCTGCCCAGTGCTGCCGCTGGTAAACGTGACCAACGCAGGCGCATCGGAAGAAAGGGAAGCAATCTCACTCAAGGGTTCAGACTCTCCGCTCAGATTCAGGCGCTGTGCGCCTGGAA
>Ga0068860_100008095_pt1 | contig 10470 bp, 8 predicted proteins | sample KBSSwiS32_FD_66597 | JGI IMG/M metagenome (GOLD analysis project Ga0068860, IMG submission 66597) | Switchgrass rhizosphere microbial communities from Kellogg Biological Station, Michigan, USA - KBS Switchgrass S3-2 | ecosystem: Host-associated > Plants > Roots > Rhizosphere > Soil ...
GGGCGGCCGCTGGCGTCGGAGGAGGAAGCCGGCGAGCGGCTGTCGAAGAAGAAGGCGCTGGCGATCTTCAGCTCCGACGCAATCAGCTCGTCCGCCTACGCGACCCAGGAGATCATCCGGGTCCTCGCGATCGCCGGAGCCACCGCGCTGGCGTTCTCGATCGGCGTCTCGATCGGGATCGCCGTCCTGCTCGCCGTCGTCGCGACGTCGTACCGGCAGGTCTGCCGGGCCTACCCGGGCGGCGGCGGGGCGTACGCCGTGGCCAAGGAGAACCTCAACCCGCTCCTCGGCCTCGTGGCCGCGGCGGCGCTCCTGATCGACTACGTGATGACGGTCGCCGTGTCGACCGCGTCGGCGATCGGCCAGATCGCCTCGGTCGTGCCGAGCCTGGCGCCCGTCAGGATCGAGATCGCCGTCGTCGTCATCTTCCTGATGACCGTCGCCAACCTGCGCGGCCTGCGCGAGTCGGGGAACATCTTCGCGGTCCCGACGTACGCCTTCCTCGGCCTCGCCCTGCTGATGGTCGGGCTCGGGCTGATCAATATCGTGACCGGCGCGGCTCGCCCGATCGTCACCCCGAACGCCGAGGTGTTCGGCGCGGGCACCGAGCTGTCGATCTTCCTCCTGCTCAAGGCGTTCGCCGGCGGGTCGGTCGCGTTGACCGGCGTCGAGGCGATCGCCAACGGGGTCCCGGCGTTCAAGCCACCCGAGGCGAAGAACGCCGCGAACACGATGACCGCCATGGCCATCCTGCTCGGCGTCCTGTTCATCGGGATCACGATCGTGGCCCACGCCTACCAGGTCCTGCCGACGGTCGACGACATCCCGACCACGGTGTCGCTCGTCGCCGGCAGCGTCTACGGCAACGGCTCGGTCCTGTTCGTCCTGTTCCAGGCGTCGACCGCGCTGATCCTGTTCCTCGCCGCCAACACGTCCTACAACGCGTTCCCCCGGCTCGGCGCGATCCTCGCCATGGACGGCTACATGCCCCGCCAGTTCTCGTATCGCGGGGATCGTCTCGCCTACTCGTGGGGGATCATCCTCCTGTCGGCGGTGGCCGCGTTCCTGCTCTGGCTGTTCGACGGCAAGGTCACCGCGCTCATCCCGCTCTACTCGGTCGGCGTCTTCGTGTGCTTCACGCTCAGCCAGATCGGGATGGTCAAGCACTGGCTGAAGGTCAGGGAGTCCGGCTGGCAGTGGCGGCTCGGGCTCAACGCGTTCGGGGCCCTCCTGACGGCCGTCGTGCTCGTCGTCGTCGTGAGCGTCAAGTTTGTGGACGGCGCCTATCTCGTCGTCATCCTGATCCCGACCCTCGTCGCGCTGATGCTGTTCATCCACCGCCAGTACGACGCGTCGCGGCGCGAGCTCCAGGTCCGCCAGGACCTCGTCTTCCGGCCACCGCAACGCGAGGAGCGGGCGGTCGTGCCGATCCCCGGCGTCAACCGGGCGGTCATCCAGGCCGTGAACGTCGCCCGCTCGGTGGCGGACGACGTGCGCGCGGTGTTCATCACCGAGGATCCCGAGGACGGTGCCGCGATCCGCGAGCGGTGGGAGCGCCAGGTGCCGGGCGTGCCGCTGGTCGTCGTCGAGTCGCCCTATCGCGCCCTGACCGGGCCGCTCCAGGCCTACCTCGACGTCCTCGATTCGGCCTGGCCACCCGACAAGCCGGCGCCGATCACCTTTGTCGTCCTGCCCGAATACGTGGCTCGCCGGTGGTGGGAGCGGATCCTCTACAACCAGTCGGTCAAGCGGCTGCGGAGCGCGCTGCTCGGGCGGCCGCACACCGTGGTCGTGAACGTTCCGTATCGGCGCGAGGACCCGACGCTGTTCGAGCGAGCCGGAACGGGACCGCTCGACGAGAAGCCGGACGCGGATCCGGCCGGCGCGGATCCGGCCGGCGCTCCCGGGCCCCTCTGACGGCGCGCCGCGGGGCGCCGGTCGATGGGTCGCCGGTGGGCGCCGGTCGATGGGTCCCGTGCGATCCCGTGCCGTCCGGTCCTCGACCCCGGTCGAACCGTGACGCCGGTGCAACGCCAATCCCGATCTGACCGGCGACGCGTTCTCGTGGCGGTGGTAGAGTCGCCGCCGTGCCCCACGACCCACACGCCACTCCCACCTTCCGACGCGCCGTCGTCGCGCTCTCGGGACATCCGAACGGGCAGCGGCTCGTGCGCCTGGTCGCGGATCTGGCCAAGTCATCCAAGGCGGAGCTGATCGGCGTCCACGTCGTGGAGATCGACTGGTCGATGCCGCTCGACATGGATGTCGCCGGCCGATCCGAGGAGATCCAGCGGGTCCTGGACGTCGCCGAGGGCACCGCCGAAACGTGCGGGGTCACGCTGGAGCCGGTGCTGCTCCAGGCCCGCGACGTCGGGGCTGCGCTCGTCGACGAGGCGGTCGAGCGCGAAGCGGACCTGCTCGTCGTCGGCCTCGCCTATCGAACGAAGTTCGGCGGGGACTTCGCCATCGGACGGACGATCCCGTACGTCCTCAAGAACGCTCCCTGCGCAGTCTGGGTCGTGCGCGAGCCGATCCAGGAGGAGACCACGTGAAAACCGTCATCGTCGGTTGCGGTCGGGTCGGGTCGGTTCTGGCCGACTCGCTGGATCGCGCCGGCCACCAGGTCATCGTGCTCGACACGAGCACGACCGCCTTCGACCGCCTGCCCAATACCTTCCGAGGAGCCGCCGTCCGCGGCGACGGCACCGACGAGGACACGCTCCGCCGGGCCGGGGCCGAGTCGGCCGACCTGTTCATGGCGATGACCGAGGGCGACAACCGGAACGTGATGTCCGCCCAGCTCGCCATCGAGGCGCTCGACGCGCGACGGGTGATCGCCAAGATCAACGATCCGCTCCGGGCCAGCGCCTACGCCGAGCTCGGGATCGCGACGCTCTGCCGGACGAACCTGATGGCCAACGCGGTCAGCGAGTTCCTCGGTCTGGACCTGACCTTCGGGCCGGGCATGTCGGCGGCCACGGGACAGCACCCCGGCGGCGAGCATCACGGTCCGGCGGACGAGATCGGTCCTGGCGTGCCGGGCGCGCCCGGCACGCAGCCCGGAGTGTCCGGCGCCCCGGCGTCCGCGCCCCCGGCGTCGCCGGGTTCGGCGTCGCCGGGTTCGGCGTCTCCCGCCCCGAGCGGCTCGACACCCGCCGCCTCATCGTCCCCGACCGCGACGCCGTTCGCCGCGCCGGCCGATCCGACTCCGGCGCCGGTCGCGCCCGGCTTCTCCCGGGAGGGCTGATCGTGTTCGTACTCGTCGTCGGCGGCGGCAAGGTCGGCTACTACCTGACCAAGGAATTGATCGCGAGCGGCCACGAGGTCGTCCTGATGGAAAAGGAGAGGGCGCGAGCGAACCAGATCGCCGACGAGATCGGGTCGGTCGTGATCTCGCACGACGGCTGCGAGGGCAAGTACCTCGCCCAGGCCGGCGCGAACCGGGCCGACATCGTCGCCGCGGTCACCGGCGACGACGAGGACAACCTCGTCATCTGCCAGATGGCCAAGCATCACTTCGACGTGCCGCGGACGATCGCCCGGGTGAACAACCCGAAGAACGAGGAGCTGTTCAAGCACCTCGGGGTCGACGAGCTGATCAGCCCCACCCGGATGATCCTCGGCTCGATCGAGCAGGACATCCCGGTTCACGAGCTCCTCCACCTGGCGGCGCTCGGAGAAGGCGAGCTCGAGCTGATCGAGGCCCACCTCCAGTCCGGCTCGCCGGCGATCGGCAAGGCGCCGCGCGACCTGACGATGCCCGACGGCTGCTCCCTGTTCGCGGTGATCCGCGACGGGGTCGCGACGCCGCTCCGCCCGGAGACGATCCTGGCCGAAGGCGACAAGGTCATCGCGATCGGCAAGGCCGAGTGCGGCCCGCGCCTCCACGAGCAGCTGATCGGCGACCTGGAGTCCGCCCCCGTCGGCTGACCTTCCGGACGTCGCCGGCCCCGCGGCGCGCCCGGGCGTCCGCGCGCGCGCCGGTCGTCCACGATCAATCGTCCGAGATCGTCCGCCGTCGGTAACGCCTCCCGTTTCCGGACCAGTCGTCCGATCTCGGACGCCGATCTCGGACGATCGGCGGCGAACCAGGTGTGGTGTTCCAGAACGTTCGATTTGGCACGGGTCGTGCGAGCCACCGGCCGCGGGGCCTCGGCTACGATCCCCGCATGGACCACACCGCCGGGCCGATCCTCGAGATCGGGCTGGTGCTGCTCGGCGCCGTGCTCGCCGGCTGGCTCGCCCGACGGGTCGGGCTGCCGGCGGTCGTCGGCTATCTCGCCCTGGGCATCTTCGTGTCACCGTTCACCCCGGGCTACGTCGCCGACCACGATCAGCTCCAGCTCCTGGCCGACGTCGGCGTCGTGCTCCTCCTCTTCGAGGTCGGCATCGAGGTCGACATCCTCCGGATCCGGTCCGAGCAGCGCGGCCTCCTGCTCGCGGCGCCGCTCCAGACCGTGGCCACGACGATCTTCGCGGGCGTCGTCCTGCTCGGCGCCGGCCTCGAGCCGGTGGCCGCGGCCCTGATCGGCCTGTCGATCGCCCTCTCGTCGTCGGTCGTCATCGTCAACATCACGAAGAGCCGGCGGCGCACGACCGACCTCCCGACCGAGGAGGCCCTGCTCGGCTGGAGCGCCCTCCAGGACACGACGGGGGTCCTGATCGCGGCTGTGCTGCTGGCGCTGCTCGGCAGCGGCGGCCGTCCGCTCGACCAGGCGGCCCTCGGGCTCGTCGCCTTCATCGCGCTCGCGGTCGCCGTCGCAAGGATCCTGCCGGTCGTCCTCCGCGCCCTCCGGTCCGAGCACGATCTCTTCCTGATCGTCTCCGTCGCCAGCGGGCTCGCGCTCGCCGGGCTCGGGTCCGCGACGTTCGGCGTGCCGCTCGCGCTCGCAGCGTTCGTCGGCGGGCTCGCCGTCACGGAGAGCCCGGAGGCCGCGGAGGCGCGCCGCCGGCTTCTCCCGTTCCGCGATCTCTTCGCGGTGCTGTTCTTCGTCGCGATCGGGACCCTGATCGAGCCGGGCGCTCTCGTCCGGGGGATTGCCTGGTTCGGGCTGTTCCTGCTCCTCATCGCCGTCACCAAGGTGGCGATCGCCTACGGCCTCGCCCGTCTGACCCGGCTGCCGGCCCGTCCCGGTCAGCTCGCGATCGGCCTCGGCCAGATCGGCGAGTTCTCGTTCGTGCTGGGATCGGCCGCGGTCGCCGCCGACGCGATCACGCATGACACCTATGTGGCGCTCATTGCCGCAGTCGCCGTGAGCATCGCGGTGAGCACCGTCCTGGCCCGGAGCGTCGGTCGGTCGGCCGCGGTCCGGGAGATCGACCTCACGCCCGCTCGATGATCGGCCGCAGGCACGGTCGGTGACGTTCGCGTCCGGGGGCGGACCGGCGATCGAGGAGTCCGTCCTCCGTCGAGCGCTCGCCGACGACCACGGCCTCGCGGTCGCCGACCTCGCTCCGGAGCGCGAGGGCGCCGATGCCGCCGCGTGGAGCTACCGGGTCACGGCGATCGATGGAAGCCGCTGGTTCGTCAAGCTGCGTCGTGAGGTCCGCCCGGCGGCGATCCTCGTCCCGCGCCACCTCCGCGAGACCGGCCTGACCGAGGTCGTGGGCTCGATCCCGCCGGTGTCCGGCGCCCCGTGGCTCGAGATCGGGCCGTGGTCGGTCCTCGTCTCGCGGCTCGTCGACGCGCCGTCGGCCCTGCGGACGGGGATGGCCCTCGACGCCTGGGCCGGCCTCGGGGCGTTCGCCGCGCGCCTCCACGCCGTGGTGCTGCCCCCCGACCTGGCCGCCCTCGTCCCCGTGGAGACGTTTCGGCCGGTGTCGACCGGCCTTGCCCGCCGGGTCGACGAACGGATCGCCGCAGGCGAGATCGACACCATGGATCAGCTCGCGGCACGCGTCGCGCGTCGCTGGGCGGCCGAGCGCGCCACGATCCGTCGACTCGTCGACCGCGCCGACGAGCTCGGTCGCCGGATCCGCGACGGTCGGGCGCCGAGGCCGGTGGTCCTGTGCCACGCCGACCTCCACACGGGCAACATCCTGCTCGACCCGGACGGCGGCCTCGCGATCGTCGACTGGGACGAGCTGATCCTCGCCCCGCCGGAGCGCGACCTGATGTTCGTCCGCGGCTCGGCGATCGCGGAGATCGTGACCGACGATCAGGCGGACGCCTTCGAGCATGGCTACGGCTCGGCCGCCGCCGACCCGCTGCTCATCGCCTACTACCGCATCGACTGGGCCGTCCAGGACCTCGCCGGCTTCGCGGACCAGGTCCTCTTCGATCCGCACCTCGATCCGTCGGCCCGGGCCCGGGCGGCCGCATTGTTCATCGGCCAGTTCGACGCGGGCGGCGAGGTCGACACGGCCATCGCCGCCGACGTTGCGCTCAGCCGGTGATGGGCGGCGCGGACGCCGATCCGGTATGGGAAGCCGCTCCGGAGCGCTGACGACGCTGACTGCTCACCATCAAAATTTCGTAATCTTCTTGACAACGCCATTGTCAGGGTTTTAGGCTGCGTCATGTTCCGGCGGATGGCCCGTCCGGAGGTTCCAAACCAACCGCAAGGAGGTTCACGATATGACGATCGTGCGCCGTCCGTCGCCATTCGGCGAGCTCATGTCGCTCCGCTCGGCGATGGATCGATTGTTCGAGGACAGCTTCGTCGGTCGCCCGTTCGGCGGCGTCGAGTCCACCAACCAGCTTCCGCTCGACGTGACCCGCACGGCGGATGCCCTCGTGGTCGAAGCGGCCCTGCCGGGCATCAAGCCCGAGGACGTCGACATCACGGTCGAGGACAGCACCCTGACGATCCGCGGCGAGTTCCGCGACGAGCGCAAGTCGGGCGAGGGCGAGAGTCTCGTCTCCGAGATCCGGCGGGGCAGCTTCGGTCGGACGATCACCCTGCCGAGCGGCCTCGAGGCCGACAAGGCGACTGCGACCTTCGAGCACGGCGTCCTGACGCTGTGGATCCCGAAGGCCGAGTCGGTCAAGCCGCGCCAGATCCGGATCAGCCCGAGCATCGAGGGCACATCGACCGACGTCCGGCCGGCCGGCTCGACCGAGGTCAGGCCGATCGCGAGTCAGGGTAACGGCTCCGCCTCTGAGCCCGCGCCGGCTGGTCGGAAGGGCTGAGCGCATGTCCCAGGGCCGGGTCGACAAGGACCCCCGTCGACCGGTGTACGTGATCAGCGTCGCGGCGACACTCGTCGCGGCGCATCCACGGACCCTTCGAATCTACGAGGACGAGGGCCTCATCTGCCCGGCCCGCACCCCCACCAACATCCGCCTGTACAGCGACGAGGACATTCGTCGCATCACCTGGATCCGCCACCTGACCCGCGAGCGCGGCGTCAATCTCGCGGGCATCCGGCTCCTCTTCGAGCTGGAGGAGCGGCTCGGAGCCCGGATCCTCGAAGCGCTCTATGACGAGGGGACCCGTCGACAGGCGGCCGATCGCGCCACCGCCGAAGCCCCGGACACCGCCGAGCGGACCGGCACGAACCCGGACGATCGCTGATGTCGAACCAGAGGAAGCCCTACTTCACGAGGGGCCGCGCAGGCCCGATGATCTCGACACGTTTCACAGGAGACCTTTGATGGCCAAGCGCCCGAACCAAGACCGGGACGACCAGCCGACCACCGCCACCATCACGACCCCCGACGGTCCGCGCGAGCTGCCGCTCGTTGCCCTTCGCGAGACCGTCATCTTCCCGGAGATGATCGTTCCCCTCCAGGTCGGGCGCGAGAAGAGCGTGAACGCGCTCAATGCGGCGGTCGCCGAGGGCGGCCCCATCGCCCTCGTCACCCAGCGCCAGCCCGAGCAGGAGGACATCGACTCCCCCTCCGAGCTGTACACCGTCGGCACCCTGGCCAAGATCGCCCAGGTCGTCCAGCTCCAGGACGGCACCGTTCGAGCGATCGTCCAGGGCCAGACCCGCCTCCGGCTGATCAACTTCGTCTCGAACGAGCCATATCTCCGGGCGACGATCGAGGAGCTCCACGACGCGAGTGGCGCGAGCCTCGAGGTCCAGGCGTTGATGCGGACCGTCCAGGCCCAGATCGAGCAGTACGTCGCCAACGGCGCGCCGGTGCCGCCGGAGGCCGCCGTCGCCGCCCGCAACATCAGCGAGCCCGGGCTCCTGGCCGACATGGTCGCCTACAGCCCTGACATGAGCACCGAGCAGCGCCAGGAGCTGCTCGAGACCGTCGACGTGACCGAGCGCCTGAAGCTCGTCAGCAACTTCCTCGCCCGCCAGATCGAGATTCTCGAGCTCAAGGGTCGGATCCAGTCCGAGGTCAAGTCCGAGATGGACAAGACCCAGCGCGAGTACATCCTCCGCGAGCAGCTCAAGGCGATCCAGCGCGAGCTCGGCGAGGACGACCCGCAGCAGGCCGAGATCAACGAGCTCCGCGACAAGGTCGAGGCGGCCGGCATGCCGGACGAGATCAAGACCCGCGCGATCAAGGAGATCGACCGGATGAGCCGGATCCCGTCCGCCTCCCCGGAGGTCGGCGTGATCCGGACCTACGTCGATTGGCTGGTCGGGCTGCCGTGGAACGTCGCGACCGACGACCAGCTCGACATCAAGGCCGCCGCCAGGATCCTCGACGACGACCACTACGGCCTGGAGAAGATCAAGGAGCGGATCCTCGAGTACCTCGCCGTCCGGACGCTCGCGGACCAGATCCGCAGCCCGATCCTGGCGTTCGTCGGACCGCCCGGCGTCGGCAAGACCTCGCTCGGCAAGAGCATCGCGAAGGCGATGGGCCGCAAGTTCGTCCGGATGAGCCTCGGCGGCATCCACGACGAGGCCGAGATCCGCGGTCATCGCCGGACGTACATCGGCGCCCTGCCCGGCCGGATCATCCAGAACATCAAGACGGCCGGATCGAACAACCCGGTCTTCATGCTCGACGAGGTCGACAAGATCGGGATGGACTTCCGGGGCGACCCCTCGTCGGCCCTCCTCGAGGTCCTCGACCCCGAGCAGAACAACACGTTCCAGGACAACTACCTCGAGGTCCCGTTCGACCTCAGCAAGGTGCTGTTCATCGCGACCGGCAACCTGCTCGACCCGATCCCGGCGGCGCTCCGCGACAGGATGGAGATCATCCAGCTGCCCGGCTACACCGAGACCGAGAAGATCGAGATCGGCAAGCGGTTCCTCATCCCCAAGCAGATGACGAACCACGGCCTCTCCGAGAAGACGATCGAGATCACCGACGAGGCGATGACCGAGCTCGTCCGCTCCTACACGAAGGAGGCGGGCGTCCGGAACCTCGAGCGCGAGATCGCGAACGTCATGCGCAAGGTCGCCCGGACCGTGGCCGAGGGCCGCAAGCGCAAGACCGTCGTCGACGTCAAGAAGCTCGTCGACTTCCTCGGACCGCAGCGGTTCGAGTACGGCGAGCTCGAGGCCGAGGACCAGACGGGCTCCGCGACCGGCCTGGTCGTGACCGAGGTCGGTGGCGACGTCATCGCGATCGAGGTCACGACGATGGAAGGCAAGGAGGACTTCATCCTGACGGGCCAGCTTGGCGACGTCATGCGGGAGTCCGCCCGGGCCGGCCTGTCGTGGACGCGGGCCCATGCTTCGGAGCTGGGCATCTCGCGGGACACGTTCGAGAAGAACACCCTCCACATCCACGTTCCGGCCGGCGGCATCCCCAAGGACGGCCCCTCGGCGGGCATCACGATGGCCACGGCCATGGTGAGCGCCCTCGCGAAGATCCCCGTCCGCAAGGACGTGGCGATGACCGGCGAGATCACGCTCCGCGGCCGGGTCCTCCCGATCGGCGGGCTGAAGTCGAAGATCCTGGCGGCGCATCTCGCCGGGGCGAAGATGATCATCTTGCCGCGCAAGAACGAGAAGGACCTGCGGGACATCCCCGAGGAGATCCGGAAGTCGATGAAGCTCGTCCTCGTCGACTCGATGGACCAGGTCCTGGAGGCGGCCCTCCGGCGCAAGCCGAAGGCACTCGTCGCCGAGCCGCCCAAGGTCGTCACCGGCGAGACGCCGCTCGACAAGGACCCCGAGAAGGGGGACCGTGTCCGGCGGACGACGTTCCCGCCGGCCGAGCAGCCACCGGTCGTCGTCCGAGGCAACTGATCGCCACGGAGCGGGGAGCCGACGCTCCCCGCTCCGGAGGTCACCCATGGACTACCAGGACTACTACCAGACGCTCGGCGTCCCTCGCACCGCGAGCCAGGCCGAGATCAAGAAGGCGTTCCGCCGGCTGGCGCGGGAGAACCACCCCGACGCCAAGCCGGACGACGCCACGTCCGAGCAGCGCTTCAAGCAGATCAACGAGGCCCACGCCGTCCTCTCCGATCCGGAGAAGCGCAAGAAGTACGACATGCTCGGCGCGAACTGGGAGCAGATGAGCCGGGCCGGTGCCGGAGCGGGCGGCGCAGGAGCGGCCGGCAACCCGTTCGCCGGCTTTGCCGGGAGCGGCGGCGGGGGCAACGT
>Ga0068860_100008097_pt1 | contig 10469 bp, 8 predicted proteins | sample KBSSwiS32_FD_66597 | JGI IMG/M metagenome (GOLD analysis project Ga0068860, IMG submission 66597) | Switchgrass rhizosphere microbial communities from Kellogg Biological Station, Michigan, USA - KBS Switchgrass S3-2 | ecosystem: Host-associated > Plants > Roots > Rhizosphere > Soil ...
GCGGACAGTATTACGTCAACCAAAGATGGTTGGGTGGTTTGCTGACTAACTTTCAGACGGTTCAAAAATCGATCAAACGATTGAAAGATCTCGAAGCGATGCAAAGTGATGGTCGCTACGAGAAGATGACGAAGAAAGAGCGCATTAAACTCGATCGCGAGCGTGAAAGTCTCAACAAGAACCTTTCCGGAATTAAGTCAATGACGAGACTTCCCGATGCCATCTTCATCATCGACGTTAAGAAAGAAGAGATCGCAGTTGCCGAAGCAAATCGACTTGGTATTCCGATCGTTGCTGTAGTGGACACCAATTGTTCACCGGAAGGTATCGATTACGTCATTCCAGGCAATGATGATGCTTTGCGAGCCGTCCGATTGTTTGCTTCACGCATTTCAGACGCGATCGTTGAAGGTAACCAGATAGCGACTGAAGGCGGTGTGGTTGCAGAAGAAGGCGAGAAGACTGAAGAAACAGCTGGAGCAACAGAAGGCGCTAGCACAGAACTCCCGACTGCGGCAAAGGATGACGAGTCAGCAAGCAACGGCGCGCAACCCGAGACGACTTCAGAGATAGCCGAAGGCACCGAAACCGATGAAGCGCCCGATGAAAGCGCTGAGTCAGTCGTGGCGGCAAGCTAAGCGAAATTCTTCAGTATCGGCGAGCGCAGCTTAGCGGATAATCCGCCGGGCTGCGTTTTTCATTGAACCTGAATTCAGGCAGGACTAAAGACTGCCAACCAACAAAAAAGATTCGGAGAATTGGGTAATTATGGCGGAAATAACTGCAGCTGCAGTGAAGCAGCTTAGAGAGAAAACTGGAGCCGGCATGATGGAGTGCAAGAATGCACTGGTGGAATCCGGTGGTAACGAAGACAAGGCGGTCGACATTCTGCGTGAGCGCGGTCTCGCATCAGCAAAGAAACGCGAAGGTCGCATTGCAGCCGAAGGAATCGTCGGTTCCTACATTCATATGGGCGGCAAGGTCGGTGTCATGGTCGAGATGAATTGTGAAACTGACTTCGTCGCGCGCAGCGACGAGTTTCAGCAGCTCGTCAAAGATATCGCAATGCACATCGCTGCTGCAGAGCCACGCTTCGTGTCGCGCGAAGAGGTACCGGCAAACGTGCTCGACAAAGAACGTGAGATTGCCAAGGCCCAGGCGAAAAATGATCCGAAGAACGCAAACAAGCCGGATCAGGTAATCGACAAGATCGTTGAAGGTCGCTTGAACAAGTTTTATGAAGAAAGCGTCCTTACTGATCAGCCGTTTGTTAAGGATCCAGCTAAAACCGTCGGCGAGCTGGTCACAGAAAAAACCGCCAAGACTGGTGAACGCATCACTGTTAGACGATTCACCCGTTACAAAATGGGTGAAGGTCTCGAGCGTCGTGGAGATGACTTTGGTAACGAAGTCGCTTCCCTGCTTAGCTAAAACAGCGATCGGATCGAATTGATGACAACCACTACCGACTCAACTAAACCTGCTTTCAGTCGAGTTCTGCTGAAGATCTCGGGTGAGGCCTTGATGGGCGAGCAAGCTTACGGCATCGACGTTAATGTTGCTCGCAGCGTTGCCGAAGAACTGAAAGCCGTTCATGAAGTAGGCGTACAGGTTGCTGTGGTGGTCGGTGGTGGCAACATCTTTCGCGGGGTTTCCAAAAGCGCCGGAAACATGGACCGCTCGTCAGCCGACTACATCGGTATGCTGGCGACAGTAATGAACGCCGTCGTGCTTCAGGATGCACTGGAAAAAATCAACGTCGACACTCGTGTTTTATCGGCGGTCGATATTCCTCAACTAGCAGAGTCGTTCATCAGGCGACGCGCTGTCCGTCATCTCGAGAAGGGCCGGCTTGTGATCTTCGCTGCCGGCACAGGGAATCCTTATTTCACCACTGACTCGGCAGCAGCGCTGAGAGCACTGGAAATTAAGGCCGACATCATTCTTAAAGCCACTAAAGTCGACGGTGTTTACTCGGCCGATCCCATGGCCGACTCTACAGCTGAACGCTTCAATGAAATTACCTATCGCCAGGTGCTTGAACGCCGATTGAGAGTTATGGATGCATCGGCTATCTCTCTCTGCATGGACAACAATCTCCCGATTGTTGTTTTCAACATGCGCGAGCCGGGAAACATCAGACGTGTGGTGCTTGGTGAAATTGGTGTTGGTACAAAAGTCTGGCTCGGAACCTAGTCAGAGAATTCTGATCAAACAAGATAAGCGGAGTCGAATGCGATGAGTGATAAAGACGTCATTAAAGAAACGCGCCCCAGAATGGACACAGTCATCGAAGACTTCAAAAGAAAGATCGCGACCGTGAGGACTGGTCGAGCGGCCGTCAGCCTGTTGGATACAGTAATGGTTGATTACTACGGGACCATGACCCCGTTGAGCCAGATGGCTTCAGTACACGCGCCTGAACCGCAAATGTTGACGGTGCAACCCTGGGATCAGTCTCAGATTGGCGCCGTAGAAAAGGCCATTCGTACTGCTGACCTCGGCCTCAATCCCTCGAACGATGGTAAGCTCGTTCGTATACCAATTCCACCACTTACTGAAGAAAGACGTAAGCAACTGGCCAAACAGGTTCACGACATTGCGGAAGACCATCGCACAGCAGTACGGAATGTTCGTCGCGATAGTAACGAGAAGCTGAAAAAGATGTTGAAGGACAAGTTGATCTCTGAAGATGCCGAACGTGATGGGTTGGAAGAGATCCAGAAGATGACAAACACCTACATCAGTAAGATCGACGAATTAAGCAAGACAAAGGAAGTGGAGATCACCAGCGTCTAAACTTCAGGCAATCAATAGCTAAATGAATAGGGCCACAGAACAATTCAATCTGTGGCCCTTACTTTTTTTGCCGATCAGCGAAATGCAAATCGGACAAGACGCTACTGCGGAATCACAAAGGCGTCTTCACCCAGGGTCTGATTCAGCTTAGCTTCTTTAACGGTATACTCCGCAAAGAACGTCCCTTGAGGCATTTCAAATCGCTGAGAAAATTTGTCAGGCACCAGTACGCCATCGATCTCCTTGAACTTATTGTTCTCGGTTCCGAAAGTGAACCCCTGGTAATACATCAAAAAACTCATCACACGCCCAGTGGCCGAATCAATATAAAAATCGGTCGTGTAACCGTCCGGATCTTCCAACCGAAACCCACGCTGCTTCTTCTTATCTGCTATCGGTGAAAGTTTGTACCCCGGTTGGTCATAACGGCTGAGGGCTCCCATCCCAAACTTGCTTAAGGGCGGCACCTGAACATTTGGCATCGAGCTGTAGGAATTCTGTCCATCAAAGATTTGTTTGAAAACAATTGCCGGACGAGCATCGATCTCCATGCGCATCTTGTCGCCTGCTGTAACGATCGAAAACGATCCTGGAATCGACTGAACACTATTTGGCGGATAGAGCTGCACCGAGCCTCGCAAAATTAGATTCTGCGCCTTAAGGAACTTCTCTCCACCTTGGGCTTGCACAGCTGCGCGAGCCAATTCAACTGGTGTGCTCGTCGAAGTAATCACAATTGCCGCCGGAGCTGTACTATTAGGCGTCGATGTGGCGGCACTCTTGGTGTCGGAGTTCTGCGCATTAACTGATAGAGCGCAGGTAAAAATAGTCGCCAGGAGAAAAGTCTTTTTCATTTCATAAGTCCTTTGTCTAAAAGTTCAGTCGCACTTGCGCATAGATGCGACGATTACCGGCGCCCACGCTGCCGCCACCGCCGCCGAAACCACCAAAACTTCCAGCCAACCCTAGCGATTCACCAAAGTTGGGTGAAAGCAAGTTGCCCACAGGTGTTCCCAGGTTCACTCTGTTTAGCAAGTTTTGGAAATTGACGGAGACATTTAGTGTGTAGCGTTTTTCACTAGGAGCGGCTCGGCCACCTCCTTGTGGCGCCGCACCGACGGCAGCGACCTTTGCCTGACCACCATCACCACCACCTGCGAGCATTGGCCCACCGGGTCCACCCGGACGCCTTTCACCGCCGCCTGTGGCAGGAGCGCTAGTTTGCCCCTGAGGTCTGGCAGCGTTGTTGTGATGTACCTCGCCAAACTGAAAAACGCGACCAACTCTTAGATTCACGCTCAATGAACCTGGGCTGTTTCCATAATTGCGCGGAACAAGCGTCTCACCAGGAAGCGGTCGCAGGTTAAAGTTTCCAAATGGTGTGCAGCGAATTGTGGAGAGCGCACAATTCGCATTCGGCCCGGCAAAGCTCGGTCGCTCGTTCACCTGGCGATCAAGATTCAAATCCTGACCCGTGATGATGTTAAACGGTGGTCCAGTGTTGGCAACGATGAATGGATTGACGACCATCTTGTACCAGGGCAGATTGATCGTCCCAAAAACCGTAAACCGATGACGCACGTCAAATGTTCCACGACCGAACTCACCAGAAGCATCATACGAGTTCATTGGAAACAGCGAACCGCCCTGACCATCAGTGTCGTTAGTGGTCTTGCTGAGCGAGTAATTACCCTGAAGTGTTAGCGCTCTACTGAGCCGGCTATTGAACCCCACGAAGAACTGACGCTGATTGAACTGACCACTTGCTTCGTAGCGATAGACTTCACCAAGACTTGGGTTCGGTCGCAAACCGTTTGGGGTAATGGCTGAAATGGTCGCTGGAATAGGCGCGTTCACATCTCGCGCGCGAATCACGTGAGTGATGCGGATGTTATAGAAGCCGACGGTCATCGTAATGTTACGCGGCATTTGTCGTTCAACTTGAGTGCCGATAACCCACACTGTCGGAATTTGCAGATCTGGATCGATTTGCCAAATTGTTTGTTGAGTTGCGGGAATACCAGTTACCGGTGGAACGGTATTGGGGTTGAACTGGTTGAGTATGGAATAGATTCCGGCAACATTCGGCAACTGCTGCTCACCTACCGACGGTGGATTAAACCGATCAACGGGCTCAGTTACAAATGTCTGAAGCACGTTGACGCCGTTATATCGATTAGCGGTGAGTGTCGAGGATTCACTGAAACGGTTATAGAAGAACCCGGTTCCCAAACGAATGACCATCTTTGGAGGTTTAGCACTGTTCGCTGCACCCGGCGACCACGCCACTGCGACACGAGGAGCAAAATCGAACTTGCTATGCGCATTCGTTTGAATTTCGTAACGCAGACCGTAGCTCAAAGTAATGTTTGGTCTATAGCGCCAATCATCCTGCAGGTAAACACCATAATCAGTTTGGCTCACCTCAGCGAACGGATTGCCAGCATTGATACTGAACGACGAAGCGCCGCCTCCAGCCGCTCGAATTTCAGCAGGGGTTTTTCCCTGCTGTTGCAACTGAAGTGTTATCTGATAACGCTCGATACTGGTGAGTCCAAAGCCACCATTAAATGTCCATGACCCACCGTAATTGGTCGGGCTGGTATCATCGATCGATACGTGACGAACACGTCCGCCAAACTTGATTGCGTGCGGTCCTCGTTGAATCGCAGTGAAATTGTTTAGCTCCCAGCTATCTCGTTTATTGATTGAGTGACCGACTTGTGAACCGCCCGAGTTAAATGACCCATTAACATTCAAGGCCGGAACTGTGTTGTTTCCAATGTTTTCGTTTTCGCCGTGCGTATACTGGAAACGCACTTCGTTGATCGTAGTCGGATTCAACACTGCAGTTTCAGTCAACTGGATATTCTGCTGGGTCGAGACGACATCATATCCCCGCTCCGGCAGGTTGAACCCACCAACGCCCTGGTCTTCGACACGAAATCTAAAAAAGTTATAACGCGCAATCAGCGTGTTGTTGGTATTAATGGCGTAGTCCAAACGTGGACTGAAGCTGGTATTTCGTCGCGGAACCAGAAAACCCTGGCCGACTTCAACGGGATTGAAGTTGGAGTCGAGAACGGTTGCGCGAACAAGATCGTTGTCGTCAGTTTCATTGCGATTAAACTCGACGAAGTAAGAGGCCTTTCGTTTAACCAGCGGGCCATTCAAATTGAAACTGTATTGACGAATCTGAAATGGAGTTCGTTTGCTGGAGCTGATTGCAAACGGATTTCTCGAGTTGAGACTTTCGTCGTTGAAATTAAATGAAGCACCGCCACGAAGTTTATCCGTTCCCGGTCGAGTTAAAACGTCAATACGACCTGACGGTTGATCGTTCTCAGCGGCGAATGGGTTCTGGTTGATGCGAATCTCGCGAATGGAGTCTTTCGAGGGCAGGTTTCCACCAGTGAACCCATCAATAAAAATCTGGCCACCATTTGGACCAATCGCTGGTCCGGCCAACGCCTGCAACGCCGCTGCTAATTCATCAGGATCATCGGGTAAGGCGTCAAGATCCTTCCCACCTATTACTGTTTGGTTTGCATTGTTCGTGGCTTCAGTACTGACGCCTTGCTCAGCGCCTACAGTAACCTTCTCTTCGATCGTAACTTTCAGTGTCAGATCGAGTGTCTGACGTTGTCCGCTAACTTCAACGTCCTTGTTATCGAAAGGAGCAAAGCCGGAAGCGTTAGCCGTAAGAGTGTATTTGCCGGGCGTTAAGCCAGTGAATGTGTAAACGCCTTCCGCGTTGGTCGTAGTCTTCTTCTGCGCGCCTGATGCATCGGTTAGGGTAACGTTTGCGCCAACAATCGCCGCACCAAGTTCATCTGTAATTAGTCCGCGCAGGGTCGATCGAGCCTGGCCGTAAACTAAACCTGAGGTGAGAGCGAAAACGAGAAAGAGACTGAAGACAATGCTGAGGGTATTTCGGGTAGATTTCATTGTTTACGCCTTAGGGAAATGGACGTGACACCAGCTTGAGGTGTAGCTCAGAACGCACGGCGCACGTTCTGAGCTTCGACACGTCGGTTGCTACGGCAAGCCAATTCCGAATGAGATTCCACTGCTACCTAAACCTGCAGCGGGGTTCGGAGCCGCTTGACCAGGTTGTGGTCTTGGAGCAAGCATCGTCAACAGCGTATCGGCGCCGGAGACGAGTGCGATTGCAGTTACACGAGCGGGATCAACTCCCTGGGTACTGGAAACTACGATTGTGTCACCGACCTTAACGTCCGCTACTGAGATCGTTGGTAGACGTTCGAGCATATCGTTGATATTGAAGCCGCTGCGACCGGGTCCACCTGGACCACCTGCGCCCTGTGGCCGAGGTTGTTGACCTCCTTGCGGAGGCTGTCCTGAACCACCACCTCCGGGAGCACCGCCAGCGGGAGCTCCTCCGCCAGGTGCGCCACCACCGCCGCCGCGATTAAAACCACCCATCATCATTCCCAACTCAGATGCAGGCGGGAATCGACGCAGTACAGAGTCTTGCTTGACTACGATCGTCATTGGTTTCTTCTTTTCCAACTCATTGATCTTGATTTCTCCAGTCGCGGGATCAACGGCAGTTACAACACCAGCAACAGTTCGAAAGCTTCCGGTCACTACTTTCTGAGGAGTGAAATGAGTTCCGTCGGGAGCACGGTCACCGAGAGCGCGCAACTGATCACCGACCTTAAGTTCGCCAAACGTACTTGGCTTGGCATCACTAAACTTGATCGAGTCAGGAGCGTATCGCCGCATCTCAGTCTTGTCAGAAACTGGAATGATGACGCTTTGAGTGCCAGCCATCGTGCGACTCTGGATCGTGATTTCATTCGCGTCTGCCTTAAGTGCCGAGATCACACCAAGAATGCCGCGACGGCGCCACTCAAGTCGTTCCGCTTCCTGTTTCTTAGCAATGTCGCCTTTCGACATCACGACAATCTGAAGCGCAGACACGGATTTCTTATCTTCAGCTACAGTTCCGCGCGCCCAAATCCGATCTCCCTCGGCGACATCTGCGAAGGTAATATCAGAGGCATTGGCCAACGACTGTTCACCTGGCGCCAACTTTTTGTAAGTAGTTCGATCGGTGTACAAGACCATGACGACTGAGCCGGCGTCAGTCTTGATCGTGATCAGCTTGGAAGCTGCGTCGATCGACTTCACTTCACCAATTGCTCCCTTTGCTTGAATGCTGGGATCAGGTGTTTGCTGTGGTGCTGCTGAGGTAAGTCCTGAATTAAATGAAATGAGTGCTGCGATTGCTATCGCCGCGGCAAAAGAGAGCGCCCTCATCTACTCGTCCTTTCTGTCCTGTTAGTTGAACACCGCAAAGTGCGGCTTTATGACTTTTGATCGTAAAGAGGAAGAACTTTTCCTGATGAAAGCCAGAGACTCTTACGCGCGAAAAGCTAAGAATGTTCTATCAGAACTTCCCCGTTGCGTTCACTAAACAGGGATTCCCTATGTAAGACGTTAGAAATCGCAAAATGTTACATGGGCGCCCCTCCGAGCACGCGCTCGGACACGATATGATGCCTCAAATGTACGAAGATATGTACGTCAGAACGACGGTGTTCGTCGCCAGTTGACTCGGTATCTGGCGGTGAGCGCCAAACCCAGACTAACCACAACCATCATTACTACCACGACTGGCCAGACGTAAGGCAATGAAGTTAAAACAACCCAGAAGACGGTGCCCAAAAGAAGTGCGACCGACTCTGAATGTTTACCAAACGGAAGGTACTTACGCTGCAACCATTTTCCGGTGGCGGCCGCCAGAACCACGCGACCGAAGAGCCACGCAACCAATAATAAAATCAACGCCATAATGCCTACAAGGGCGCTGACCGTTTGCGGTAAAACCCAAAGACAGGCGATGACGCCGGCAAAAACAACGAGGGCTCCGGTGATCCCAATCACGGCAACTCTCAAACTGGTTAGCTGTAGTCTGGCCGCGCCTCTACTAACAGTTCCTGGCATCGCTGCAGTTAAAGCTAAAGCTACGATAAACCAGAAGAGCACCGCGAGTAGCCTGACGCCGACATAACCGGAAGACCAACTCGGCCGTAACAATCCCGATGGGCTTCGCATGATATTGCGGATCTCTTCCTGATAACCTGCATACATCATGGTCATCGCTGCAGAGTCTCGCTGAGGAACAGCATCGAGATGCTGGTAGGTGCCACCAAGAACAATTACATCACCACCAATCTTTGCACCAGCAAGTTGAATCACCGAGCCACCAATCGCTGCCACGTCACCCTCAACAGTACCCGCAACGATTACATCACCGCCGAAAGCGATCGCGCCCTGTTTCACATTGCCAGTAATCTTGATCGACTTACCCATGCCAAACACTGTGCTGTTTGTAAGACCGCTGATTTCGACTACAGACGCTTGCGAGTCACCGGAAGCAGCGGATTGTCCTTGAACAACTCCGACGATCACCAGAAGCCATAGTAAGAGCGCGCTGAAGCGAAACAGATCGACAACTGAGGCACTCAGCAGTTTGGCCGAAACTTCGTAATTATTGTGTTGTAAGGACGAGATCATCATGCGGCCAGGCACCCCTTACTCGATTGTGCCCGTGCGATGATAGTTGGAGATTAAACGCGAAAGGAGGACAACACCGAGAATCAATAAAATAAACGCGATCGTCGCATTTCCAGTTTCAACAATAAATTTTCTACCGAGAACACGGGAGATAACCGCCAGGCTGGCTATCGAATCCGACAGAGTGGTCCAAACAAAATCGAGGACTCCAAAAACTCGCGCAAATAGCCGTACCAAACCAACCGACATCTGTCTTGTTGATGCACCAAGTAAAGCAAAACCGACAAGGCCGAGAATGATCGAAATGGCCAGCGCTTTCTTGTTTTCTCTCAACGAACGAACACCACTCATGTCGCTCACTGCACGAGCAGCAACCACACGCGAAAAATCAGTCGGCAGCGTCACATTCGTCTCATCTACAAAAGCAGCATCCAGTTCACAGATGAATTGTTTGTAGGAAAGAAGAGTTCCCCTACAAGCCGCACACTGGTGCAGATGACTTTCGAAGATCGACAGCGCAGCATCATTCAGTTCGCCATCCACGTAGGCGTGAATCAAATTTTGCTGGCAGAGTCTTTGATCGTTGGCTCTCATAGCGAGCACTAAATCCCGGTGATACCCTTTTCCATAAACTGCTGGCGCATCATCTCGCGTGCGCGAAAAAGCCGATTCTTAACTGTGCCCAGCGGAAGGCCAGTAACTTCCACGATCTCTTCGTAAGTTAGATCCTGGGAGTGCCGAAGGGTAATGAGTTCTCGGTAGGAAGCTGGTAGCGTGCGCACAACACTCTCAATTTCGACTCGTCGTTCTTTGCGTTCGCTTTCCTGTTCGGGCGTGAGTCGATTGCTCTCAATGGGGAGTTCGAATTGTTCACCATCACACTCGCCCATCAACGACAGTTCGCGCGTAGCAGTACGTCGAAGATGGTCAACTGCGGAGTTGTGAGCAATCTTGTAGATCCAGGTTGAGAACTTAAACTCGGAGCGGTACCGATGAAGAGAGTTGTAGACCTTGATGAAGATTTCCTGAGTCAGGTCAAGGGCTGACTCATAGTCGCCGACCATGCGGTAGACGTAAGCCGAGATCGGCCTTTGATAGCGTCTGACTAATTCCTCGAAACTACC
>Ga0068860_100008101_pt1 | contig 10466 bp, 8 predicted proteins | sample KBSSwiS32_FD_66597 | JGI IMG/M metagenome (GOLD analysis project Ga0068860, IMG submission 66597) | Switchgrass rhizosphere microbial communities from Kellogg Biological Station, Michigan, USA - KBS Switchgrass S3-2 | ecosystem: Host-associated > Plants > Roots > Rhizosphere > Soil ...
ATCGTCCGATGGAAAGACCATGCTGGTGTTCTACTCAATGAAGTCCGCAACGAAACGCCTGAAAACCGTTCGTCTCGGGAGCACTGCCGGTTGACAGTCAACAGTACCATCGCAATGGCGGTCAAAAAACGCCACTCGAAAATCAGCTGGCCTGACTCTTCACCGGTACTTTTTGACGTTCGGCCAATAGTCTTCGAGTGGCGTCTTCAGGTTCCTCAGTACATAGATCGGCTTGCCGGTCTCGTAAGGCATTGCGTGGGGCGTTTCGATCCGACCTGCGACTTCAAACGACCGGAACAGGTCGGCGTAGTGTTCGGTGCTTCCGCCGATAATGATCATGACGCTGCCGTCGTGGCCACGAGGTCCCCACATGTAGTAATTGTTATGTCCGCTTATGGCGGGCGGCAATCCAAGACGGCGGCCGAACACGTCGATGGCTGCGGCTTCTCCGTAGTTTTCCCCATAGAACACGGCGCGCGCGCGGTCTTGCGGTGGCAACGACCAGTAGATAGCGGCGATCTTTTCGGCCATTTCTCGCCAGCCAAACATATCGGCATAGTACTGTGGAAGCTCGCCAAGGATTTGATGCTCGCCCGCGGAGGGCATGAAGCCGATAGCCCTCTGGTAGCGAATGAAGACATCGACTGGAAGGATCGGAAGTGTGAGTGGTGCAGCGAGAGCACCTAGGACGACCACACCCACCAACGCAGCAGCACGCAGTATTGCGTTACCGATCCATCCTTCGATCCGCACTGCGCCGAAGCCCAGCAACGTCGGATAGATCGCAGAGAGGTAATTAGCCTTGCCGTGCGAGACGTCGAACGCCAAAAGTAGAAGCAGCCAGGCGATCGGGACGGCGCGCGCAATCACGAGCTTGGGTCGAACGACCCCGGCCCAGAGTCCGCAAATCCATACTACTGTCGCCACGGGACCGGTGAAGATGGTCTGCTGCACAAAAAATTCGAACAGCGACATTTCGATGTTCTTGCCACTGGCACCGGCCTTGCCGATCTCCAAGAAGGGCCAGCCATGTGCCCGCTGCCACAGTATGTTTGACAGCACCATGAGGACAGCGAGCAGACTTGCCAGGTAGATCCAGGGACTCGACAGCGACTTGCGTTGCCGCGTGGCGAGCAGCCCCACGGCTAATGCCACTAGGTAGAATGCGATCAGGTATTTGGTGTTGAGGCTGAATCCTGCGATAGCGCCGAAAGGCAGCCACCAGCGTTCGTCACCCGTCTGTTCCAGCCGCACAAGTGCCCAGCCGAGTCCCAGCCAGGTCAGGGGCTGGAACATGTCTGTCGAGAACGATACACCTTGTATGAGAAAGATCGGCCCCAGCAATACGCACGATCCTGCTAGCCATTGCGCGAATCGAGCGCCGCCGACAATACGGGTGAACTCGGCAGTCAGCGCTACGGTTGCCGTCATCAACAGTGCCGGAAGCAGACGAAAGCCCAAGAGCGAATCGCCAAAGATCCCATGTGACCAAGACGCGAGTAGCGGGACGATGGGTGGCTGATCGACATAACCCCAGTCTGGGTGATCGCCGCAAACGATGAAGTAAAGCTCGTCGCGCAAAAAACCGTAGTGTCCGTTGGCCAGGGCGTGCAGTACCAGACTTGCGCATGCGAGCAGCACCGATGGTCTGGTCCAGATCTGTTCAGTTTCTTGAGTTACTCGAGGATATCCATTGACCAAACTCATTTGGCTGACCTCGCAGCTGATTGGCCCCGGAACGCTCTCCCGCGCAGAGAATGCCTCATCGGCTTTCAATTTTGAAAGTTTCGCGCCAAGACGTGACCACGCGGATTGCTCGAATTGATCTTTGGCGAAGTAGCGCCCACTGCCTGCCGAGGAAGAGGTCCACCTCGACAGGTGTCTCCGCGGTGTCTCCGCAATCATGGGTGAGTCGCAGTGCTGACCGTTCGGACAGGGAGCCTTTACATTGCGGCTGTTGAGCACCTCCAAGCTCGGACACCGCAGCCACAGCACGTGTAAGCGTCGTGAGCTACAGTAGCGATTATGGGTGGCCGTCCTGAAGCCCATACTCGCGGCCGCTCGGCCGAACTCCGTGCGCACGGCGCGTCGCGCCAACTGACCGCGTGGGAACCGGGGAATGCTCGTCCGGTTCCCGATCCATGCAACACGCCCTCTGTCAGGGAAGCGGAACCGGATTCGCCAGGTAATTTGCCGACAAGGTCTGGTACTGCCCGCCGTCGGTCGACGGCGTCGTCTGGTTCTCCGCGCCCGCGCCGAACACCACGCCCAGCCCGCCCACGGCGACGAGTTCGGAGGGATGCTTCAGGAAGTAGTCCACCTTGTTGTCCCGGAAGTGCCCAAGCGTTCCACCCGGCGTGTTGGAAGGCACGCCGAACGGCGTCTGCCACCACAGGATGGGCAGGCTGCCGATGCCGTTGTGGTACGCCAACGCGATCGCGAAATTGTCCTGGAAGTTCGGGTGGGTCTGGTTCGTCTCGTCCCAGTACCAGGTCTGGTTCGCGGCGGCGGAGCAATCGGATTGCGTCGTCGCGGGGGTCAGGACGTACTGTTCGCGGCAACCGGCGTCGCGGTCAGTCGTCTGCATCACGATGAGATCGCCCTGAGCCGTGCCGAGCTGGTTCATGAACGAGATCACCGAGGCTATGGTCGGTCCGCCCCAGCTTGACGGAGTGAAGGCGATCGCTGCCAGCGGCGCGTACTTGCGGGCGAGCTTCATCAGGCAAGGCGAGAAACCTGTCAGGTTGGCCGGTAGTCCCGCGCAGGCCGCGTCCGTCGACAGCACCGCCGGAGCCTTTGTGGGATCCCCGCCGTAGTTGCTGTTGACCACCGCCTGCGCGAAGCCGTAGAAGTCCGGTTCAACACTGAGCACGGTCGGCTTGCCGAACGTCTTCATCTCGTTGAACAGGGTGATCAGGTCGCTCCAATACTTCTGCATGAAGGTCGCGTCGGCCAGGTTCGTCATGTCCGAAAGGTTGTCCGCGGCGAACTGGAACAAGGTGAACATGGGCACGGCGCCCACCGAATCGGCGGCCTGCATCTGATACAGCGCGTATTGCCCGTAAGGCGTGTTCCATGTGGCCCAACCGCCATTGGTACCGATGTCGACAAGGTAGCGTTCGTAGAAGTCCGGCTTCAGTCCCTGCGCCGCGATCAGGGCGGTGTCCGATCCTCCCGTGCCCAACCCGATCAGGAAGCGATTGGGAAGCCCCAGTTGCTTCGCGAGCGCGGCGGCGGGGCCGCTGCCGGTCGGAGCCGCAGGCGTCACCGCAGCCGACTGGGTCGACGCCGGGCCCTCGCCGGCGCTGTTGACCGCCGTGACCTCGTAGTAGTAGGTCGTGCCATTGACCGCGGTGCTGTCGGTGTAGCTCGTGCCGGAACTGGTGCCGGCCTGGGTGCCCTGCGAGCCCTGGGTAGTCGACCGGTAGACCTTGTAGGACGTCGCCGTGGGCGACGCCGTCCAGGTCACGCTCACCTGCGCATTGCGAGCCGTCGCATTCACGCCGGTTGGAGCCGCCGGCACGGTGACCGGAGCCGCCGGCGTCGCGCCCGACGATTGAGCGGATGCCGGCCCCTCACCAGCGGCGTTGTCCGCCGTGACCTCGTAATAATAGGTGATGCCATTGAGAGCGGTGGAATCGACATAGGAGGTGGTCGAGCTCGCTCCCACTTTCGCGCCCTGCATGCCCGCGGTCGTAGAGCGGTAAATATTGTAGGACGTCGCTCCGGCGACGGCCCCCCAGGTAATCGTTGCTTCGTTATTCCCCGCGGTCACGATAGTTCCAGTGGGCGCCGCCGGATCTGTCGCAGACCCCGATGCAGAACCGCCCCCGTCGCTGCTTCCCGAGACTCCGCCGCAGGCTGACAAGAAAATGACTACAAGAAGGACAAGGCTATTGCGAAGGATTGGCACGAAAGCTCCCCTTGCCCAAGGTGAGCAAGCCGAATGTCCTAACTTTAACTTGGAGACCTTAGTCGGGTGAACTGTCAGATTGACATCGCTGAGTGACCATTTCGGCAATTCGTGACAGAGGTCACTACAGGCGCGACTGGCCTCAATGCGACTCGAGACCCCGCGCATCTCTGGGGTGACATAACGGGAAGGGAATCGGGTTGATCTCCGACTGGCTGACTGAAAGTCTGCGGACCGAAACGACGCGTGTCGGCGCGGCGGCTGTACTGAACAAAGAACGATCTGTCGCCACGACGATTCGCGGAGAGCGTGGATGGAGCGTTGCGTCGCTCGAATTCGGACTCGCGTTCCGTGCCTGAGGACTCACCTTCTTCCGGCCTTTGGCCCAGCGCGTCTCTCGCGACCGATGACATCGTGGTGCGGAAAGCGGGATGCCGAGAAGCCAGATCAGCAGGAACTTGGCTTCTTTCTTAAAGAAGTTCGTCATTGCTTCCTCTTTCGCGCTTCCAGGACGGCTTTGAGATTCCACGGCAGTAACGCCTCGATCGCCTCGAGCGTCGTTGCCGCCGGTAGCTGGAAAACGAGGGCACCGTATTTGAGCTGTTGCTCAGTCCGAACTGATACGTTGAACGCTGTATACCCGACATGAATCAATCGCACCAACGATGTTGAGGTGCCCAGAGATATCGCTTTATTCATCGCGCCAAGCCGGCTGTCGAAACCTCTTTATCAGCTCATCGAGAAACCGGCGCGTCCGGGCAGCGCGGGCCTCCCGCCGAGCTCCCATCAATGCAACAATCGGCGCGCTCGGAAGCTCGTGGTCGCTCAACACCATTACCAGTCGCCCCGCCCGCAGATCCTCACTGACATCCCATTCCGAGCGAACAATGAGCCCGCGGCCCGCAAGCGCCCAGGATTTCACAACTTCACCATCGTTGCTCGCGAGCAGCGGCTCGATCCGCACGCTTTCTTCCGCCCCGGATTCTTTCGAACGAAAGCGCCAGAGTGTCACATCCTCATCGTTCTCGCGTAAGGCGATACAGGAGTGCTTGCGCAAATCACTCGGCGTCCGTGGTGTCGAGTGACGGGCAAGATAATCCGGAGAAGCGCACAGGAAGCGTCCGTTAGGCGCGAGCTGACGGGTACTGAGGCTCGGCGTCGCCTCGTCCAAACTCCCAACATGCACGGCGATATCCCATGCGGAGGCCGCGGCATGGCCGAGGCGGTCGATCAACATGAGGTCGACCTGCACCCGTGGATTTTCAGCTTGAAAGGCGGCCACGAGCGGGGCAATGTGCCGGCGGCCGAATCCCAGCGGCGCCAGGATTTTGAGCTGGCCCGCAACCTCGTCAGACCGCTCGGCGAGCGTCTCCGCCAACTCTGTCAGCGTCGCCATGATCTCGCGACCCTGCTCGGCTAGCAGTTCGCCCTCATGCGTGAGGGTCAGATGACGGCTGCTGCGATTGATCAACTGCACGCTCAGGCGGTCTTCCAGGGACCGCAATCTTTGCGACACCGCTGGCGGCGACACATCGAGACGCCTCGCAGCGGCGGCCAGCGAATCCGAAGTCGCAATGGCATCAAAGAAGCGTAGGTCGTCGGAATTGAGCATAAAGCCGATCTTAATCCAAGTATTACGGCGCGTTAATATCCACCTGAAGCTCATTGTGTTCAACTAGGATCATGAGTCCTTCGTTACGATCGCGGCGCTCTGACTTCGATGAGCTTCCGACTCCCTGTCTGTTGCTCGATAGGGATCGACTCGACCGCAATACCCGACGCATGCGCCAGCAACTGGATCGATTCGCAATTCCCCTGCGGCCACATCTGAAGACAGCCAAGAGCATCGAGGTGGCCCGACGCGTACTGGTCGCACCCCACGAAGCGGCCATGGTTTCGACACTTCGTGAAGCAGAATTTTACGCTTCACACGGCTTGCGCGACCTCATCTACGGGGTGGGTATCGCGCCGCCGAAACTGTCGAGAGTTGGTGAAATTCGTGTGCGCTACTGCACCGATCTAACCGTAGTCCTCGACAGTGTCGAGCAGGCCGAGGCAGTTGTGAGTTGGTCGCGGGAGAACAATCAGGCGTTGCCGGTACTGATCGAGGTGGATGTCGACGGGCATCGATCGGGGGTCCGGCTCGCAGACTCGCCACTTCTGATCGCCATCGCTCGGAAGCTGGTGGAGGGCGGAGCGACCCTTCGTGGTGTCATGACTCACGCAGGCGCCAGCTACAATCTGCAGAGCGCAGGGGATCTGATCGCTGCCGCAGCCGCGGAGCGGGCTACTGCGGTTCGAGCTGCCGAGATGCTGCGCGCGGTAGGTTTAGCTTGTCCCATCGTCAGTATCGGCTCAACGCCCACTGCCAGTTTCGCCCGTGACCTCACCGGAGTCACGGAGGTACGAGCGGGTGTGTTCATGTTTGGCGACCTCGTGCAGGCAGGCATCGGTACCTGTGGCATCGAAGACATCGCGGTTTCGGTGCTGGCCACTGTCATCGGCCACTCGGGCGCACAGGGCCGGATCATGGTCGATAGCGGTTGGATGGCGCTGTCACAAGATCGAGGCACGAGCCGCCAAACCATCGACCAGCATTACGGCCTCGTCTGTGATGAGGGGTGCCGGCCGTACCCGGATCTCCTCGTCCTGGAGGCCAACCAGGAGCACGGCACCGTGGGTATCAGGCGGGGCAGCGCCGCAACGCTACCCGATTTACCGATCGGGTCTTTGGTCCGCATTTTACCCAATCATGCCTGCGCCACTGCCGCACAACACGATCGGTACCACGTGATCGCCGACGCCACCGTAGTTTCGCAATGGCCTCGAGTCAACGGTTGGTAACTTATGAATGAAACGTATCCCAGGCTCCGCCGTTCGGGTCCATTTGGCTGGCTCGCGCGCGGCGCGCTGCTGCTACTCGCGGCGCAGATCGGCCACGCGGGTACCGCGCCATTTACAATGGCGGAGGTGTTGGATTACCCCTATGTTGGCGCAATCGTGGCGTCAGGCAGCGGCGATCGGATCGCGTGGCTGCAAAACCTGCACGGTGTACAGAACGTGTGGTTGGCGCAAGAGCCCGACTTTGCCGCGAAACAGGTGACTCACTATTCCGATGACGACGGTCAACAACTGACGCAGCTGACCCTGGAACCAAACGGTAGGCACCTGATCTATGTCAGAGGAGGAGATCAGGAGGCAAACTGGGCGGACCCGCAGGGGCTCGCTCCCGACCCGACCGCCAGCACGGCACAGCCTGTCGTTGCCGTGTGGTCCGTCGATGTGCGCACGGGTGTATCCGTAAAGGTGGCAGAGGGTAATTCGCCCGCGATCTCCAGTCGCGGCGAGCTGGCCTACCTCAAAGGGGGCCAGGTCTGGACCGCGAAACTCGATGGCACCGGTCACGCTGAACGCCTTTTTTTCGATCGCGGGCACGACGGCGAGTTAGTGTGGTCGCCGGACGGCACCAGACTGGCGTTCGTCTCTGATCGCGGCGATCACTCTTTTATTGGGATTTTCACTTCCAAAGACCGCCCGCTAGCCTTTCTCGCGCCCTCAACGAGCTTTGACAATGTGCCTCGCTGGGCGCCCGATGGCAAGTCGATCGCGTTCATACGAACACGCGGCAAAGGCGCGCAGCCACAACCGCTGTACACCGTAACACCACAGCCTTGGGCGATCTGGATAGGTGACACAGCGAGCGGTGTGGGCCATGCGGTCTGGCAAAGCCCCAACACACTGGAGGGCTCACTTCCGGAAACGACGGGCGCGGCCAACTTGCATTGGGCGGCAGGCGATCGTCTGGTCTTTTTGGCCGAGCTCGACAACTGGCCACATCTTTATTCGATCTCGATGGTGGGCGGCGAACCCACCCTGCTCACCCCTGGCGCTTTTATGGTCGACGACGTCGTGGAGAGTTGGGATGGTCGCTTCCTGGTCTATTCGGCCAACACGGGCACGACTTCGGGAGACGACGATCGCAGGCATTTGTTTCGCGTACCTGTCGATCGCCCGGAGCCCCACGAGATCACGTCGGGGGCGACGCTGGATACGACCCCGGTCCTCGTAAGCGACTCCCGTGTTGCATTCGTCAGCGCAGGTCCACGACGGCCAGCCGCCGTGGAGCTGGTGAGTCAGGCGGGAGGAACACGCCGGCGATTGAGTCCGGACGTGTTGTCAAAAGAATTTCCATTGGAGCGTCTCGTGATTCCCAAACCGGTGAATTTCACGGCGGCGGACGGCACTCCCGTACAGGGCCAATTGTTCCAAAGCGATGGCGCGCCCGGAGCCAAAGCAGGGATCGTCTTCCTCCATGGCGGCCCCTTCCGACAGATGCTGCTTGGTTGGCACAACATGGAGGTCTATGCCGACCATTACGCGGTAAATCAGTACTTGGCGAATCATGGTTTCGTCGTTCTGTCTATCAACTACAGGATGGGAGTTGGCTATGGACGCGCCTTTCAACATCCCACGAAGGGTGGGCCGGCGGGTGCTATCGAATACCAGGACGTTCTGGCGGGTGCACGGGTGCTGCAGTCAACGCCCGGCGTCGATCGGCAGCGCATCGGCATCTGGGGCTCATCCTACGGCGGATATCTCACGAGTCTGGCGCTCGCGCGCAACTCCGACCTTTTCAAGGCCGGGGTAAATATTTACGGAATGAGTGACTGGTCCGCCTTCATCGCCCGAGATCTGGATCCGCCCTATGGCCGATACGAAATCTGGAACCGCGAGCAGATGATGCGGGACGCGTGGCTGTCCTCGCCGGTCGCGGCCATCGAACACTGGCGCTCGCCGGTCCTGCTGATTCATGGCGATGACGATCGGAACGTCCCGTTTCAACAGACGGTGGATCTGGTGCAGCGCCTGGAAGCGCAGCGCGTACCCTACGAAGAGCTCGTTATCCCCAATGAGGTCCACTCGTTCGCTCTTTATCGCTCCCGACTTCAGGTTGATGAGGCAGTCGCGCACTTCTTCCAGCAGCACCTGGGTGGGGCTGTCAGGTAGCGCACGATCTTGTCGCTCGCTCCATTATTGTGAGGGATGACTATGTGGCGGATACTGATGTTCCTGGCGTTCTGTGTCGGTCTGCTTCCGATTAGCGGCAAAGCGGTCGAAATCTACGACCACTTTCCGGAAACGATTCATGCCAATGAGCGGTATGTCATCTATTCTCATGGCCTGATCGCTGAAGGAAACGACCCGCGGCCGATTTCCCCTGAGTACGGGCAGTACGATTTTCCGGGGATCAAGCACGCGATATTCGCAGGTGGGGGATTTAATCTCATCGCACCTCAACGTCCAAAGGATCCGGATTACAACAACTGGAAGCGATTCACCTTGCGTTTCGAGAACGACATGAACGATCGAAACGGGCCAGTCGAAATTGATCAGATCGGCGTGAACACGAATTTCAACCTGATTTAGTCGGGCACACAGGGCAGGGATCCACTCGTGCTCGATTTCCAACAGGTCATCGAATCTGCCACAGATCTGATGCAGGCGGATTGACAGCCAGTAAGCGTCGGTCTCGATGGTTTCCAACAAGCCCGCCGCCGTGGCGTCCATCAGGTTCACTCCCGCCGCCGAGCCCCGAAGTGGTCCATACTAGGTTCCGAAGGACGTCGGCCGTAGGGGTCTTGTAGTCTGTGGACGGCTCGACTACCCCTAAAACTGCGTATGGGTAACAGTGAGTTTGGTCCAAAATTACGGGGATTTGGCCCGACCTGTCTGTCCCAGTAGCTGTGGTAATCCCGCGGCAACCATCGTCACAGGAAGTTGAGCTTGGTTAGCCGCATGCAGGGCGGTAATCAGCGCAGCGAGTTGTTCCTCAGGAACGTATTGCAGCTCATCTCCCGGAGCGTGTGGATTTCGGCGTACGTCCATTTATGAGCATCTTAGATCAGTTTATAGAAAGCTTGTAATATGCCCTGAGTTCGCTATGGGTTGAATGTTGCTCGGCTACCAATGCTTACCAGGAGAGGTATCATGCAAAAACTCGCAGTCGCTCTGATGCTGGCTTTTTCGATGAGTGCCGCCACAACGGCGTTAGCGGAGTCGTCCCAGCCCGCTGCACCGGCGGTCGATCCTGCCTGGAAAGCACCGGAGGTCATCGCATTCATCGGCGTGAAAAAGGGCGACAAAATCGCCGATGTCATCGCCGGGCGACTTACAGCATCACTAGCTGAGGCCGTTGGCCCCTCGGGGCAGGTCTATGCCGTTGAGACGGCCGAAATCGCCAAGGCCCATCCAGAAGGATTGAGCATGTTGAAGTCGTTGGCAGCTAAGTCACCGAACGTCATCGTCAGCGCCGACCCGATCGCATCTCCCTTACCGACTGGCCTCGATGCGGTTTTCATCCGTCAGGATTATCATGACCTGTACGACAAGTTCATGGGCCCGGCAGACGTCCCTGCATTCAACAAGGCGGTCTTCGCCGCTCTGAAGCCGGGAGGAGTGTATGTTGTGCTTGATCACGTGGCCGCTGCAGGCTCAGGAATCGGTGCCACCGAAACACTGCACCGAATCGATCCGGCACGAGTCAAGGCCGATG
>Ga0068860_100008111_pt1 | contig 10460 bp, 10 predicted proteins | sample KBSSwiS32_FD_66597 | JGI IMG/M metagenome (GOLD analysis project Ga0068860, IMG submission 66597) | Switchgrass rhizosphere microbial communities from Kellogg Biological Station, Michigan, USA - KBS Switchgrass S3-2 | ecosystem: Host-associated > Plants > Roots > Rhizosphere > Soil ...
GGCGGCGCTGCGCGGTGTCCAGCCGGTGCCACAGCGCCGGCGTGTGCGGGCGCAGCGCGGCGATCACGTTGCGCCAGTCGCCGCCCTCGGCCTCGTGGCTGCGCACCGCTTGGCGCACCGCGCGCAGGTAGCCCGCGGCGCTGTCGCCCATCGCCGCGACCATGCGCTGCGCGGACTCCGGCGCGAGCGTTCCGCGGACCTCGCGGTGCGCCTGCGGCAGCAGCCCCCGGCGCGACACCGCGTACAGCGGCGCGGTGCGCGCGCCGCGCGCCTGCAGCGACAGCGCGACGTCGACCGCCGTCAGCCCCGAGCCCAGCAGGAGCACCGGCTCGTCGGCACGGATCGCCTCCAGCGCGCCCGGGCTCCACGGGTCGCGCACGTAGCGGGCGCTGTCGTAGAACTCCGGCGTGGAGACCGACGGATCGTGCGGGCGGAAGTGGCCGAAGGCGAGCACGACCTGATCGGCGGGCACGATGCGGCCGGTGTCCAGCCGCACCGTCGCGCCGCGGCCGTCGGGGTCGACATCGATGCGCTCGGCCTCGCCGGTGATGCGCTCGAGCGACGCGCCCGACTGCGCGCCGTGCTCGGCGGCGTCGAGCAGCGCCTCGAGGTAGCAGCCGTACAGCTTGCGCGACACGAACGACGAGGGCAGCGCCTGCGGATCGGCCCAGCGGCAGTAGCGCAGGAAGTCGTCCGGGTCGTCGGCCAGGGCGCTCATGTTGCCGGCCGGCACGTTGAGCACGTGCTCGGCGCTCGCCGTGCCGTAGGCGATGCCGCGCGCCATGCGGCCCGAGCGGTTGACGAGCAGCACCCGCAGCGACTGGCCGCGGCTCTGTCGCAGGAGGTTGACGGCGGTGATCGCGCCACTGAAGCCGGCACCGATGATGACGATGGTCTTCATGGCGGACGATTATGGTGGCGCCCTTCACGCCGCGGACCCCCTGGACCGCGGTGATGTCACGCGGGGGTGAGATCATGCACGGATGAGCAGTTCCACGACGACGCTGATCCTGATCCGCCACGGCGAGACCGACTGGAACCGCGAGCTGCGCTTCCAGGGGCAGATCGACGTCCCGCTCAATGCCACCGGCCGCGCCCAGGCCGAGCGGCTGGGGCAGCGGCTGGCCGCGGGAGCGTTCGCGATCGATGCGATCGTCGCCAGCGACCTGCTGCGCACCCGCGAGACCGCCGCGCCCGCCGCGCAGCGCCTGGGGCTGTCGGTCGGGCTCGACGCCGGCCTGCGCGAGCAGCATTTCGGCCGCTTCGAAGGTCTGCGCGCAGTCGACATCCAGGCCCGACACCCCGAGGAATGGGCCGCGTGGACGCGCCACGATCCGAAGCACGCGCCCTCGGGCGGCGAAAGCCAGCACGCCTTCCACGCCCGCGTGATCGCCGCGCTGCGCCGCGTGGCCGCTGCGCACGCGGGCCGCACGCTCGCGGTGGTCACCCACGGCGGCGTGCTGGACATGCTGTGGCGGCAAGCGCAGGGCCTGCCGCTGGGCGGCGCGCGCACCTGCGCCATCCCCAACTGCGGTCTCAACCACGCGAGCTTCGACGGTGCCTCGTTCCGGCTGCTGGGCTGGGCCGACGACGGCCACCTGCACGGCCTGCCGGAGCAGCCGTCGACCGCGCCGGCAAGCGCCTGAACCCTGCCTGAACCCCGGCTGAACCTCAGACGGCCCAGCGCAGGCGTCGCGCCGGCACGGCCGACACCGCCTCGTCGCCGGCCGGCTCGCGCAGCACCCGCTGCAGCACCTTCTCCTCGAGCGCCGCGAAGGCCGCCTGCCCGCGCGAACGCGGCCGCGCCAGCGCCACCCGTTCGTCGAAGGCGATGCGGTGGTCCTCCACGCCCAGCACGCGGTCGGCCAGCGCGACCGCCTCGGCGACGTCGTGCGTGACCAGCACGGCGGTGAAGCGGTGCTGGCGCCACAGGCGCTCGATGAGGCCGTGCATCTCGATGCGGGTGAGCGCATCCAGCGCGCCCAGCGGCTCGTCGAGCAGCAGCAGCCGCGGACGGTGCACCAGCGCCCGCGCGAGCGCGACCCGCTGCCGCTGGCCGCCCGACAGCACCCGCGGCCAGTCCCGCGCGCGGTCGTCGAGGCCCACCTGCGCGAGCGCCTCGTGGGCACGCGCCATCGCGTCGCCGCCCTCGAGGCCGAGCGCGACGTTGTCGATCACCCGCTTCCACGGCAGCAGGCGCGCGTCCTGGTACATCAGGCGCACGTCGGGGTGCGCGGGCCGCGGCGCGTCGCCCCCGGCGCCCAGCACGAGGCGGCCCGACGTCGCCGGCTCCAGGCCCGCGAGCAGGCGCAGCAGCGTGCTCTTGCCGCAGCCGCTGCGCCCGACCAGGGCGACGAACTCGCCCGGTGCGATCGCCAGGTGCAGGTCGCGCAAGACCTCGCGCTCGCCATACGACTTGCCGACGCCGTAGAGCGAGACCGCCAAGCCGGGGGCGGTCAAGGCACGCTCCGAAACGGGTCGATCCAAGCGGACGCCGCGGATCCGGCTTCGCCGGGCCGCTGGCGGCGCCCCCTCGAGGGGGAGAGCCTGCGAGGGGGCACGCCGAAGGCGCTTCGGGGGTGGCTCATGTCATCCAACGCAACCATGTGCCCTCCAGCGCCCGCGCCGCGACATCCGCGGCCTTGCCCAGCAGGGCGTACAGCAGCACGCCGACCACGACGACGTCGGTCTGCAGGAACTCGCGCGCGTTCATCGTCATGTAGCCGATGCCCGATTGCGCCGACACCGTCTCGGCCACGATCAGCAGCACCCACATCAGCCCGAGCGCGAAGCGCAGGCCGACCAGGATGCCCGGCAGCGCGCCGGGCAGGATCACGTGCCGGTACAGCGCCCAGCCGCGCAGGCCGTAGCCGCGCGCCATCTCGATCAGCCCGCGGTCCACGCTGCGGATGCCGTGCCAGGTGTTGAGGTACAGCGGAAAGAACACGCCCACCGCGACGAGGAAGAGCTTGGCCGACTCGTCGATGCCGAACCACAGGATCACCAGCGGCACCAGCGCCAGCGCGGGGATGTTGCGCAGCATCTGCAGCGTGGTGTCCAGCAGCGTCTCGGCGATGCGCAGGCTGCCGGTCAGCAGGCCCAGCACCAGCCCGAGTCCGCCGCCGATCGCGAGGCCGGCGAAGGCGCGGCCGGCGCTGATCGCGAGGTGCTGCTCGAGCTCGCCCGAACGCAGCAGCCGCCACAGCGCCTGGAGCACCGCCAGCGGCTCGGGCAGCACGCGCACCGACAGCCAGCCGGCGCGCGCCGAGAGCTCCCACGCGATCAGCAGCGCCACGGGCAATGCCCAGGGCAGCAGGCGCTCGCGCCAGGCGGACGTCGCCGAGTCCATCGCGTCAGCTCGCCGCGCGCTGGCGCACCGGCAGCACGTCGTTGGCCACGATCTCGCCGAAAGGCCCCGACAGCGTGCGCCGCACCAGCGTCTCGCGCAGCGTCAGCGGCAGCAGCGGGAACACCAGCTCGGCGAAGCGGTAGCACTCCTCCAGGTGCGGGTAGCCGGAGAAGATGAAGTGCTCCAGCCCCAGCGCCGCGTACTCGAGGATGCGGTCGGCCACCTGCCGCGGGTTGCCCACCAGGGCCGTACCTGCGCCGCCGCGCACCAGCCCGACGCCGGCCCACAGGTTGGGCGCGATCTCCAGGCCGTCGCGGATGTCGTGGCGGTTGAAGCGCCCGCCGTGCAGCGCTGCCATGCGGCGCTGGCCCACCGAGTCCATCTGCGCGAACTTGCGCTGCGCGGCCTCGATGGTCGCGTCGTCCAGGTGCGACAGCAGGGACGCGGCCGCGGCCCAGGCCTCCTCCTCGGTCTCGCGCACGATCACGTGAAGCCGGATGCCGAACTCGAGCGTGCGGCCCTGCGCCCCGGCGCGCTCGCGCATCTCGGCGACCTTGGCCGCGACCGCCGCCGGCGTCTCGCCCCAGGTGAGGTAGGTGTCGAGCTGCTCGGCGGCCAGCGCATGCGCCGCCGGCGAGGAGCCTCCGAAGTAGGTGGGCGGATGCGGCTGCTGCAGCGGCGGGTACAGCAGCTTGCCGCCCTCGACCTTCAAGTGCAGGCCCTCGAAGTCCAGCGTCTGGCCGTCGTGGCTGCGCGAGAGCAGTTCGCGCCAGATCGTCATGAACTCGGCCGACACCTCGTAGCGCTGGTCGTGCGGCGCGAAGAAGCCGTCGCCCGCGAGCTCGTCGGCGTCGCCGCCGGTGACGAGGTTGATCAGCAGCCGGCCGCCCGAGAGGCGGTCGAAGGTCGCGGCCATGCGCGCGGCCACCGCCGGCTGCACCAGCCCCGGCCGCAGCGCGACCAGGAACTTCAGGCGCCGCGTCGCGTCGACCAGGCTTGCGGCGACGATCCACGGGTCCTCGCAGGAGCGGCCCGTGGGGATGAGCACGCCCTCGTAGCCCAGCGTGTCCGCCGCGACGGCCACCTGCTTGAAGTAGGCGAGGTCGGTGGTGCGGGCGCCGTGCGAGGTGCCGAGGTAGCGCGCATCGCCGTGCGTCGGGATGAACCAGAGGATCTTCATCGTGCCTCCTGGGCCAGGCGGATGGGCGCCGACGGCAGCGCATCGGCGACGCGGATGGGCTTGGGGATCAGCTTGAGCGCGTAGAACGCGTCGGCGATCTTCTGCTGCTCGGCGGCCACCGCGGGCGAGACCGGCGCGATGCCGTAGGCGAAGCGCGAGGCCGCGCGCTCGGCGACGTCCACGTCCAGGCCGACCTGCGGCGCGAGGAACTGCGCCACCTCCTTGCGATGGTCGGTGGCCCAGCGGTCCAGCCGCGAGAGTTCGTCGATCACCGCCGCCAGCACCTGCGGCTGGCGGTTCGCGTAGCCCCGCGACGCGAGGTAGAACTGGTGGTTGGACACCAGCCCCGTGCCGTCGGCGAGCACGCGCACGCCCAGGGTCTTCTCGGCCGCGGCGAGGAACGGATCCCAGATCACCCAGGCGTCGACGGCGCCACGCTCGAAGGCGGCGCGCGCGTCCGCGGGCGGCAGGTACACCGGCTGGATCTCGTCGTAGCGCAGGCCTGCCTTCTCCAGCGCCTTGACGAGCAGGAAGTGGACGTTCGAGCCCTTGTTGAGCGCGACGCGCTTGCCGCGCAGCCCGGGCAGGTCGCGGATGGCGGAATCGCGCGGCACCACGATCGCCTCGCCGGCAGGCGCCGCCGGCTGGTTGGCGACGTAGACGAGGTCGGCGCCGGCGGCCTGCGCGAAGATCGGCGGCGCCTCGCCGACGGTGCCGAAGTCGATCGAGCCGACGTTCAGGCCTTCGAGCAGCTGCGGCCCGGCGGGGAACTCGGTCCACTTGATGTCGATGCCCTGCGGCGCAAGGCGCTTCTCGAGGTCGCCGCGCGCCTTCAGCAGCGTCAGCGTGCCGTACTTCTGGTACCCGATGCGCAGGGCCTGGTGCGCTGCGGCGCGCACCAGCGGCGCGGCCGCGGCCGCCAGCAGCAGGGCGCCGAGCTGGCGGGCGGCGCCGCGGCGGTCGATGAAGAAGTCGTGGCTCATCGCGACTGCTCCGTCACAGCGCCAGCGCGCGCAGCGCGAAGGCCTCGGGCGGCGCGCTCCGCACGTGGCGCCAGTTGGGCGCGTCGTGCAGCGACTGCACCGCGCGGTCGAGGCGGCGCACCAGGCCGTCTTCGGCCACGTAGCCCAGCGTGGTGTGCGGCGCGAGCTGCTCGTCGACCGCGAACACGCCGTCGACGATGTGGCGCGCGCCCAGCGCGTGCAGCACCGGCTTGAGCGCGTAGTCGAGCGCGAGCAGGTGGCCCGCGACGCCGCCCGTGGCGATCGGCAGCACCGTCTTGCCGCGCAGGGCCCCCTGGGGGAGCGTGTCGAGGAAGGCCTTGAGCAGGCCGCTGTACGAGGCCTTGTAGATCGGCGTCGCGACCAGCAGCACGTCGGCCTCGGCGACCTTGGCGATCGCCTCGCGCAGCCCGGGGCGGCCGGTCTCGGCGCGCAGCAGCGCGTCGGAGGGGAGATCGCGCAGCGCGATCGTGTGCACCTCGTGGCCGCCGCCGGCCTGCAGTCGGCGGCTCACGCGTTCGAGCAGCCAGGCCGAGCGCGACCAGGCGGCGGGACTTCCGAGCAGGTTGACGATGTTCATGTCCGGTCCTTGTGTTCTCGTGACGACGAGACCGGACGATAGGGAGCGCGGCGCGCGCGGGGAACGAATCTCTGCGGCTATGGATATCGGCGGCCCGCATATCGGCGCGGGCGCCCTAAACTGGCGCGATGGCGCTGCACACCTGGCTTTTCTACCTCGCGGCTGCGGTCGGGCTGTCGCTGTCGCCCGGCCCCAACGGCCTGCTCGCGCTCACGCACGGCGCGCTGCACGGCTGGCGCCGCACGCTGTTCACCATCGGCGGCGGCGTGCTCGGTTTCGTGGGGGTGATCGCGATGTCGATGTTCGGCATCGGCGCGCTGCTGAAGGCCTCGCTGACCTGGCTCGCGGTGCTGAAGTGGGCGGGCGGCGCCTACCTGGTGTGGCTGGGCGTGCAGGTGTGGCGCGCACCGCCGATCGGCGCGAGCTTCGGGAAGGCCGAGAAGCGCATGCCGGCGGGCTCGATGTTTCGTCAGGGGCTGCTGTCGGCCGCGACCAACCCCAAGGGCATCCTGTTCTTCGCGGCCTTCCTGCCGCAGTTCATCGACCCGGCGCGCAGCCTGCTCGTGCAGTTCGCGATCATGGCCGGCAGCTTCGTGGTGGTCGAGGTGGCCACCGAGCTGCTCATCGCCGGCATGGCGCACCGCATCAGCCCATGGCTGAAGCGCGTGGGCCGCCGCTTCAACCAGGCCTGCGGCGGCGTGTTCGTGGCGATCGGGGCGGTGCTGCCCCTGAGGAACTGAGACCGGTCAGAAGGGGATGTCGTCGTCCATGTCGTCGAAGCCGGTGCTGGCCTTCGGCGCGGGTGCCGGGCGCGGGGCGGGCGCCGCGCGGGGCGCGGGCGCGCGAGCGGGACGGTCCTCGCCGCCGCCGCCATAGCCGCCTTCCTCGGCGCCGCCACCGCCACCACCACCGCCGCCTTCACGGCCGCCGAGCAGTTGCATCTGGTCGGCGATGATCTCGGTGGTGTACTTCTCGACGCCGTCCTTGTCCTGCCACTTGCGGGTCTTCAGGCGGCCCTCGACGTAGACCGAGCGTCCCTTCTTCAGGTACTCGCCGGCGATCTCGGCCAGGCGGTCGTAGAAGACCACGCGGTGCCACTCGGTCTCTTCCTGCTTTTCACCGCTGTCGCGGTTCTTCCAGTTGCGCGTGGTGGCAACACTGACGTTGCACACGGCCGCGCCGCTGGGTGTGTAGCGCACCTCCGGGTCGCGGCCGAGGTTGCCGATGATGATGACCTTGTTGATCGATGCCATGGTGGGCTCCTGGGGTGGCCGAGGGGCGCTTCATGCTCCCCGATGCGCCCATGATAGCCACGCGGCCGACGCACGCCATTGCCCCGAAGGGCGCCCTCCACAGCGGGCCCACTGGAGGTGGCGCGCGATTGCGGGATCAGGGCTCGCCGTCCCAGTCATCCGGGTGGGAGCTGGTGCGTTGCGCGGCGCGAGAGCCTTGGGGTGAACGGGCGGATCAGCGCTCGGGCCGAACTACACGAATAGCGGCGCGCATGCGCCGCCGCGGCGCGCGGCTCGCTACCATCGCGCCTGCATGGCCGACACCGCCACCGTTGCCCCGCCCCCAGCCGCCACGCAGGTGCAGCAGCTGCTGCGCGAGGTGTTCGGCTACGACACGTTCCGCGACCAGCAGCAGGCGATCGTCGAGCACGTGTGCGCCGGCGGCGACGCGCTGGTGCTGATGCCCACCGGCGGCGGCAAAAGCCTGTGCTACCAGGTGCCGGCGATCGCGCGCCACCGCGCCGGCCTCGGCGTGACGCTGGTGGTGAGCCCGCTGATCGCGCTGATGCATGACCAGGTCGGCGCGCTCGAGGAAGCCGGCGTGCACGCGGCGTTCCTCAATTCGACGCTCGACGGCGACGACGCGCGCCAAACCGAGCGCGAGCTGCTGTCCGGCCGCATGGTGCTGTTGTACGCGGCACCCGAGCGCATCCTGACGCCGCGCTTCATGGCGATGCTCGATTCGCTGCACGAGCGCGGGTTGTTCAGCCTGCTGGCGATCGACGAGGCGCATTGCGTCAGCCAGTGGGGCCACGACTTTCGCGAGGAGTACCTCGCCCTGTCGCAACTGCACGAACGCTTCGCGTCGGTGCCGCGCATCGCGCTGACGGCCACCGCCGATGCCCATACGCGCGCCGACATCGTCGAGCGCCTGGCGCTGCGCGGGGCGCACCAGTTCGTCTCCAGCTTCGACCGGCCGAACATCCGCTACACGATCGTGGAGAAGGACAACGCGCGCGCGCAGTTGCAGCGCTTCATCGAAGACGAGCATGCGGGCGAGGCCGGCATCGTCTACTGCCAGAGTCGCAAGAAGGTGGAGGAAACGGCGCAGTGGTTGCAAGGCATCGGCGTCAGCGCGCTGCCGTACCACGCCGGCCTCGAATCCGCGCTGCGCCGCGAGCACCAGGACCGCTTCCTGCGCGAGGACGGCATTGTGATGGTGGCGACCATCGCGTTCGGCATGGGCATCGACAAGCCCGACGTGCGCTTCGTCGCGCACCTGGACCTGCCGAAGAACATCGAGGGCTACTACCAGGAGACCGGGCGCGCCGGTCGCGACAGCGGGCCGGCCGACGCGTGGATGACCTATGGCCTGGCCGACGTCGTGAACCAGCGCCGCATGATCGACGAGAGCGTCGCCAGCGAGGACTTCAAGCGCATCCAGCGCGGCAAGCTCGATGCGCTGCTGGCGCTGGCCGAGGCGCACGACTGCCGGCGCGTGCGGCTGCTCGGCTACTTCGGCGAGGCCTACGGCGCGACAGGGACGAAGCTGGGTGTCGCTGACCGCGACCAGTCGCTGCCGGAGGCAGCGAGCGTGCGGACTCGATGCGGCAACTGCGACAACTGCCTGAGCCCGCCGCAGACGTGGGACGCGACCGAGGCGGCTCGCAAGGCTCTGTCGTGCATCTACCGCTTCCGCCAGCACGGGGGCATCGGCTTCGGCGCCGGCCACCTGATCGACGTGCTGCGCGGCAAGCACACCGACAAGACCGCGCAGCACGGGCATGAAGCGTTGTCGACCTTCGGCGTCGGCGCCGAGCTGTCGGAGTCGCAGTGGCGCGGCGTGCTGCGGCAGCTGCTGGCGCTCGGCCACGTGCACGCCGAGGGCGAATACGGCACGCTGGCGCTCACAGCGTCGGCGCGCGCGGTGCTCAAGGGCGAGGTCGCGATCGTGCTGCGCGAGGCGCGCACCGCGCCACCGCGCCGCAAGCGCGGACCTGGGCGCGGCGCGGCGCTGCCGGCCGACGCTGTGCTCAGCGAAGCCGGCGAGGCGCGTTTTGCCGTGCTGCGCCAGTGGCGTTCGGAGGTGGCGCGCGAACACAACCTGCCCGCCTACGTGGTGTTCCACGACGCCACGTTGCTGCAGATGGCGCAACGAGCGCCCGCCACGCTCGACGCCCTGGCCAGCATCAGCGGCGTCGGCGCCAAGAAGCTCGAGGCCTACGGCGCGGCGATCTTGCGCGTGTTGCACGAGGCGAGCGCGCCGACCACCGCACCGTGAGCCGCAGCGCCCTTCCATCGTTCGGAGCTAACCCCGCAACGACTCGTCGCACGTGCAATGCATCCATGTGTAGCCGACGGCGGTTGCGAGGTATCGACATGGCAGACTGTTCGCGATGAACCCCCACGCGCTGCCCCCGGCGGTGCATGCCGATGACGACGATCTGGCGCTGATGTCGGCCTTCGCTGCCGGCGACGCGCAGGCGTTCGAGTGGCTGTACCGGCGTCACCATGCGGCGCTGTACCGCTTCGTGCGCCGGCTGCTGGGCCGCGACGGCACCGCCCAGGCCGACGAAGTGTTCCAGGACACCTGGCTGCGCGTGGTGCACGCCAAGGAACGTTACGTGGCGCAGGGCGCCAGCTTTCGCACTTGGCTGTTCACGTTGGCACACCACCGAGCCATCGACGTGCTGCGGCGCTCCGGCCGCGAGGTGGTGCTGGTGGCCGACGACGACGCCGAGCCGTTCGTGCCCGACGGCACGCCTTGGTCGCTGTGGCCGCGCCCCGAAGAGGCGATCGACGACCTGGTGTTCTGGCGCCGCGCCGGCGCCAAGCTGCTCGACTGCCTCGAGCAGCTGCCCATCGCCCAAAAGACCGCCTTCTTGCTGCACCACGAGGACGGCATCTCGCTGGACGAGCTGGCGCGCGCGCTCGACATCGGCTTCGAAACCGCCAAGAGCCGGCTGCGCTATGCGCTGGCCAAGCTGCGCACCTGCATGGGCGCATACCTCGACGCCGCCGCGCTGCGGCCGCGCCACGCAAATGTGCCGCTGCGGCTGGCGCGAGACGAAGAGCCGACGCCATGAGCGAAGACCTCGCCCACGACGCCCACCTGCGC
>Ga0068860_100008112_pt1 | contig 10459 bp, 9 predicted proteins | sample KBSSwiS32_FD_66597 | JGI IMG/M metagenome (GOLD analysis project Ga0068860, IMG submission 66597) | Switchgrass rhizosphere microbial communities from Kellogg Biological Station, Michigan, USA - KBS Switchgrass S3-2 | ecosystem: Host-associated > Plants > Roots > Rhizosphere > Soil ...
CGTCGTCCACACCGACCTCAACTTCCTCTCGGTGCTCCAGTACGCGGTCGACATCCTGCGCGTCCGGCATGTGATCGTCTGCGGGCACTACGGATGCGGCGGTGTCTCGGCGGCGCTGACCGGAGCACGCCACGGGCTGATCGACAACTGGCTCCGGCACGTCGCCGACGTCGCCGAGCGGCACGAGGACGAGCTGGCGGCTCTGCCCGAGGCCGATCGCGTCGATCGGCTCTGCGAGCTGAACGTCATCGACCAGGCGGAGAACGTCTGCGAGACGACGATCGTCCGCGACGCCTGGGCCCGAGGTGACCGCCTGACGGTCCACGGTCTGGTGTACGGGCTGCGCGACGGGCTCCTCCGCGACCTCGGAGTCAGCGTGTCGGAGGCGGGGGCGCCGCATGGGCGCTGAGCGAGCGCTGGTCGTCCGTCCCGGGGACGGTCACCGTGTCGCGAACGTCGAGTTCCTCGCTCGCACCGCGGACACGCCGCGCTTCAACTTCTCGATCATCACGAAGCAGCCGGGCGAGGGGCCGCCGCTCCACGTGCACCCCGGCGAGGACGACGCCTTCTACATCCTCGAAGGCGACGTCGTGATGATCGTCGAGGACGAGGAGATCGTCGTGGGCCCGGGGACGTTCGTCCTCGTACCGCCCGGCGTTCCCCATACGTTCGCGAACCGAACGGAGTCGGTGGCGCGCATCGCCAACGTCCACGCGCCGGCGGGATTCGACCTGCGCCTCGAGGGAGACTGACGATGCCGCTGCACCCCGAGGCTCGCGCCGTGCTCGACCTGCTCGAGGCGCTCGGCGATCCGCCGATGGAGTCCTCGACGCCGGCCGCGGTGCGCGCGGCCCGCGCGTCCCGCATCCAGCCGCCCACCATCGCTCTGGCCGAGGTTCGCGACGTCGACGCGGACGGGATCGCCACGCGGCTCTACCGGCCGAGCACGGACGTGCCGCTCGGCCTGTTCCTCTACTTCCACGGCGGCGGATGGGTGCTCGGCAGCATCGAGACCCACGACCACGTCGCGCGCGCTCTCGCCGCCGAGAGCGGCTGCGCCGTCCTCTCGGTCGACTACCGGCTCGCGCCGGAGCATCCGTTCCCGGCGGGGCTCGACGACGCATTCGCGGTCGCCGCCTGGACACACGAGAACGCGCCGTCGCTCGGATGCGACCCGGAGCGGCTGGCGATCGGCGGGGACTCCGCGGGGGCGAACCTCGCAGCCGTCGTCACACAGAGCGGGCGGTTCCCGTTCCGGTTCCAGCTGCTCGTCTACCCGGCGACCGACGCACGGGGCCGTACGGCCTCGTACGAGCAGCTCGCCGAGGGCTTCGGGCTCACGAGAGAGGGCATGCGCTGGTTCCTGGAGCACTACCTCTCGGGCGGGGAGGGCGCGCCGAACGACGCGCGGGTTTCGCCTCTGCTCGCCGACGACGCGGCATTCGCGGCATCTCCTCGAACACTCGTCATCACCGCCGAGCTCGATCCGCTGCGCGACGAGGGCGAGGCATACGCCGACCGGCTCCGCGCAGCGGGCGTCGCGGTGGAGACGACCCGCTACGACGGGATGATCCACGGGTTCTTCGCGTTGGGCGAGTTCCTGTCGGACGGACGCCGGGCCTTGGTGCAGGCGGCCGGCGCGCTCCGCGGCGCGATCGGCTAGACCGTCGCGCCCGAGACGTCCCACCGGCGAGCCTCCCTACACTGGCCCGATGGATCCTCGGGCGCTGGAGCTTCTCGAGCTGCCCGCGATCCTCGACCGACTCGCCGCAGAGGCGGCCAGCGAGCCGGGGAAGGATCGCTCGCTCGCGCTCGTGCCCTCGGCCGAGCCGGACGAGGTCGACCGCCTCCAGTCGTTGACAGGCGAGGCGATCGAACTCTTCGAGCGGTCGGCGGAGCCCGACGTGGCGGACGTCCGCGACGTGCGGCATACCGCCGAGGTCGCCGCACGCGGGAGCGTGCTCGACACGGCCGCGTTGCGCTCGGTCGGGACGTCGATCGACGCGGCGACCGCGGCGCGGGCCGCGATCGAGACGGCCGGCGGCGCTCCGGGCCTCGAGGAGTTGGCGGCCGGTGTCGATCCCACGCTAGTGCGCGTCTCGGAGCCGATCGCGCGCGCGGTGGAGGACGACGGCTCGGATCTGCGGGACGGCGCCTCGCCGGCGCTTCGGCGCCTGCGACGAGAGCTCCGGGAGGGCCGTGGGCGGATCACCGAGCGGCTGCGGGCGCTCGCACGCGACCCGTCGCTCCGCGAGCACCTGTCGGAGGACTTCGTCACCGAGCGCGCCGGCCGGCCCGTTCTCGCGCTCCGCGCCTCGGCCCGCGGCTCGGTGCCGGGCATCGTCCACGACACCTCGGGCTCCGGGCAGACGCTGTTCGTCGAGCCGTTCGCCGTCGTCGAGGACTCCAACCGCCTGCGCGAGGCCGAGAGCGCCGAGCGCGAGGAGGTCGCGCGGATCCTGCGCGAGCTCTCGCGTGCGGTCGGTGACCGGGCGGACGCAATCGTCGCCCTCGTGGAGGCGATCGGCGCGATCGATCTCGCCTTCGCCTGCGCCCGCCTCTCGCGGCGCTGGCGGGGGACGGAGGTGACGCGCAGCCGCAGCGTCGCGCTGCGCGAGGCGCGGCACCCGCTCCTCGATCCCGCGACGGCCGTGCCGATCGACCTCGAGCCCGGCGCACTTCGCGCCGTCGTCATCTCCGGCCCGAACACCGGCGGCAAGACCGTCGCGCTGAAGACGGTCGGCCTGGCGGCGCTCCTGCACCAGTGCGGGCTGCGGCCTCCGGCCGAGCACGTCGAGCTGCCCGTGTTCGACCAGGTCCTGGCCGACATCGGCGACGAGCAGTCCATCGCGATGAGCCTCTCGACGTTCTCGGGGCACGTCCGCAACCTGGTGACGATCCTCGCGAGCGCCACCGACCGGTCGCTCGTTCTCCTCGACGAGCTCGCCGCGGGAACCGACCCGGTCGAGGGAGCTGCGCTCGCCCGGTCCCTGCTCGAGCGGCTCGCCGGCCAGGCACGCCTCACGATCGCGACGAGCCACTACCACGAGCTGAAGGAGTGGGCGAGCGCGTCGCCCGACGCCTCGAACGCCGCAACCGGCTTCGACCCCGAGACGGAGGAGCCGCTCTACCGCATCGCGCTCGGACGCCCCGGCACGTCCCACGCCCTCCGGATCGCGGCGCGTCTCGGCCTTCCGTCCGAGGTGATCGAGGACGCCACCCGCCATATCGCGCCGGAGCGGCGGCGCGTCACGGAGCTCCTCGCCGAGGCGGAGGCCGCCGAGGAGCAGGCGGCCGGGGAGCGCGAGCGCGCGGCGAGGGAGCGCGCTGCGACGGAAGAGGCGCGGCGTGCTGCCGAGGCGCGGGCCGCGGAGCTCGAGGCTGAGATCGGCCGCGTGCGCTCCTCCGCCCAAGCAGAGCGGGAGCGTGCGCTCGCGGACGCGGAGGTCGAGCTCGCCGGGACGCGCGCCGAGCTCGACGCACTCCGCGCCGAGATCCGCGCCGCGCGCCGTCTCGAGCGCGAGCGACGAGCAGCGTCGACGCCGCGTGCCGTCGCGAAGGAGCGGGAGCGCGACCGGCGCCTCGGCGCGGCGTCCGAGCGCGCCGCGCGCGTGGGGCGCTCGCTCCGCGAGGCGGACGAGCCGCTCGAGGTGACGGCCCCGCTCGCCGCCGGCGATCCGGTCGTCGCGCCGTCGCTCGGCGTCCGCGGGACCATCGCCGAGATCGTGCGTGACGAGGCCGTCGTGCTCGGACGTGGCGGCCTTCGCGTCCGTGTCCCGCTCGAGCGGCTCCGCCCCGATCGCGAGGGACAGACCGAGACTCCGGCCGAGCCGGCCGTCACGCTGCGCACTCCGACGCCCACCCACGCCCCGTCGGAGCTCGACGTGCGCGGGCGCACGGCGCAGGAGTCTCGCGAGGCGGTTCGCGCGTTCGTCGACACCGCCGCCCTCGCCGGACGAGACGAGCTCCGCGTGATCCACGGCCGAGGCACCGGCGCGGTCCGTACCGCCGTGCGCGACGAGCTCACGCGGCACCCCCTCGTCTCCTCACACGAGTCGGACTCCGCAGACGGGGCGACGGTCGTGCGCCTGCGTTGATGTTTACGCAGAGCTCCCACGCCGGTAGAAAACGGCTCATGCGCCGTGCGTCCGTCCTCGCCGTCCTTGCCGCTGTGCTTGCGATCGCGGTCGCGGGCTGTGGCGGCGGCGGCGACGGCGACACCACCGAGGCGTCGACCACCACGTCGGCGACCGGCAGCGGCGACGCGGCGGCGGGAAAGGAAGTCTTCGCCTCCGCGGGCTGCGGCGGCTGCCACACGTTCTCGGCGGCGGGCTCGTCGGGCAGCGTGGGCCCGAATCTCGACGACGCGTCGCCGTCGTACGACCACGTCGTGACGCAGGTCACCGAGGGCGGCGGAGCGATGCCGTCGTTCAAGGACGAGCTGACGGAGCAGCAGATCCAGGACGTCGCCGCCTTCGTCTCGGGCTCGTAGCCCGAAATTCATCGCCGGCCCGTCGGCCGTCACGCCTATGCTTGCGGGTTCGTGTCCGAAGCGGCGAGAACTGCGGTCGAACCCACGCTCGAGATCCTCTGGCAGGAGGACGCGAGCGCGTACGTGCTCGTCCGTGAGCCGGACGGGACGCTCACGTCGCGGGGCCTGCAGGCGGGGATGCCCGCCGTCGCCGACCTCGTCCACGCGGGCCGCGGCGTCGGCGCCCGCAGGCTCGAGCTCCAGGAGCTGCTCGAGCTCGAGTCAGGGTCGCCGCTCGCGCTCGAGCCGGGCGGCACCGCTCGGGTCGTCTTCGCCGTCCTCGACGTCGCCCGGCGATCGGTAGCGGCCGGCCTCGTCCATCCGCACCTCGAGGCCGCGGACGGGCGCTGGCACGCGCTGTGGGGGGCGACGCTCGACGAGCACCTGGTCGACGAGCTCCAGGCGATCGCCCACGCGACGCCGGCCGCCGCCGCGGACGCCTTCGAGGGCGATACGCGTGCGTTCGTCCACGATCTCTACGCCTGCGCGGTCGACGAGCTCGCACGCCGAGCCCTGCGCGAGGCAGGCGTCGGCCTGAGGTCCGCCTCCCCTCCCACCGCGGGCGTCGCGGAGCGGTTTCTCGCCGGTCTCGCCGCGCCGACGCCGGAGCTTCCGCCCGACAGTGGCTACGTCGCGCTCGAACGGCGGATCGCCGCCTGGGTGGACGGCGGGCTCGCGCGCCGGTCCCGCGCGCCCTGGAACCTCGGGCTGCGGCTCGACGAGCTGGACGCCGTGTCCCCGGCCGACGGGCCGTCCGTCGTGCTCGAGCTCTGGCTCGAGGCCGCCGACGACCCGACACTCGCCCTTCCGGCGGAGCTGCTCGAGAGCGGAGCCGACGAGGTCTTCGGCTTCCTCCGCGACAGCGATCCGCGCCGCGCGCTCGACCGGCGGCTCGAGACGATCGCGCCGATCCTCGCGGACGCAGGCATCGCGCTCGGCGGCGATCCGCCGAGCCACGCCCCGCTGGACGCCGAGCAGGTCCGCGCGTTCCTCCGCGACTCGATGCCGAGACTCGAGGCGCTCGGCGTCCCGCTGCGCCTGCCGCGCGAGTGGGTCTCTTCGTCGAGCCGTGTCCGCGTCAACCTCGTCGCGTCGGGCCCTGCCGCGGTCTCGAGCGGTCTCCTGACCAGCGACGCGATCGCGTCGTTCGACTGGCGGCTCGCGATCGGCGACGTCGAGCTCACCGAGGACGAGCTGCGCGAGCTGGCCGCGGCGAAGGAGCCGCTGATCCGCCTTCGCGGCAAGTGGCACGCGCTGCGTGCAAGCGACGTGGAGCGAGCGCTCCGATTCCTCGAGGGCCGGGGCAGGTCGGCCGGCGTCGTCGAGCTCGTCCGCGCCGTGTCCGGCCTCGAGACGGACGACGCAGGCGTCGAGCTCGGCGAGGTCAGGCTGGACGCCACGCTGGAGGACCTGCTCGCGGGGGCCGAGGAGCGCCGCTACCAGCCGCTCGCGACGCCGTCCGGGATGCGGCACGACCTGTTCCCGTTCCAGGAGCGCGGCCACGGCTGGCTACGGCTGCTCGGCGACCTGCGCGTGGGCGGGATCCTCGCCGACGACATGGGGCTCGGGAAGACCGTGCAGGCGATCGCGACGATCGTCTCCGAGCGGGAGGGCCGAGGAGATGACGTCGGGCCGACACTGGTGGTCAGCCCGATGAGCGTCGCGCAGCAGTGGGCGCGCGAGATCGCCCGCTTCGCGCCGGGGCTCCGGGTCCATCTTCACCATGGGCCGTCGCGTCTCGCGGGGGACGCCTTCCTCGAGCTGGCCAAACGGAGCGACGTGGTCGTCACGTCGTACGACGTCGCCACGCGGGACGTCGAGCTCTTCGCGCGGCTCGAGTGGGATCGCCTGCTGCTCGACGAGGCGCAGGACGCCAAGAACCCCAGGACGAAGCGCCACCGTGCTTTGCGGCGGATCCCGCGGCGCCGTGCGCTCGCGTTGACCGGCACGCCGATCGAGAACCGGCTCGGTGAGCTCTGGGCGATCATGGATCTCGTCAATCCCGGCCTCCTGGGGTCGCGCGAGGCGTTCGAGCGGTCGTTCGCGCGGCCGATCGAGACCCGTCGCGACGCGCAGGCGCTGGAGCGGCTCCGCTCGCTCGTCGGGCCGTTCCTCCTCCGGCGGGCCAAGGACGCCCCCGAGGTCGACATCGAGCTCCCGCCGATCACGATCGAGAAGGTGCCGTGCCACCTGACCGTCGAGCAGGCAAGCCTCTACCGCGCCACGGTCGACCGCTGGATGCCGCGGATCGAGCAGCACGAGAAGGCGTTCGACCGGCGCGGCGCCGTGCTCGCGATGCTCGGCCAGCTGAAGCAGGTCTGCAACCACCCGGAGCTCGTCGTCCCCACCGGTCGTGCCCTCGACGGGCGCTCGGGGAAGCTCGAGCGGCTCGTCGAGCTGCTCGCCGCCGTGCCGGCCGAGGACAAGGCGCTCGTCTTCACGCAGTACCCCGGATTCGACCGGCTCGCGCCGCACCTCGAGCAGCGCCTGGGCCGGTCGGTCGGCTTCTTCCACGGGGGGCTCTCGGCGCGGGCGCGCGACGAGCTGGTCGCGCGGTTCGAGTCCGGCAGCGACCCCGCGGTGCTCGTCGTGTCGCTGCGCGCGGGCGGCCGGGGCCTCAACCTCCCGGCGGCCAACCATGTCCTGCACTTCGACCGCTGGTGGAACCCTGCTGTCGAGCAGCAGGCGACCGACCGCGTGCACCGGCTCGGCCAGCGCAAGCCGGTTTTCGTCTCGAGCCTCGTGTGCACCGCGACGCTCGAGGAGCGGATCGACGCGCTGCTCGACGCGAAGCGAGAGCTCGCAGACCAGGTGATGGCGGGGCGCGCCGACGACTGGCTCGCCGAGCTCGATCTCGATGCGATCCGGGCGGCGGTCGCGCTCGCACCCGAGCCGATCGGGGAGGCTGCGTGAGCGAGCTCCTGCTCGGCGGCGGCGGGCCTCTCGCGGTGCCGCGCGACGGCGACCGGATCGGGCTCGGCCCGTGGGCGCGGCTCCTCGCGAGCGCGGTCGTGCCGGACGAGGGCTCGGCACGTGCCGAGCGCGGACGAGAGCTCGCGTGGAACGGCATGGTGTCGCATGTCTCGGTGGACGAGGGTGCGATTCGAGCCCGGGTGCTCGGCTCGAGCGGCTCCGACTACGCCGTCACGCTCGAGGCGGGCGCCCTTCCCGCCCGGGTCTGGGCCGATGCGGTGCGGGCGGCACACGAGCGCCCGGGGCTCGAGGCGGGAGTCGAAGGGACGGCGCAGTCGGTCCACCTCGCGCACTACCTCGAGGCGGAGCAGCGCGAGCCGCTGGTGCCGCCTGCGCGCCGGATCCGTGCGAGCTGCACGTGCCCCGACCGCGAGTACGCATCGGTGTGCAAGCACGTCGCGGCGGTCGCGTTCGTCGTCGCCGACGCGGTCGACTCCGACCCGTCGCTCCTCCTGCGCTGGCGCGGCTGCGAGCCCGTCGCGCCGCCGGCCGCGCGCAGCGGCGACCCGTGGCTCGCGGGCGCCTTGCCCCTGCCGCGGCCCGTGCGCGCGCTGCCGCCGGGCGCGGTCGTCAAGCGGCTCGGCAGGAGCGGGATCCGCGTCGGCGGGCGTGACCTCGCCGAGGCCCTCGAGCCCGCCTATCGGGCGTTTGCGCGGGTCGGCCGAGGCACCGCGCAGCCTGGCATGATCGAGGAGTGGAGCAACGACTCAGCCTCGTGACGCTCGGCGTCGCCGACCTCGACGCTGCCCGTCGGTTCTACGAGGCGCTCGGCTGGTCGCGAAGCGGCGACGGCGAGAGCGTCGTGTTCTTCCAGGCAGGCGGCATGGTCGTCGGGCTGTGGAGCAGGGCGGCGCTGGCCGAGGACAGCGGCGTGGAGGACACCGGCGGCTGGGGCGGCATCACGCTGGCGCACAATGTCCGCTCGCCGGCCGAGGTGGACGCGGTGATCGAGGAGGCGCGGACGGCAGGCGCACGCATCGTGCGCGAGCCCGGCGAGACGTTCTGGGGCGGGTACTCGGCCGTCTTCCACGATCCCGACGGCCACCCGTGGGAGGTCGCGCACAACCCGGGCTGGACGATCACCGGCGACGGGTCGGTCGAGCTCTGAGCCGGGGCTACTCCGGGACGCCGTTGCCGCGGAAGCTCGGGGTCGCCGAAGGAGGCACGTTCGCCGTCGCGGGCGACCCGGGTCACGTCGACGAGCTGCTCTCGCCCCTCCCGACCGGCGCGCGGCGCGTCGAAAGCGCGGACGAGGCCGACGTCGTCCTCTTCTTCACGACCGAGCGCAGCGAGCTGGAGCGCGCGATCGAGCCCCTCGGGGCGGCGATCTTCCCCGACCGGATGCTCTGGATCGCATGGCCGAAGCGCGCGTCGAAGGTCCCCACCGACGTCACCGAGGACGTCGTGCGCGAGGTTGCTCTGCCGACGGGCCTCGTCGACACGAAGGTCGCCGCGATCGACGCGACGTGGTCGGGCCTTCGGCTCGTGTGGCGCCGCGAGCGGCGAGATCGCTAGCTGCCGAGGATGTTGATCGCCCGAGCGGCGACGACGAGCACGGTCAGCGCGGAGAGGCCGGCCTCGAGGCCCATGAACAGCTTCGCGCGGTGCGTGAGCGGCATGGCATCGGTGGGGCTGAACGCGATCGAGTTCGTGACGGACACGTAGACGTAGTCGACCAGCGCGGGCCCCCAGCCCGGGCGTGCGAGCCCCGGGTTCTCGTCCTGCGGGAACTGGAAGTCGGGCCGGGTCCTGCTTGCAGCGGTCGCGCGCGCGACGGGGCCGCCGTCGTCCAGCTCCCAGAAGACGAGCGAGAACGTCAGGACGTTCGTCAGGAGCACGACGGCCGCGCTTGCGAGCAGCTGCGCGCCGCCCGGCCGCCAGTGCATCAGCGACACGATCACGCAGGCGACGCCGACGGTCGTCCCGAGCCACACGAGCGCGAGCGTGACGCCGGCGACCTCTCGGCGCAGGCGGTCGAGGCCGAGACGTTGCGGGCCGACGAGGAACGTCGCCACGAGGAGCGCCGACGGCACTGCGACGACGAGCCACAACCACCAGTCGCTTCGGCCGAAGAGCTCCCAGCCCGCGCGGCGGCTGACGGCGGCCAGGGCCAGGTTGGCGACGAGGATCGCCGCCGCGAACGGCGCGGCCTCTCGGCGCGCCTCGCGAGCTGCTGCCCGGAGCCTGGCCTCGTCCATCCTTCCGTGTTCGGCGCCGGGGCCGCCAGACCTATCCGGCACGGCCGGAGCGCGTCGCTGCGTACGATCGCCCGATGGAGCACCGCGAGCTCGGTCGGAGCGGAATCGCCGTGTCGCGGATCGTGCTCGGCTGTGGGAACTTCGGTGGCATCGGCTCGTCCCCGGCCCACGTCGGCAAGGGGACACCGCGCGAGGAGGCATTCCGATTGCTCGACGCCGCCTGGGAGCTGGGCATCACGACGCTGGACACGGCCGACGCCTACGGGCTCGGCCGCAGCGAGGAGTACATCGGCGCATGGCTTGGCACGAGGCCGGAGGCACGCGACCGTGCGGTGATCGCGACCAAGACCTTCAACCCGATGGACGAGGAGGCCGACCACGGCCTGGGCGCCGCGCGGATCCGGCGCCAGGCCGAGACGAGCCTCCGGAGGCTCGGCGTCGAGCGCCTGCCCCTCTACCTCGCACACGACTTCGATCCCGACGTGCCCCAGGAAGAGACACTCGGCGCCTTCGACGCGCTCGTGCGCGGAGGGACGGTTGGCGCGGTCGGCGCCTCCAACTTCACGGCAGAGCAGCTGGCCGAGGCCCTGGAGCTCTCCGCACTCGAGGGGCTGACCCGCTACGAGTGGGTGCAGAACGGCTACTCGCTGCTCGAGCGCGGCGACCGGGAGACGGTCTTCCCGCTGTGCCACGAGCACGGCCTCGGATACACGCCGTTCAGCCCGCTCGCCGGAGGGTGGCTCACCGGCAAGTACCG
>Ga0068860_100008113_pt1 | contig 10457 bp, 9 predicted proteins | sample KBSSwiS32_FD_66597 | JGI IMG/M metagenome (GOLD analysis project Ga0068860, IMG submission 66597) | Switchgrass rhizosphere microbial communities from Kellogg Biological Station, Michigan, USA - KBS Switchgrass S3-2 | ecosystem: Host-associated > Plants > Roots > Rhizosphere > Soil ...
CGATCCACTCACCTGTAGCAGCTGTCCCACGGGGCGCCCCGGAGGCAGGACGCTCCGCCAGCGGTCGAAGTCTTGGCTTGGTGAAGCGGCGGCCTGAGGCGAGAACACCGCCAGTCCCACCAATGGCTCCCCTCGGTGGGGCGGGAGCTCGGGCGGATTCCTAAGAAAATAATGAATGGCATCGCCATTGTCGAGACTGACCGCTGCACAACGCTCCCCTGAAGCGCCACCGGGCACGACCCGCTGCAACCAGAGATCTAGATCGGACTCGAAGACGACCGCGCAGCCCCGCCCCGACTTTGCCGTTTCTCCAGCCATCGCAGTACCCTCAGCCAGCTCGGAAGAAACCCTCGCGTGCCATTTCGGTCGCCGGCACACTGTCACTATCTAGCGGAGCGATCTCGTTGGGGCTGCGAGCGACTAGCTTCCCGGTCTTTGGATCAAAGTACAGCTCGTCGTCCTCTTGCTCCCGGATATTGACGAGAGCTTTCGAAATCTCCTTTGGATCCTGGTTCGACGCCATAGTCTCCTCTCTTCACATATGACCCAAGTAGTAGTCGATAGTATTGCCCGTGCGCAGATGACTTTCGTAGGCTTCGAGCCAGATCCGTCCTTTCATGACGACCTTATAGAGAGTCACGTCGATGCTCCAGTGGCTGTCCTGGTAGTGGCAGATCTGCACATGACGGTGCTCGTTCGCCGAGAGGAGGTGCATGTCCGACCGAACTCCCTGCTCCCAGAGCGGGTTCCCTTTGTGGTCGTTCAGCAGCGGGCTGACCACATACATCCGGGGAGCCTGCCCGGGGAACCTCTCAAGGGGAATCCACAACGAATAGCGCCGGGCCGAGTTCGTCGTCAGTGTGCCGACTACCCCAAGGTTGGGACCGCCCTGGAGATCCTGGATGCGGAAACCGTAAAAGTGTCGGCGTAGCAGGTTATCTTCCAGTTGGAGTCGCCGGGCGAGGTCCATACCGTCTCCTAGGAAAGCTCCTCGGTCCCTGGCTTGAGAGAGACCTCGCTCCGCGGATCGGCGGCAGGCGTGGAGTAGGAGCAAGGGGCGTGGACTATCGGCCCCGCCTCAACCCGCTCTTCGACCAGATGCTCCGCAATCAGCCGGTCCGAGTTCCAGGCCAACTCCATGCGCCGACCTTCCCGCAGGACCACCGGTGGCTGCAGGGGGAAGCCTTGCTGGAGTAACCAGTCGCTCTGCCGGCCATCCGGAAAGCCGATACGGAGCCGTAGCTCGTCGCCGCGCGGCTCTATGTCATGGCTGTATCCGTAGGCCTCCAAGAGACTGAGGCCGCGTAGCTCTTTGGCCAAACGTTTCCTAACCTCCGCCTGCCCATACCATCCCTGGCGTACCGGTGCCGCTTGGAGCGGCATCTCACGGGCCTGCCAGCGCGACGGCCTGCGGGCCTCCAGCTCCGGCTCGCCAGCGGGCAGAGACGGCCGGGAGGCCCGAATCGGGCTCTCGCCAGGCAGACGCTGAAGCTCGCACTCCCGATAGCATTGCTCCATGAGATCAAATTGAAAGAACCCGAGATGGACGGTACCATCCGACACTTCCAGATTAGTGAGCCCCATGATGAAGCTAGGCCAGCTTCGTGCCTTCATCCCCCGGAGGACCGTCCGCTCGTCTCCGGAGCTTGGTCGATAAAGCCTCATCTGATGGTGCGAGTGCCACTCACCAATATGCTGGAGGCCGAAGGAGGCGTAGAGGATGCGGGAGCAGCCGGTTAGGTAGTCTTCGTCTTGATAGAACGCCATCCCCTCGTGGCGGGCTCGTCGTCCCGGCCCCACGGCGAACTGTATGATGCCAGCGCCGCTATGCGTCCAGTAGCCGAAAAGCGATCCGCCTGTCTCGACATCAGGGTAAGCGACCGCCCAGGAAGAGATGCGCTCTAGCTCGGACTCGAAAACTAGCACTTTCCCCACTTCCTCATGCTGCGGTGGACTGCCTCGCCAACCCGCCGCACCTTTTCTGGACCGTCCGATTCTTAACATTGTTCCTTTCCTCTATAAGGACATCTCCCTTCAGTTAATTGTGCCAGAGATGTATCGCCCTCGCAACCGGTCTTGGTCGGCGGCATTTGATCCGGTTCCGACGCTGTGGTATAGCCTGTTCGACGCCTCTGCCTCTGCGGCGAAGCCCAGCCGGTCTATCGACCGCGACGAACGCCTGGTTGATCGCGATCCGCCAGCCGAACGCGCGGCCGAAGTCCCGAGGGCCAGGGGAAGGGTGGTGGCACCAAAAGCCGGGCGGGAAACCCTCGGCCCGGGCCTACCGCAACCGGTCAAGCCAGCGCAGGAGGTCCCGTTCGAGCACCTGCCGGTCGGTCGGATGAGCTTGCTTACCTATCGGTCAGGCGCGCCAAGAGGTCTCGTCGCGCTTCGGACCAGGGAATTCCCTGCGACTCACCCGAGAGTACTCGCCGGGCGCGGCGCTCGACCTCTTCGGCCCAGAGGCGTTCGACCTCAGCGGGATCGTCGGCCTCGGCCTCGTCGAAGCTAGGAAGCGGTTCGGAGGCAACGTCTGCGCGCTCCTTGGCCAGCAACTTTAGGACTCCTTCTAGAACCGATTGGGCATGTGCCAAGGCGACCGATACTCTACAGCGACAGGGCTACTGGCAAAAACTTATGCGGTGGCCGGCGGGGCCTCGAAAAACGCCGCCGAGGCGGATTGAAGCCCCTACCCTCGGTTCTTCTCGTAGATCAGCTTCAAACCCACGAGCGTGAGCATCGGGTCGACTGTCTGTATATAGCGCGAGCCGGAGGCGATCATTTCGGCTTGGCCTCCGGTGGCGACCACGTTCTTCAAGCCGGGGATTTCAGCGACGAGGCGCTCGAGGATTCCGTCGACGAGGCCGACGTAGCCGTAGTAAATGCCGGCTTGCATGGCGTTGACGGTATTGCGGCCGACCAGCTGGTCGGGTTTCTTGACGTCGACGCGGTAGAGGCGGGAGGCGTGGGCGAACAGGGCTTCGGCGGAGATGGTGATGCCGGGGCAGATGATGCCGCCGACGTATTCGCCTTTGGGGTTCACCACGTCGAACGTGGTGGCGGTGCCGAAATCGACGACCACGACCGGGGCGCCGTAGAGCTCTCTCGCGGCGACCGAGTTGACGATCCGGTCGGCTCCGACTTCGGCCGGGTTGTCGTAGCGGATCGGCATGCCGGTCTTCACCCCCGGCTCGATGAACAGGGGGCGCTTGCCGAAATAGCGTTCGGCGAGCTGGTCGAGGGTGAAATGGAGCGGCGGCACGACCGAGGAGATGACCACCGCTTCAGATGCCGTGGGGTCGATGCCCGCGCGCTCGAAAAGGGGCAGCAGGAGAGCGCCGTATTCGTCGGCGGTGCGCTCGGCGTCGGTCGAGAGGCGGAAGCTCTCGATCAGCTCGTCTCCGCGGTAGACGCCGAAGACGGTATTCGTGTTGCCGACGTCGACCAGGACCAGCAGGCCGTCGGTCACGCGGTTCGTGGCTTTCCCCGTGCGGGTCATGCGATCACCTCTCCGGCCGAGATCGTGATTTCTTCGAGCGGCTGCGCTCCGGGAATGACCGCGCCGGGAAGCGACGACGTCGCCAGACGCAGGCCCCCGGTGGCGTCGAAACCGAGGAACGTGCCGGCGACCGTTCGCTCGCCCATCCGGCAGACCAACCGGTCGCCCACTGTGTGCGCCGACAGCGCGCGATAGGCGGCGACCGCGTAGGCGGTGTCGCCCAAATGCTCCAGCTCGCTTTCGAGCGCGGCGGCCAGGCTCGCGGCCAGCTTGGCGAGCGAGCCGCGTCCTCCTTCGATTTCTACCGAGGTCGCGGCCTCGATCGGCAGATCCTCCGGGCGGTGCCCATGGTTGACCCCGAAGCCGAGCATCACGATCGCCCCCTCGTCCGTGCGCAGCGCCGCTTCGATCAGGATGCCGCCGATCTTCCGTCCGCCGACCAGGACGTCGTTCGGCCACTTGAGCCGCGGCGCCTTCTGTTCATCGACTCCGGCCGCGGGCAGGAACGGCGCGAGGCCGCGGCACAGCGCCACTCCGGCGAGCAGCGGCAGGGTTGCGAGATGGGTGAGGTCGGCGATCCAGGTGATCAGCGTCGCATAGACCCCTTTGCCTGCCGGGCTGGCCCACACGCGCTTGTCCCGCCCCCGCCCCGCCGCCTGCGTCCAGGCGAAAAGATAGGCGCGCGGCAGGTTCTGGCGCTCGTCCTCGTATTCGGCGACGATCCTCCGGGCGAGCGCGTTCGTCGAGTCGACCTCGGCGACGGCGATGACGTTCTCGTCGCCGCGGGGATGCCAGCGCGACAGCTCGGCGGCGAAAGTCGAAAAATCCACGATCAGTTCCTGGTCCGCCTTCAACCCGCGAGGCTCCCGCGGAGGCTCGAACGCCGGTCTTCCATCTGGGCGAGCGCGGCGCGGCGTTTCTCGACCACCGGCGCCGGGGCTTTGGCGAGGAAGCTTTCGTCGGCGAGCTGGGCAATCGTGCGCTCGATCTCCGTGCCGAGCTTCTCGATCTCTTTTTCGAGCTTCTGCCGGTCGGCGGCTTCGTCGCCGCCTTTCTTCGCGCCCAGGATCTTGATGCCGATGCCCGCCACCAGATCCTCCGGGCCACCGTCCCCGGTCGACCAGGCGCGCGACCTGACCTCCAAGGATTCGAGCCGGCAGAGCGTGGCGAACAGCCCCTGCTGCTCGGCCAAGAACGCTTCGAGCACGGGAGAGGCGGTCCAGAGGCCCACCTTCCGCTCGCGACCGGTTTCGGCGAGCAGGGCGCGGACGCGGGTCACCGTCTCGATCAGCGCGTCCATCTGCGCCTCCACCGCCTCGTCGCGCCAGGCCGGCACCGCCTGCGGATAGGGGGCGAGGCAGATCGTGTGGGGATGGATCTCCTCGCGGCCGGGCAGACGCTGCCAGACCTCCTCAGTCAGGAACGGCATCACCGGATGGAGCATTCGGAGCGCCTGATCGAGGACGGTCAGAAGGACGTCGCCGATCCGCGGCCGGAGCTTGCGATCGGCGTCCGAGCCGAGCAGCGCCGGCTTGGCCAGCTCGATGTACCAGTCGCACAGCTCGCCCCAGAAGAAGTGGTAGAGCCGGTTGCACGCCTCGTCGAAGCGGAAGGTCTCGAATTTCTCGTGCACCTCGGCGGCGGTGGCGGAGAGACGCGAAAGGATCCAGCGCTCCGGCGCGGCGAGATCGGCGACGGAGAAGTCTTCGTGCCGCGGCCGGACGCGCGCCCCTTCGGGGATGCGGGCGAGCGCGAAACGGGTGGCGTTCCAGATCTTGTTGCCGAACGCCCGGTAGCCGGCGATCTGGTCGGGGTTGAGCGGGATGTCGCGGCCGGGGCTGTCGAGAGAGGCCAAAGTGAAGCGCACTGCGTCCGCACCGTACTCCGCGACCAGATCCGTCGGATCGAGCACGTTCCCCTTGGTCTTCGACATCTTGACGCCTTCGGCGTCTCGCACCAGGCCGGTCAAATGCACGGCGGCAAACGGCACCTCGCCGGTGAAATGCAGGCCGGCCATCACCATCCGCGCGACCCAGAAGAACAGGATGTCGTGGGCGGTCACCAAGACGGAGTTGGGATAAAACGTCTTCAAATCCGCCGTTGGCTCCGGCCAGCCGAGGGTGGAAAACGGCCAGAGCGCGGAGGAAAACCAGGTGTCGAGAACGTCCGGGTCGCGTGTGAGCTCCGCGGCGCTCGCCTCGCCGGAGAGGCGTACGGCCTCGTCCTCGTCGTGCGCCACGATCGTCTTGCCGTCGGCGGTGTACCAGGCGGGGATCTGGTGCCCCCACCAGAGCTGGCGCGAAATGCACCAGGGGCGGATGTTGGCGAGCCAATGCTCCCAGGTCTTGTCCCAGCTGTCGGGCACCAGGCGGAGCCGGCCGTCCTGGACCGCCGCGAGCGCCTGGGCCGCCATGCCGGAGGCGTCGCAAAACCATTGGGTCGAGATCAGCGGCTCGATCGCTTCGCCGCCCCTTTGGCTGTGACCGACGTTGTGGGTGTGCTCCTCCACCTTCACCAGATGGCCTTCGGCGCGCAGCCGCTCGACCACCTTGGCGCGCGCCTCTTCGCGGGTCAGACCGGCGAAATCGGGCCCCGCTTCGGCGGTCATCCGGCCGGTCTTGTCGATCACCGAGATGCCGGGCAGGCCGTGGCGCTTGGCGACCTCGAAGTCGTTCGGATCGTGGAACGGCGTGATCTTCACCAGGCCGGTGCCGAATTCGCGATCGACCATCTCGTCGGGCACGAACGGCAGGCGCCGGCCGAGCAGCGGCAGGATCGCCGCCCGCCCGACGAGATGGGCGTAGCGCTCGTCGTCCGGATGGAACGCGACGGCCGTGTCGCCGAGCATCGTCTCGGGCCGGGTGGTGGCGACGACGATCCGCTCGCCCCCCTCGGGCTCGCCTTCGATCAGATAGGAGACGTGGTAGAGCTTGCCCTGCACCGTCTTGGTCTCGACCTCGAGATCCGACACCGCGGTTTCGAGCACCGGCGACCAATTGACCATGTACTCGCCGCGGGTGATCAGACCCTCGCGGTAGAGCCGTACGAACGCCTCGCGCACCGCCCGGTTGAGCCCCTCGTCGAGCGTGAAGCGCTCGCGCGTCCAGTCGCAGGAGGCGCCGAGCAGGTCGAGCTGTTGCCGGATGTTGCCGTGGTACTCCCGCTTCCACTCCCAGGTCCGTTCGACGAACGCGGTGCGGCCGAGCGCCTTCCGCGACGTCCCCTCTTTTTCCACCTGCCGCTCGACCATCAACTGGGTGGCGATCCCGGCGTGGTCGGTGCCCGGGAGCCAGAGCGCGTTTTCGCCGCGCATCCGGTGCCAGCGGACCAGAAGGTCCTGGAGGGTCGACTGGAGAGCGTGGCCGATGTGCAGCTTGCCCGTCACGTTCGGCGGCGGGATCATGATGCAGAAGCTCGGCCGGTCGGCAACCGGCACTACGTGGAAGATCCCCGCCTCGGCCCAGCGGCGCTGCCAGGCCTGCTCGTAGGTCGAAGGCTCGAAGCGCTTGTCCATTTCCGATTGGAGCACAGGGGACTGGAGCGATTCGCCTTCTCGGTCGGGATTCGCGTTCGTCGGTTCGGTCGGGCTCATGATCTCGATTTTCTTCGCTGCCATAGGCGTTTCAATAGGGGCGGGGAAACCCCGCCCCTACGTTTTTCGGGCCGAGGTTCTCTTGGGTTCAGGCGTCGACCGCGGCTTCGAGCTCGCGGATCCGGTCGCGGATCACGACTTCGGCGAGATCGGGGATCACTTCCCACGCGACGTCCCGGACCGTGCGGTCGCCGATCAGCTCGATCACCCGCCGGGCGATCCGGTCGACGTCGGCGTCGCTCAATGCGTAGTCGGCCGAAGGGGCGGCCGGTGGTCCGGTCGGTGCGGCCACGGCGACCGGCGTCGAAGCTGCCGGAGTAGCGGTTGCCGCGGCCGGCGCTTCGGGAAAGATCGTGGGCGTCCAAGGAGCCGCCGCCGGCTCAGACACCGGCTCGAACTGCGCCTCGGTGACCGGCGCGACCGGCGTCGGTTCTTCGGCGGAGAGATCGAACAGCGGCTCGGGCTCCATGCGCAGGCCGAGATCCGCCTCGGAGAGAGGCGGCAGCGGCGCGCCCTCCTCCTCCACTTCGAAGGTCGACCAGACCGGCTCGGCGGGCGGCAGGTAGTCCGGCTCGACCCCCGGCGGAGGATCTTCGGCGAAGGTGAATACGGGCTCGGAGGCCACGGGAGGCGCCGCGGGAGGTGCGGCGAACGCCGGAAACGGATCGGCCGCGGGGGTCGCCGGGAAGGCGAAACCACCGAACGGGTCGTTGGCCGGGGGCGCCGGTGCCGGGGGAGCCGGAACGGTCGCGAGCGGCGCAGGCGGCGCCAAGCCGGGGAACGGATCTTCGGCGAGAGAGGGCGGCGCGGGCGGTAGTTCCGGCGTGAGCGCGGGAGAGCCGGAGGAAAGCAGGTCGTCGACGATCTGCAGCAGCTCCTGGGAGTCGAACGGCTTCTTCAAGTACCGGTCTGCGCCGCAGGCGCGCGCTTCCGCCTCGTCGAACGGCTCGAACGTGCCGACCAGCAGGAGCACGGGGCGATCCCGGCGCACCGCTTTGGCGCGGCGGGCGACTTCATATCCGTTCGCCCCCGGCATATGGACGTCGGCGATCACCACGTCCGGATCGACCGAGTCGAGCAGCGCGATCGCTTCGTCGCCGTTGCCGACGGCCCGCACTTCGTAGTCTCCGTCCATGAAGGTCAGCTCGATGACCTTTTGGATCGTCACGCTGTCGTCGGCCAGCAGGATGCGTCGGCTCATGGTCTATCTCCAGAAAAGCGTCTCCAGAAAAATTTCAGGCCGCTTCCAGGCGCTGTTTCAAATAATCGACGATGTCGCGGGTTGCCGTACCGGGGAGGAAGATCGCGTCCACGCCCGCGAGCTTCAAGCTCGGGATGTCGGCCGCCGGAATGATCCCGCCGGCGAAGACCAGGACGTCCGCGGCTCCCTGGTCGCGCAGCAGGCGCGTCACCTCGGGAAGCAAGCTGTTGTGCGCGCCGGACAGGATCGACAGGCCGACGGCGTCGACGTCTTCCTGCACGGCGGCGGCGGCGATCTGCTCCGGCGTCTGGCGCAGCCCGGTATAGATCACCTCGTAACCGGCGTCGCGCAATGCCCGCGCCACCACCTTCGCCCCCCGATCGTGGCCGTCCAAACCCGGCTTTGCGATCAGCACCCGCACCCGTCGATTCGTCATAAGCCCCAAGTTTATCAGACGCCTACCTGTTTGGGCGTGGGAGGAGACGTCTTGGCCCGGGGCACGGCGCCTATCGCTCTGTTAGAATAAGTCCTCCGGCCCCTTCTGGGCCGAGAGCGCATTCGCGGGATCTCTTCGATCCCAGCTCGGCCCCTCAGGCCAAATTTCAGGTTCGCGAGCGGACCAGAAATCAGGACACAATTTCTAATGAAATACCTCCACTTTTCTGCTCGTGGTGTACGCCGGCCGCTCCTCGCCTTCCTTCTCCCCCTGTTCTACCTCGCCCCGGCGCTCCACGCCCAGGGGCAGCCGATGTTGCCCGACCCCAAACCGGGCTTTCCGATCTCTCTGCCGGGCCAGGGCAGCGGGTTAGGCAACGCCGTGGGCAGCCAACCGGTGGCTGCGGACCTCGGCCTCTCCCCAGGGTTCAAATCGATCATCTTCGGCCTGCGCAACGGCAAGCTCTACGTGATCTACCGCAATCCCGCCAATGGCGTCTGGGGGGTCGCTCCCGGTTGGCCGGTGCAACTGCCGAGCCATATCGCGTCCAGCCCGTCGGTGGGCGATCTCAACAACGACGGCGTCGGCGACATCATCGTGGTCGGCTTCGGTTCGACCTTCCAGGGGACGCCGCCGAACAGCTCGCCGGGGGGCCTCAGGGCGTATCGCCCGAACGGCACGCTGCGCTGGCAGGTGGTCACCCAGGATACCGCCGAGGGGATGGACGGTCAGCCCGATCCGGTGGTCGGCTCGGCGGCGATCGGCGACGTCGATGGCGACGGCGACAACGACGTGGTGTTCGGGGGGCTGGACTTCAACCTCTACCTGGTCGATGCGGCGACCGGCGCAAACCTGCCCGGCTGGCCGAAGTTCATGCGCGACACGGTTTTTTCGACCCCCGTGTTGCACGACATCGACGGCGACGGCAAGAAGGACGTGATCCTGGGTGTCGACGCCCACCTGGAAGGGACGCCGTTCTTCACCCCGGACGGCGGCTGCCTGCGCGTCTTCCGCTACGACGCGACGGGGACCGGACAGTCGAGCGAGACCGTGCTCGCCTCGCCGATCAGCGAGATCCCGGGCTTCCCCAAGTGCGTCGACCAGGTGATCATCAGCTCCCCCGCGGTCGGCGACATCGACGGCGATGGCCGGCCGGAGATCGTCCACGGCACCGGCTTGTTTTACCCCGGACGCCAGCAGAAGATCTACGGCTGGCACTGCGACGGCACGCCGGTCTGGGGCACGGCGGGCAACCCCGGTCTCGCGGTCCAAGGCCAAGTGATCACCTCTCCGGCGCTCGCCGACATCGACGGTAACGGCGTGCTCGACGTCCTGTTCACGACCGACAAGACCTCGCCCTCGACCGCCTACCGGCTCCACGCGGTACGCGCGAACGGCTCCGACATCTTCCCGCCGGTGGCGCCGATCGATTTTTTCGGTACGAACCTCTCGGCCCGCGATCCGATCGTCGCTGACGTGCTGAACAACAGCACCACGAACGACTCCGCGCTCGAGATCCTGGTGCCGACCAACACGGAGGTCGCGGCCTTCTCCACCGCAGGCGTGCAGCTCACCGAGGCAGGACCGACCCAGACCCCGACCCATCCGAGCTTTTACGCCGCCAACAGCGTATCCGGCGTGCTCGTCACCGACCTGGAGACCAACGGCGCGGGCAACCAGTCCGAGGTGATCGTGATCTCCGCCATCCCGTTCCCCGATCAGAACACCA
>Ga0068860_100008117_pt1 | contig 10455 bp, 7 predicted proteins | sample KBSSwiS32_FD_66597 | JGI IMG/M metagenome (GOLD analysis project Ga0068860, IMG submission 66597) | Switchgrass rhizosphere microbial communities from Kellogg Biological Station, Michigan, USA - KBS Switchgrass S3-2 | ecosystem: Host-associated > Plants > Roots > Rhizosphere > Soil ...
CTAAGCAGTGAAGGGGGTGGGGGCGACATAGGGAATGACTCCTGACGATAACATGAGAGGGGCGCAGGCCGGGGCGAAGGAGCCCGCTGTGCTGGTCGTGGGAGTCGGCGCTTCAGCCGGGGGCATCAGTGCACTCGAAGGCTTCTTTCAGGCCCTCAGGTCGCCGAGTGGTTTGGTCTTCATCGTCGTACAACATCTCGACCCGAACCACGAAAGCATCCTCCCCCGACTGATCGCGAAGACCAGCAACATTCCGGTCATCGAGATCGAGGCCGGCACCACGGTCGAGCCGGATCATGTCTATGTCGCGCCACCGAACGCGACGGTCACGCTGATGAAAAATCAGCTCCGTCTCGAGCCGCCTGCGGAGGAGCGTGGCCGCCGCACGCCAATCGACAGCCTGTTTTTTTCCCTTGCGGAGCAAAAGGGCGAAGCGGCTGCCTGTGTGATCCTGTCCGGAACCGGCAGCGATGGCACGCAGGGATTGCGCGCCATCAAGGAGCATGGCGGCCTCACCATTGCCCAGGAAAATGCCGAGTACGACGGAATGATGCGCAGTGCCGTCCGCACGGGAATGGTCGACTACGTCCTTCCGCTCGAAGAGATACCGCCCCGGCTGGAGGAATATGTCCGCCACCTGACGAGCGTGGACCCACGAAAAGGCCCCGATGGTCTCAGGCAGGAAACCACCGACCACCTTGCCCAGGTCTGCACGCTTCTGCGGATGCGCACGGGCCATGATTTCAGCGGGTACAAGGACAAGACGGTTGCCCGTCGGATTCAGAGGCGCATGCAGGTGCTGCAGATTGGCGAGGTGCCGGACTTCCTCGAGCGTCTGCAGCAGGATCCGCAGGAAATCGATGCGCTGCTGCAGGACCTGCTGATCGGCGTTACGAGCTTCTTTCGCGATCCGCCAGCCTTCGAGGCGCTCGAGCGGGAGGTAGTCCCGCAGCTCTTCGAGGGAAAAAAACCCGAGGATACGATCCGTGTCTGGGTGCCGGGTTGCGCGACCGGGGAGGAGGCCTACTCGATCGCAATTCTCCTTCGCGAGCACATGGAGAAGACGGGCCTGATGCCAAAGGTTCAGATCTTTGCCAGCGACATCGACGAGCTGTCGTTGCAGGTCGCGCGCTTCGGCAGGTATCCCTCGACGATCGCGCGGGATGTCACCGCGACCAGGCTCAACCGTTTCTTCGTCCGGGAGGACGGCACCTATCGGATCGTGAGCGATCTGCGCGAGATCTGCCTGTTCTCGGCCCATAGTCTGCTGCGTGACGCGCCATTCTCGAAGCTCGACCTGATTTCCTGCCGCAACCTGCTCATCTATTTGACGCCGGATTTGCAGAACCGTCTGATTCCGCTCTTTCACTACGCGTTGAAAGAGTCCGGGTTTCTCATGCTGGGATTGTCCGAGAACGTCACCAAGCACTCACGGCTGTTTGCCACCATCGACAAGGCGCATCGCATCTTCCGGCGGCGACCTCAGGTGGAGCGGCGTCTCCCGGAATTTCCGCTGACCACCCACGAGAGCGCGCGCCGCAAGGCCGTGCCGCTCATGCGAAACGGCGCCGAGCCCGAGACCGTGCAGAGCGTGGCGGAACGCCAGCTGGTCGAGCGCTATGCGCCTGCGTACGTGGTGATCAATGCCGACGGCGACGTCCTCCATGGATCGCATCGGACCGGCAAGTACCTGGAGCTGTCGGCTGGCACTCCGCGCACCGATATCTTCAGCCTTGCGCGAATCGGATTGCGTGCGGACCTGCGGGCCACGATCCACAAATCGATCAGCACTCGACAGATCGCGGTCCAGCGCAACGTCGTTGTCGGCACCAATGGCGGGCGACAGACGATCGATCTCGTCGTGCATCCTTTGCCGATGCAGAGTGTGCACGAGCCGTTGTTCATGGTGGTCTTCCAGGATGTCGGCGGCCTCATGAGCACGGCGGATCCGGATACGTTGGAGACTGTCCAGGACATGGAGAATGCGAGCCTCCAGCAACTTGAACTGGAGCTGCGGGCGACGCGCGATCGGCTTCAGACGGTGACGGAGGAGCTCGAATCGTCGAACGAGGAGCTGAAATCCGGAAACGAAGAATTGTCCTCGATGAACGAGGAGCTGCAATCGGCGAACGAGGAGCTGGAAACTTCGAAGGAAGAGCTGCAGTCCATAAATGAGGAGCTGCAGACCGTCAATTTCGAGCTCAATGCCCGTGTCGAGGAGCTCAGTCGCGCTAACAGCGACATTGCTAACCTGCTGGAAAGCACGCAGATCGCGACGGTGTTTCTCGATCGCTCGCTCACCATCAAGAGCTTCACACCGGCGGCAAAGGATGTGTTCAGGCTCGTCGAGAGCGATACGGGACGCCCGCTCACCCACGTCCGCGCGCGTTTCAGCTCCGATACCGTGCAGGAGGATGCCGAGCGTGTTCTGCGCACCCTGGCGACGATCGAGCGGCAGGTCCAGAGCAACTACAGCGACCTCCGGTATATCATGCGCATGATGCCGTATCGCACCGTCGACAACGTCATCGGCGGGGTCGTCATCACCTTCGTCGATGTCACGCGCATCACGGCGGCCGAGGAGCGCATCGGCCAGCTCACCCATGATTTGCGTAACCGCGTTCAGAGCCTCGAGACCCTTCTGGATCTGCTACCCGTCGGCATCCTGATCGTCGAGGACAATGCCACCGAAGCGGTCCGGGTGAACCGCTATTGCGCCCAGCTGCTGGGCGTGGCGAGCGGTGGTCCTCTGCCGACTATAGACACTGTCCGGATATTCCAGCACGACAGGGAAATACCATCGCACGAGCATCCGCTGAATCTGGCGGCGCGCGCGGGCCAGGCCATACCGGGATTCGAAGCGCAGATTCGCCGGCCGGACGGTGGCAAGGCCGATGTCCTCATCTCGGCGAGCCCGATGTTCGACGAGAATTCGAAGTTGCGCGGTGGCATCGCTGCGATGGTCGACATCACGGCGCGGCGGAGCGCGGAAGCGCACCAGCAGGTCCTGCTGCACGAGCTGCAGCACCGGGTGAAGAACGTCATCAGCACCATAAGTGCTTTGGCCGGGCGAATGTTGAAGAGCAGCACGTCGCTGCCGGATTTCTCCGAGGCATTCCTCGGCCGGTTGCGTGCCATGGCCACGACGCACGAGCTGCTGTCGCGTGGCCAGTGGAGCGGCACCGAGCTGCGTGTGCTGATCGAGGCGACAGTGCAGCCCTATATGGCCTCCGCGCGGTCCGTCCTTTCCCTTACGGGACCGCTCGTGTTGCTGACGCCGGGCCAGGCAGCCACCCTGGGCTTGGTGCTTTACGAGCTGGCGAGCAACGCAGCGAAGTACGGGGCCTTGTCGACGCCGGAGGGACACATTGTCGTGTCCTGGAAAGTCTCTGGCGCGAACCTGTCACTAAGCTGGGTCGAGAGTGGCGGTCCCGAAGCCAAGCCCGCCCGCGGCGCAAGCTTTGGCGTCGGCTTCGTCAGGCGCAGCGTCGAGTATGAATTGAACGGATCGGCTGACCTGGTGTTCGATCGCGACGGGCTTCGCTGCAGCTTGACGTTCCCGCTGCGCGAGAATGCCAAGTGATGCGACCGCCGAGGTGGAGGTTCGCGGAATGAACCGGCGCCGCGGGCTCGACGGACTACGTGTCCTCGTCGTCGAGGACAGCTTTCTGATCGCCGAGGATATCTGCGACGCGCTGCGAAGTGATGGGTGTGAGGTGATTGGGCCGGTTGGCCGCGTGGAGCAGGCGATGGCCCTGCTCGAGGAGAAGCAGATCGATGGAGCACTGCTCGATGTGAATCTTGCGGGAACTCTCAGCTTTCCGATTGCTACCGCCCTGCGCGGTCGATCGATCCCCTTCCTGTTTCTTACCGGTTACGGCGACCCTTCGGTGATTCCGCCGGAGTTGATGGACGTGGCACGAATCGCCAAGCCTTTCGATCCGGCGGGCCTGGTTCGTATCGTCGCCGAGTCGTTTCGAGCCGGGCCCTAGCGCTGGACGGTATGGGTGTGTCCGGCCCGTTGGTGTTTCTCCGGCACGTGCGCCGCCGCCTGCGCTAGGCGCCGGCTCGTTCGATGCCGGAGCGAGACCGCTGCCGAAGAATCCTCATTCCTGTTGCGCAGCAATTTGCGCAGGATGTCTCGATGCGCACGCAAGAGTGCAAGCGTGTGCCGGAAGTTGCCGAGGGTTACGCGGATCAGGGCGCGCGACGCTCGCGGCCCGGGCTGTCTCGACAGATGCCGCAGCACGGCGATGCGTCGTTCGCCCGCAGCGATGTGCGCGTTCAGCAGCTCCAGTTGCGATCTTGTGGCGGAATCCATGACCCACTTTCGCCGATTGCTCGTGGCGAACGTCAAGACGTGGTCAAGCGTTGCTGATCGGGCAGAACCTGCCGCGTGACCGTCGCCCCACTCGGTAAGACGGTATTTCAGGGCTCACTGAGGAAGGATGCGGCCGGCTGGCCAAAGCAAGCTTGGTCGCTCGGCACTTTTGCTGGCGCGCGATGTTCTATGCGGGCGGGGCAGAAGTGGAGGAAGTGATGGACAAGGCGACAGGCCGCAGCCAGCTCAAACCAGCCGGAAAGGCCACCGCCGAGCGCGGGCGAAAGGTACAGCGCGACGTCGACCAGAAGGACAAGAGCCGGCCGCCCAGCGGCAAGAAGGGCGACGCCGTCCAGGCTGGCGCCCGCAACTATCCGCACCCGCCTCTCGCGCCGCAACACCAGGCCAAGCCCGGCAAGGAGAGCGAAATGTCGCCCCGTCCGATGTTCGAGGCACCGCATTATGCGGGCTCGGGCAAGTTGCAGGACCAGGTCGCGCTGGTGACCGGCGGTGACTCGGGGATTGGACGTGCGGTTGCCGTGCTTTTTGCCCGCGAAGGGGCCGACGTTGCCATCGTTTATCTCGACGAGCACGACGACGCCGCCGAAACCAGGCGCGCCGTCGAGGCGGAGGGCCGCAAATGCCTGCTGCTGCCGGGCGACGTTACCTCTGCGGCGTTTTGCTCCCAGGCGGTGCGGCGGACAGTCGCCGAGCTCGGCCGGCTCGACATCCTGGTCAACAACGCAGGTTTTCAGGAGCACACCGACAAGCTCGAGGACCTCACCGACGAGCATCTCGACCTCACGGTGAAGACCAATCTCTACGGCTACGTCTACATGACAAGGGCCGCGCTGCCGCACATGGGCAAGGGCAGCGCCATCGTCATGACCGGATCGGTCACCGGCATCAGGGGAAGCCGCGAGCTTCTCGATTACTCGATGACCAAGGGCGGTATCCATGCCCTGACACGCGCCTTGTCAGCCAATCTCCTCGAGCGCGGCATTCGCGTGAACTGCGTCGCACCGGGCCCGGTATGGACGCCGTTCAATGTGGCAGATCGTGCGGCTGACGAGGTGGCGAAGTTCGGCAGCCAAACGCCCATGAAGCGGCCGGCACAGCCGGAGGAGATCGCGCCGGCCTTCGTGTTCCTCGCCGCGCCCTGCTGCTCCAGCTACATTACCGGCGAGATCCTGCCGGTGATCGGCGGCTACTAGAGGCTTGGGCTGGCCGCGACGAGCCGGAAGCCTATCTCAGCCTCGGCTGATGGAAGGCGTAAGGCGGATAATCCTTGGCGATGTCGGAGACGATCTCGACCACGGCCGGCGCGTCACTCGCAAGCGCCTCGCTCAGGGCGCCGCGCAGCCCATCGGCGGTCTCGACTCGCCAGGCGCCGACGCCGAAGGCGCGGGCATAGGCCTGGAAGTCAGGATTGGTCAGGACAGCGCCGGAATGGCGGCCCTGGAACAGGCGCTGCTGATCGCGCAGCACATTGCCGTAGGAGGCGTTGTTCACGACCACCGTGACCAGGTTGATGCCGAACTGCTTGGCGGTGGCGAGATCCGAGCCGCCGAACAGAAAGCCGCCATCACCGGTCACCGAGATCACCGGCCGGTCGGGATTGGCGTACTTGACGCCGAGCGCCGTGGGAAAGCCGTAGCCCAGAGTGCCGGAGAAGCCGGACGAGATGAGTCGACGCGGCTGGTGCACGGGATAGCCGTACCAGATGATGTAGCCGAGCTGCGTCACCTCATCGACGACGATGCCGTCGTCCGGCAGCGCCTCGCGGATCACCTTCATATAGGAGTATTGCGGGTCGGCCTTGGCGATCGCTGTCTGTGCTGCGGACTTTGCATCGGCAATTGCCGTGTGCCGCGCCGGATCGTCCTTGCGCTTCACCGCCGCCGTCAGCGCCCTTGTACCCTCTGCTGCATCGGCCACGACGGCCACGTTCACGGTCAGCCGGCGATGCTCGGCCGGATCGATGTCGATGCGCGCGGTCTTCAGCCCGGCAGGTGCGGGCGCCCATCGCGCGATCGGCACATCGAGTCGCGTGCCGATCCCGATCAGCAGGTCGGTCTTCTCCCAGAGCTCGAAGCCGCCCACGGTATTGAGCGAGAGTGGATGGCGCGAGTCGACCACGCCCTTGCCCATGCGGAATGACACCACCGGCGCACCGATCTTCTCGGCCAGCTCGAGGATCTCCGCACCGGCCTCGACCGCACCGCCGCCGACCCAGATCATCGGCGCCTTCGACTCATCGACCAGCTTTGCAAGTGCGGCGATCTTCTCCGGATCGGGCGTCGGGTTCTCGCGCTTGCCCAGCGGCCCGACCGGCGTGACGTCGGCGGTCGCGGCCATCATGTCCAATGGCATCTCGACGGCGACGGGCCCCGGCCGGCCGGACACCATCGCCTGGTAGGCGCGTGCCATGACCTGTGGCGCTTCGGTGGGATGCTCGATTCGCTCGGCGAATTTCAGCAGGGTCTTCAGGGTGCCGAGCTGGTCGGGCATCTCGTGCAGCTGGCCGCGGCCACGGCCGATCATGGCACTCGGCACCTGGCCGGTGATGCACATCACCCGCGCGTTGATGCCCCAGGCCGTGGTCAGCGCGCCCATTGCATTCATCAGGCCCGGCCCCGGCACCACGGTGAAAGCCGAGGGCTTGCCGGTGGACTGGGTGTAGCCCAGCGCCATGTAGGCGGTGGTCTGCTCGTGCCGCGCGTTGACCACCGTCAGTCGATTGGCGTTGCGGGCGAAGGCATCGAACAGGCCGTACATCTGCACGCCCGGCAGCCCGAAGATGGTGTCGATACCGTGCGTGAGCAGGGAATCGACGATGGCGTCTCCGCCGGTCATGCGAGCCATTGGTTTGCGTTTCCTCTCCTTGATGTGCGGCCAATCTTGCCACGTTCCGGCAGCGCTTCTAGCTGCGAAGCGCCCTCCGTTCGTCGAGCGAGACGCCAGGCTTGGCCAGTGGGCATCCCCTGGACCGCGGGCATCCTTGCCCGCATCTTCTCTTCACTTCCGGTCAAGACATCCCATGATGCGGGCAAGGATGCCCGCGGTCCAAAGGATTAAACTGGCGAAAAGCGGGCACGGCATCGTGTGTTGCGGTGCGTGACTGCCCGCTGGCACGGCTCTTGCTGCTCGGCTATGGTTCGTCAATCAACAAACCAGGGAGGGCGTTTAGGTATGGTCGGATCTTTCCGTCAGTCGCGTCGCGACGTCCTGAAGCTCGGAGCCGCGAGCGTCGCCGGCGGCATGCTCGGCTCGTCGGCCGGGCGCGCTGCGCCGAAGAGCCTCACGATGATGCACGAGAGCTCGTTCGTGCCGCCCTACGACGCCTACTTCAAGAACCAGCTCGCATCCGCCTATGAGAAGGCGACCGGCATCAAGGTGAACTACGAGGTGGTCAGCGTCGGCAGCCTGATCACGCGCGTTTCAGCGGCGGCGGAGAACGGCAGCGGCCCCGACATGACCGCGATCGGCTTCAACTGGGCATTCCTGTTCGACGAAAAGTTTGTCGATGTCAGCGACATCGCCGCCGAGATCGGCAAGGAGAGCGGTGGCTGGTACGAATCGGCGCAGGAAGCCGTCGTGGTCAATGGCAAATGGAAGGCAATCCCGTTCGGCAATATCGGCCAGCTCATGAACTGGCGCACGGATTGGTTCAAGGAAGCCGGCTACCAGAAGTTCCCCGACACCTGGGACGAGCTGCTCGAGGCCGGCATCAAGCTGAAGAAGGCCGGCCATCCATTCGGCTTCGAGCTCGGCCACGGCTTCGGCGACAATCACGGCTGGCTCTATCCGCTGCTGTGGTCCTACGGCGCGCGCGAGGTCGAGCCGGACGGCAAGACAATCGTAATCGATTCCGACGAGACGGCGCGCGCGGTCGACTATTGCCGTCGGCTCTACAAGGAGACGATGCTCGAGGACTGCCTGGGCTGGACCGACGTCAACAACAACAAGGCCTTCCTGTCGGAGCAGATCTCCTGCACCAACAACGCCGAGTCGATCCTGTGGGCGGCCAAGAAAGACTTTCCCGAAATGGCGAAGGTCATCGACCAGTCGGAGAATCCGAAGGGGCCCAAGGGCCGCTTCCACATGCTCAATCCGCTCTGCCACTCGATCTTCGCTCACACCGAAGACAAGAAGGCGGCCAAGGATTTCCTGCGCTGGCTGATGAGCCCGAAACAGGCCGGCGCCTGGTACGATATAGCGGTGAGCTATTACCAGCCGTTCCTGCATGCCTACGATGATGCGCCGTTCTGGAAGGTCGAGCCGCGCAACATTCCCTATCGCGATGCACTGGCGACGGCGCATCTGCCGGGCTGGCCGGCGCCGCTCAGTCGCGCGCAGTCGGAGACGATCGCGAAATTCGTCGTCATCGACATGTTCGCCAAGGCCTGTGCCGGCAAGTCGACCAAGGAAGTGATCGCCGACGCGCAGGCGCAGCTCAAGCAGATCTACCGGCCGGTGTAGGCCAATGACGGTCGAAACGCTGGCCCCGGCGCTGGTGCGCCGGCGGCCTGCGTTCTCGCTGCAGCGCTGGCTCGAGCGCGACAGTGTCTTCAGCTGGCTGATGGTCGCGCCGCCGGTCGCGTTCCTGTTCGCGCTGGTTGGATATCCCTTCTTCTATGGAATCTGGCTCAGCCTGCTGAATCGACCAGTGGGCAAGCCCGGTGTCTTCGTCGGCTTCGATAATTTCATTGCCGACTGGCACGACGCGGTCTTCTGGCAGGTGGTGATCAACACCTTCGTCTACACCATAGCCGCAACCCTGCTGAAGATGGTGGGCGGACTGGGCCTCGCCTTGGTGATGAACCAGGATTTCCGCTTCAAGAATCTGACCCGCGCGCTCCTGCTGCTGCCGTTCATCGTGCCGACGGTGCTCTCGACCATCGCCTGGCAATGGATCCTCGATCCGGCCTTCAGCGTGATCAACTGGAGCCTGCGCGAGATGGGGCTCGCCAAGGCCGGACCGAACTGGCTCGGCGATCCCTACCTGGCAATGTTCTCACTGATCGTGGTCAACACGTGGCGCGGTCTGCCGTTCTACGCCATCACGCTTCTTGCCGGCCTGCAGACCATCTCGCCCGAGCTCTACGAGGCGGCGACAATCGACGGCGCTGGCGCCTGGGGCCGCTTCCGCTACGTCACATTGCCGCTTCTGAAGCCGGTGATCTTCATCGTCACCATGTTCTCGGTGATCTTCACCTTCGCCGACTTCCAGCTCATCTACGTGATGACTCGCGGCGGGCCGGCCAACGCGACGCATGTGTTCGCCACCTATGCCTTCGACATTGCGTTCGGCGGCGGCCAGTTCGGGCAGGGCGCGTCGATTGCCCTCACCATGGTCCCCCCGCTGGCGCTGATCATCCTCGCCATGGCGATCTACATGCGGCCGGCCAAGACATGAGGGCGCTGTCATGATGGTCGGCGGCAGACGCCTGGGCGAGCGCACCTTGAAACTGTGGTTGCCGCTCGGCGTGTCGGTGGTGTTTGCGCTGTTCCCGTTCTACTGGATGGCGATCACCTCGCTTAAGTCCAACCAGGAACTCTACAACCGCAAGATCATGCCGCTGGTCGTGCACAATCCCACGTTCAAACACTATATCGACCTGATCAACGAGACGAAATTCCTGGAGTGGACCTGGAATACCTTCATCGTTGCCGTGATATCGACGGCGATCTCGCTGGTGTTCGGTGCGATGCTCGCCTATCCGCTGGCGCGCATGCGCTTTGCCGGTGCCGCCCTGGTGTCGTTTGCCATTGCTGCGACCTATCTCGTGCCGCAGCCGCTGCTCTTCGTGCCGCTCGCCGATATCATCAACAAGCTCGGCCTCAATGACACCCTGACCTCGGTGATCCTCACCTATCCGACCCTGCTCGTGCCGTTCTGCGCCTGGCTGCTGCTTGGTTATTTCCGCACGGTGCCGCTCGAGCTCGAGGAAGCGGCACGTATCGATGGCGCCAGCCGGCTGCAGACGCTGATCAAGATCTTCCTGCCTCTGTGCGGGCCGGGATTCATCTCCGCCGGCATCTTCGCCTTCACCCTGGCGCAGAACGAGTTCCTCTACGCGCTGATCTTCCTCACCAAGACCGATGTGCGCACAGTGCCGGTCGGGGCCGTC
>Ga0068860_100008120_pt1 | contig 10454 bp, 9 predicted proteins | sample KBSSwiS32_FD_66597 | JGI IMG/M metagenome (GOLD analysis project Ga0068860, IMG submission 66597) | Switchgrass rhizosphere microbial communities from Kellogg Biological Station, Michigan, USA - KBS Switchgrass S3-2 | ecosystem: Host-associated > Plants > Roots > Rhizosphere > Soil ...
GTAGCCGCCCCACAGGATGCGGTTGTCCTCGGTGAGCCGGTAGTAGTGGAACTGGTTCGGGATGTCGGTCAGCCCTTGGCGGTTGACCCATCCGATCTCGGCCAGCTGTTGATCGGTGAGCGGCTCGGTGACCATGCAGTAGTCGTAGACCGGCGCGATGTAGTGGCTGATCCGCCGCAGCAACGGCTTGAACGCATTCGTCGCCAGGGCGACTTTGCCGGCGCGCACCGCGCCGAGCGGAGTCGTGACGATCACCCCGACGCCGTCCTTGTCGATCGCGGTCGCCTTGGTGTCCTCGTAGATCGTGACGCCCAGCGATTCGGCCGCGGCCTTCAGACCCCAAACCAGCCTGGCGGGATCGACCAGCGCGGCGCGGTCCTTGCGCCACAGCCCGCCCGTGTAGGTCGGCGAGTTGACCTGGGCGCGCATCGCCTCGCCGTCGAGCAGCTCGACCTTCTGACCTAGCGAGCGCAGCTGCTGGTAGTCCTCGCGCAGCTCGGCCATGTACGACGGGCTGTGGCGGGTGGTCGCGACATCGATCACGCCGGTGCGCTCGTAGTCGCAGTCGATGTTGTAACGCTTGATCGCGTCCTCGATGTCGTTGAGGTTCTTCAACCCCAGCTCCTCGAGGATCGCGACTTCGTCGGGGAACCGGGCCTGGGCGTTGGCGACCCCATGGGTGAGGCTGCTCTCCATGAAGCCCCCGTTGCGCCCGCTCGCCGCCGACCCGACCTCGTGGGCGTCGATCAGCACGACGTCGCGCGACGGGTCGCGCTCTTTGGCGATAATCGCCGTCCAGAGTCCGGTGTAACCACCACCGACGACGCACAGGTCGCAGCTGACGGTGCGGACCAGCGTGACGTTCGAATCCGGCTCGTCGACATCGTCGTACCAGTACGGGTACGGGTCGGCATCGGCGATCGCATCGAGGTGGAAATCCTTGATCGAATCGTCGTGCTTGTTCTCGGCCATCGTCTCAGGCATGACCACAACATTCGAGTGCGTGCACGCCTGCCTCGAACCCGCACCCTACCCGCTTGGCGGCTACCGTCGCCGGGATGAGCGACGCGTCGACACAGCCCAGCGGTTTCGGCATGGCCCTCGGCATCGCCGGTCGCCGCGCGGCCGTTGCCGGTGCGTCCGGTGGCCTCGGTCTCGCCACGGCCAAGGCCCTGGCCGCGGCCGGCGTGCACGTCGCCATCTGCGCGCGCAACGAAGAACGCCTGGCCGCCGCGGCGAGTGCGGTCGGCCACGGATGCGTGCCGCTCGTTGCCGACGTCTCGACGGCGGAAGGCGGCGAAGCGTTCGTCGCTGCCGCGACCAGCGCGCTCGGTGGAGTCGACATCCTGATCGCCAACGCCGGTGGGCCGCCGCCGGGCGACTTCGCCTCGACACCGATCGACCGGTACCGAACCGGCATCGACCTCAGCTTGATGAGCGTCGTCGGCATGTGCAAGGCGGCGATCCCGGCGATGCAGGCCCAGCGCTGGGGCCGCGTCGTCGCGATCACCTCGATCTCCGTGCGCCAGCCGATCGGTACGCTGATCCTGTCGAACACCGCCCGGGCCGGTGTCACGGGGTTCCTCAAGACGGTGGCCACCGAGGTCGCCGGCGACGGCGTCACGGTCAACACCGCCCAGCCCGGCATCCACGCCACGGAGCGGATGACCCAGCTCTACGGCGGTACACCGGACGCCGGGTCGCTGGGCATCCCGGCCGGTGTCGTCGGCGATCCCGACGACTTCGGCCACGTCGTCGCCTTCTTGTGCAGCGAGCACGCCAAGTTCATCACCGGCACACAGCTGCACATCGACGGCGGCGCCTATGGTGGTCTGCTGTGATCACCCACATCGCCCTGTTCCGCTGGAAGCCCGAGACCACCCCGGAGCAGATCGCCGCGATCTCGGCCGGACTGGCGACCCTTCCGGGTCTCATACCGTCGCTCAAGACCTATCAATTCGGGACCGACATCGGCGCGAGCGGTCCGGCGAACATGGACTATGCCGTCATCGCCACATTCGAGACGATCGAGGACTTCCGGGCCTACCTCGAGCACCCCGAGCACGATCGCGTGCGGGCAGCGATCATCCGTCCGTGGATCGCGGAGCGCTCAGATGTGCAGTTGGAGAGCTGATCGACTCGACGTCGTCGCCAAATCGCGGGGCCACGCTCAGCACTTCGACGTCGAACTGGTCGAACTCGTATGTGGCGCTGGCGACCGTGCGAATCCGTTCGCGTTGCATCATGACGAGGCTCAGCGCGACGAAGGGGGAGAGCGGCCCGCCGATCATCGCCGCCGCCCGACGGTGCTGCGCGGCGACGTGCAGCGTCAGCACGGGAGCGAGCGCGCCGCGCCGTAGCTCGGCGGGCAGGTCGGCGAGGACGCTCGACAGCGCGAAGAGCCGATCGCGCTCGTTCTCGTAGCGGTCGATCAACTCGCCGTACAGTGCACCTGCGTCAGCGTGCGCTGCCGCGTCCGCGTCGAGCAGGGCGTGGATGAACGTGTCGTCGAGCAGCACGTGGCGGACCGCGCGTTGCGGACGCCGTGCGCGCCAGTTCATCCCTGTGCTCCTGCCGGCGCGGTGATGAACCGTCGGGCCCGCTCGGCGCGCACCCGGAGCTGGCGACGTTCGAACCAGCCCCAGAACAAGAACGACAGCCCGACCAGTAGCCAGCCGGCCAAGCCGTCGATGACCCAGTGCTCACCGAAGTAGACGAGCGAGGTCAACATCAGCAGCGGAAAGCAGAGCACCAGCACCTTGAGCCAGATCGGTTTGATCCGCGGCAGGAAGAACGCGGGGACAAAGAGCGAGAAGGCGGCGTGTAGCGAGGGCATCGCGGCGACGGCGTTACCCCAATCCAGCGCGTGCTGCCAGGTGTTGACGAAGCCCTTGAGCCCCATGGAGCTGAAGCCGCGGCTGGTGTGCCGGGCGAGCGGTTCGATGATGTGATACCGGCGCGAGGCCGCCATCCATGGTGGCACCGTCGGCAACACGACGAACATCGCGCACGCGACGAGTAGTAGCGAGGCGAAGCGCTTCATGAACCTCACCCATTCCCGATGGTTGGTCACCCACAGCACGGCGATCGCGATGACTGGGAAGATGAAGTGGGTGAAGTAGGTGGCCGAGGCGACCTTGTCGTACCAGCGGATGACGCCGGGGTTGTAGAAGCGGCGCTGCAACCACACGTTGGGGTCGGTGCCGAAGAAGATGAAGCGGTCGAGGTTGCGCGGCGCTTCGACCTGCCACTCGAATCCGGCGCGGTCGGCCCAGCCGCGGCTCTCCTCATAGCAGAGCCACATCACGCAGTAGCACAGGAGGTCGAACACGAGCCTGCCCCACTGGCGCAGGGGTCGTCCGAGGTGGCCGATGACGATGAAGATGCCGACCGAGATGCCGACCGATATCCGGTCGATGATGAGGCCCTTCTTGACGAACCAGAGCACGTAGCCGACCGTGAAGATGGCGAAGCCGATCAGGCGGACGTAATAGGCCCGATCTTCGGGAACCACGTTTTCCAGCGGCCACGGCGCGGTCGGCCGAGGCTGCGGCACTAGTCCGCTGTTCTCCGCGTCACGGAGGACCAGCGCGGACTTCGGCACGATCGATCACGTTACACAGCGGGGACTGGCGAGTGACGACAGGGTGAACCGGAAATGAACGTCCGGTGGCCAGGTCCTGGGGTAGCGGCGAAGGGAGCCGGACGGTACCCGACGTCAGCGGGTGCTGGCCGCCAAGGCCCGACGCACGAGCGTCTTGGCAAGGTGGGTGCGGTACTCGACGCTGGCATTGAGGTCGGCCTGGGGCTCGGCGTCGGCGGCGGCCAGTTGGGCGGCATCCTCGACGCTGGCGCCGGCCGCGATCGCGTCGGCGACCTGCGTCGCAAGGATCGGCACCGAACCCATGTTGACCAACCCGACACCGGCGCGGGTGCCGTCACGCCAGGCGGCGACCCCGACGATCGCCCAGTCCTGGGCGCGGCGAGTGAACTTCTGGAAGTTCCATCCCGCGCGCCCCATCTTCGGCACCCGAATTTCCGTGAGGATCTCGTCGGGGGCGAGCGCGGGTTCGAGGAAGCTGATGAAGAAGTCCTTGGCCGCGATCTCGCGGGTGCTGCCCGGACCCTGGGCGACATAGGTCGCCCCAAGGGCGAGCGTCGTCGCGGGAAGGTCGGACGCAGGATCGGCGTGGGCGATCGAGCCGCCGATCGTGCCCCGGTGACGCACCTGCGCGTCGCCGACGAATCCGGCGGCGTTGGCGAGCAGGGGCACGTGCTCGGCGAGCACCGGTGACTGCTCGACGTCCATGTGCCGGGTCAGCGCGCCGATGGCGATGTGGTCGCCGGCGTCGCGGATGTAGGACAGGTCGGACAACCGGCCGATGTCGACCAACACTGATGGCTGAGCGAGACGCAGCTTCATCAGCGGCAGAAGGCTGTGCCCGCCGGCGATGAACTTGGCGTCCTCCCCGTACTCGCCGATGAGGCTGATCGCCTCGGCGGCCGATGTCGCGCGCACGTAGTCGAAGGCCGCGGGAATCATCGCGTGCTCCGGGCGGCCGCCGCGGCGAGCACCGCCTTGACGATGTTGTGATAGCCGGTGCATCGGCACAGGTTGCCCTCGAGGCCGTGGCGAACCTCTTCCTCGGTGGGATTCGGGTTCTCGTCGAGCAGACCGATCGACGCCATCACCATTCCGGGCGTGCAGTACCCGCATTGCAGGCCATGGCTCTCCATGAACGCCTGCTGCATCGGGTGCAGCGTGCCGTCGGGCGCGGCGAGGCTCTCGATCGTCGCGACGTCCTGGCCGTCGGCCTGCACGGCGAGGATCGTGCAGCTCTTCACCGCCTCGCCGTTCAGGTGGAGAGTGCACGCTCCGCACGACGATGTGTCGCAGCCGATGTTGGTTCCCGTCAGCCCGAGGTTCTCGCGGACGTACTGGACGAGCAAGGTGCGCGGCTCGACGTCGTCGCGGTGCGCTGTGCCGTTCACTGTGACGCTGATCTGCACGCTGCCTCCATCGGTGTGCCGGTCTGCCGGTCTGCCGGTGTGCCGGTCACGCCGGCCAGGTCTGCTTGTCCTTGTGGCGGGGCCGAGCCGTACTGCGGGGGCGGTGTGCTCATCGCTTGGACACCGTAATACACGCTTGCGCGGTCCGGACGCGTTGTCGTCGGCGTCAGGAGCGGGCGAGGGCGATCAGCCGGCAGCGCAGCTCGGCGTCGTGCTCGGTGGCGTCGAGATCGAATTCGGCCGTGAGATGCCACTCGTCGAACTGCTCGGGGTCGGCGAGCGTCTGGCGGATTCGCCACAGCCGGTCGCCGTCGTCGTCGACATCGAAGCGCTGCGGCCCGCGGGCGTCGGCGTCGATGCCGATTGTCGCGTGCTCGGCGAAGTAGGGGGCGAACTCGGCCTCCAGGGACTCGGCGCTCCAGCGGTGATCGCCGGCCTCGACGAGGTCGTCGTGCAGCGCTTCCCAACGGCGCGCCGCGGCGAGTTGTATCCAGCGGAACATGCGGCTGCGGATCAACGCTCGCAACGCTGCCGGGCGGCGAACGAGATCGGCCGGATCGGGCGCACTCGGCGCGGCGACAGGCACCATGTCGTGGGTGGGGGCTGTCTCTCCATCGCGCAGCGCTTGCCATTCGTCGATCAGGCTGGAGTCCGTGGCGCGGATCACACCGTCGAGCCAGTCGGCGATCTCGACGATCTCGTCGGTTTTGGCGTCGTCCGGAATCGTGCGCGTGATCGTGCGGTACGCGTCGCTGAGGTAGCGCAGCAGCGTCCCCTCCGAGCGCTTCAGTCCGTAGTGGCGGACGAACGTGGGGAAGTCCATCGCCCGCTCCCACATGTCGCGCACGACGCCCTTCGGCGAGACGTTGGCACCGTCGATCCAGCGATGCCGGACTCGCCATTCGTCGAACGCGGCGTAGATCTCCTCCGCCATCGGCTTTGGCCAACTCACCTTCTCGAGGCGCTCGATGCGCTCTTCGTACTCGATTCCCGTGGCCTTCATCGCAGCCATCGCTTCGGTCTTGGCCCGGTCGCGTTGAGCGAACAGCACCTGGCGTGGATCGTCGAGGACGCTCTCGACCGCCGCGAGAACCGCGTAGCCGTGGCCGGTGTCGTCCCTGTCGAGCAACGGCAGCAGGTCGAGCAGGAACGGGGCGAGTGGCTGGTTGAGGGCGAAGTCGTGCTGCAGCGACCGGTCGACGATCACCCGCCTGCCGTCGGAGAGCGGCGCGTCGAGCTGCTCGACGACCCCGCTGGCGCGCAGCGATCGGTAGAGGCCGATCGCCCGGCGGGCGTGGCGTCGCTGTCGCGAGCGTGGCTCGTGGTTGTCCATCAGCAACGACCGCGCGGTCTCCCACGTGTCGGCGGGTCGATCGAGGAGGTGAAGCATCATCGCCGGCGTGACGGCGAAGCTCGACTCCAGCCGTTCCGGCGGCGCGATCTGCAGCGCGGCGAAGGTGGCATCGTCGTAGCGCACGTAGCCGCGCGGTGGCGGAGGTCGGGTCGCCTTGCGTTGCTTCTTCACATCCGCTCCCGCCTTGGCCATCCGGTTGAGGTACTCGGCCTCGTGGTCCGGGGCGAGGGCGACGACGAGGCCTTCGGTGTCGTAGCCGGCTCGGCCGGCGCGCCCGGCGATCTGGTGGAACTCGCGCGCGCTGAGCATCCGGCTGCCGCTGCCGTCGAACTTGTAGAGGCGGGTGAACACGACGGTGCGGATCGGCAGGTTGACCCCGACGCCGAGCGTGTCGGTGCCCGACACGACCTTGAGGACGCCGCGCTGGGTGAGCCGCTCGACGAGGCGGCGATGGCGGGGGAGCATCCCGGCGTGGTGCACGCCGACCCCGTTGCGCAGCAGCCGGGCCAGATCGCGTCCGAACCCCGGAGGCATCGGCGACTTGGCCAGTTCGGCGGCAACGATCGCCTTGGCATCGGCGCCGAGCTTGACGACCGAGGCCAGTGCATTGGCCTGCTCGACCGCGTCGGCCTGGGTGAAGTTGACGAGGTACAGCGGCGCCGCATCGCCGGCGAGGAGATCCTCGATCACGTGGTGGAGCAACTCGTACCGGTACTCGTAACGAAGAGGCACGGGCCGCACGGAGTCGTCGATGACGACCGTGCGCCGGCCCGTCCGCCGGGTGAGGTCGTCGGCCAGGAACCGGGTGTCGCCGAGCGTCGCCGAAAGCAGCAGGAACGTTGCCCGGGTGAGCTCGAGCAACGGCACCTGCCAGGCCCAGCCCCGCTCGGGGTCGGCGTAGAAATGAAACTCGTCGAGCACGACCGTGTCGGCATCGGTCAACTCGCCGTCGCGCAGGGCCATGTAGGCGAGGATCTCGGTGGTGCAACACATGACCGGAGCCTCGGCGTTGAACGACGAATCGCCCGTCATCATGCCGACGTTCTCTGGGCCGAGCTGTTCGCAGAGATCGAAGAACTTCTCGCTGACGAGCGCTTTGACCGGGGCGGTGTACCAGCTCCGACCAAGTCCGTACCGCGCCTCGGCGTGGGCGGCGAGGGCCACCATCGACTTGCCCGAGCCGGTCGGCGTGGCGAGGATCACATTGTTGCCGGACAGCAGCTCGAGGATCGCTGCCTCCTGATGGGGGTACAGCGTGCGCCCGTTGTCGGTCGACCAATCGACGATCGCCTCGATGACGTCGTCGGCGGCGGGTATGTGCTGGCTGCTCTCGTGGCTACCGAGCTGGCGGTCAAGGAACTCGGCGAGTGAGGACACGCCGCTCAGTGTGCCGTGGTGAGTGCCCCAAAGTCCGACACGCGCCGCGGCCGCTCACCACCCGCGGAATTTCACGGCTGGTCGTGACCCGAACCGTGCTCGCCATGATCGCCGGCGGTCACCGACGGGTTCTCGTCGTCGTGTCCCGGCGCGGTCACTGACGGGTTGTCGTCGCTCTCGCCGGAGTCCACTTCGGGGGCGTCGTCGCCCTCGCCGGAATCCACTTCGGGGGCATGCTCGCCCGTGTGACCGGGTGCGGTGGTCGACGGCTTGTCGTCGCCGTGTCCGGGCGCGGTTGCCGACGGGCTGTCGTCACCCTGGCCCGGCGCGGAGGCCGACTTGCCCGTGGTCGCGTCGGCGCAGAAATCCTCGACGCTCTGGCCGGCCGCGGCGGCCGCGTCGGCGAGGTTCTGGAACGGCACCGGCGTCTCGGTGGATTCGGTCGGTGTGGCGTCGTCGGCCTCGTCGGTGTCGTCGGCGTCGTCGCCGTGCTCGGTATGAGCCGCGTACGCGGTGCACAGGCCGTACTTGGCCGGGCCGGTGGCATCGGGCCCGGTCGCCTCCGACGACACGGTTTCCTCGTCGGCCACATCGGCGTCGGGCGCTTCGGTCTCCGTCGCGTCGTTCGTCTTCTCGTCGGCGTCGTCGGCGCTGTCGTCCGCATCGTCGGTCGGTGGGGTCACCAGATGCTCGGCCGTGTGGGTGAGGGCCGCTTCGGGCAACCGATCGGCCGTGACTTCCTTGGAGGTGTCCGACGAGAACGGTGACGGCACCGTGCCGGTCGCCGCTGCGGCGGCTCCTACGGAGAGGAGGGTGACAGCACCGATCGTGGCGACTGCCTTGCCGGTGAGAATCTTCTTGAACATTGGTCGTGTCCTTGCAGTTGAGGGGCCCGCTGCAGTGACGACCGCGCCCTGGAACGCAGAGACCATCGACCCGATGTCGGCCAACTCGGATGAGTCGGCCGGCGATCTGACGGCGGCGAAAAGCACTCCGAGCTGGGCCTCCATGGAGGTGGCCTCGATTCCGGGGGTGGCGCCAGACAGCAGCTGCTCGGCCAGTTCCGCGGAGATCGGCGGTTGTGTCACGTCGTACAGATCGTCCGGGTCGCTCATCGCATTACAGCAATCTTCGTGCCGAGCCGGCGGGCCAGTTTGCGCAATGCTCGGTGCTGGGTCACGCGCACCCAGTTCGAGGTGCGGTTCATGATCGCGGCGACCTCGTCGACGTCGAGGTCGGCCAGCAGGCGCAGCAGCAGCACCTCGGCCTGCTCGTTGCGCAGCGACGACGTGATCAACGCGGCGGCCTGCTGCCCGGACAGCGAATCGAGGGCCAGCTCCTCGGTGCTTTCTTGGGTGGGCCGAAGCTCGAAGACCGTTGGCTCGGCGATGTCGGTGCGTCTGCGCACCGCGGTCCTGCGGTGATCGGCGAGGCGCCGCCTGGCGATCGAGAACAGCCATGACCGGAAAGCGGCCCAATCGCCCGTGAAATCGACGATCTGGGTCGCGACCGCCAGCCAGACCTCACCCGCGATGTCGTCGGCGACACGTCGTTCTTGGGCCACCAGGAACCGGATCAAGCGCGGATGCAGCCTGGTGAACAGCCATTCGATGGCGCGCTCGTCGCCGGACTGCGCCCGGGTGAGGACCTCGCCGAACTCTCGATCGTCGTCCGATCGCGGTGACGTCATGTCAGGATCATTGGACATCGCGGCATGAACCTTAGGTCGTGTTCGGGACCGGGCGCTCGCGGTCGGACAGCAACCAGGTGCGCGCCTCGGCGACGAGGTACATGCTGCCGGTGACGACGATCTGGTCGCCATCGCCCGCTGGGGCGATGATCGAGGCGAGGGCATCGCCGATGTCGTCGATCGCGTTCGCCGTCCAGCCCTGGGCGCGTGCCGCCTCGGCCATCTCTGCAGCGGGCCGGGCCCGGCCCGTCGGCGGCGTGCACGCCACGATCGCGTCGAAGCTTCCCGCGTCCACGGCAACGAGCATGGCCTGTGGATCGCGGCCGTTGAGTACCCCGATCACCAGCGTGCGGCGTGCGGATCGAGGAAAGTCGGCGAGCGCGGCAGCGAGCGCGCGGGCCGCGTCGGGGTTGTGCGCGCCATCGAGGATGACGGTCGGAGAGGGGCTCGCGTCGACGCGGATCGCTTCCAACCGCGCCGGCATGCGCACCCCGGCCAGGCCGGAACGAACTGCCTCGGCGTTGAGGGCGCGTCCGAGGAAGGCGCTCGCCGCGGTGATCGCCAACGCGCAGTTGACTGCTTGGTGGGCGCCGTGCAACGGAAGGTCGAGGGCGTCGAGCCGCTGCCACGGTGTGGTCACCGACAGCCGCCGGCCCGTCGCGGTCGCCTGGTCGGAGACGACTGCGATCTCGTCGCCACAACGCCAGATCGCGGCGGGCTCCTCGTCGCGGAATCCGGTGACGAAGCGGTCGTCCACCGGTCCGAGGACCAGGTGTGCGCCGGGCTTGATGATGCCGGCCTTCTCCATCGCGATCCTCATCTGCCAGTCGCCCTCGCCGCTGGTGTGGTCGAAGCCGATGTTGGTGATCACGGCGATGCGTCCGTCGGCGACGTTCGTCGCGTCGTAGCGGCCGAGGACCCCGACCTCGATCACCGCGGCATCGACCTCGCGCTCGGCGAAGAGGACGTACGCCGCGGCGGTCATGATCTCGAACGGGCTCAGCCGATCGGCGGGCACTTCCT
>Ga0068860_100008127_pt1 | contig 10449 bp, 10 predicted proteins | sample KBSSwiS32_FD_66597 | JGI IMG/M metagenome (GOLD analysis project Ga0068860, IMG submission 66597) | Switchgrass rhizosphere microbial communities from Kellogg Biological Station, Michigan, USA - KBS Switchgrass S3-2 | ecosystem: Host-associated > Plants > Roots > Rhizosphere > Soil ...
CTACGATGACACCGGAGGAATCGGAAAGCTTTACGCACGTCAAGATGAGATTGGAACGCCATTCTGTCTAACGGTCGATCACCAATCGCTGGAAGACGAAGCTATTACAGTTCGAGATCGGGATACGTGGGAGCAGGAACGCATCAAGGTCGTGGATCTTGCTGAACACTTGCAAAAGAGACTAAAGCCCTAGCGATAGACATTCGAAACTGCAATGCCGGTAGTTAAGAAACGAAACGAACAAACGGAGACTCGTCTGTTATTGGAATCGACCGAGCCGGTGGAGTTACCGCCGGCCGAGGTCGACGAAAAGGCAATACTCGTTCAGTTCGAAAAGTTCAAACCTTTCATTCCCGAACTGCTTGAAGCACTTCGCGACGGGACTGTGGCCGAACCTGTACCGGTAATGCTCGATGGTTCGACGTTTGCAATCCATGGAGCAACTCGCACATTTTGGGTGAAGCTCTGGCACGCAGCCGGAAGCAACATGACGAAGATCGATCGTGCTCAGATTATTAGCTGCCTTCCTTCCACTCGAGGCGTTCAAATCGTCGTCGAATCTCCAGAAGAATAAAGTTCGACGGTTTAGTCGACTCTGATGCTGTCCTAAAAGTGGCCTCTTTGTTGACACGTCGAACGCTAAAATCGAAACTCAATTCTCGAACTTGATCTCATGTCCGAATTTCCTGAAAAGATCGAGCAACTGGCGAGACTAATGCGCGATGCGGGAGGGCGCGCGCTGCTTGTAGGTGGGTGTGTGCGCGACCTGCGACTAAACGTGCCGGTGAAGGACTGGGACCTGGAAGTTTACGGTGTGGACCCTTTGAAGTTACGCGAACTCCTCGACACTTTGGGACCAGTAAATGCAGTTGGCGAAGCTTTCACCGTTTACAAAGTCGGGCACGACGTCGATGTTTCGATACCACGTCGCGAACGAAAGTCAGGACGAGGTCATCGCGCTTTTGTAATTGAAGGTGATCCTTCGATGAGTATCGAGGAGGCTACGCGACGTCGTGATTTCACGATCAACGCGATGCTGAAGGATCCATTAACCGGTGAATTGATTGATCCCTTTGGCGGCCAGAACGATCTCCAGGAACATTTGATACGCGCTGTATCGGCAGACACTTTTGCCGAAGATAGTTTGCGCGTCCTGCGTGCTGCTCAATTTGCTTCTCGCTTTAACTTCAAAATCACCCCTGACACGATTTTGTTATGTCAGTCGATCGATCTTTCCGATTTGCCTCAGGAAAGAATTTGGGGCGAGATGGAAAAGCTGTTGCTCCGATCAGCACAACCTTCAGTGGGACTCGAATGGTTGCGAGAGTTGAGAGTGATTGAAAAGCTCTTTCCTGAAATTCAAGCTCTTATTGATGTGCCCCAGGATCCCGTGTGGCATCCCGAAGGAGATGTTTTCGTCCACACAAAGTTGGTGGTTGATAGGGCGCGTGAATTGATTGACGATTTGAGTTGTCCGAAGCAGATCACAGTGATGCTGGCTGCGTTGGCCCATGATTTTGGTAAACCTGCCACTACGCTGTATCTCGAAGATCATTGGCGCTCGCGTGGACACGAAGAAGCTGGTGTTGGCCCAACGACCAGATTCCTCGACCGCTTGAACGTGCACACGATTGATGGCTACAACGTACGGGCACAGGTGATCGGACTAGTGCGCGAGCATTTAAAGCCGGGCGAATTCTATAAAAAGCGCGATGAGGTTGGCGACGGCGCCTTCAGGAGACTTGCTCGCAGATGTGAGCCTGACTTGCTGTATCGCGTGGCGAGGGCTGATTCACTCGGTCGTAATGCTGAGTGGGTGCCTCGTGAGCAATGGTATGACGCCGCAGCTCAGGAGTGGTTCATCCAACGTGCGCGCGAACTAGAGGTTGAGCAATCCGCTCCAAATCCGATTCTGCTGGGACGACACTTAATTGAATTGGGCGTCGAGCCGGGACCAGTGATGGGCCAAATCACCCGCGCAATTTATGAAATGCAGTTGGATGGCAAAGTGCGCAGTTTGGCTGAGGCAATAGAAGAGTCGCGAAAATTAATCAGCGACTCAAAGCAGTCGTAGGTTGCTGTTGACTGACGCAATGGATCGTGCCCATGCCCCAGACGAGAGGTTCGCAGTTAATAGGAACAACTTGTCGATCGGTGAATAGTTGTTGCAGAACATCGATTGCGCGTTTGTCGTTTTGATGACCAAACACTGGAGCGAGCACGACGCTGTTGGCGATGTAGAAGTTGGCATAACTTGCTGGTAAACGTTCCAGGTTTCGCGAGTCTGTGCTCTCACCACCGACTATTCCCGGCATTGGCAACGTAACTATTCGAAACCTATTTCCATTCACGTCGGTCATCAACTCTAACCGGCGCAGATTGTCTTGCAGGAGAGAGTAGTTAGCATCGTTGGGATCATCTTCAACTACACAAACGATCGTACTTGGTGAAACGAAACGAGCAATGTCGTCGATGTGACCATCAGTATCGTCGCCCACAATTCCCTCGCCAAGCCACAGGACCTTTTGCACGCCGAGATAGTCTTTTAGATGTTGTTCAATCGCTTGCCGATCAAGATGAGGATTTCGATTTTGATTTAACAGGCACTGCTCGGTGGTGAGGACACATCCGGCGCCATTCACCTCAATAGAACCACCCTCCATCACAATGCCGGGAGAGAAGCGAGTTGCGTGTAGCCGGTTTTCCAGGATTCCCGGAATGCGATCATCGCGCTTTAGCTCTTCATATTTGTCACCCCAAGCATTAAACACCCAGTCATTGAAAGCGAGATCCCCCGACTTGTTGATGAGAAAATTTGGACCATAGTCTCGAATCCAGGAGTCGACTGTTTCAATCTGGTGAAAAACTAAATTCCGCTCGCCTTTAAATTGGCATCTGCTGCGTACGCTGTCTTCTGTCTCCTGATCGTCAACCAGAAGATTTACGGTTTCGTGCGGAGTGAGTGCGTCAATCATTTCGAGAAAGATCTTTTGCACAAGAGGAACTCGGTCTGGCCAGGTAAGCGGATCCTTGGGCCAGGTAAACCACGTTGCGTCATGCGGATGCCATTCCGCCGGCATTTTAAAACCGAATTGTGCTGGAGTTTTAGCGTTAGACATTAATGGGTAGTTGGTTGAATTTGCCTGGCCCTTAGGTTTTTGAAAATGCCAACAAAGCTGATGAGAATCCAAAACACTTCGATCATAAACGCCGAAAGATTGAAATTCGCGAATAGCGAAATCACGATCATGCTCGCTCCCAGGGCGTTGAGTGATGAATAGAGGAGGCCGTTCTGAAGCTTGTTGAGCTGAAGCATCAGGTAAGCAATCATCAGGACCAGCACGCCGACATTTCCGACAAAATCGAGCAGACTGTAGTTCATTCTAATCACCGTATCTGAAACGCAAACCATCGTAAGCATCAATCCGTCGGTCGCGCAGGAAAGGCCAGTTTTGGCGAGTCTCGTCGATCTTACTTAGGTCGCATTCCACAACGAGCACTTCTTCTTTGTCAGCTGAAGCTTTGGCAATGATCCTTCCGAATGGATCGGCGACGAACGACTGTCCCCAGAAAGTGAGTTTTCCCTCGTGGCCCACTCTATTAACGACCGCGACGAATAGTCCGTTTGCAATGGCGTGTCCACGCTGGATTGTCTCCCATGCTGAATGTTGAGCCAGATTCATTTCCTCTTCTTCGTCCGGTAGCCAACCGATCGCTGTCGGGTAGAAAAGAAACTGCGCCCCGCTGAGAGCGGTCAGGCGTGCGGCTTCAGGAAACCATTGATCCCAACAAACAAGAGTGCCTATCTTGCCGTAGGCCGTATCGTGCGTCTTAAAGCCAAGGTCGCCAGGAGTGAAATAGAATTTTTCGTAATAGAGAGGATCGTCCGGAATGTGCATCTTGCGATACTTACCGGCTATCTTGCCCGACGAATCGATGATTACGGCTGTGTTGTGATAGACGCCTGCGGCTCGTTTTTCAAATAGTGAGGCAATCACCACAACCTTATTCTGTCGCGCTACCTTTGCGAGTGCATCAGTTGAAGGTCCGGGAATTGTCTCAGCTAATTTGAAAAGCGAAATGTCTTCGACCTGGCAGAAATATTGAGAGCGAAATAGTTCCTGAAGACAAACAATTTTCGCACCGCGTTTCGCGGCCTCGTTAATGCCCGCGATGGCTTTCTTAAGATTTGTCTCCGGCTTTTGTTCACAACTCATTTGCACTAAACCGACGGTGGTCGAGTGGTCGTCACGCTTGTTTTTTGGCATGGCGCGAGTATAGCAAAGCAGTTTCTCAAAACGGAGACCGCGCGTTTTGGGGTGTGTTCTCTGGATAGATCAGGCTAAGTGTCAGTGCCGACTGAAGTGGCGGCGTGATTCTGGTTGAATGACTGGATTGCAGATCCCGTTTTCGATGCCATGCGCTAAGTGGTGGATCATCGAGCTTGGACAATGCAACAGTGTCTTGAGTAAGATGTCCGGTCATTTTTACCCCTTAATTAGAAAGAGTGAAGCAAATGATCGATTTTGAATTGACGGATGACCACAAAGCGCTGGTGCAAACGGTGCGAGAGTTTGCGCAAAAGGAAGTGGCGCCATTTATTAAAGAATGGGATGAGAACCAGCATTTTGAGCGTTCAGTTTTGCATAAGATGGCGGAGCTCAATCTCCTCGGCGTTTGTATTCCTGAAGAATATGGCGGTGCGGGTTTTGATTACATCTCCCTCGGCCTGGTGTGTGAAGAACTGGAAGCGATTGATACCTTTATGCGCGTTGTGATGTCGGTCCATACCGGGCTGAATTCATTGACGCTTTACACGTGGGGTAGTGAAGAGCAAAAGCAAAAATACCTGGTTCCGCAAGCCAAAGGAGAGAAGCTCGCAACTTATGGTTTAACTGAACCTGGCGCAGGTTCGGACGTTGTCGGTGCACGATCGACGGCGCGTCGTGAGGGCGATGAGTGGGTATTAAATGGCGAAAAAATGTGGATCAGTTTGGCTGATGTTGCTGACAACTTTCTGTTCTTCTGTTGGACTGACGAAGAAAAGAAACGCCAACGCGATCATAGCGGCATGTCGTGCTTCATCGTCGAACGCACCATGAAAGGATTCTCTTCAGGAACGATACACGGCAAGCTGGGTATCCGGGCAGGTAACACGGGCTATTTTTCATTGCAGGACGTCAGGGTTCCGCAGGCAAACATGGTGGGGGAAGAAGGCGAGGGATTCAAGATTGCGATGTTTGCGTTGGAGCAGGGGCGCTACACAGTGGCGTCTGGAGCAACCGGAGTAATCCGCGCTTCGAGGGACGCTTCAGTTTCTTATGCAAATACGCGTGAGACATTTGGCACCAAGATCGCTAATCACCAGTTAGTAAAACAGAAGATCGCTGAGATGGAAGCTGACTATCAGATGAGTCATCTGTTGTGGTTGCAGGCTGGATATTTGAAGAACGAAGGTAAGCCAAATGCCAAGGCGACGAGTCTGGCAAAGTGGCAAGCAACAACGCGTAGTGAAAAAGCGGCTTCGATGGCCATCGAAGTACACGGTGCGAATGGATACTCAAACGATTATCCAGTTGAACGCTACTTACGAAACTGCAAAGCTGCCATCATCTACGAGGGAACGCGCGACATCCATACGCTGATGCAGGCAGATTGGGCCTTAGGCCTAAAGCGAGAGAAGGCAGCGAGAAAATCGTTGCCCGTTTGGAAGAAGTAAGAGCGCAATTAGCAGGCGAGAAAAAGGCGGCGCACAAATATGGGCGCCGCCTTTTTTCATAATTGTTTAGAGTTAGTTTGTTGTTCGGCAGGCCCGCCACTCTGTCTTGATTTTGTTTTCGAGCTCGCGAGCGTTATCAAGTGAGTCAGATTCCGTGTAATAGAGTTTTGAGTGATCCGACCTTTGCTCCGTCCAAACAATTTTCCAATACGCTTTGGTTGGTGGCGGTGAATGCATCCACATGATTGCGCGCTTACCAATCAACTTCCCACGATCGTCGAAACAGGGAGTGAACTCCTGGTAGCCCTTTGAACTTTCCAGAAGCTCATCAAACTCTTCTCCCGCCCTTGAAATTGTGGGGTAGAGTTCCGATCCGACAGTCCCAATCTTTCCCCGATGTTGATCCGTTACAGTCATGCTTGAGCTAGTGTGAACGATGTCAGGTGTTCGATTGGCTAAATTGACAACAACGCTGACTGAGCCAACAAGAACTACGACGATCACCAGTGAGAGAGTTTTGAGATTAAACCAACGAGAGTTTTGTGAGTAAGGAGTATTCATATACTTCACCTGACTAAGTTGAGTCACAACTCTTGACGTTCGGCGGGAGGCCTTGTGGCGCAAAAGCTTAACTCATATTGCGGTTATTAACCAGAATCATTCGATCGTGTCTGGGTGTTTAAGACAGTCTGCCTGGATTTGTCTCAGGCCGCAGATCCGAAGCATAGATACCTTATTGACGTTGATGGGGAAAGCCCGGTTTGTTTCTCCCGACTCGCCCAAAATTTCCCGGTTAGTGACGCGGGAAATTGTTGGGCCAACCGGTTCTGTCTAATGTGTAACTATTTCCTCCGGATGAGAGAGAAATACGTCCCACGCCCATCGTCCCACTGACCCGTTACGCGTATCTCTGACTTTCGCTCGATAGCGAAATTCATTGCCAAATTGATCAGTATTCTTTGACTCTTTAAAAGTCAACTCAAACGCCTGGACGTTCAACGACTCAAGTGTGTGAAGTTCGCCGGCGTCCGCGAGTCCGTTGTGGTTAGTGTCCTGCCACAAACGGAGATTCTCAAAAATTGAGTCTTGGGAAGTAATCAAGCCATCGCCATTTCCCCCGTTCGCGGGTCTATCAAACTCAGCGAGAGCAAGAAAGCCATTTTTGTCCGGGCCCGCAGGCTGCGGTGTGTAATCGCCAAAAAGCTCTGAACCATTATCGATGCTGCCGTTACCATTTCGATCTAAAGCAAGCCAGGCATCATCACTGTTAGCAAGTGTCCATCCCAAACGGTCTCGGGTGCCATTTCCATTAAGGTCAAAATTGACACCGTTAGCGGGACCGCTCAACGCAATTCCATCACCGTTTACATCTATAACGATTGGAGATCCGCCGCAGACGTCGCAACCCGAACAAGTACAGGAAAGGAAATCATAGTCGCCGCCGTACATGTAGCACTTGTTTATGAATGTAAGGCTGCCACAAGATCCGGAAAAGCAGCATAACCCCGATCCATTAGGCGTACTTCCCGGTGGACAACTGCCGTCCCATCCTGGTGTCGTGCACGTTCCTCCAGCTAGCGTTGGAGGGAGATTACAAGTGTTGGTGACAGCCTTTCCATCGTGCCAAAGGTTTCCCCCCGTCACCGTTGCGCTTACTGACCCCAAGACAACACTGAGTCCGATTTGAATGTTTACCTGACAACTTGTTCCTATCAGGCAGGACGAAAACGCAACTCCGGCAGCAGATGAACAACTGATGTTGGTGCCGGCAGGTCCAAAACTTGTGTCGACCTTTTTGTCCTTTATGCCTTTGTGAAACCAAATATCAAAAATAGTATCAAGGACTCCCGTCTCGATGGGCGCAAAATTGTTGACGAGCACCTCGCACTTTTGACGATTATCTGGTTGTGGTGAACAGGTTGTTTGAAAAACCGCAGTACCGCCGTGCTCTCCCGATGCGTGCTCTGTCTCATCGGTGCTGAGCCAAAACTCCTGTTCACTTACGTTCGATTGGGGAGCTAAGCGGTCGCTTGAATTCGGGCCTGGTGACTGATATGCATTGCTGGCCAATGACGAAGTATACGTTGCCTCTGATTCCGCAGAAGCGTTGGCCATCAGACTAAGTTCATTTTCTGGTCTTGATTGATATGCGGGCCGACCTTCTTTCCAAACAACGTTCATATCATCGACGATCGCATCCCAAAACTCAGGGGAACTAAGATTCGAAGACTGACCGTTGTTATGGAACAAGACGACAGCTGTATAAGTTCTGGTTTTGCCGAGCAATGATACGGTGGCTGAATAAGAGGTGTAGGTCCCTACGTCTACGTACTTTGCCGGTTCAAATTGGAAAGCAGTGGAGATTGTCCAATCAGGATCGAAACCTGAGGCATATTGCCCCTTGCTCCATTCTGCCTCAAAAGTAACTTCCTCCGGCCCTTTATTGACGGAATAAGTTGCTCGGCTGATCGCTACGATGTCACCAGTCGGTAGGGTCACGAGATCTGCGTAACGCTTGTTTAAGATCTCGAGAATCGGACCGGAATGAAAGTTCTTTAAGTCAATCTGCAAGATTTGTTTTGTGTCGACAGTGACGCCATCAAAATCTCGCTTGCGAACTTGAACAGCTTGATTGTAGTTAGTGAGTTTCTTGTAGGTATCTCTGATCAGTTTTTCGTAGGGACTACCAGCTATCTGGTTCGTACCTGAAGAAATCTCACCGCGTATCTTTCCTGATAATTGTTGGGCCACAACATTTGTTACAACGAACAGACTGATCACAACGAGTAGCAGATAGTTAGAGTGTTTGAATTTCATGAGGTCTCCTAGTTTGATGAGGAAGCTTTCTGAGAGCTTCGTTGAAGTTCGCCCTCGATTAATTGTTGAAACGTATCAAAGGAGATTGCGCCAACAACTACATTGCCGTTGATAACGAAGCTTGGTGTACTTTCAATTCCCAACCTGCGCGCGGATTCGAGGTCCTTAATTATGACGTCATTCGAGTTGTTTGACCCGATACAGTTTTGGAATCGTTCCAGGTTTAATCCAAGATCGGTTGCGAGTTTTTTTATCGAAGGGGCAGTTATCTCTTTGGCAGTGAGCAGCCTGTCGTGATATTGCCAGAAACGATCTTGTTCGCCTGCGCAGTATGCCGCTTTTGCCGCCAGGGTTGAATTCTGATGACCATCAAGGGGCAGGTTCTTGAAAATGAACCGGATGTTTGAGCCATACTTCTCCAGTACTTGTTTCAGGATTGGCTGAACGCTGCGACAGTAAGGACACTCAAAATCTAAAAACTCTACAATCGTCACAGCGGAAGCTTTCGATCCGATAGCCGGTGAGCCATCGTCTAAATCAAGTGAAGGGGTTGACAAGTTAAGAGTGATTGCTGACGACTGGCGAAGCTTATCCAGAGATGCTCGGAAGTATTTCAATCGGGCACGGCCCTCGAGATCGAGGCGGAGCCGTTCTTTCGCTTCGTCAGCACTGATCGTTGCGAAATAAGATGCGTTCTGTTTGTAAGCAGCTTCAACCTCTTCTCGAGAGATGTTGACGGGGCCTTCCATGAATGTTTTTCTTAACTCTTCAACAGATATCTTTCTTTTCCGGGCTTCACTCTCAAGCAATTGTTTGTTTATAAGATTCTCAAGAGCGACTTTTCGTACTGCATACAGTTGCTGTTGAAGAGGCAAAACTCGAGCCGACACAGAATCATCCAATTCCTTTAATGAGATTGCCCTGCCGTTGAGTACAGCAACAACGGAATCATTGTTTTGACCGAACGTCGGTGATGGCATGCCATTAAATAAGACGAGAAAGATGACTAGCCAAAAGAGATTTCGATGATTCGAGTAATCGCGCTTGGATCCACTTAAGACGGGTGAGGTATCGGAACGCCGCATGAGTATTCTGGCTCCTTTGTAGTGAGTTATGAGGTTTCTTAAATTGCCTTTGGTTTGACAGCCGCAGACTATTTCAGAATTGCAGTAAGGTCAATAAAAGTCTTTTGTCAAAAACGGCTAAATTGAGATCAAAGTGGCTATCTACCTTTTGACACGGCTCCTGGGGTTTCTTAGACCAACAGCTTTTCGATATTCGGTTGGCGACATGCCATATGCTTTTTTAAAATCTCGCAAAAAATGGCCCTGCGACGCTAGTCCAACTTGATTAATGATCTCCTTGATGGTGAGGAACGTCGTCCGCAATAGACCCTCTGCTTTTTTCAACCGTTCGATTTTTAGGTATTGCCCCGGTCGCTTTCCAGTCTCTTGTTTGAATAGGTGTCGTAGTCGTGAAGGCGACAGATTTACTTTGCGAGCCAACTCAGAAAGCCGAACACTACCTGGATCGCTTTCGATCCTGGAGATAATGATTTCTATTCTTCGATCCATCGTGAGGAATTGAAACGACGATCAAAACGTGAAAAGTATTGACTTGTTTGTTTTGGGAGCGGGCTGAGATTACTCGCAGAACTTTCGTTTGTCTACAAAAATCCGAAAGCAAAAAGGTGAGCTTTTTGCTCACCCTTTTGCTCTCAGAATATCGACAAGCTAAACCAAAACGAACACTATTTTCGCGCTTCGAATATCCGATTGAATGGGGTCTCAGTTGCCCTGCGAAATTCTTTGAAGCCCCCAGCCAAAACGGTATTGCGAATTTCCTCCTCAGTCGCCACAGCTCCCAGAGCTGGTCCATCCTGGGCCAATGAATTTGACGTACAACAAAGGGTC
>Ga0068860_100008128_pt1 | contig 10447 bp, 7 predicted proteins | sample KBSSwiS32_FD_66597 | JGI IMG/M metagenome (GOLD analysis project Ga0068860, IMG submission 66597) | Switchgrass rhizosphere microbial communities from Kellogg Biological Station, Michigan, USA - KBS Switchgrass S3-2 | ecosystem: Host-associated > Plants > Roots > Rhizosphere > Soil ...
TACTTCATCGCCGCGTCGTAAATACTCATCCGTTCGCCCTCAGGCTGATGAAGAGTTACGCCGCCTTCGGTGCCCGGGACCATCAGGTTTTTAATACGCACGTTGGCGAACGTGCCGCGCATCATAATTTCATGATTGCCGCGCCGCGAACCGTAACTGTTGAAGTCGGCCACATCGACGCGCTTTTGTTGCAGATAAACTCCCGCGGGCGATGTCGCCTTAATTGCCCCGGCCGGGCTGATGTGATCGGTCGTCACTGAATCGCCAAAGATCGCGAGCGCTCGGGCACGTTTTATGTCCAACAGCGGTTCCAAACCACTCTTAAAGTTTTCAAAGTAAGGAGGCTCGCGAATGTACGTCGACTCTGAGTCCCATTGATAAACATTTCCTGTTGTAGTTGGAATTTCATTCCACAACGGATTCTGATCCGCAAAATTACTGTAAAGCCTGCGGTAAGTTTCCGGATCAAAGGCCGCGCGCATTAACTCATTCACCTCCTCCATACTGGGCCAGATATCGCGGAGATAAACCTCTTCACCATTCACTCCGGTTCCGATTGGTTCCGACGAAACATCGATATCAATCCGTCCGGCAAGGGCAAAAGCAACCACCAGCGGCGGGCTCATCAGGAAGTTTGCTTTGATACTCTGGTGAACACGTGCCTCGAAGTTGCGGTTACCTGACAGGACTGACGCCGCAATCACATCTCGTTCATTCACGACTTGCTCAATTGACGGATCGAGTGGACCGGAGTTGCCAATGCAGGTGGTACAGCCGTAGCCGACCAGATTGAAGCCCAACTCATTCAGATAGGGTTGTAAACCTGTCTTCTCCAAATATTCTGTTACGACACGCGAACCCGGTGCGAGTGAATTCTTTACTTTTGGACTAACGGTTAACCCGCGCTTTACCGCGTTTCTCGCGAGTAGCCCTGCAGCCAACATGACACTTGGATTCGATGTGTTGGTACAACTGGTAATCGCCGCTATCAACACATCACCGTGACCCAGGAGTTCATCGCCACTCGGAAACTCATCTTCAGGAATCTCAGCTACCAAATCTGGCGTGGGACGGTTGTTAACCATTTCTGTCTCCGTCCAGACGCTAGTGCCCTTTGCTGACACATCAATAACCGAAGCATTTGGTATTGTTTCCGAACCTTGTTCACCACCCCCAGCGATAACACGTTGCCGATCTTCACCTATCTTGACGTGATAACGTGTCCACAGTTCCTCCTCAGTTTTTCCGTAACCACCTTCCTTAACCGGCTTCAGCATGAGCGAATTGAATTGCTCTTTTAGGTTTGTTAACTCAATTCGATCCTGCGGTCGTTTTGGACCAGCAACACTGGGACGAATCGTAGCGAGGTCAAGATCAAATACTACGCTGTAATCGCACTCACCTTGTTTTGGAATTCCAAACAGGCCCTGGGCCTTATAGTATTCACGCACAAGGTTAACATGTTCCTCAGTTCGACCAGTTGCCAGCAGATATCCGCAAGTCTCTTCGTCGATTGGGAAGAAGCCCATTGTTGCCCCGTACTCCGGAGCCATATTGGCGATTGTCGCTCGATCGGTAACCGATAAACTCGAAGCGCCTTCTCCGTGAAACTCAACAAACTTCCCGACAACTTTTGCGGCACGCATCATTTCGGTAACGCGCAACACGAGATCAGTTGCAGTTACTCCTTCCTGCACTGTTCCTGAAAGATTAACGCCAACGACGTCAGGCGTCAGGAAATATACTGGTTGGCCCAGCATTGCAGCCTCGGCTTCGATACCGCCCACTCCCCAACCGACAATTCCCAAACCATTGATCATAGTTGTGTGGGAATCAGTGCCGACGAGTGTGTCTGGGAAATAGAAATTCTTCTCCCAAACATTCTTTGCCAGATATTCGAGATTTACCTGATGACAAATCCCGATGCCTGGAGGAATGACGCGAAAGCCATCAAAGCCCTGTGTTCCCCATTTCAGAAATTGATATCGCGAGCGATTTCGCTTGAACTCCATCGCCATGTTTTTTTCCAGTGCGTCTTTAATGCTGGAAAAGTCGACTTGCACCGAGTGGTCGATAACCAGATCAACGGGAACGAGTGGTTCGATGATTCCAGTATTTTTACCAAGACGGGCAACAGCCGATCGCATTGCAGCAAGATCTACGAGCAAGGGCACACCTGTGAAGTCCTGCAACAGTACTCGAGCAACAACAAACGGAATTTCTGCGACCCTTTCGCCTTTGGCTTGCCAGTTGGCCAGAGCTTTGACATTGTCCTCGGTGATCTTTACGCCGTCGCAGTTACGGAGCACTGACTCAAGCACAATCCGTATGCTTACCGGGAGGCGCGATATTGGGCCAACACCATTTTTTTCCAGTTGCGGTAGTGAAAAGAATCGACCTGCAGGACCTGATTTTGTTTCGAATGTCTGCAAAGAGTCGAAGGGACCAGTTGGCATAGGGGTGCTTAAATCCTTTCCTAAGAAATGAGACGAGTCAAAACGATCGTCTCGGGAGATGAAATTGGAATCATGTGTGGTTCAAATTGAAGTGTAAAGTCCACATTATCAATCGTCAAGCAAGCCATCCTGTAACGTTCATTCACCTTCGCGAAAGGCTTCGTTGCCTCTGTTTGAAACCATTTGCTATAGTTTGCTCGTTCAATTCCCCCACAAATTGAAGACGTTGAGGTCGCGAAGCTTTTTGCCGTCGACCTTTTGAATTGGTCTTTCCAGTTATCGTTTTAACAAGGATGAGGAGACTTAAATGCCCAAGAAGCATGGACAAGACTTTGAGTACTTAGCGAACGATCCAAACTATGTTCCGGACCCTGAAATCGAGGAGTTTATGGAGGAAGAGATTTCCCGGGCACCAAAAGATCCCGAACTGTTAGCGCAACGACTGCGCAATAACACGTCAGCATCACCACGAGATGCCGGTGGAGATCTCGACGCTAACTGGGAAGATGTCAACGAAAGCGGATCCGAGACGTTCGTAGGCGACAATCCCACTCCTGACCAATCATTAGTGGAAGAAAACGCATTCGCCGTCGGCGTAAGTTACGAAGATAATGAGGAGTTGGAGTTTATCGACAAGATTGAAAAACGCGATCGCGATCGCTTCGAACTTGAGGAAGGATCCAAATCGACCGACGACATGATTTAAGAAAACTTTTAGCTGTCCAGGATTAGAGTAACTGGCCCATCGTTGACAAGTTCAACGAGCATCATCTTTCGAAAGCTACCCGTTTCCACTCGCTCGATCAGTTCTCTGCACTTAGTCACAAAGTATTGATAAAGAGGCTCTGCTACTTCAGGCGGAGCTGCATCGCTCCATGATGGCCTTAATCCTCGACGCACATCTCCGTACAAGGTGAACTGAGAAACCACGAGTAAACCACCGTCGGCGTCTTTCACCGAGATATTCATGCGACCCGCTTCATCGTCAAAGATTCTGAGAGAGACAATCTTCTGTGCCAGGTAATCTGCATCGGCTTCCCTGTCACTCGATGAAATTCCCAATAACACCACCAGACCACCATCGATCTTGCCAACCACTTCGTCATCTACAGTGACACTGGCACGAGTTACGCGCTGAATAATTGTTCGCATGATTGATGAAGGCGAGGTTCGTTTTAAGATTTCTTCGGCGGTTTAGTTGGACGCAACTCTACGCGACTGGGAAGACTACGATCCGGGAAAGAAAGCAGCTCCATGACCACGTGAGCTACGTCTTCAGGTTGCAACTGCCAACTTTGTTCGCTACTTGGCTCGTCACCTCCAAAATAGGTGTTCACAGATCCGGGCATGATGTAACTCACCTTGATGCTGTCGTGTCTGACTTCCTGCATCAATGCCTCACTAAAACCGTTCAACCCAAACTTCGACGCATTATACGCGGCCATCTCCGGATGAGCGTTGGCACCGGCAAGTGAAGAGATATTGATGATGTAACCGCCACCTGTTCTCTTCATGATTGGAATCACTTCATGGCAACAGTAGTAAACACCAAAAAGGTTTGTCTCAATCACCGCGCGAAAATCATCCGGCGCCATCTTCTCAACGCTGGAAAACAGTCCGATACCTGCATTGTTAACGAGAATGTCCACCCGGCCGAAGCTCTCAGTTGCTTTCTTAAATAAATCTTTGACCTGCGAGTGGTCGCGAACGTCACAGAGTTGACCAACCGCGCACCCGCCGTTCAATTGATTCAATTGTGAAGTTGTCGACTCGATCTCAGCAGCATTGCGCGCACTTACAACCACATTAATACCGGAGCGTATTAACGACTCTGCTATTGCTCTACCGATGCCTTTCGTGCCACCGGTAACGACGGCCGTTCTATCTTTGAGATCCATACCGATTCCAATTACGCCAGCAGCTTCACCCGAAGTCGTTCATTAACAACTTTCGGATTCGCCTTCCCTTTCGAAGCTTTGATCACCTGGCCGACAAAAAATCCGATGAGTGCTTCCTTACCTGAGCGGTAATTGGCAACTTGATCTGGATTTGCAGCAATCACCTCATCAATCAGGGCGTCGATCTCACCGCTATCACTTAACTGGACCAGGCCCTGTTCTTCGACTATCGCCTGTGCAGTCTTACCCGACTTGAACATTTCAACCAGCACGTCTTTCGCCTGTTTGCCACTGATCTTGCCTTCATCGATCAAGCGTATGAGTGAAGCGAGTTCTGATGCGGTTACAGGTGACTGGTCAGCAGAAACACTGCGCAACTCAAGTTCGCGAAGGACCTCAGAACGAATCCAATTGGCGGCGCCGCGCGGATTGCCGGAACTCTCAGCCGCACTCTCGTAATAGTCAGCCAACGTGCGATCAGAAACGAGTTGTGAAGCATCAGCGAACGACAATGCGAACTGGTCCATAAATCTCTTTCGTCGCGCTTCCGGTAACTCAGGCATCTCGCTTTGAACGTTTTGGATGAACTCATCGGAAACAACGAGGGGCGCCAAATCTGGTTCCGGAAAGTAACGATAGTCGTGGGCCTCTTCTTTGGAACGCATCACCCGAGTTTCCGTCGCCTTATCGTCCCAGAGGCGAGTCTCCTGCCTGAGGGTGCCGCCTGACTCCAGAGTCTTGATATGACGCGCAACTTCAAATTCGATTGCGCGCTGCATAAAGCGAACCGAGTTGAGATTCTTTAGTTCGACTTTTGTTCCTAACTTCTCATCGCCCACACGCCTGACCGAAACATTCGCTTCACAACGAAGGTTTCCTTTTTCCATGTCAGCTTCGGAGGCACCAACCCATTGCAATGATCTCCTGACGTGATTTACGTAATCATAGGCCTCCCACGACGATCTAAAATCAGGTTCAGTAACGATTTCAGCGAGCGGCACACCAGCACGATTGAGATCGATGTAGGAATAACGATCCACATTCGGCAAACCTTCATGAACATTTTTTCCAGCGTCTTCTTCGAGATGGAGCCTCGTGATGCGAATTTTTTTTGGACGCCATTCGAGTGGATGACCTGCCTCGTCACGTTCAGCCGTCATGATTTCCAATTCACCATTTGCGGAGAACGGTTGATCGTATTGCGATATCTGGTAGCCTTTTGGCAAATCAGGATAGAAGTAATTCTTTCGTGCGAAGATCGAAGTAGGGTTTATGTGCAGTCCCAACGACAACGCGGCCCGCGCGCCAAGTTCAATAGCACGACGGTTGAGCACCGGCAACGCGCCTGGCAATCCCAGACAAACTGGACAGGTATTAGCATTTGGTTCATCACCAAATCGCGTTGCGCAACCACAAAAGATCTTTGAGTCAGTGTTCAACTGAGCGTGAATCTCGAGACCGATGATAGTTTCCCAATTGGACATAAGTTTGTATTAGTGGTCGGCGGTCGGGTGCAACTACCTAAGCCATCCCGGATATGCTCCTGCTTGTCTCGCTTCGTCTTCGAGTACACGCCAACGCCCCTGTAAGCCTGCTCGCTGCATCAACAACTGGTCCAGGTGCGACGACAGTGCTGCTCTTTCGTAAGAACCATCATAAGCATCAAAGGGCAACGCGACGGCACTACCAAACGGAATTCCATTCGCAAAAGGTGGGCGCGCTAATCGCTGCCGGCCGAAATTATTGAACACCACCTGGCCTGGCAATCGATCGTTTCTAAATCCTACTTGAGGTCCATAGTTGGGTTGCACAAAAACGTTTCGCCTGCCAAACCTCGGTACTCGAGCACCAAGTGGTAACTGACCAACTCCGAGAAAAGGTGTCACGGTCGTGAACGCCCCGTAAGAATAGTTGAGGGGCAATTCATTCAATCTGGCTTGTACTAGATTGATCTGTTCATTTACTGCGGCAAGCTCGGCTCGTAAATCTGAAGCACGACTTCGCCAGTAGTTTTCAGACTCATCTTGTCGAGTGCGAATGTCTTCCAGCGTAGCTTGAGTACGTTCGCCCTGGGCCATCACAGCTTGTCGACTCTCTTCAACTGACGGCAGCCCCAACTCCTTCCGACGTTTTTCGTAAGCTACCTCGCTAGCTTCGCGCGCCTGTCTGAATTTCTCGAGATCACTATTAGTCACAACGGAACGAGCTGTTGGTCTAGCAACGACAGACGCCGGCGTCTGCTCCACTCTTTTGGCTCGCTTCAAAAATGAGCCACTCGTTTCCTTGTTGGCTTTTTCGGTTGCGCTAACGTCAATTGCCGCGAGTTGCAAAGTAATCTGAATGTCTGAAGACACCTTGTAAGTCAACGTCGCCGGACCAACCTCAAACTCATTTGGTATCGTTACTCGCCTTCCATCCCGCATCACAATTGTGTAAGCATTGACCACACTACAAGTCAGCAATGTCATCAATAACAACGCAGCGAATCTACCCTTGTTATGCATCGCTGTTACCTCGGGTTGAACCTGTCAGATGGAGACGTACCCGAGTATAACACTCAGGCGAAAGCCGTCAGAAAAACTCCCGAGACCGCGCTGTTTTTAAGGCTAATTTTGCTTTCCAAGACTCGGATTCTCTGATATACATTCGGCGCATTTTCAGGCCTTCTGGTTCAACTTTCCGCGGCCACACTATTCCCAACTTTGTGAGTCGCTCAGTTCTTTAACCCTTTGCGAAGGAGTTGGAACCAAAAATGGCTAAGACTGTTTGTAAGATTTTAGGGATTGTTTTCTTACTCGTCGGGGTCGCGGGGTTTGCAAGCCCGGAACTACTGGGTGCACATTTAAGTCCGCCCCATAACGTAGTTCATATCGTCTCAGGCGTCGTGGCCCTCTATTTTGGTTTCGCCGGGCCTTTATCCGGAGCCAAGATTTTTAGCCTTGTCTTTGGTCTTGTTTATTTGGGGCTCGGTATTTGTGGATTGGCTTTTGGCACAGGCGCCGAACACCTCTGGATAGTTGGCCCGTTACATTTGGGTCAAGTGGACCATGGTATCCATGTGTTGTTGGGTTTGGCGTTTCTTGCTGGTGGACTCTTCACCAGGGGTGGTTGAAAAATTCGTATTCAGGTTGCAAGGCCGATTTCGGTAAGCTGACGCACTCGCGCCCACGAATTCATAAGCCTTGCAACCTGAACCTCTCTTTAGAACTTTACTTTCACGCCAGCTCTTCCCATAGCTCCGGGTGCCAGAAAACCGTTCTCGTAGTACTTCTGATCGAAAAGGTTTTCGACACCACCAAACAGCGTCAGCGTCGTCTTTTCACCCGCCCGAATTTCATAATTCGCAAAAGTATCTGCCTTCGTGTATCCAGCAAATCTGAGTTCGGCCATTCGGAAAGGAAAGTTATTTTCAAAGACCGGGGCAATGTACGAACCCGTGTAATTGATGTCAGCCGTCAGGAATAACTTTCGAAATCGCTGACTCCAATTCAGACCAAACAAGTGTTTCGGTATGACGTATTCCGGCTGTAGCCCAAGGTTGGGCACTGTACGATCTGAGTTGGTGAAAGTGTACGCGGCTTGTATCGCCATTCCTTTCATTGGATTAATGTCGGCAGATAATTCCACACCACGCGATAAGCCTCCCGGACGATTTTCATAACCACTGAATCGACCAAGACCAAGTGGATCTGAAAGAAATCCTGTGAAGGCAACTGCGCGCTGCAGTTTTGTGTAGAAATAGGTCGCACTCAATGAGACGCGATCATTCGCGAGCTTCTGATCTATACCACCATCAACACCGATCGACTGCTCAGCTTTTAGGGTTGGATCACCAAATCGAACGGTACCTGCACTGCCAAACGTTCCCTCGCCAAATCGTTCAAAGAGCGAGGGTGCTCGAAACCCATTACCCACATGCGCACGGAGTTTGGTTCCGGAATCGCGGAGGAAATAAGCAACCGAACCATCTCCGGTCACGGAATTCTCTGCCTCCCTCGCAGCCAATGAACCGGGCCGATCTGCACTTCTGATTCGATAAGACTGTGCCCGAACTCCAATCGAAAACTTTAGGCTGTCTTCGAGAAACGACAATTGATCCTGCCCGAATACGGCATATGTTTTCTGACGATCTGTTGTGTTGTTGAAAGTGCTGAATGAAGGGCTCGAACTCTGGAACAACTTTTCGGCCTCATACTCGAAACCAACCGTCGCGAGATTTGTTCTTGAAAAGGTTAGATTCGCTCGACCATCGAGTGTATCGGTGGTTCCCTCGTTGATATTCAAAAACTCGAAGTCGCCAAAAGGAACAAACGCTGCATAGCGTGGATCCACTAATGGACCATTGTAATTTCTCCGATTTGTAGCAACTCGCTGGTAAGCGACGGAATAAGACACGTATTGATTAACCGCCTGAGTCAATCGTCCAGAACCGACCAATAGACGATTGCGTCGCCCTTGATCGGGATTGTTGAAGTCAGGCTGAAAAGTCACTCCTGCAATCGCGTCTGGATACTGCCCGCCACTAAACGCACCAGGCAGAGCAAACGGACTATCGTTCACTCTTGCATTGTCGATGTTGCCGTAGAAGTTTCCGGCGATAGATATGGTCTGAGTTGGCTCAAACTGGAGACGACCCGCGAAGGAAGTATTTCCATATGGATCGTCGCCATCGATACCGTTACGCACGTCCAATCGGTTTACACCAACATTGAATCCGAAGCGTTCACCCCCACCATTTGCTTCCAACCTTTCGCGATAAGTCCCCAGGGTGCCGCCTTCAAATCCGCCAACAAAGTGAAGACCTTTCGAACCCAGATCGGGTATCAAATTAATAACGCCTCCGATCGCATGCGTGCCGTAAATGGAAGATCCCGAGCCGCGCAACACCTCCACACGATCGATAGCAACTGGCATCATGTCCGAAAGTAGTGAAACGGCAGAACCGTTGATGTCGCTCGCATCTCTCACTCTCAATCCGTCTAACAAGATAGCCGTGTCGAAATTTCTCTGACCACGCACACGTACGGTTGTGAGTGAGCCCGGGGAGCCCTGCTGTTGAATTCTTATGCCTGGCGTCCCCCTCAGCGCCTCGGTTAGCAAGATCTCATGTCTCGTTTCGATCTGTTGTGAGTCGATAACTGAGAGTGTCTTGGCAGCGTCCTCGATCTTTTGAGCAGTGCCCGTTGCGGTAACTACAACACTGGCGTTTACCGCAGCTACCTCAAGAACAATTTCGACTGCTTTGTTCTCTCCTCGACTGAGTTTGATTTGATCGTGAGTATAAACAGAGAAACCCTCCGCCTTTACCTCAAGCAAATAAACTCCGGGAATGAGGTTCTTAAATTCAAACGAACCGTCTTGCGGTGTAGCCGTAGTCAGCTGAATCCCTGATTCAGAGCTAAGGACCACTTCCGCGCCGGCTAACTTCGCTTGGTGTTCATCCGCCACAGTTCCCTTGATCACAGCTGAACTCTGGGCGTTGACAGAAATTACGTTGATGGTGGTGAAGATGAGTGTGGCTAAGTAAAAAAAGATTCTTTTCATGTAAGCTTCTCCTGCCCGTCGCAGTGCGAGCTGAAATCGAGTGTTGGTAGGTTTCCTGACTCGCGGTGGTGAACCCTAAATTGAAGTCAACGTGCGCTACTCGCCTTCCCGGATTGCTCCAGTGGCTAAGACCTTGAGTAACGTTGTCACCGCTTACAGTTGCGCGGGCAGCGGCGGCTTTGAACCGCCTTCCCTGAACCAACGCTCCGGGTTGTCAATAACGACTGTGCGTCTCGTGGACAGCCGTAATCCGAGGCACACCCGACATCGGATGCGCATCAACTAACACATCTACTGCAAAAACTTCTTTCAAGAGTTGAGTCGTGAGAACATCGACCGGACTACCAGTTCGAATGATCTTTCCAGACTTCATCAGAACCACAACATCAGCAAACTGCGCCGCGAGATTGAGATCGTGAGTTACTACCAGCGCCGCCGACTCGTGCTCGTCACAGCGTTCTCTGACCAGAGATAACAATGTCGCCTGGTGCGACATATCCAGATTTGCCGTTGGTTCGTCTAACAATAAGACCGGTGCTTCAGTGGCTA
>Ga0068860_100008129_pt1 | contig 10446 bp, 9 predicted proteins | sample KBSSwiS32_FD_66597 | JGI IMG/M metagenome (GOLD analysis project Ga0068860, IMG submission 66597) | Switchgrass rhizosphere microbial communities from Kellogg Biological Station, Michigan, USA - KBS Switchgrass S3-2 | ecosystem: Host-associated > Plants > Roots > Rhizosphere > Soil ...
CCGGCGTCGGCGTGCGCGACCGGCGCGGAGGCGATGGCCTGGGCGTGGCGGCTGCTCAAGTCCGGCGAGGTCGACGTCGTGGTGGCGGGCGGTGCGGAGGCCTGCATCGCGCCGATCACCGTGGCCGGGTTCGTCCAGGCCCGTACGCTCTCGCAGCGCAACGACGCGCCGAGCGAGGCCTCCCGACCGTTCGACACCGGGCGGGACGGGTTCGTGCTCGGCGAGGGTGCGGGGGTGATGGTCCTGGAGCGGCGCGAGTTCGCCGAGGCCCGGGGCGCCACCATCCACGGCACCCTGGCCGGGATCGGCCTGACCTCGGACGCGTACCACATCACGGGGCCGGACCCCGAGGGCGGCGGGCAGGGCCGGGCCATGCTCAACGCTCTCCGGACGGCCGGGCTGGAGCCCGCGGACGTCGGGCACGTGAACTGCCACGCGACCTCGACCGTGGTCGGGGACGTCGGCGAAGCGAACGCGATCCGCAAGGCGCTCGGCGACCACCCCGTGCTCACCGCGCCGAAGGGCGCGATGGGGCACCTGGTCGGCGGGGCCGGCGCGGTGGAGGGCATCGTCGCCCTGCTCTCGGTCCGGGACGGGATCATCCCGCCCACGCTGAACCTGCAGGACAAGGACCCGAAGGTCGAGCTGGACGTCGTAGCGGGCGAGCCCCTGAAGATGGAGCTCACCGCGGCGATCAACAACTCCTTCGGCTTCGGCGGCCACAACGCGAGCCTGCTCTTCACCAAGTAGCACGGACGAGAAAGGGGCCCCCGACGTCGTCGGGGGCCCTTCTCGTGTCTCTCAGCCGACCTGGTGCAGCCAGGTGACCGGGGCGCCGTCGCCCGCGTAGCGGCAGGACTCCAGCTCCTCGTCCCACGCCTCGCCCATCGCCTGCGAGAGGCGCTGGGACAGACTCGACGCGGGGCCCTCCGCCATCAGGGTGCGGATCTGGTCCTCCCCCAACATGACGTCACCGTTCGCGCTCATCCGACCCGTCCACAGGCCGAGGCCGGGGACGTGGCAGAACCGCTGACCGTCGACGCCCGTGCTCGCCTCCTCGGTGACCTCGAAGCGCAGCATCGGCCACGCCCTGAGAGCACCGGCGAGTGCGCCGCCGCTGCCCACCGGGCCGGACCAGCTGAACTCGGCACGCATCTGACCCGGGACCGCCGGCTGCGCGCTCCACTGGAGCGACACCCGTGTCCCGAGCACGCCGGACACCGCCCACTCGACATGCGGACAGACCGCAGTCGGCGACGAGTGGACGTGGACAACGCCGCGTGTGCTCACTGCAGACCTCCGCTTCTGACAGACGTGGATCGTCTTCCCCAACGTCCACGCGCATCCGCGGGTGTCTGTCCGGGTCCTCCGCCCGGCCTCGTCCCTGGCCTCACTGACTGTGCGTGATCACTCTGCCCGATTCTCGCGATCTCTGCCAGCAGGACGCGGTCGGGTCGGCGTGTCGGGCGCGCCCGGGAGTGTCGGTCCGGTACGGAGGCCTGCCGTGTCGTCATCGCCGGACCTCCCCGCCGTCGACGAAGAGGTTGTCCGCCAACACCGCGGCGCCCCGGATGCGGACGGTCGCGGCGGCGGCGTCGCGGTGGAAGCGGTTGCCGGTGATCCGGACGGTCGAGCCCTCGCCGACGTCCTGCAGCAGGGTGTACTCGCCCCCGCCGAGCTCGTTGCCGCGCACGACGACGGGTCCCTTGCGGCTCTGCCCCTTCACGGCGAGCTGCTCGGCCTCGCTCTCATGGCGCGCCGCCACCACGGGATCGACCAGGACCGCACTGCCCAGCCCCGATCCGCGGCCGAGCGCGACGCGGTTGTCCTCCACCAGGACGTCCCCGCCGTCGCCCGCCGCGAGCGTGACGGCGTCGATCTCGCGGTCCGGGCGCGGGCGGAAGTCGTGCAGCCAGCTGTTGCGCAGGGTCGCACCGGGCCCGAGCCGGGCACCGTCGGCGGACACCCCGGTCAGCTCGATGCGCTCCGCTACCCACGCCGCCCCGTCGACGGCGGCGTCGGTGAAGTCGCCGGTCAGCGTGCTGTCCTCGATCCGGACCGAGCCGCGCCCGACCGTGCGGACGCCCGCGGCCGTGGTGCCGTCGCCGGTGATCCGACTGCGCCGCACGACCACGTCCGGCGCCGCGACGACGACCCCGCCGACGAGGTCCAGGCCGTCGAGCACCGCGCCGGGTGTCCGGACCTCCAGGGCCGCCCGCACCGGGCAGAGGGTCAGCCCGGCGGGCGTCCCGACGCTGTCCGGGGGCGGCGGGACGTACGGACCCGTGAGGGGACAGCGGGGGAGTGGAGCATCCGTGACCGGCGCGGCGTCCCGATCGACGCCCATCGCCACACCCGCGGCGAGCGTCGCCGCGAGGAAGACGCCGAGAGCGGCCCGGACCAGGAACATGCGCGGAGCGTACTCACTTGATTAGTCCAAATGGCCTAGTCGAGTGGGCGTGTCGCGTCCGCGCCTGAAGGTGTCCGCGGGTCCGCGGTCGGTGCTGGTCATGCGGCCGGGACCGTAGGCCTCGTCGAACGTGCAGAGCTCCGCGGTGAAGGCCGGGGTCGCCTTCAGTCGGCCTCCGCCCAGGTGCAGGTCCGGGTAGCCACCTCGGTCGGCTCCGTGGCGCCCGCCGCGGCACGCTCGGCGAAGGCCCGGACCTCAGCGGAGTCCGAGCCGACGACAGCGGCGGGGGCCAGGTGCTCAGGGAGGACGACATCGGGGAGGACGGCATCGGTCACCTGGCCAGGGTGTGTCGACACACTCCGCATCCACAGCGTGACGATCCGTGCCCGAACCGCCCTTTTCCACCCTTTCGGGAAGCATCGATCGCCTGGACGGTGACGCTCGGTCGACTACTCTTCCGTCACAACAACACCACTGGTGACAGACGAGGCAGAGGGGCACGGGGGATGGCTTCAGGGGACCGGGACGGACCGGACATCATCGGCGCTCCCTTCCTGACCGTGGCCGAGGTCGCTGAGCGCATGCGGGTCTCGAAGATGACGGTCTACCGACTGGTGCACAGCGGCGAGCTGCCCGCGGTGCGGTTCGGCCGCTCCTTCCGCGTCCAGCGGAACGCGGTCGAGCAGCACATCTCGGCGGCGCGGTACGAGGCGGGCTGACCGGACGGCGCCGTGCGGTGGCGGCGCGAGTGCGACACGGCACCCCTGTCCGACGGGCGGGGGTGCCGTCGTCTGTCCCTACCGCTCGCGGCCGCGCGGGCGGAGCGGGGTCGGGGGCAGGTCGGGGGCGTCGAGCGGGTCCCCCTCGTAGCCCGGCACGGCCCCGAAGCGGTCGCCGCCGTGGGCGATCTCCGCCTGCCAGGTCGACCGGGCCTCGGCGATCTCCTCGCCGGTGCGCCCCACGAAGTTCCACCACATGACCAGCTGCTCGGCGAACGGCACGCCGCCGAGCAGCAGGAACCGGCTCTCCGGGCCCGCCGCCACCGGCAGCTCGGAGCGCCCGCTGCCCAGGTAGAGCAGGGTCCCGGGGGTGACCTCGCGCCCGTCGACCACCGGGGCGCCGCCGACCGTGAGCACCGCGTGCTCGAAGTCCCGCTCCAGCGGCAGCGTGCGCGCCGTCCCCGCCCGGAGCCCGACGTCCACCCCGACCAGCGGGCTGTGCACCCGCCCCGGCGACACCGCGCCGGCCAGCTCGCCGAGCAGCACGGTGGCCCGCAGGCCGCCCTCGGTCACGACCGGCAGGTCCGCGTGGTGTTCGAACCGCGGCGCGACGGTCCGCTCCTCCCCCGGCAACGCGACCCACAGCTGGGCGCCGTGCAGGATCGGCGAGTGCGGGTCCGGCGACTGCTCGGAGTGCGCGATCCCGCGCCCGGCCGTCATCAGCCCGAGCTCGCCCGGCCGGACCAGCACCGAGCTGCCGAGCGAGTCCCGGTGGTGCACCTCGCCGGAGAGCAGCCAGCTGACGGTCTGCAGGCCGATGTGCGGGTGCGGCGCCACCTGCATGCCCGGCTCGGCCGCCACCTCGTCCGGGCCGTAGTGGTCGACGAAGCACCACGCCCCGACCATCCGCCTGCCCAGGCTCGGCAGGAGCCTGCGCACCTCGGTGCTCTCGCCCAGCTGCACCCGGCGCGGCTCGACCAGCTCGCTGACCGGCCCACCCGTCGCCTCCGCGCCGCAGACCGTCACCCGCGGATCCCCCGTCACATCACTCATCGCTCCCCCTCGCTGCGCGAGCCCGGCGCTTCGCGCAGGCGCTGTGACGCCGACTCGCTCGCACGCTCGCTCACTGCTCTCCCCCGCCGCGCGAGCCCGGCGCCTCGCACAGCCCGCATGCTCGGTCTCCTACCCCGGCCCCGACGATACGGGCGGCCACCGACGGTTCCGGACACCCTGCGACGATCTGCACATGCGACGCGACGTGACGGCCCGGCTCCAGCTCTCCGTGACCGAGCCCGCGCTGTTCGCGTTGCAGATCGCGGTGGCGCAGGGCGCGACGACCGAACGGCTCACCCTGACCCTCGACGACACCGTCCTGGACGCCCCTCCCGAGTTCGACGCCGGCTACGGTGGCCGGACCCAGCTGCTCGAGTGCGCCCCCGGCTCACTCGTGATCGAGTACGTCGCACAGGTGGACGGCCGCCGCGAGGTGCCCGCTCCCCCGTCGTCGGCGGAGATGGACCAGCTGGTCATGCTGCGGCCCAGCCGGTACTGCCCGTCGGACCGGTTGCTGTCGACGGCGTCGCGTGAGTTCGGCGGGATCGAGGGGACGGACGCGCGGATCACCGCGGTCCGGAACTGGGTGAACAGCAGGCTGCTCTACATCAGCGGCTCCTCCAAGCCCACCGACGACGCCGTGGACACCCTGCTGCTCGGCGAGGGGGTGTGCCGGGACTACGCGCACCTCGTCGTCACGATGCTGCGGGCGCTGGACGTGCCCGCGCGCCTGGTCGCCGTCTACGCGCCCGGACTGTTCCCGATGGACTTCCACGCGGTCGTCGAGGCCTGGAACGGGTCGGTGTGGCGGCTGGTCGACGCGACCGGCCTGGCCCCGCGGGAGTCCATGCTGCGGATCTGCACGGGCCGAGACGCCGCGGACACCGCCTTCCTCACCACCCACCGCGGCACCGTGGACCTGCAGTCGATGCAGGTCATGGCCGTCGTCGACGAGCTCCCTCGCGAGGACCTCGACGCCGAGATCGTGCTGGGCTGACCCCGCCCGCCTGCACGTTTCGTGCTCTCAGCGCGGCAAGATCGCCGGTTGTGTGCGCTCAGCGTGGTGCGGGCAGCCCTGAGCGCACGAAACGTGCTCGGGGGGTCAGCTCGCGAAACCAGCGGTGGTGATCGCGGGCAGGCCCTCGCGGAGGCCGCGGAGCACAGCGAGCTCGTGCGGCACGACCGGGTCCGGGAGGGCGTCGAGCGGGAACCACCGCACCGCGGCCGACTTGTCCTCCTCGGCCCGGTGCGGCTCGCCCGACCAGCGGCGGCAGGCGAAGAAGAAGTCCACTCGCTCGTCGATCGGGTTCCCGTTGGCCTGCGTTCGGTGCACCGTGGTCACGGGCTCCAGGTCGGCGGGCGCGATCTCCACGCCCAGCTCCTCCCGGGCCTCGCGCACCGCGGCGCTCAGCACGGACTCCCCCGCCTCGACGTGCCCCGCCGCGGCACAGGCCCAGTGGCCGTCGCGGAAACCGGTGTTCCGGCGGAGCTGCAGCAGGACCTCGTCACCGCGCCGCAGGATCACGTACGCCGCCGGGACCACGCTGAATCGTGTACTCACCCGATCACCGTAGAAGTCCCGAACCGGAGGGCAACACGGCGGTAATGCGACGGGCCTAGCGTCGCCGGGGTAGTCCACCCGGGAGTGACATGCCCCGCCCACCACAGATCCGGCCCACCGGCGGCCGCCTCGGCGCCGTCCCACCGCGGGACGCCGATCTGCGCTTCCGCACGGTCCACGGCTACCGGCGCGCGTTCCGGGTGGCCGGGTCCGGGCCCGCGGTGGTGCTCATCCACGGCATCGGCGACAGCTCCGCGACCTGGGAGCCGATCATCCCGGCGCTCGCCCGGCACCACCTGGTGATCGCCCCGGACCTGCTCGGCCACGGCCACTCGGACAAACCGCGTGCCGACTACTCCGTCGCGGCCTACGCCAACGGCGTGCGGGACCTGCTCGGGGTGCTCGGCGTCCGCAGCGCGACGCTCGTCGGGCACTCGCTGGGCGGCGGTGTCGCCATGCAGTTCGCCTACCAGTTCCCGGACCGCACCGAGCGGCTCGTGCTGATCGGCAGCGGCGGGGCGGGCCCCGAGGTGAACCCCGTGCTGCGCCTGATGAGCCTGCCCGGCGCCGAGGCCGCCCTGCACGCCCTGCGACTGCCGACGATGCGCTGGCAGGTCGGTGCGGTCGTCTCCCTCATCCGGGCCCTCGGCGCCGACCTCGGCCGGGACGCCCCGGACATGCTCCGGATCGTCGACGCCCTGCCGGACGCCACCGCCCGCGCCGCGTTCATCCGCACGCTGCGCGCGGTCGTGGACTGGCGCGGCCAGGTCGTCACCATGCTGGACCGCTGCTACCTGACCCGCGGCATGCCCACCCTGCTGGTCTGGGGCGAGCGGGACGCGATCGTGCCCGTCGACCACGGGTACCGGGCCCACGAGGCGATGCCCGGCAGCCGGTTCGAGATCTTCCCCGACGCCGGCCACTTCCCGTTCCACACCGACCCCCAGCGCTTCGTGGGCCTGCTGGAGGAGTTCCTGGACACCACCGACCCGGCCCGCTGGAGCCCGGAACAGTGGCGACAGCTGTTGCGGATGTCCCCGGAGGAGCCCGCGTTCCCGGAACCGCGCACCGAACGCTCCGCGACCTGACGCGTGGCGTGATCGTTCCGACCGTGACCCGACGGCGGTGCGGACGACCGTCGCGTCCCTCTCGTCGCACGTGACGGCGTGACGCATGATCCTTCCGAGCGTGACGCGGCGGCACCCTCGAGGACCGTCCTGTCCCACTCGTCGCTCGTGATCGTTCCGAGTGGGACGGGACAGCGCCGCCGGGTGCCGTCCTGTCACGCTCGGAACGATCGCGAGGAGACGGCGACGGCCCGCCCCTCGAGCGGAGGGGCGGGCCGTCGTCGGGGTGGGTCAGCTGCAGCCGCTGGTGGAGCCGCAGCCCTCGCAGAGGTAGCAGGAGCCCGCCGGGCGCATCTTGGTGCCACAGGTGAGGCAGAGCGGCGCGTCGGCCGCCTTGCCCAGCCGCAGCTCCAGCAGCTCGGTGGAGCTGCCGACCTCGATCGGCGCCGGGTCGACGCCCGCCGGGGTGCTCGACGGCGGGGTGACGTCCACCGTCGACCGGACCGTCTCGATGTCCAGCTCGGCCGGGGCGTTGTAGTCCTGCTCGACCTGCGCCGACCGCTCCGCCGCGGAGAAGATGCCCAGCTGCGCGCGCTTCTCGTAGGGCAGGTGGTCCAGCGCGAGGCGGCGGAACAGGTAGTCCAGCACGCTGGTGGCGATCCGGACGTCCGGGTCGTCCGTCATGCCCGCCGGCTCGAAGCGCAGGTTGGAGAACTTCGAGACGTAGAACTCGAGCGGGATGCCGTACTGCAGGCCGACGGAGATCGACATGGAGAACGCGTCCATCACACCGGCCAGGGTCGAGCCCTGCTTGCCGAGCTTGACGAAGATCTCGCCCAGCCCGTCGTCCGGGTAGGACCCGGCGGTCAGGTAGCCCTCGGCGCCCGCGACGGCGAACGACGTGGTCTCGCTCGGGCGCTTCTTCGGCAGCCGCTTGCGGACGGGCCGCTGCTCGACGACGACCCTCGGCTCGATCTCCTCGGCCTTGGCCTCCGCGCGCGCGTTCTTGCCCGCCGACAGCGGCTGGCCGACCTTGCAGTTGTCCCGGTAGATCGCCAGGGCCTTCAGCCCGAGCCGCCAGCCCTCGAGGTAGATCTTCTCGACGTCGTCGACCGAGGCCTGCTCGGGCATGTTGACCGTCTTGGAGATCGCGCCGGACAGGAACGGCTGGACGGCCGCCATCATCCGCACGTGCCCCATGGCGGCGATGACCCGCTCGCCCATGGCGCAGTCGAAGACCTCGTAGTGGTCCGGCTTCATGCCCGGCGCGTCCACGACGTGCCCGTGCTCGGCCACGTACTCGACGATCGCCTCGGCCTGCTCGGGCTGGTACCCGAGCTGGTCCAGGGCCCGGCGGACCGTCTGGTTGACGATCTGCATGGAGCCGCCGCCGACCAGCTTCTTGAACTTGACCAGCGCCAGGTCCGGCTCGATGCCGGTCGTGTCGCAGTCCATCATCAGGCCGATGGTGCCCGTCGGGGCGAGGACGGAGGCCTGCGCGTTGCGCCAGCCGTCGCGCTCGCCGGTGGCGATCGCGTCCTTCCAGGTGATGGTGGCCAGCTTCTGGATCGCCGAGCTGGCGGGGAAGCTGCGGTAGCCGTCGTTCGCTGCGGCGTGCTTGCGCATGACGCGCTGGTGGGACTCCGCGTTGCGGGCGTAGCCCTCGTACGGGCCGACGACGCCTGCGAGCTCGGCGGAGCGTTTGTACGCCGCACCCGTCATCAGCGAGGTGATGGCGGCGGCGAGCGAGCGGCCGCCCTCGGAGTCGTACGCGTGGCCGGTGGCCATGAGCAGCGCGCCGAGGTTGGCGTAGCCGATGCCGAGCTGGCGGAACTTCCGCGTGGTGTCCGCGATCGGCTCCGTGGGGAAGTCCGCGAAGCAGATCGAGATGTCCATCGCGGTGATGATCAGCTCGACGGCCTTGGCGAACCTCTCGCCGTCGAACAGGCCGTCCGTGCCGAGGAACTTCAGCAGGTTCAGCGACGCCAGGTTGCAGCTGGAGTTGTCCAGGTGCATGTACTCCGAGCAGGGGTTCGAGGCGTTGATCCGGCCCGACTCGGGGGTCGTGTGCCAGTCGTTGATCGTGCCGTCGTACTGGATGCCGGGGTCGGCGCACTCCCACGCGGCCTGCGCGATGCCGCGGAACAGCGAGCGCGCGTCCGTCCGCTCGATGATCTCGCCGTCCGTGCGGGACCGGAGGCCGAAGTCCGTGCCGTTCTCGACGGCGTGCATGAACTCGTCGTTCACGCGGACCGAGTTGTTGGCGTTCTGGTACTGGACCGAGGTGATGTCCGAGCCGCCCAGGTCCATGTCGAACCCGGCGTCGCGCAGCACGCGGACCTTGGCCTCCTCCTTGGCCTTGGTCGCGACGAACTCCTCGATGTCCGGGTGGTCGACGTCCAGCACGACCATCTTGGCCGCGCGGCGGGTCGCGCCACCGGACTTGATGGTGCCCGCGGAGGCGTCCGCCCCGCGCATGAAGGAGACCGGGCCGCTCGCGGTGCCGCCGCTGGAGAGCAGCTCCTTCGACGACCGGATGCGGGAGAGGTTGAGGCCGGCACCGGAGCCGCCCTTGAAGATCAGGCCCTCCTCGCGGTACCAGTTCAGGATCGACTCCATGGTGTCGTCGACCGAGAGGATGAAGCAGGCGCTGACCTGCTGCGGGGAGGCCGTGCCGACGTTGAACCACACCGGCGAGTTGAAGCTGAACACCTGGTGCAGCAGCATCCAGGTCAGCTCCTGGGCGAAGACGTCCGCGTCCTCGTCCGTGGCGAAGTAGCCGTGCTCCAGCCCGGCGCGGTGGTAGGTGCCGACGACCCGGTCGATCAGGGCACGCAGGCTCGACTCGCGCGTCGCGGAGCCGACGGCGCCGCGGAAGTACTTGCTGGTCACGATGTTCGTGGCGTTCAGCGACCAGAAGTCGGGGAACTCGACACCGCGCTGCTCGAAGTTGATGCTGCCGTCACGCCAGTTCGTCATGACGACGTCCCGACGCTCCCAGGTCACCTCGTCGTACGGGTGCACCCCGGGGGTCGTGTACAGCCGCTCGACGGTCAGGCCGCGCCTGCCGTTCTTGGCGGCCGCCTTCGCCGCACGACTCCGTCCCGCGCCCCCCGACGAACCCTTGGACGCGGCTGACCCCGCGTTCCTCTCGGTGGGCTCCGCCCCGACGGTCTCCGTCATGCTCTCCCTCATTCGCATCCGAACGTGTGCACCACGCCACCGGCTGGGGCGGCGGCGGGTGTTCCGTGCGGGGTCGGCTCGAACACCTCGCCCCTGAGCTGGGTACGGGTCGGCCCCTCGTGTCCTATCCGGCCGGCGGGTCCGCGCCTGCCGGACCGACCCTGGATGCGGCTGCTTCCCCGGCAGCCGTCCGCAGGTCGGCGATCTCCTTCTCGAAGTCCTCGATGGACGAGAACGAGCGGTAGACGCTCGCGAAGCGCAGGTACGCCACCTCGTCGAGCTCCTTCAACGGACCGAGGATCGCGAGCCCCACCTCGTGGCTCGGGATCTCCGCGGTCCCGCCCGCCCGGACGGCCTCCTCGACTCGGTGGGCGAGCTGCTGCAGGTCGTCCTCGTCCACCGGCCTGCCCTGGCAGGCCCGGCGTACGCCGCTCACGACCTTGTCGCGACTGA
>Ga0068860_100008131_pt1 | contig 10446 bp, 9 predicted proteins | sample KBSSwiS32_FD_66597 | JGI IMG/M metagenome (GOLD analysis project Ga0068860, IMG submission 66597) | Switchgrass rhizosphere microbial communities from Kellogg Biological Station, Michigan, USA - KBS Switchgrass S3-2 | ecosystem: Host-associated > Plants > Roots > Rhizosphere > Soil ...
GTCGGGGCAGAACATCACAAACGTTTGCCGGGCGTCGTTCATCACTGCCTCTGCCATCAGACATAGGTTGCGAACGCGTACGCCATTGGGAGCCGGCTGGATACCCCAGGCGTCTTCGAGCGCCCTGACCCCGGCGTAGAGCTGCGCGGTGCTACAGATGCCGCAGATGCGCGGGACAATGACCAATACATCGGACGGTGCCCGACCGACCAGTATCTGCTCGTAGCCTCGATACATGGTGCCCACGCACCAACTGTCTCGGACAATATGGTCCTCGACATCGAGTCGAAACTCGACGTCTCCTTCAACCCGATTCAGGTCAATAGTGATCAGCTTGCGCACTTCTTGGCGTCCGTCCACTTGAGCAGTTCTCGGCTCAGCGGGAACTTCTGGCTGATGCAGCCGTAACACGAATGGCCGACCCATTGAGCGGTGCCGCACTTTGGCCGGTCAGCGGCGGACAGGCAGGGTCGAACAAATCTCGGCCGCCCAAAATGGTCTAACTGCGCGGGATCCGGATCGCCTGCCAGCAGCCATCGCATCGCCGACACCATGGTGTCGGAGTCAGCCGCGCATCCCGCGACGTTCACCACCGGCAGGCCTCTCCGGGATCGCCAATCTGTCCCGAGAAGGCCGCCAGGCTTGCCATCTTCATACTGCAACCCGACTGCTGCGGTGGGGTTGGGTGGCGCCGCCGGTATGCCCCCGTAGCTGGCGCAGGTCCCCAGCGCAAGCACATAGTCGGCCACTGCGCAAAGCTCAAACACCAAGTCTCGCTTCGGCTTGCCGTCAAAGGTGTCGAAGAGACCCGAGCCGTCTGGACCCATGGCGATGGAGCCTTCGACGCAAAGCAACGTCAGCGGCAGCACTTCGTCGAGGACCTGGCGAACGATCGGTGCCAATGGGTCAAGCGAAAGCGAGGGATGCCACAGTAGCCGAACCCCGTCGTGCTCAAGCAGATCCAGCAGATCGGTCGCTTGCCCATCGACACCGAGCAGGGCCATCGACTCGCCACTACACGAGCCACAGCTGATCCACAGCAGTGTCGGAGGTGTGCGTGACGGAGTTGTGTTGTGTTGACTGCACAATGTCGGTATCGGATTTGGCATCGGTTCTTCCCCCCAGCCCAGGAATTCTTGACGTCGCCTGCTGCTGCACGGGTGACGTGTCAAAATTGCGCGGACTGGATCTATTGTTGGTGCCGCTGTGATCGCGCGTACGAGTAGCCCACTACGCGAATCTGCCGCGGAAACGCTCGCAGGGTACGTACTAGGCTTTGAGCCGCCCCGATTAGTCCGGAGACTTTGATGTGCCCCGGGGCAGCAGCGCCGCGAGGTCTTCCCGGCTACTAGTACCTGTCTTGGCCATCGCGTTGTGGATGTGGCCCTCGACGGTGCGCACCGAGATCGTCAGTTGTGCGGCGACGTCGCGGTTGGACAGGCCTAAACCGATCAACTTCACGATCTCCCGTTGGCGATCCGTCAGCGGCAGCCGCTTACTCGCCTGACTAAGCGCAGGGGTGCGGGCGCCGCATCGTTCCGCCAGCGCCTCCGCCCGTGCCGAGCATGTGAACCCCGGTCCGCGCAAGCCGTGACCGTTATACGCCACAGCCGCGTATGCGGCCGCGTCGACAGCCGCAACAAGATCGCCCATCCGCTCGAAGTCCTCCGACACCGCGGCCAAGGCAGCGCCGTCGCCGGCGGCCAGGGCGGCGCTGAAACGCGCCGCGGACCCGGCGCGCGGCCCCTCGATGGTCGCCGCCAGCTCATCCAGGCGAGCCGCGCCCGAGTGGTCGCCGAACTGGGTGGCAGTTTGCAGACACATCACCTCCGGCGCCAATTGCTCATTGGCCCGGGCGGTTTCGGCCGCCGACAACAGCGTCGCGACCGCCTCGCCCATAGCGCCCTGGGTCGCTGCGACCCATGCCCGCGCGATCGCATAATCGTAATCCAGGCACCGCCAGCTCGGATGGCGGTGGTCCTCGAGGGCGGCCAGCGCGGCAGCGGCCTCACCGGTCAAACCGCGCATGGCCAGCGCAATCGTCAACGGGATTTGGCATCGATACCACCACCCGTTGGCCTTGTCCCCGGCGGACAACCCATCGGCCACAGGGCCCAGGAGCGAACAGGCCGTGGGAAGGCGGCAGGCGCCACGGGCCGCTCGGCCCAAGACCGCCGTAGGGATGTCGGCTGCTTGCTGACGAAAATCGATCAAGCGGATCATCGCCCTATAGAACCGATCGGCCACCTGCCAGGCTTCCGCAATTCGCCCGGCCAGCAGCAGTGCGCCGACGTGGGCGTCGGCAAGGACCACGAAGGAGCGCGTCGGGACGGAGTATCCGGCCTGCGCGGCGGCCACGGCTTCGGTGACCCGGCCGGCGTCTCCGCAGGCGACAGTGATTGCCCAGGCCGTGGTACGCGCGGCAACGAGGTCGGGCAACTCCTCCAAGGCGAGAGTTTTCGACGATTGCCTCGCTGCCTCCGGCTTGCCCATCGCCGCCCAGTACACGGTGAGAAAGGCGTCGATACAGGCGCGCGCCTGCCGTGGTGTGGTGTGCGATGCGTCCTCGATCAGCCTCTTCGCGCCGGTCGGGTCGGCGAGGGTGAATAGCCGGTTGGTGGCCCGCAAAAAGGCCCGCCTGGCACGGTCGACATCGGTCAATTCGCGAGCGCCGGCGAGCACCGCATCGGCCTCTCGGCCGCGGCCGAGCCACGACAATGCATGGGCACGAATGAAATTCGCCTCCGCGGGTCCGCCAGCGCGGATTGCCGCATCAGCCAGCCGATCTGCCAGAGGGAGATTCGGGAACCATACGGCGCCCCGGGCGGCTCGGACCAGCAGGTCCGGATCGGGTTCGAGGTCGGAGTCCAGACTCAAGGTCGCGCGGCGCACCACAACGCGCACGTCGTCACGATCATCGGATTTGGCGAGTTCGGTGGCAACCAAGCCGCGCAGCCGGCGCAGCTTGGTGGACGCAGCGCGTTCGCGGCGCACCTCGCCGTAGAGGGGATGGGCCACCCACACCTCCACCCCAGCGTCGACGGTTTCCAGCGTGATCAGCCCCCGCATGTCGGCCTCCTCGACCGCCGCCGGGTCGGTGATCCTGGTCAGCGATGTCAGCCAGATAGGCTCGCCGACAGCGAGCACATCCACGACGTCGCTGACCGAAGTCGGCAGGGCGCCGATTCGCGATTCGATCAATTCGGCCAAGCCGGGCGGCACAACCGGATCGCCGAGCCACCGCCAGACTCCGTGCTGCCGTACCAGCCGCCCGTCGGCGACCTCCTGCTCCACAATGTTGCGGAGATACAGCACATTGCCGCGGGTCAGCTCCCACAGCCGGACCGCGGCACCCGGATCCAAGGATCCACCCAGAGTCGTCGACAGCAGCGTGTCGGTTTCGCCGTGTGACAGTGGCTGCAGATCAAGCCAGTCGAACTGGCCCGCCTTGACCACCTCCTGTATGGCCGCGGGAACCGGTTCACCATCACGAACGGTGAACACCACCTTGGCCCCGCCGCCCTGGACGATCTGATGAACAACAAATATCGACAGGTCGTCGAGCAGGGGCGCATCGTCGACGGCCACTACCACGGTGCCCCCGTCAGGCGCGGAGGTCAGCGATTCGATCACGCCGCGGACCACTTGCAGACTGTCGCCGCCGGCCGGTCCCACCCACGATCTCAAGGCACCCAACGGAAGAGCCCGCGCCGAGTTCGTCGCAACCACCCACCGGACTTCACATCCATTCGAGGCAGCCGAGGTCATTGCCTCGCGGGCTATCCGGCTCTTGCCCACCCCCGCGGCTCCGCACACCACGATCCCGGAGCAATCCCGATCGGATAATGCGGCTTCGATGAGCCGCATCTCCTTCGATCGGCCGGTCAGCGGCCACCCCAACCGCATGTAGCTAAGGATAGGAGCGTCATGGCGACTTCAAAGGATGAACGGCGAACGGCCTTGATGTCGCTAGCCGCACGGCGACACAACCGCCCCTACCTTCTCCGGCAGCTTCCGCAGTTCAAAGGACGTCGAGTGGTGCCGCACCGTCGCGCCAGGCGTTGAGGATGTCCTCGACACGTCTTCGCACTTGTGCGCGCGCAGATTCGCGCTCGGCGCCGGCCATGAGAAGGTCGTCGTAGTCAGTGTCGACATGCCGGACGGAGGCCGCGACGGCGAGTCGGACGGCCTCGGGTTCCAGTGCGCGCCCGGCGGCGCTTCTCCCGACGCGGCCACTGCCGCGTGCCGCCGCGTGAAGCGCGATCGCGTCGGCGCGCAGGGTCGGACAACCCGGGAATTGCTCGCGAATCGCCGCGGCGAACTCGTCGCGGAAGCCTACGTCCTGGTCGGCTCGACGAATCTGATCGCGTTCCCTGCGGCGGGCGCGCACGTCGGCGTCGGAGAGGCACTGCTGCGCGGCCTGTTCGATCGCCGCGGACTCGGCCAGAATGCCTTGTCGCTCATAGCGTTTACGCCTCACGCTCCAGCGCACGACGACGGCGGACAGTCGGCTGGCCTTCTTCGCGCGCCGGGTCAGGGCTGCGTCTCCGGAGGGCAGGAACTCGAGGTGGCCAAGATCGGCGCAGTCGAGGCAGAGCGCACCGGCCTCGTCCTTGAGCAGAAGATCACCGGCGGCGCCGCACGACGCGCACGTCCACGCGCTATGAGCCGAGATGACGACGATGTCTCTGGGCCGGCGTGGGCGCGCGACCACGGGCTCAGGCAGTTCGGCCGACGCCCAATGGGTGCGGTAGGCGCGCTCGGCGTCGGGGTCGCCGCCAGTGGTGAATTGCAACTCTTGGTATTCGACCTCCGACGGCGTGAGGCCATGGTCTTCGGCCCAGCGCTGCAACGCCGTCAACGCGGCCGCGACCTTCGCAGCGTCAACCTGCACGCACCGGTCGAGCCGGGCAACGCCACCCCGCTCCCACCGGTCGACGTTCGGCTGCGCTAGCCAGCCGAGGCCGACAAGTATGTCGATGGGTCGGACGAATCGCTGGTCGGCCAGAGTTGCCTGCGCGATTCGTGCGACTCGAGTTTCCAGGTTTGCCATGACGTCGCCGACATTATGTCTGTGGTCCGACAGCACGCATGCGATAGGCCCCGCCGAAGTCCCATCCGATTGTAAAGCCGTGGTGCAGGACGAGATCGCTGAGGACGTCGACACGGTCGCCGAGCGGCGACGACACGATGTCGAACCCGCCGCTGTCGAAAAAGGCGAAATTCAGCGACGACTCGGGCGTTGTGCGTGATCGGTAGACGATTGCGTCGATGTCGCCCCACCAGCGGCGGGTTGCATCGGCAAGTCGATGGCAGGTATCCCACACCTCAGGATGCTGTCCGGTGCTGATCTGGTCGTCGACGCGGAGCGCATCGAGGTTCTTGTCCGTGCGGAGATCGAGCACCCGCAGGTTTCGAGCGGCGACCAGCCGCGCCAGGTGATGAGTCCGGTGGTCGGCGGGGATGACGAGTCCAGTCGATCGGTAGCGCTCACGGAACGCACCGACGTGCGTTGCGCCGGCGTAACGGGTCCGAAATGCCCCCGATTTCGGATCGAAGCGATGACGAGGTTCGACGAATCCGGCCCAGTCCCAATCGGTTGGCGATGTTGCCTCGATTCGCCAGATCTCGCTGCCGGCGCGGACGGATCGGCGGCGAAGTCCGACGGGCCGGTCGTCGGGGAATGCGGCCCGGTAGCCAGCGGGTAGCTCAGGCACCGATGGAAGACAACGTCAGCCACGCAGCTTCGGCGGTCTTGGGATGTCGCAATGCCTCTGCAATCGACGTACCCCGAAGCTCGTCGCGCTTGATACGCATGATCCGGTCCGCCGCAAGCGGATCGACGGTGAATCGTGCGAGCAGTTCAAGTATCCGGGGCAGGTCGGGGCGTATGCGGTCGTCATCGAATTGCCAAGTCGGAAACCAGGTTTTGTTGCCGACAGCAGAGCCGAGGAGCTTGCGGCGCGTGCGGAGACGGTGGACGGCCTGAGGAGTGCGCAGCTTCAGTAGTGCTTGAACATTCGGCGTCGGCAGCGAACCGTCGACGAATTCCTGGACCAGCGAGGCGCGGCGCTGATCATTCAGCGTGCGAGCGGCAACGCGTTCGAGGGTTCCCTGCGGTGTCGACGGAGCCGCGAGCAATGCGTCGAGGACCTGCGCGAAGCCGGCGTCTTTCTCGGCCCGAGCAGCCACCTGGCGAGCGAGCGGCTCGACGGCGGTGGTCATAGCCGAAGTCTACGCCTGCCTTGTGCGATCGAAACAATCGAAACAAACACGGGTGGTGAGGTCGGTTTCCGAGGGACGTCTGGAAAAGACCTGTGCTATGTGGCGGCGTCAACATGTGTTGACGCTTCGCAGCCCGGCTCCTGGCCATCGGCCACAAGACCGCGAGCCGCATGAGCGCGGAGGGGCGGCGACTTGATCATGGTGCCCTGCTCTACGACGACCGGGGCTGCCGTCGTGATCGTCGATACGTCGGCCGTGATCGCGATCCTCACTGCCGATGATGATGCGGCGATCTACGCTCGCGCGATCGCCGATGCGAGCGTGCGACGACTGTCGGCTGCGAGCTATCTCGAGTGCGGGATCGTTCTCGATCACCAGCGAGATCCGGTCATCAGCAGAAGCCTGGACGAATTGATTGGGGAAGCCGAGTTCGTGATCGAGCCGGTGACCGAGCACCACGCCCGGCTGGCTCGTCAGGCCTACGCAGACTTCGGCAGAGGCAGCGGTCATCGTGCTGGACTGAACTTCGGTGACTGTCTCTCGTACGCGCTGGCGCTCGACACACGCGAGCCGCTGTTATGGAGGGGCGACGACTTCGGGCACACGGGTATTGCGTCCGCGCTCACGCTGTAGGTGCCCGCAGGCCCGGTCGCTGGACCGCGCTGAAATGCTCTGGGGACCATGCTTTTGTCGCCCGTCAACTATGTTGACGCCCCCAGAGCGGCAAGTGGTCCGGCGAAGAGCTCAAGTTGTCCGTGCCGCACTCGTCATGGACCGGATGATGCCGATGTCGATGCCGGCGTCGGCCCAAACCCCGAGTACCAACAGCGTGCCGACCGGGTCATCCCAGTCTTGCGCGTCTCAGAACTGCACACCGCGGGTCAATGCACCGTCGACGACGAGGTTGGTCCCGGTGATGAAGCTCGCCGCCGAACTGCTCAGGAATACAACGGCATTGGCGATCTCCTGGGGTTTCGCCATCCGGCCGGTGGGGTTGAGTCCGAGCGCGGTGGCGAACAGCTCGGGATCGTTCTGCTCGATGGTCGGCCAGACTCCGCCCGGGAAGTAGGTGTTGCCAGGGCTCACCGTGTTCGCCCGCACGCCTTGGCCGGCGAGCTTATAGGCCAGCCCCTGCGTGTAGTGGATGATCGCTGCTTTCATCGTGCCGTACGGCCCAGCGGCGAAATCGATCTCGCGTCCAGAGACGCTCGAGATCGTCACGATCGAACCGGCACCACTGGCCAGCAAGTGCGGCAGCGCCGCCTCCACCAGCCCCACGGTGCCCATCAGATCGACATCGAAACTGGTGTGCCAGTTCTCGATGCTCTCGGGAATCGCCAGCGCACTCACGTTAGCCACCACACCGTCGATGCCTCCCAGCGCGGTGAAACTGTCATTTACCCAATCCGTCAGGGCTGCAGCGTCACCCACGTCCACGGCGCTGCCAATCGCGATGGCCCCGTCGGCCCCCAAAGCGGACTGGGTTTCTGCGACCGCGTCGACGGTACGCGCGCAGTACGCCACGGACGCGCCTTCGGCCAACATTCCGTCAACGACGGCCCGGCCGATGCCGCGTGTGCCGCCAGTCACGAGGAAACGCTTTCCCGACAATCCGAGATCCATGATTTTTCCGCCGTTCTCGTCAGTAGGAGATGGTTCCCAGCGAAGCTGCCGCACTGCGCAACTCGCCGTGAATCCCGCCGTAGGCTGCTGCGGACGGTAGCAGTCGCTTGTCGATCTTGGTGACGGCACTGTAGTTGGGGTCGACGACGTTGGCGATCGGCACCTGCGATATCTGCGTCAACAACTGGTAGGCGTCGAGTCGGTCCAGCCCGTACAACTCGCCCATCCAGGCGATCATGTCGACCTGACTGGCCCGCCATGCCTCTTCCAACGGCCTGCCCGAACCGATGCTCATCAGATGCGTATCGGTCTCGAGCCGCGGCCAGGCCGGGCCACCGCCCTTGACCAGATCCACGATCGCGGTGACGTTCATCGCGCCTTCGACTGCGGTGCCACAGGATTCGCCTTCGCCCTGGCGGTAGTGACCGTCTCCCAGGGAGAACAGCGCACCGGGGACATTGACCCGCAGGTAGCAGGTCGCGCCAACGGCCATCTCCGGGGTGTCCATGTTTCCGCCGAACGCGTCGGGCACCAGGGAGCTGCGTACCTCGCGCCGTGCTGGGGCCACCCCGACCGTACCGAGCATCGGGTTGGCGGGCAGGTCCACTGTGAAGTCGCTGCCCTGCGCCGAGAACCTCAGCGTGCCTGCGGCGGAATCGTATTCGTAAATGTAGGTTCGCTCCGGCAGCGGCGCCTGCAGCGTGGGACTGGCGGGAACACTGGTCAGCCCGCCGAAGAACGGGATCAGTGTCGACGCACCCCAGGTGCGTGCTGGAGTCAGATCGGCGAGGTGGATCGCCAGCGTGTCGCCCGGCTCGGCGCCCTCGATCCAGAACGGTCCTGTCTGCGGGTTCAGGTCCTCGGTGTCGAGCGCTCGGGTGGCTACGTCGTCGCGGCTGGTGATGCGCCCGCCGTAGGCGTCCTCGGTCCACAGCGTGAGCACGGTTCCAGGTCGGATCCGCATGACGGGCGCCGCACCGCCGAACGTGTAGTTCAACTGGTCGGCTGACGGGATGAACGCGACGTGCTGCATGACAGCCATCCTTATCGCGCGGCGCGAGCAGCGCAGCGTTATCGGCGGTCGCGCGTGCCTCGCGGCGGATACGCGCTACCGGCTCACGCCATGGAGAACAGCTCGTGCATCACGATCACGCTCGCGACACGCTGTAGACCGCCTTCTACCGCGATGCGTTGATCGTCGGGGCATGCGAGCAGCTGATCGAGCGTCGTGGAGACTTTTTTCATGTCGTAGATCGGCTGGTCTTTTGCGGCTTGGGAGGCGAACGTGTCCCGGTAGAAGGCGAGCATCGGGTCGTTGGTGTTGCGTGTCGGCGGGGTGGTGAACGGGTGCTTCTGGCGGTCGTACAACTCGGGTAACACGTCCTTCGCCGCTTCGCGCAGGACGTGCTTTTCTCGAATGCCTTTCACTTTCATGTTCACCGGCACGCGCGCCGCGACTTCGGCGACACGGTGGTCCAGGAACGGCACGCGGCCTTCGATGGAGTGGGCCATCTCCATCCGATCGGCGAGATAGTTCAGGATGAAGTTCGGCAATACCGTCTTGGCATTGACATAGAGCATCTGATTCAGCCGGTCGCGGCCGGTGACGCGTTGCGCCAGCGGCAACCGATCCAGCGCCGACACCAGCGGCGCAAACTCCCGCACGGACGCCGGGAGATCATCACGAAACAACGGGGCCACACTGTTGGCCTGGGCCGCAGCGGGTCGCCGCATTCGCGCCGAGCATCTCATCCAGGAGCGCCGTTCTCTCGCCGGCACTCAACGCCGCGTCGTCACTCAGCGCGTCGACCCGGAAGTACGGATAGCCTCCCAGCATTTCGTCGGCGCCTTCACCGGTGAAACCACCTTGATGCCCGCGGCTCGCACGGCACGGCTCAGCAGGTACTTGGCGACGCCGTGGCCGTTGAACATCTGCGTTTCGGCATACCAGATCGCGTCCTTGAATGACTCGGCGATCTCGCGCCCAGTGATGGGAATCGGGTGATACGTCGCGCCGACATGCCTGGCCTGGGCTTCAGCGATGCTGGCTTCGTCGTAGAGCGGGTTCTCGAAGGTGAGCGTAAACGCGCGGATGGGCCGGTCCATCTCCTGCTGCGCGAGCCCGAGGACAGCGCACGAGTCGATGCCACCACTCAGATACGACGCGACCTCGACATCGGCGACCAATCGTTGCCGCACGGCATCGACCAGCGCCTCGCGGAATTCGTCGACGATCTCGGCGTCGCTTCGCGTGTCTGCCCGCATCTGCTCAGCAGTCGGGATCTCCCAATCCCAATACGGGTAGATGCGAACATCGCCGTCTTTGGCGATCGCGTAGCACCCCGGCGGCACGGTACTGATCCCGGCGAATTCGGTCTTCTCGTGAGATCTGCCCATACCTCCGGTAGCGCCCTCGAGGTCCCACGCGGCAGGCACACCCAGCGCCAACATCGCTTTGATCTCCGACGCGAAGAACACTTCGCCGTTCACCCACTCATATCCGAGTCCGCTCAACGCATGCCTCGCGCGAAGCGCGCTCGCACGCAGTTGTTCATCATCGAGATCCTCCGGTTCAGTTCGTAGCTCCGCTTGCTCTAC
>Ga0068860_100008132_pt1 | contig 10444 bp, 9 predicted proteins | sample KBSSwiS32_FD_66597 | JGI IMG/M metagenome (GOLD analysis project Ga0068860, IMG submission 66597) | Switchgrass rhizosphere microbial communities from Kellogg Biological Station, Michigan, USA - KBS Switchgrass S3-2 | ecosystem: Host-associated > Plants > Roots > Rhizosphere > Soil ...
TAACCAGTATACTGTCATATACCAGTATACTGCGGTATACCATGAAAGGCGATCACAGCGAATGTCAGTCGCGCCTCCTGCCCGTAAGGGATGCGCTTGAAGTACTCAGCGGCAAATGGAAAATTCCGATCATCATCGCCCTGAACCAGGGCAATTACCGGTTCCGGGAGCTGCACCGCGAAGTCAGGGGCATCACTACCCGCATGTTGTCCAAGGAACTCAAGGAAATGGAGCTGCACGGGCTTGTTAAACGAACAGTCTATGACGCAGTGCCGGTAAGCGTGGAATATGAACTTACCCCCCACGGCCACTCTATCAAGCCGGTGGTGGATGCATTATATAAATGGGGCTCCACTCACCGGGAGAAATTCATCCGTAAATCCAAAGTGAGTTAGACCTTTTTCCACCTCCTGATTCTGCGCCAAATGCCGGTTTCCGGCGCATTGGACCAGCCAAAAAAACCTTCTTTTTGGCGTTGTCAGTCTTTTCTAATTTTGCAGAAACTGAGTCTTATGATCGAAAGCAATTATATCGCCAGTGTAAAAGCGCAATTCTCGCAATACCGGGCGCTGGCAGAGAAAGCCATGGCACAGGTGCCCGGCGACATGATCAACTGGCAGTACAACGAAGAATCCAACAGCATCGCCACCATTGTAAAACATATGGCCGGCAATATGCTTTCCCGTTTCACAGATTTTTATACGAGCGACGGAGAAAAGCCCTGGCGTGACCGAGATGGTGAATTCGAACAGGAGGATCTAAGCCATGACGCGGTGATGGCACTCTGGAGAAAAGGATGGGAATGTTTTATGGGCGTGCTGGACAGCCTCAGGCCGGAGGATCTGACCAGAAAAGTGCTCATCCGCCGCGAAGAACATTCTGTCATGGAAGCGATTAACCGCCAGCTTACCCACTATGCATCGCATATCGGACAAATTATTTTTCTTTCAAAAATGATCTGCGGTGCTGAATGGAACTCTCTTACAATTCCCAAGGGCCAGTCCCGGGCTTTTAATCAAAAATTGGGACTTTGAGCGGTTAATGGTTTATGGTATGTAGTTTATGGTAAATGGAATTTCCAATATCCATACACCATGCACCATAAACCATATACCATACACCATATACCATATACCAGACTAAATTTCGCTAACTTGTAACAGCCCGTGCTCCGCATTTCTTTATATGGACTTCTTTTCCTGTTTTGCCTGACGGAAAACGTTACCGCCCAGCGGGTAGTCTATTCTGAACCTTTATCGAACAGAAACTCCACTCAACTTGACTTTATCGGCAGATCAGGTGAAAACTACTGGGTTACCCGGACGCAAAACCGCAGAACATCCCCCAAGGGTTCACCCGATGCACAGGTTCAAAGTTTTGCCTTCCTGAACCGGCAGCTGGAAACCGTATCGGAGCAGGATGCACAACTGGTGCCTGGAACGGCGAGACAATGGCTGATCACCGGCAACAATTCTCTGGACCAGCTCATGATCGTTCCCTCAGGCGGACAGATGCTGATTTATCTTTACCATTATGATACGGCTGCAACAGCTCTCCGGCCCCGAATGCTCAGTATCCTTCCCGGCCATATTCCACCCTCCCGTTTTCTGCTGGTAAGATCTCCGGATCATACAAAAATTCTCCTGCTTGGCTTCGAGATGGAAGAAACCGAAAATATGACCCTTCATGCAATGCTCTTTAATGAGCAATGGGACCTGACCTATCAAAAGACGATCTCCAACGCGCCGCTCACGCAGCCATTTATTCAGGAAGACGAGACAAGCTTCCCGGCCGAAAATTTTGACAACTTTCCTTTGAAACTGACCAATGAGGGGGAATGTCTGATGGTGTACAAGTCCTGCATCAGCCGGAACCATGCACTGCTCCGGATTTCACCTGATGGCAATCAGTATCAGTTCCGTGAAATTCCGGTATCAGGTATTTACAGGAATGAAGACATTGCCGTGTCACTGAACGACGAGACACTGCAGATAGGCTTTCTCTCATCATACAGGGGTTCTACGCTCAAAAATGTGCAGGCCTGCAGTTACCGGATTTCAGAAGGAAAATTTGAATTCGACACTTCTTACCGGTTTAACACCACCGCGCGGGATATAAAAAATAAAAATCTTTTTCATGAGCGTTTCATTTCCGTTCCCGGTGCCGGATTTATGTTATTGAAAGAATACGGAAAGCCCTTTTCATTCAGCAGTCCCTCCATGCCTCCGATGAATCCATGGGAAACAGCGTATATGCTGACCAATTATGCGGAGTCTCCCGGAGAAGTAAAATCCGGTTATGCCTGGCAGGCGGGACTTTCTCCTCTCCCCCTGATTCGTAATCCGGGCGACCTGAGTATATTTTATTTTCCCGGGAATTCCGGCGACAGCGTATGGAGCGCTGCTTTGCAGGCAGAGCAGAAAGCGGAGGAGAATAATCCTGAGTTGTCTTATTTAATGATCCCGGCAAATCAGAAGCTTTATATTTTCTATAACAGCCTCGATGGATTCACGGATCCGCTGGCCACGGGCACGGCACTTAATCTCAAAGGACGGTCGGCAGACGATCCCATTGTATTCTGGAAAGTCAACCGGCGTTTGAATTTCCAGCAGGCCCACCGGATCTCAGCCGGTGAAATCGCATTGCCCTATCAGCAAAATAATCTGCACGGTTTTGCGCTGATCAGACTTTGATCTGTTAGCAGTGATGGTTGGGTTGGCTTCAGCTATCAAATTCGCGCGGTAAGTACATTAACTTTCTGAACATTGGCTGTTATTCAGACTTATGACCATCGAACGGGTTCCATCTGTCAGTGCACCCTGTCTCTCCTGTTTTTAACTTCTCTCCAGGTGGTTAGTATAATGCCCTGATCCTGCAATGCTTTTTTAAAAGCCGGATTCATCATGGCAAGCATGTCACCTTTTCTGGTCGGGCCACTGTCGCTTATATATTTGAATTCAGGTCCCGTGTCGGTGCAATGCATGATCATCATGGTGAGGCCCGGCTGAAGGGTTTTTAATGCCTCTATATATTTTGCCGTTTTATAGTCATCCAGTTTTTTATCGTCGTTGGCGATATCGGCCGGTATCACCCAGCCGTAGCTGAAATTGTGCAGGTCATCAAGAACCGGAAGTCCGGCCGCCCAAACCTGTTTTCCCAATAAACGCAGTTGCTGCACTGTTGCATCCGGGAAATGCTCCTCTTCCTGGATCAGTTTATCAGATCCGCCAGGCAGCATCACGGGAATGTGGTTTGACATGCCGAGTTTTAAATAACGCATGAGGAATTGCGGTGAACCGTAAACCGTTCCCATATGGGTGTCGAGATGCGTGGGTTCAAAACCCATGGCGCGCGCTCTTGCGAGTTGGGCCTTCATTTCAATTTCCACTTCGTCGGCACTTGCATGATTCACTACATCCATTACCTCAGGCCAGAGATCACCGGTGCTGTCAACCAGTCCCGGTACTGCGGATCTCCCTGCGAGCGGTCCCCAGCGGTAAGCCACCCATTCGGAGGTAAGGGTCAGATGAAGACCCGCATCAATTTGCGGGTTTGTCTTTAAAAACCGCACAAAATCGGGCACCCAGGGGCAGGGCATCATGACGCTGACAGAGGTGGAAGCACCCTTAGTGAGGGCATTTTCAGCACCCCGGTTGGAGTCGAAACACATACCGGCATCGTCCACATGGAGAATCAGCACCCGGGCTCCTTTCGGATACCCCAGGCGTTCGGCATAGGTACTGTCCTGGGCCATAAGGCCTGAAAATGTGAATAACCCTATTAAAATCAGCAGATTAGATAGAAAATGGCGCATAGTTATAAAATTAGGCTTGCTCGTAACCTGGCCAGTATGGCCGTAGTCTTATCCTAAAAATAACCGAAAATGACATTCATCAAGCTTTTTTCACCATCTATACATATTATTATGCCATTCATACTACTATGTTTTGCATAGTACATACTAAAACCATTATCTTTGTATTGTCAATCAAATCAAACCAACCATTAAAAAATAAGAAAATGAAAAAGAGAATCCTGTTTTTAAGCATCGCCCTCGCAAGTCTTTCCGCATTCAGCTATGCCGCAGACGCACCCGTAGGCAAGAACGTTTTGTATTCTTTCAACAAAGAATTTTCCAAAGCCCATGACGTAAAATGGGAAAGCCGCAAAGCCTTTATTAAAGCCAGTTTCACCCAGGACAATAAAGTGCGCTACGCATACTTCAACAACGCCGGTGACCTGATTGCCGTAACACGTTTCATTACAGCAGCCGATCTTCCAAAAGAATTGGGCAGCCCCCTTCAAAAATCATATGCCTCCTACTGGATCAGCGACCTTTTTGAAGTCGAAACTGCAAATGGCTACGATTATTATGTTACCATTCAGAACGCCGACGAAACCGTGATCCTGAAATCAGAAGGAGCCGCAGGATGGCAGTTTTACAAAAAAGAAATCAAGGATGCCGAATAAAAATCCGGCTACCCCGAAATAAAAAAGGAAAGATCTCTCAAGGATCTTTCCTTTTCTTTTAATCCCAACGCAGATTCTCTAATTTCTATAAGAACCTGCCAAAATTTATATAAGAACCTGCCAAAAAATTACAACGCTCCGAGCTGCTTCAGATATTTTTCAGAATTCGCCTTCACAGGCGCCGCAGGGTTCAGGCTCAGTGATTTTTTAAAATTGATAATCGCATTCTTTTTATCACCTGCAAGTGCATAAGCCTCTCCCAGGCTGTCCCATGTATTGGCACTTTCCGGATGTCTTTCCACATTTGTTTTAAATACTGCAATGGCTTTATCGAACTGGTTTGCACCTAACAGCGTATAACCATAGTTATTCAGTTCCGTTTCAGTTGCCTTCGCCATGGCATCCTTCATCACTTTTTCTGCTTCCGTATGATTTCCGGTCGAATCCAGAAGGGCTGCCTGCAGGGAAAGTGTTGTATAGTTCGGATTCATCTGAACGGCCTGATTTGCCCACTTCAGACCCTGCGCAAAATCAACACCGTTTAACTGGGAATAACGGGCCGCGCTGATATATCCGCTCGGCGTGAAACCCACGGAGGTCTTCAGTTCATCCGCTGCATTGGCCATCACGATCTGGTCAACCGCATATTCAATCTTCACCGGAAACTGTTTCTTCTCCCAGGTAAGTACGAGATCGGCGGAATTCTTGGTAAGGTTTTCAAATGTGTAGGTAAGCCGCTCTGTGGAATATGGCAGGTCCCTGACCTGGATTTTTTCACGCATCTCATCATTCTTTGCATCATACCAGAAACTGCCCCAGTAACGATTGTCTTTCGAAAGAATAACCTCTCCGCTGTTGTCCTGGTTGATCACAAAAAATAAACCATACTGGCCCGCGGGAACTTTATGTCCCTGCACCGTGGCCGCATGGGAAAATGTGATAACCGTATTTTCATTGGCGCCCGCACGCCAGGGATCATCGTTTCCGGCTCCGTATCCCGGTTGTTTGTTCCATCCATAAGGAACCAGTTTTCCCCAGATTTCGCGGCCGTTTACAGCCGGGCGGGAATAATTTACATTGACGGTGGATATGCCAATGGTTTGCGTAACATTCGCGGCGGGGCTGGGCACACGGGGTGAAGTCACCTGGGCTCCCGCAGCCAGACTGCAAACGAGCAGTCCCAGGGTTAATCCCCTGCGAATAATTAATTGCTTAGTCATAATGGTGTTTTTTGTAGTGAAGCGATAAATTAAGTTAGGACATTGCCTCACCCTTTACAATCGAACTGTCGGAACGGCCATTGCCCGTTTTGAGGCCTGTATAAAGAAGGGTGAGCGGTAAGGGTTAACCCTTTTGGATCCTGCCTTAACAGGAAAGAAACAGGTTGTCATGTCAAAAAAAATTATATTTATGGCCTTACGAGCCTTTTAAGCCGGTCGTCCGTTCCTCTGCAGACAAGATCACCCGTTCCTTCTTCTGATTTAACATTAAAAACAACATACCATGCAACAGTCCAGGTTAACCAGCCTGTCCTCTTTGGCAGCGCTGTTATTTTTATTTGCTTCCTGCAGCGGAGGCGGCTCTGAAAAAACAACTGCCACGGATACCGCAATGGCCGATACCACCGCCAACACGCCTGCGGTAGTAAATACCATCGTTACGACGCCGATGAATATGGTAATTGTCATCAGTAAAATTGGCGACTATGCCAAATGGAAAGCAGCCTATGACGGTCATGATACGGCGCGTGTTTCGCACGGCCTGCATAACTATGTTATCGGCCGGGGCATGAAGGATTCTACTATGGTGCTGGTCGCTCTGAAAGCGGATGACACCGCAAAAGCCATGGCTTTTGCAAAGGATCCCGGGCTTAAAGCTGCTATGCAAAAGGGTGGCGTCATGGGCAAACCGAATATCTCCTTTGTCACTGCTACCTGGCAGGATACAGCCACCATCGACACACGGCTTCGCTCGATGACGACCTTTGCGGTCAAAGACTGGGATGCCTGGGTTAAGTCCTTTGAAGATGGCAAACAAGAAAGGAAGGACAATGGAATCACCGACCGGGTTATCGGCCACGACCTCAAAAACAAGAACAACGTAGCCCTGGTTACCGCAGTCAGTGATACTGCCAAAGCGTTCGCATATTATGGTTCCGACGCATTGAAGAAAAGAAGGGCAGCCGGTGGTGTAATCGGTGAACCGAAAAGATTTCTATTCCGTATTGTGCAACGCTATTAGAAACTGAATTTTGACTTTTTATTTAAAAACCAAATACAGCACAGCCGCCAGAGTTCCGCCAATAAAAGGCCCCAGAACAGGAATCCAGCTATAGGACCAGTCAGAACCGGATTTGCCTTTCATGGGTAGCATGGAATGCATAATGCGCGGACCCAGGTCCCTGGCCGGATTGATCGCATACCCGGTGGTACCACCAAGTGACAATCCGATTGACCAGACTAAAAAAGCCACGGGCAGGGCACCGATCGATCCAAGGCCGATCTTGGTCCTGCTGTCAGGAATTTCTGCTCCCGTGATATAGAACACGGTGAAGACCAGTACAAAAGTCCCTATTACCTCACTTATAATATTAGGTATAGTATCACGTATGGATGGTCGCGTGGAAAAGGCTGCCAGCTGCAATCCGGGATCGGTTGTACGGTTGAAATGATCGCGATACATCAGCCATACAAGAAATGTCCCGGCCATGGCGCCCAGCATCTGTGCGGTCATATAGGGAAGCACGGAACTCCAGTTAAGCTTTCCTGCAATGGCCATGGCAAGGGTTACCGCAGGGTTCAGGTGCGCACCGCTGTATGGCGTTGCGATCACCACGCCGACATACACCGCCAGCGCCCATCCGGTTGTGATTACGATCCAGCCGCTTCCATTCCCTTTGGTGTCTTTTAGTACTACATTGGCAACGACGCCGTTTCCAAGCAGAATCAATGCCGCCGTTCCAACCAGTTCAGCAATAAAAGGTGTCATTCATTGTTGGGTTTATAGTTTAGTTAATGGTATATAGTTTATGGTTTATGGTGGATCGTTGATCGTGTATCGTGTATCGTTTGTCGTAGATCGTTTATCGTCCGTCAACTGTCAACCGTCAACCGTCAACCGTTTCCCGGCCAACGGCAAACGGCCAACGGCCAACGGCAAACGGCCAACGGCAAACGGCCAACGATTCAAACCATACACCATAAACCATATACCATACACCATCAAAACGCCCTCGCCGCCTGCACGGCGCGCTTCCAGGATTCGATCTGTGACTGTAGGCCGGGCGCTGCATCAGGATTAAATTCCCGGTCCGATTTCCACCATTGCGCAATCTCCGCGCTGTCTTTCCAGAACCCCGTGCAGAGCCCCGCCAGAAAAGCAGCACCCATCGCGGTGGTCTCCGTAATCTTCGGCCTTATTACGCGGCAATTAAGAAGGTCTGCCTGGAACTGCATAAGGAGGTTGTTCGCTGTCGCTCCTCCGTCCACGCGCAATTCACGGATGGTGAGTCCTGCATCCGCCTCCATGGCTTTTAACACATCCATCGTCTGGAAGGCAATGGACTCTACGGCGGCGCGCGCAATATGTGCGGCCTTTGTTCCCCTGGTAAGCCCTACCATCGTGCCGCGGGCATCAGGGTCCCAGTACGGTGCGCCAAGGCCCGCAAAGGCCGGAACAAAATAAACCCCGTCCGTATCCTTCACCTGGTTGGCAAGCAGTTCAACGTCTGCAGAATTCCGGATAATGCCGAGGCCGTCGCGCAGCCACTGCACCACCGCACCCGCAATGAAAATACTTCCTTCAAATGCATATTGAATCTGCCCGTTGAGTTTCCAGGCAACGGTCGTCAGCAGGTTGTTTTTCGATTCCACAAACTGGTCGCCGATATTCATCAGCATGAAACATCCTGTTCCGTAAGTGTTTTTTACCATGCCCTTGTCGAGGCACATCTGACCGAACAGCGCGGCATGCTGGTCACCGGCCATACCGGTAATGGGAATTTCTTCGGAGAAAATACTGCTTTCCGTAACACCATAATGAGCGCTGGATTCCTTTACCTCCGGCAGAACAGACGCAGGCACATCAAATATTTTCAACAATTCCGGATCCCACTGTTGGTCGCGGATATTGTACAACATGGTTCGGGACGCATTGGTAATATCGGTGGCGTGGACCTTTCCTCCGGTAAACTTCCAGACCAGCCAGGAATCCACCGTTCCGAAAGCCAGCCTGCCTTCGGATGCTTTTTTTACTGCACCCGGCACCTGGTCAAGTATCCAGCGCAGTTTGGATCCCGAGAAATAAGCGTCTATCACCAGTCCGGTTTTGGACCTGATTTTATCTGCATGTCCCGCCTGTTTGAGCTGCTCACAAAAAGGAGCCGTACGCCGGTCCTGCCATACAATGGCATTGTATATCGGTTCACCCGTCTCCCGGTCCCATACGATAGTAGTTTCCCGCTGGTTCGTAATTCCAATGGCGGCAATTTCGGAAACGGGAATGCCGGCTTTCAGCCTTGCTTCGGATGCCACGGAAGCCTGCGTCGTCCAGATCTCGAGGGGATCATGTTCCACCCATCCCGGGCGCGGGAAAATCTGTGTAAACTCTTTCTGGGCAACAGAGACAATTCGTCCGGAATGATCGAAGAGAATGGCGCGTGAGCTGGTCGTACCCTGATCAAGGGCAAGAATGTATTTTTTCATGTAGCAAGGCCGTTATAAAGTGCAGCAACCTTTCCGAAAGATAATACTTGTTCTTTTTCCCATGACTCGTCTTTTTTCAGTTCGGAGGCCATAAGCCGGGCCACAACCGGTGCTGCTTCGATCGAAGCAGAAGCATCCAGGAAGAGGGCGCGGGTCCGGCGGGCCAGCACATCTTCAATCGTCCTCGCCAGTTCAAAGCGTGTTGCCCAGATCACTTCAGCCTGAATATAAGGCAGACGCGGATGAAGCTTCTCTTTCCAGTGCGGGTGTTCTTTTCCGAGGGCCCATATTTTCTGCGCGTCGGTCCCATAAACGGATAAAGGATCCGTCCATTCCACCGATTCACGGTAACCGTGCAGCGGCAGATTGCGCGTCAGTGATTTTTTCTTTGTCAGATTTCCTGTCTCCGCTGCACGATCTACCGTTTCCTCAGCCATCTGACGATAGGTGGTCCACTTTCCCCCGGTTACAGTAATGAGGCTGGATGATGAAACAATAATCTTATGCGATCTGGAAATTTCCTTTGTCTTCTGTTCATCTTTTTGCGGCGCGGCGAGCGGCCGCAGGCCCGCAAAAACAGAGCGGATATCTTTTCGCTCAGGTTTGACCACAAAGTAAGTCGCGAGTGAATCAAGTATAAACTGAATTTCTTCTTCCTTTGCCCTCGGTTCAAGATCGTGGGCATTCAGCGGCGTATCGGTGGTGCCCACCAGCATGCGGTCATGCCAGGGAATGGCAAACAGCACGCGTCCGTCTGAAGTCTTTGGGATCATGATGGCATCGCGGGAATTTAAAAAAGACAGGTCAAAGACAAGGTGGATTCCCTGGCTGGGTCTTACAAGCAGTGGCGAGCCCGGCTTATCCATCATCAACAGTTCATCCACAAAAACTCCGGTGGCATTGATGACTGCTTTTGATCTCAGGTTGTAGGATTTTCCCGTTTCCAGGTCCGTTGCCCTGACTCCGCAAACCTTATATCCGTCTTTCAATAGTCCGTTTACCTTAAAATAATTCAGCTGGGTGGCTCCCTGTTCTTCCGCCGTCCACGCGATACTGACAGCCAGCCTGGCGTCGTCGAATTGTCCGTCGTGGTAGATCACGCCGGCTTTCAGGCCTTCCTGCCGCAGGTTCGGCATACGACGGATCACCTCTGCGCGCGAAATCAGGAGCGACCTGCCCAGACTTTTTTTCCCCGCCAGAAGATCATAAAGTGACAGTCCTACGGAATAAAAAATACTGCTCCACCAGCTGTAACAGGGGATAATAAAAAC
>Ga0068860_100008135_pt1 | contig 10442 bp, 8 predicted proteins | sample KBSSwiS32_FD_66597 | JGI IMG/M metagenome (GOLD analysis project Ga0068860, IMG submission 66597) | Switchgrass rhizosphere microbial communities from Kellogg Biological Station, Michigan, USA - KBS Switchgrass S3-2 | ecosystem: Host-associated > Plants > Roots > Rhizosphere > Soil ...
GATTCGAGGCCCCAGGCGCCGAAGGTCTCGGTCAACAACGTGCGCGTGCCATAGAACACGTCGTCCGGGGCGAGCACGTGATCGCCCGGCGCGAGCGCCTGGAGCAGCGTCGCGGTGGCCGCCGAGCCGGTCGCGAACGCCGCCGCCGTAGTGCCCCCTTCCAAAGCGGCCAGGCAGTGCTCGAGGTCGCTGCGGTTCGGCTGGCTCTCGCGCGAATAAATGTGACCCTTGGGATAGCTGCCGTCCTCCGCCCGCTCGAACGTCGTGGCGAGATGGAGCGACGCGGAGACCCCGCCCGAGGCGGGCTCGATCCGGCGTCCGGCGTGAATGGCGAGGGTTTCGATGCGCATCGGAGGCTCCCGGAGATTTCTCCATCTTATGTTTTTCGGCGGTCCGCTGAAGGGGGCGAATTGCGTTTACAGGCCGCGGAGCCGGTGCTAGGGTCGCCCCGGTTTTGCGTCACCCCACTCCCCTCGTTTCGGAGGTCTTTCATGCGCCGATCGGTCCGGCTCGGTCTCGTTTTGCTCTTCGCCGCTCGTTTCGCTCACGCCGACGCGCCCCAGCCGGCGACCCTGCTCGGATTCTCGACCGAGCGCTCGACCGCCGAGCGGGCCATCGAGCAGCAGTTGGACCAGGGACTCCACGCCGAGGACCAGCGCGCCTGGATGAAGCGGCTTTCCGCCCATCCGCACCATCTCGGCTCGCCCTACGGCAAGCAGAACGCCGAATTCATCGCCGAGCTCTACCGCTCGTTCGGTTTCGACACCCGGATCGAGGAGTTCCGCGTCCTCTTCCCGACTCCGAAGCTGCGGAAGTTGGAGCTGGTGGCGCCCACTTCTTTTACCGCCTCGCTCGCCGAGCCCGCGATTCCGGGCGATTCGACCTCCGGCCAGACGGCCGAGATGCTGCCGCCCTACAACGTCTACTCGATCGACGGCGACGCCACGGCTGAGCTGGTCTACGTCAATTACGGCATCCCCTCGGACTACGACGAGTTGGAGCGGCGCGGCATCGACGTCAAAGGCAAGATCGTGATCGCCCGCTACGGCCACTCCTGGCGCGGCATCAAGCCGAAGGTCGCGGCGGAGCACGGCGCGCTCGCCTGCATTCTCTACTCCGATCCTGCGGACGACGGCTACGCCCAGGGTGATGTCTACCCCAAGGGCGGCTGGCGCAGCGACCACGCGGTCCAGCGCGGCTCGGTGGCCGACGCTCCCTTGCGTTCCGGCGATCCGCTCACCCCCGGAATCGGCGCCACGGCCGACGCGCCGAGGATCGCCATCAAGGACGCGGTGACGCTCACCAAGATCCCCGTTCTGCCGATCTCCTATGCCGATGCGCTGCCGCTGCTCCGCGCGATCGGCGGGCCGGTCGCTCCCGAGTCGTATCGAGGCGGCCTGCCGATCACCTATCACCTGGGCCCCGGGCCGGCGAAGGTCCACCTGGCGCTCGCCTTCAACTGGGACATGGCCACGGCGTACGACGTGATCGCGACGCTCCGCGGCGCCGAGCTGCCCGACCAGTGGGTGATCCGCGGCAACCACCACGACGCCTGGGTTCACGGCGCGAGCGATCCGCTCTCGGGCCAGGTCGCGATGCTGGCCGAAGCGAAAGCGATCGGCGCGCTCGCCAAAACCGGCTGGAAACCACGGCGGACGATCGTCTACGCCTCCTGGGACGGCGAAGAGCCGGGGCTGCTCGGTTCGACCGAGTGGGCCGAGACCCACGCCGACGAGCTGCGCGCCAAGGCGGTGGCCTACATCAACAGCGACAGCAACGCGCGCGGCTTCCTCGGCCTCGGCGGCTCGCATTCGCTGGAAGCGTTCCTGAACGACGTCGCCCGCGACGTGGTCGATCCGGAAAAAGGGGTGAGCGTCCTTGAGCGGACCCGCGCCAACCAGCGCGTGACCGGTTCGGCGGACGAAAAGCGCGAGGCGCGCGACCGGGCGAACCTGCGGATCAACGCCCTCGGCTCCGGCTCGGATTTCACCCCGTTCCTACAGCACTTGGGCGTCGCGTCGGTCGACGTGGGCTACGGCGGCGAGGAGGAGTACGGCCAGTACCACACGGCCTACGACAGCTTCGACCACTTCGTCCGCTTCGTCGATCCCGACGGTGCCTACGGCGTGACGCTCGCCCAGACGGGAGGACGAATCATCCTGCGGCTCGCCCAGGCGGACGTGCTGCCGTTCGAGTTCACCGGCTTTGCCGACAACGTCTCGCGCTACGCCGACCAGGTGCGCGAGCTGGCCGACAACCTGCGCACCGAAACGGAAGATCAGAGCCGCTTGATCGCCGACGGCAGCTACGCCCAGGCGTTCGATCCGCGCCATACCTACGTGCTGCCCAAGGCCAAAGACCCGGTGCCCTTCCTCAACTTCGCGCCGCTCCAGAACGCGGTCGCCGCGGTGCAAAAAAGCGCCAAAGCCTTTTCCACCGCCGCCGCGGATCGCGCCCGGTCCGGCCGCCCCTACGAAGCGGCCGAGCTTCAAAACCTCGGCCAGTTGCTGATCGGCAGCGAACGCGCCCTCACCCGACCGGAAGGGCTGCCCGGCCGCCCCTGGTACGTCCACCAGATCTACGCCCCCGGCTTCTACACCGGCTACGGCGTCAAAACCCTACCGGGAGTACGAGAAGCGATCGAAGCCCGCCGCTGGGACGAAGCCGCCCGCGAAGTCGAGAAAGTGGCGGAAACGTTGCGCGGCTACGCCGCGCAAATCGACAAGGCGACGGCGGCTTTGGGGGGACGGTAGGGCAGGCTACTAGTAAGGCTTCTGGGTGTTCAGCGAAGGAAGCGGCAGGAAGTGCTTGAGGTTCGTGGTGTACAGGGGGACAGCCAGACGGACGGCGACCGAGGCGATCATGGCGTCCTGGAGTTGGACGCCATGACTCAGGTGAAACCGCGCGGTTTGGCGCATGGCCCAGCGGTTGTCGTCTTCGGTAGGGTGCTCGACGTGAAACTGTCGAAGGAGTCGGATCGCTTGGGCGCGTCGGGCTCCGTCGCGCGCTCCCTGAACCGTCTCCATCCAAACCACGGGAGTGATCGCGATTCGGCGGCGCCCTTGCCTCTCGAACCACTCCCTGGCCGGTTGGAAGCCACGAAGCAGGTCGATCAGGACGGAGGTGTCGAGAACCGCGTCGCTCACCAGGAGTAACGCGGAGAGGCCGCGCGAAGGTGCTCGACGTATTCGGCGCCGCTCGGAATCTCGCGATCCTCAGCCCAGGCCCCGATCTCCGGCGAGGCGGCGATCTCGGCTGCGGTCAGGCCTGCGCCGCGAAGGTCTTCCTCAGTCAACTCAAGGGGTTCCTCGGGTAGCGGCTCCAAAGTCACAATGACGGGGCTGCGCAGCACATTCGACGGCAACTCGACGTGAAGCTGTCCGTCCTCTGTGACTTCTCCTTCGAATCTCAGCGCGGTCGCGGTCTTCATGGCCGGTTCTCCAAGGCTTAGGTTACCACTGTCGCAAGAAGGAGCCCTACCCTCACCCGAACCGCTCCACCCGCCGGCTCTTGAACCAGGCTTCGAGCAGGCGGACCTCGCCGTTCTCTAAGGGCCAGGTTTTTTCCTCGTGGAAGTGGCCGAGGAGGAGGACGTCGTGCCCTTCGGCGAGGCGGCGCTGGGCGAAGGCGCGGATGGCGGCTTCGGGGAGGGCGGCTCGGTGTTTGAAGTTGGTGTTCGCGAGCCGGCGGTCGGTGGAGGTGACCATGCGGTGGGCGAGGCGGCGGGGGAGGGTGCGCAGCGCCAGCTCGACGGGCAGGCTCTTGGACAGCCGCCGCCAGGTCCGGTACTGCCAGTCGCTATCGTTCAGGCCGTCGCCGTGGACCGCGAGATAGCGGACTCCCCCGGCTTCGAACGAGGTTTCGAGGCCGATCGAGTCGAACGCGTCGCGGTAGGGGCTCTTGCTCAGGAAGAAGTCCCGATTCCCTTCGATGTAGTCGATCCGCAACCCCTGACGCCGAAGCTCGCGCAGGGCCGCTACGAACCGCGCGATCTCGGGCGTCTCGAAGCGCGGCAGCCCTACCCAGGCCTGGAAGATGTCGCCGAGCAGGATCAGGCGCTCGACCCCCTCGGCGGGGAGTTGGGCGAGCTGATCGAGCATCGGCTCGATCGGTCCGCCGGGACCCCCGAGATGAGAGTCCGCGATGACCGCGACGCGTTCGCCCGAGGCGGCTCGTGGCGCCATCAGACGATCGACAGCTTCGGCCTTGCCGCGACCTGACGCTCGGCCTCGGCGTAGACGGCCTCGGCGACCTGGCGGAACGCCTGGGCATGCGGCCCGTCGGGCGCGGCGACCGAGATTGGAATTCCCGCGTCGCCCCCTTCTACGATCGCCGGGTCGAGCGGGATCGAACCGAGCAGCTCGACGCCGAGCAGCTCGGCCGTGCGCTTGCCGCCGTCCTTCCTGAAGATGTGGGTCGACTCGCCGCAATGCGGGCAGACGAAGACCGACATGTTCTCGACGATCCCGATCACTGGCACGTTCACCTTGCGGAACATCGCGAGCCCTTTCCGGGCGTCGATCAGCGCCACGTCCTGCGGCGTCGTGACGATCACCGCGCCCGAAAGCGGCACCTTCTGGGTCACCGTGAGCTGGGCGTCGCCGGTTCCCGGCGGCATGTCGAGGATCATCACGTCGAGATCGCCCCACTCGACGTCGCCGAGCATCTGCTCGATCGCCCGCATGACCATCGGACCGCGCCAGATGACGGGCGTGTCGATGTCGAGCAGGAATCCGAGCGACATGACGCGGATGCCGTGCTTTTCGAACGGCAGAATGCGATTGCCGTCCAGGCGCGGTCGCTCGTCGATCCCGAACATCATCGGCACCGAAGGGCCGTAGATGTCGACGTCGAGCAGGCCGACCCGGTGCCCGAGCTGGCCGAGCGCCACGGCAAGGTTTGCCGCGACGGTCGATTTGCCAACCCCGCCTTTGCCGCTCGCGACGGCGACGACATGCCGCACGCCGGGGATCAACCCCGGGTCTTGCGCCACGGCCCGCTGGGCCGATTCCTCGCGGCTCGGGGCGCGTTGGAAGTGGAGATGCACTTCGACCTGCTCGACTTCGGGCAAGGTGCGGACCTCGCGCTCGACGTCGGCCCGGACCCCTTCCGCCGCCTCGGGCTTCTGGGTCGCCATCTGGAGGTCGATCGTCACCTGGCCGGATGTTGCCTTGACGTTCTGGACGAAGCCGAAGGAGACGATGTCCCGGCTCATGCCGGGGAACTTGACGCGCTTGAGTGCGTCCCAAACGCGGGATTCGAGGTCGCTCATGAAGATTTAGATCCTCTCGGACGTTGACGCACAGACCGGTGCGAGACGGACCCTACAACAGGGGAGCGCTGCGCGGGCTTCCCCAAGAAAAAAAGCGCCCGGGCCTTGGAGCCCGGGCGCCTTGGGTTGCGGCGTCGAATCTAGGGTAGGCCCTAGAAGCGGAAGCCCACCGAAACGCGGAAGGTGCGCCGGTTCTGGAAGCCCAGAGGAGCGATCGCCTTGCCGAAGTTCGGTCCCTTCTGCCAGTGGACGCCTTCGACCGGAGTCGAGGTGTAGGGGTTGAACGTCTGGCACCGTCCCGGAGTACCGCCCGCACCGGCCTGGCTGCAGGAGGTGGCGCCCGTGTTGGCCGCCGTGAACACCGTCTGATCGATTCCGAGCGTGTCGTTGGTGTCGATGTTCTCGGCGTTGAACAGGTTGGTGACCTCGGGGGAAACGAACAGCTCGGCTTTGCCGATCCGGAAACTGTAGTTCAGCGAGATGTCGGTGCGCAGGATGTTGTCGGTCCGGAACGCGTCGCGCGCGGTGAAGAAGTAGCCTACGCGGGTCGGCGGGGTCTTGTATCCCGGGTTCGCTTTGATCGTGCTGTTGATCACGATGTTCTGCGATGCACCGTACGGCAGGCCGGTCTGGAAGCTCTGGAACAGGCTGAGGTTCAGCTGCTGGTGGCCCGCGTCGATCAGGTGGTAGACGCCGTAGAGGGCCGCCTTATGCCGCTGATCGGAGGAGAGGTCGCCTTTCGGACGGTTCCAGCTCGCATCCTTGTACTCGGGGTAGGTGAGGTCGCCGGTGACCGGACCGCTTGCGCGGGTCTCACCGTCGAAATTGCCTTCGAGTCGCGAGATCGTCCAGTTGCCGCCGAGGTCGAGTTTCTTGACCACGCGCCACTGGAACTGCGCCTGCAAGCCGTTGTAGGTACGCTCGAACGCCGAGCTGTTGTTCTCGATCAGCTGCAGGTCGAGAAGGCTGCCGTTGGTCGGGTTCGGGATCGTGCCGGTCGTCAGGTTGCCCCGGGTGACGTAGAAGTCGCCGAAATCGCGATGGATCGCGGTGACGCGGACGACGCCCTTGCCGGCGAACTGCTTGGAAAAGCCGAGCGAGTACTCTTCGGCGTTCGGCGAGTTGAGCGAGCCGCGGATGATCTGGTTGCCGCCGGGGATCGAAACGCCGATCAACGGCAGGTTCCCGGTCGCGCCGCCGTTGGCGTTGAACCAGTTGAACAGGGTGGTGAGCGCCGCGGCCGGATCGGCCGGGTTGGCGGGGTTGCCGGTGTTGACGGTCGGACCGCCGTAGGCCCACTGGAAGGTCGCCGGGGCGCCGGCCGTCGAGGTCGAGTCGGCGACGCTGTTGGCGATGCCCGCGACGTACTTGCCGTAGCTGGCGTTCAAGATCCAGCTGCCGTCGCCCTTCGGATCCCAGGTTGCCGCAAGGCGCGGCGAGAAGTTCGAGTCGCTCGCCACCTTGCGCCCCTGGGCGTTCTTGCCGTCGTTCTGGTCGTAGCGCACGCCGACGTTGAAGCTCAGGCGGTCGTTGAAGCGCCACGAGTCGTTGGCGAAGAACGAGTTGGTCTTGAAGCTCGTGCCCTGGGTGGTCTGGAAAATCGGGTTGAACTGGATGACGGTGTTGCCGTCGAACACCGGGAAGATGTTCGCGCCGCGGATGATCGCGCCGCTGCCGAAGACCCGATAGTCGCTACCCGACTGGTGGTTGTCGGACGCGCGGATGTCCTCGAACGAGTCGTAGCCGCCGACCAGCTCATGGGTGCCGGCTCCACCGGTCGACAGGAAGTAGGAGAGCTTGCCCAGGTAGTTCTTGTTGTTCCGGTCCTCGGGGCGGCAGATGCCGCAGAAAGTCGGCGACCAATAGCGGGCGTTGCCGCGCGATTGGTCGAGCAGCAGCGTGCCCTGGATCAGATCCTGAGTCGGCGCGCCGGAGCCGATGAACTGGAACGTGCGCTCGTTGTACTGGGCGGTGACGTAGAGGCGATCGGTGAGGACGCCGCTGTAGCTCACGGCCTTCAGCTCTTGCGGCAGCTCGCGGTTGACCAGGCTGCGCTGGTCGAGGATCGCGCCGAAGAAGTTCCCCTCTTCCTTGCGCTCGATCTTGATGTACGAGCCGATCAGCGTGTGCTTCGCGGTCGGCGAGATCGTCAACTTGCCCTCGTAGCGCTGCTCGTCGTTGACCTGGGCGAAGGGGATCGAGGTGGGCGCCGTGGTCTGGGCCGAGAGCTCCTGGTTGACGTCGCGGCCGGCGCCGAAGAACCAGATCTTGTCCTTGAGGATCGGTCCGCCGAGCGTCGCTTCGTAGGTGGGGATGATCTTGTCGTTCGGATTGGCCTCGACGAAGTTGCTCGCGCCGTCCGACCGTACGGTTCCCTTGCTCACCTTCGGGGTCCAATCCTGGTTGCGCAGGGTCGAGCGGAGCGAACCGGAGAACTGGTTGCCGCCCGACTTGGTGATCACGTTGACCACGCCGCCGGTAAACCGGCCGTATTCGGCGGAGATCGAGCCGGTCGAGGTGGTGGTCTCTTGGACCGCGTCCTCGATGAACAGCGGGAACGCCTGGCCGCGGATGTTCTCGTTCGCGACCACGCCGTTGATCAGGAACAGGTTCTCGAACGACGGCGCGCCCGAGATCACGATGCTCTGTTGGCCGGTCGCGCCGCTCTTGCCCGGGCCCGAGGTGCTGACGCCCGGCATGAGGCCGACGATCTCGTCGACGGTGCGGCCGGTCGGCAGCTCGTCGACCAGGGTCTTCGAGAACGTGACCGCGCTCTCGGAGCCCTGCGAGATCACTTCGAGCTGGCCGGTGACCACGATCTCTTCGGCGATCGCCGCGACCGCGAGGGTGACGTCGAGCACGCTCGCCTGGGCAGCGCCGAGGCGGACCGAGCGGGTCGCCGTCTCCAACCCCTCAAGGGCGAAGGTGACGGTGTACTCGCCGGCCGGCAGGGCGGGGAAGAGATAGTCGCCGTTGGCGGTGGAAGTCGTCGCACGCTCCCCTTGGAGGTTCGGCGACGTGGCCGTGACGAGCACGCCGGAAAGCGGCTGCCCCTCGTTGGAAATGCGGCCCGAAAGCTTCGCGGTTGGATTGCCCTGCGCCCAGCTCGCGGTCGCGAGCAAAGCAAAGAGCAGAAAAGCGGTAATGCTCTTTTGTTTCATGATCCCGTGCCTCCTGTCCAAAGTTCAGCGCCTAGATGGCGGAGAGAAGTCGCTCGGCCTTGAAAGTCCGGAGGGACAGCACACGCGGGGATACGCCGCTAGTGGGCCAAGACCGAATAGGAAAAACTACCCCGACTCTAGAGGAAGTCAGGCGGCGGCTCAAGGGATTTGGTTCGAATGGGGGAAGGCGGGGAGAAACCGGCCGGACGAGAGGAGGGCGGCGGATCTGCCGCCCTCCTGCGCACCTGTCTTTCAGCTTTCGGCTTAGCGCTCGGAAATCGGCACGAAACTCCGCTCGGTCGCCCCGGTGTAGATCTGGCGCGGGCGGTTGATCCGGGCGCCTTCGGCGCGCATTTCCTTCAAGTGGGCGATCCAGCCGGGGAGTCGGCCGAGCGCGAACATGACGGTGAACATGTTTGTCGGGATGCCCATCGCGCGGTAGATGATGCCGCTGTAGAAATCGACGTTCGGGTAGAGCTTGCGCTCGACGAAGAACGGATCGTGCAGGGCGACCTCTTCGAGGTTCTTCGCGATCTCCAGCAGCGGGTCGTTGACGCCCAGCTCGGCGAGCACCTCGTCGCACGAGTGCTTCAAAATTTTGGCGCGCGGATCGAAATTTTTGTATACCCGATGGCCGAAGCCCATCAGGCGGAACCCCGACGCCTTGTCCTTCGCCATGTCCACGTACTTCTGGTAATTGCCGCCGTCGGCCTGGATGTGCTCCAGCATCTCGATCACGGCCTGGTTGGCACCCCCGTGGAGCGGTCCCCAGAGCGCGCAGATGCCGGCCGAGACCGAGGCGAACAGGTTCGCCTGGGAGCTGCCGACCATCCGCACGGTCGAGGTCGAGCAGTTCTGCTCGTGATCGGCGTGCAAAATCAACAACAGGTTGAGCGCCCGTTCGAGCACCGGCGAAGGCGTGTAGGGCTCGGACGGCACGGCGAACATCATGTGCAGGAAGTTCGCGCAGTAGGACAGGTCGTTGCGCGGATACATGAACGGCTGGCCGATGCTCTTCTTGTACGAGAACGCGGCGATCGTCTTCGCCTTGGCGAGCAGCCGGATCACGTTCAGGTCGAAGTTCTTGTCGCTCTCGCTGTCGCGATAGTAGGTCGAGAGCGACGCGACCATCGCCGACAGGATCGCCATCGGGTGGGCGCTCGCCGGGAAGCTCTCGAAGAACTTCTTCATGTCCTCGTGGATCAGGCTGTGCTTGGTCAACCGCTCGCGGAACTCCGCCTGCTCGGCGGCGCTCGGCAAATGGCCGTTGATCAATAGGTAGCTGATCTCGGTGAACTGCGAATGGCCGGCGATTTGCTCGATCGGATAGCCGCGATAGCGCAAGATCCCTTCGTCGCCGTCGATGAAGGTGATTTCGCTTTCGCACGCCCCGGTATTGCCGTATCCCGGATCGAGGGTGATGTAGCCGCTGCGGGCGCGCAGCTGGCTGATGTCGATCGCCTTTTCGCCTTCCGAACCGACGACGACGGGCAGTGAATATTCGGTTCCGTCGAGGATCAAGCGGGCGGGCGCGTGCTTTTCGGCCGCCGGCGTCTCCTCGATCATCAGACTTGTGCTTTCCGGAGACATGGGATCCATTCCTCTCCTCGACGACGGTCAAGGACGATTATGCTACGTCGACATCCTACTCCCGCTCCGATCTCCCTGCAAGAAACCTGCAAGGAAAAATCGACGCCGCGGTAGTGGGTCAGGCAAGCCTCCTCGCTCCTTCGGGCGCCTTCGGCGGCGGCCAGTCGCTGTGGGGCTTGCCTGACCCACTACCGCCATCAAGATTTCCCCTCCTACAGCTCCCGCAGCGCCGTCGCGATCGGCAGCCGGGCGGCGCGGATCGCCGGAAAGAACCCGCCGACCAGACCCATCACGAGCGCGTAGGCGATCGCCACGGCGAGCAGGCGCGGCGTCACCGCGAAAGCGAACGCCACCTGGCTGAAGCTCTGCCAGTTGATGGTCGCCGCCTGGTAGCCGTTGAACGCGAGATATGCGAGGCC
>Ga0068860_100008138_pt1 | contig 10437 bp, 8 predicted proteins | sample KBSSwiS32_FD_66597 | JGI IMG/M metagenome (GOLD analysis project Ga0068860, IMG submission 66597) | Switchgrass rhizosphere microbial communities from Kellogg Biological Station, Michigan, USA - KBS Switchgrass S3-2 | ecosystem: Host-associated > Plants > Roots > Rhizosphere > Soil ...
TCCCGTTACCGACACTACGGCGCTGGTCAGCTTGCGTTTCTCCTGCGTAGCATAGCCGACCCCTACTATTACGACTTCTCCTTCCACAGCAGATATGGTGAGCGCAACATTTATTGCCTCGCCGGCAGACGAGACCCTGACCTGCTGCGTGTGGTAACCTATCGAAGAGAGCTCGAGCACATCCCCGGCGCTTGCGTCGATCTCGAACTCCCCGTTGTCATTCGTTATTACTGTCTTCTTCGTTGATTTGTTTACGACGGTGACGGCGCCCAAAGGCTTTCCCCCCTCGCCCGTAACCTTCCCCCTGACCCGGGCGGCCACAGGCAAGGGCGGCTCCATTACCCTGACAGACTCAGGTATCTTTTCTTTGACAACGATCGTTCCACCCATTTGTACAAATGAAAATGGCTGACCCGCAAAGCATAGGTTCAATACATCCGCCACTTCCATGTTCTTTACGTGCAGGTCGACCTTGCCCGCCCGTTTGACGACCTCCATGTCATACACGAAATCCAGTCCCGTCTGCCGGTTGATCTCTTTAAATACCTGCTGCAGCGAAACGTTCTTTTTGGAGATAGTGACTGTCTGGGCATTGCCGCTTAAGGCATACGCCTGGACACTTGCCGAAAGGATGAGCGCGATGGTTAGCTTCATACTCATAAGCATTTTGGTCCGGCAATCGATCCACCATTGGCAGGGATTGCCATCAAGTAAAAGTTTCATACTTTTGCTTAGTTTTTGGTTAGAAATTATTTGGTTACAGAATCCTATAATAGACAACCAAAACATTTACCGGAGGTGGTCTCAACACTTCCGGTTTCTTTTTGGCTGTTGTTCACAATGATAAGGCGCCGACGGTGGGTCCGCCCGCGCTTATTTAGACACGATGATCTTCCGCCCCTCTACCTTGAATCGCACCTTGCCCGCTATCTCAAAATAATCCAGCAGCTGCCTTATATCTTCCTTCCTGGACACAATACCGCCAAGACGCGTATCCTCCGGAACGTCTTGATATTCGACATCCACATCATACCATCGTGCTATCTGCCGCATGATGGTCTTTATGTCCGCATTATTGAAATGGAATTTCCCGTTCTTCCAGGCCACCACCTCTTCCAGGTCTACATCCGTATTCAAATGGAAGGCCCCATCCTCCTTCCAGACCACCTGCTGCCCGGGCGTTATAGCATACTTTTCCCCGCCCTTCGATACGCTTACGCTTCCTTCCAGCAGCGTGGTGGCGATCTTCCCTTCCTCTCCATAAGCCATTACATTAAAGTGAGTGCCCAATACCTCCACCTCGACATCCTTGACTTCAGCCATAAAAGGCATGGACGGATTTTTGGCTATTTCAAAATATGCTTCACCCGAAACCTCTACTACCCGCCTGTTCCCCGCAAAAGCCACAGGGAACTTTATAGAGGAAGTTGCGTTGAGCCATACCCTGGTCCCATCGGGTAATACCACCTGGAACTGGCCGCCCCTTGGTGTAGTGATCGTATTATATATCATTTCACCATCGCCCGCTTTATTTGGGTCATAGACTATTTTCCCATCCTTGATCTTGATGCTCGTATTCCCCTGTTGCGCCATCCTGCCGGCGCCGGAACTGTCCAGGTCGACTACGGTGCCATCCGCCAGCGTTAAGGTGGCCTTGTCTTTGCCAGGCGCCACCGGCAGGTGCTTGGCTGCAAGCGCTTTCTGTTCCGTTGCAGCAGCCCCTATTCTCACCGCCGTCTGATGATATAATAACAGCCCGAAAGCAATGATTACGGCTGCCGCGACACTACGCCATACTATCTTTTTATAAGAACGCCGCTCCGGCACAGCCGCTTTTTCGGCGTTGATCCGCTCCTTTAATGCCTGGAAGATCTCCTCACGCAATACTTCCGTCCGCCCGGTATCGGTCACCACTACCTTCTCTTCATCATCCTTCCATCTATCGTACCATTGATGCAATTGCTCCTCTTCAGCGGGGGACGCCTCACCGGCCAAAAATTTTTCCGCCAGGGATGCCAACAGTTGCGCTTTGTTAATGCTCACAATAGATGTTTTATACCCTAATGAGTGTTTGGCGTGCAGCTTACCCTTAGTCCTTTAAAAAAAAATTTCGGAAATTTTCAAAACAGCAGGCAGGAAATGGCCTCTCCCAATTTCCCTCTTATGATCTTCAACGCTTTAGTAAGATGGGCCTCCGCAGTTTTAGGTGAGATATGAAGGTCCTCCGCTACTTGCGCCAGGGGTTGGTCAAGCAGCTTGTTCTTGATAAAGACCAACCGGCATTTTTCCGGCAGCCGGGAGGATAATTTTGAAATTTTTTCCAGCAGCATTTTGTTTTCCAGCAGCTCGGACAACACTGCGGACAGGGTCTGGCTCCTGGCCTCCTCTTTCAGTTTTTCAATCTGTCTTTTTTTCCGGGCGATGCTGGCATAAACAGCGTAGCGGGTCATAGCAGCCACATAGGCGGGGAAAGATGCGATGGAAAGTGATTTTCGCTCGGCCCACAGGACAAAGAAGACTTCCTGTACGATCTCCCTCGCATCCGCATCGGATTTGAGGTGCTTGTGTGCCAGAAAATAGAGCTTTTGCCAATACCGGTCGTATAGCTCAGTATAGGCCAGCTCATCGTCTTTTCTTACATAAGCAAACAGATCGTTATCATCAAGAGTGCTGTACACTTCAATATTTACGCTCTGCTAAGTTGCTAAAAAAAATCTGGATCAACCAAAATATATTATAAAAGAATCAATTCTCACTAAAACAATACTCCATATCCGCTGCCTTTTGCCGCACATCCCCACATTGAAAACATTCCCCAAATGGATGTCTCTTTTCAACCATGGATAAGATCCCATCCTTATAAGCGAATACCTTACAATGTGTCTTTCCCGCAATATCTTTCAACAATAGGTCACCTCTGTTTTCGATCTCCGGTATAACGATCGCCTGTACACAAAGCCGGTTGGCATACCAGGCAATCGCCTCCTGGAGATGGCCGCTTTTACAAATATGAATTTTGACTGTATTGCTTGGCATGCATTGTTCTATCGTCGTCTTTAAGTCGCTCATATGGAGCATATCCTTTACAAATCGATGAGGCTCGACACCGGAGATCTCCCGGCCGGAGGCTCTTCGCCCAAAAAAAGAGGACAGGATAGTAGGTTTGACGATATCGAGTAGATGTATCACACAGAACCTGCGGTCCGCCAAACGGATAGCTATTTTAATCGCTTCGTCGTCCTTCGATGGAAGATCGACGAGCACAAGCACATTGATAAATTGCCCAAACATGACTTCTATTTATACGCCATCTAATTTAGCCACGTTTATTAGAGCAGGGTTAAAACTGAATTAGAAAGTAAACTTATCACCTTCATTTAACCGGTGATTAACAACCTTAATATATAACTAATAATTCTTATCTTCGTCCGCACGGGATAGCACATCCCTTACCATGAACCCTTCCTGGCCAGGTCAACCATTCCGCGAGCCATTATTTAATCCCAGGACAACCAACTGAACAACTGCTTATATCGATGCCGGCTGAACCTTCACATATGGAACAGGCCCTTTTACAACGCCTCGCAGAGGGCGACGAATCCGCCTTTGCCACCCTCAACGGAGATATCCGGCACACCATTTCGGCCGGCCAGACGCCCTCTGTCCCTGCAAAAGTTTCTCACCTCCGCCCTCGCCGCCGCACCTTCTTCGCCCGCCCCCTCGCCACCGCCGCCATCCTCATCCTCCTGGCCGGCGCCGCCGCCTATATCTGGCGGCAGTACGCCATCACCGCAAAAAAGCAGGTCGCCGCCACGCCCAACGCCCCCGGCAACGACGCCCCTCCAGGCCACGAAGGCGCCATCCTGACTATTGCCAACTGGCAGGAGGTAGTGCTCGACAGCCTCCACGACGGCACGGTGACCACACAAGGAGAAGCAACAGTATCCATAAAGAACGGACAGCTCGCCTATGCTTCCAGGGAGATCAGGGGAGTCTGTGGCGCCGAATTTGGCCCGCTCTTCAATACCCTGACCACACCCAAAGGCAGACAGTACCGATTCACCCTCCCTGACGGAACTCAGGTCTGGCTCAATGCGGCGTCATCCATCACCTACCCCACCGTCTTTTGCGGAAAGACAAGAGTCGTCACCATTACGGGAGAAGCCTATTTCGAGATAGCAAAGGACCCATTAAGGCCCTTTAACATCAAGGTAAATAATATGGAAGTAGAAGTGCTCGGCACCAATGTCGACATCAATGCCTATTCCGACGAGGGCGCCATAAAGACCACCCTCCTCGAGGGGGGCGTAAAAGTAAAGAGCGCCACATTCGCCGTAGTGCTCCGGCCCGGCGAACAGGCCTCGCTCACCACATCAGCACAGTTAAAGGTTAAGACACATATCAACCTCGAAGAGGTCATGGCATGGAAGAACGGCTACTTCCAGTTCAACGACGCCGACCTCCACACCGTCATGCAGCAGCTCGGGCGCTGGTATAACCTGGAAGTGGTGTATGAGGGGGTCGTGCCCAATGAAAAGTTCGGCGGCAGGCTACCCCGCAATGCCAACGCATCCGAAGTGCTGAAGACCCTGGAACAAACACAGGTCCATTTTCGCATCGAAGGGAACAAGCTGATCGTAATGCCTTAGAACAGCCCATAGAGGCAGCTGATCGGGACAGCCCAATCTCCGGCCCGTTTTTTCTTTATGCAAAACCATGACAGCTGCATCTCATGTATAAATTTGGAATGAGAACAGCTTTTCTAAGAAGGATAGTTTTCAAATATGCTTTTGCGCTTCTTATAACCATTTGCTGTAGGCACTTGCATGGCAGCGCGCAAACACCCTATCCCAACGATCCGGAGATTTCCGACAGTTTGGGCATTCCAAAGGATAGCCTGAAATTTTATTTCCCACAAAACGGTAACCCAGAGAAAGGCTTCTCAGGCAAAGGAGGTTTGTTCAAAGAAAACTGGTACTCGTCTGCATTGTATGCTTTCAAGGAGCCGATTCTGTACAACTATTATTTGAAAAAAGACATTTTCCGTTTCCTATGGCTTCGCTCTTTCCACCGCCCCGTTATTTTTATCCTGACCAGATCCGATGACGAGGTTACACTAACGACTAAGCTCCTGGATCAGCAGCCGGATTTTCTTGAACGCAGATATGATCCCAGAGGATGGGATGGCCTGGAGGGATCATTAAAAGGAAAGACAATTCAAAGGTTTGGGGACTCATTGATAATAGTCCAGGCGGACAGAAAAGCTAAAATTGTTTATACCCACACACAACCATGCACAGTAAAGAACTGGTATGATTTCGAGCAGCTCCTGCAAAAAGCAAATTTTTGGCAGATGTCTGCTACCGATGAGGGAGAAACAGGGTTGGACGGCTCGGAATGGATTATAGAAGGACATCTAAAAAGTAATTACCGGTTTGCAGCGAGATGGTCGCCAAAAGGCGGCTTTAAAACTGCAGGAATTTTTCTTATCAAGCTCAGCGGCCTTGAGGAATCCATCTATTAGACAGCTCCCAACTCTCCGGGTTGACAATTTATTGTTAACTTCAAATATGGGCAATCCCTCCTCCACACAATACGACGCCATCGTCATCGGCTCCGGCATCAGCGGCGGCTGGGCTGCAAAAGAACTTTGCGAGGCCGGTCTAAAGACCCTCGTGCTGGAAAGAGGACGCATGGTCCAACATCTCAAGGACTATCCAACCGCTACCACCGCGCCCTGGCAGCTGCCCCACCGCAATGCACTACCCGCCGCACTCAAAAAAGAGAATCCCGTCGTCAGCCGGTGTTACGCATTTCGAGAAGCCACACAGCATTTCTTTGTAAAAGATCATGAGCATCCCTATATCCAGGAAAAACCCTTCGACTGGATCCGCGGCTACCAGGTCGGAGGGAAATCATTGCTTTGGGCCCGTCAGACACAACGATGGAGCGACTATGAGTTCAATGGTCCCGCACGCGATGGATTTGCTGTCGACTGGCCCATCCGGTATCGCGATCTTGCTCCCTGGTATGATTACGTCGAAAAGTTTGCCGGCATCAGCGGCAATAAGGACGGCATCCCTCAGCTGCCCGACGGCGAATTCCTTCCACCTTTTCAACTCAATGCGGTGGAAAAACACATCCAGACCTCCGTCAGCCAACACTACAACGACCGGCAGGTCATCATCGGACGCTGCGCCCATCTCACTTCACCCCAACAGATCCACCTCGACCAGGGCAGAGGCCAATGCCAGGCCAGGAACATGTGCGATCGCGGTTGTCCCTTCGGCGGCTATTTTAGTTCCAATTCCTCCACCCTTCCCTGGGCAGAAAAGACGGATAATCTCACTATCCGGCCACACTCCGTCGTTCATTCTATTATATATGATGAAAAGACAGGCAAAGCCAGCGGCGTCCGGGTCATCGATGCACAAACAAGGGAGTCATTGACATTTCAGGCCAAGGTCATCTTCGTCAACGCCGCCTGCCTGAATACAAACCTGCTGCTGTTAAATTCTACCTCCACCCGATTCCCACACGGCCTCGGCAACGACAACGGCCTGCTGGGAAGGTATATCGCATTTCATCTCTACAGGGCCAGGGGCAGCGCCACCTTCGATGGTTATGCCGACAGCTATTACTTCGGTCGCCGGCCGACTGCCGCCTTCATTCCCGCCTTCCGGAATATCCACAAACAGGAGATGGATTTCAAAAGAGGATATATGTTGTATTTCGAAGCCTCCAGGGCCGGTTGGTACAGGGGATATGGCGAAGAAGGTATTGGCCCCGGCTACAAGGACGCCGTGGCAGAGCCCGGCGGTTGGCAGATAAGCATCGGCATGCAGGGCGAGACCATCCCAAAATACGAAAACCATGTCCGATTGGACCCCGACAAAAAAGATGAATGGGGCATGCCTCAGCTAATAATATCCGTTAGCTATGACGACAACGACGAAAAAATGGCAAAAGATGCAATGACACAGCAGAAAGAGCTCCTCGAAAAGGCCGGATGCACCAACATCGCCACGAGCGATAGCCACCAGGCGCCCGGTCTCGACATCCATGAAATGGGCGGCGTACGTATGGGCAGGGACCCAAAGACATCCCTGCTCAACGAATGGAATCAATTACATCATTGTAAAAATGTATTTGTCACGGATGGGGCCTGCATGACCTCCACCGGCAATCAAAACCCCTCGCTTACATTTATGGCATTGACCGCACGAGCTGCGCATAATGCTATACAGGAACTGAAAAAAGGGAATATATAAAAGAGCCCGGCGATTGCCAGGGTTTATTCTTCACAGGCACCTGAATTGGCCGTCTTGGACTGTGCATAGGCCACCACCCTTGCTCCACCCGCACTCTTCAAGGCCGGCCACAACCGTCCCGTCAATCGAAAATGCCCGGGATGATTCACGCCAAGCTGCAATTCATAGCCCCGCTTGTCTTTCATGATTTGCGGCAGACGCATCAACCCCGCATTATTAAAAAGCAAATGTAGTCGGTCATACTCAGCGAGGAACTGCCTCGCAAAAGCACCCACAGAGACAGGATCAGCCAGATCCAGCGGAAAAAAGACACGTTTCCAAAAACAGACAACCGCTCCCCAACCAGCGCCAAATTTCGAATGAATAGGTCTTTGTGGTGTCCGCATATTACCTGGAAGCCGGTTTTTCCCAATAATGGAAAAAAAATCATCAACATAATCCCATGGAATTGATCTGAGCTATATCAACTTTATTTTTTAATGTCTTGATTACTCTCAGGTTTTCTCCATAGGCCGGAAGTCATAATCTTGACAAAAGGAAATTTTTTTCCCCTTTTCATCCCTGCGTGGGAATAGTAAGTAATAAAACTTACCAATTCAAATCAGTTTTTTATTTGCTTTTTGACTAGTACGATTGCTCAAATGAAGTGTAATCCAACGGGTAGCAATATATTATTTAACCAAACCGTGAATTATATAATACATTTTAATAATCTTAATCGTACCTTAAATGATGTACCTGATAACCATTAACCCGATGCTTGAATGAGACTCTTCATAAAAAATATGGTGAGTATCCGCTGTAAAATGGTAGTGAAAGCGGCGTTGACAAAAATGAGCCTGAACTTCACCGTTCTGGAGTTTGGAGAAGTACAAATCGAAGAAAAAATATGTGATACACAGCATGATATACTAAAGGTTGCATTGGCCAGGCATGGTCTGGAATTGATAGATGAAAAGGCAGGTATGATCATTGACAAAATAAAGCGGGTCATTGTTGAAATGATTCATTACAATGAAGAACAACCATACGTTAAAAATTCAATATACCTAAGCGAACAATTAAACCTGAACTACACATATATTTCCAATCTTTTTTCAGAAATAAAAGGAATTACTATTGAACAATATATTATAGCTCATAAGATAGAGCGGGCAAAAGAACTACTCATATATAGCGACCTTTCCCTCACAGAAATTGCCTACAGACTCCATTATAGTAGCGTATCGCATCTGTCGAACCAATTTAAAAAAGTTACCGGACTTACACCTTCATGCTTCAAAAAGCTCAAGCATCAAAAATTTGAAGGGCAAGAGATTTTATGAATAACACACTGCAACAAACTTTGCAGCCATTCATTGTGATGGTTTATGCATTCTGATGAAGATTCCTCTCCCCAAATAACCAGACCGTAAATTATACAACATTTCAATTTTAATCCTGTAACAATTACTTTCCCGGGCTTTCTAATTTTAACAATTGCTTCACTATCTAAAAAAATGAAAAATGAAAAGAAAGCTACTACCCGGCGCATTATGCGCCTTACTGTTATTTTTATTACCCTTTACAAATTTGGCGCAGTCTCCCCCTAACTTGCGTTCAACCGCCAGCTTTGCATTGTTTACAGCGGTTGGGGCGTTCTCTAATGTTGGTGCTTCAACAACTGTAACGGGTGATGTGGGAACCAATGTAGGTGCGTTCAGCGCTTTTCCACCTGGAGTATTGATTGGCCAACGTCATGTAGCAGATCCCGCCTCAGCGCAGGCTGCTACGGATGTGGATCTTGCTTATGGCGAGATGAGTACTATAACCTGCGGCAGTGTAATTTCATCAACCTTGGGAGGCGGGCAAACCCTTCTCCCGAACGTTTATTGCGTGGGGGAAGCATCTACCGTTAATGGAGATCTTATTTTAGACGGACAGGGCAATCCCAATTCATTATTCATTTTTAAAATAAATGGAGCTTTAGCTACTACTGTTAATTCTAGAATTATATTGACGAATTCTGCTTCAATATGCAATGTTTACTGGCAGGTAAATGGCCAGGTTGATTTAGGTGATAACTCCCTTTTCCAGGGGACACTCCTGGTAAATGGAGCAATCAACTTATTGGAAGGTGCACAATTGAACGGACGCGCTCTTTCAAAAGCAGGGGCAATCTCTTTACATAATAATATAGTTAACATTAGTTCCCAACCTACTGCATCAATAATTACAGCAAATGGAGCAACAACGTTTTGTGCAGGAGGAAGTGTTACACTCTCAGGAAACACAGGAGGAACATGGAGTACAGGAGCAACAACTCCAACTATTACTGTTACCACCAACGGTGATTATTCCGTAACAAATACAAATGGATGCGGAAGCGTAACATCAAATCATATTATAGTAACTGTGAATCCGAAGCCCACTCCTTCAGTAATTACAGCCGGGGGGCCAACAACATTTTGCGCAGGGGGTAGTGTTACCCTTTCAGGAAATAATGGAGGAATATGGAGTACAGGAGCGACCACTCCAACTATTACTGTTACCACTAGCGGTGATTATTCTGTAACGGATACAAATGGATGCGGAAGCGTAACATCAAATCACATTATGGTAACTGTGAATCCGCAACCCACTCCTTCAGTAATCACAGCCGGGGGGCCAACAACATTTTGCGCAGGGGGTAGTGTTACCCTTTCAGGAAATAATGGAGGAATATGGAGTACAGGAGCGACCACTCCAACAATTACGGTCACAGAGGCTGGTGATTATTCTGTAACCAACACGAATGCATGTGGTACCGTAACCTCTAATCATATTACAGTTACTGTAAACCCATTGCCGGTATGTACGATCGAGGGCAATAGTGCTATTTGCCCGGGTGCGTCAACACAACTTTGTGCACCCGCAGGCGCGGCCTCTTATTTATGGAGCACAGGCGCCACCACAAATTGTATTACCGTTAACGCTGCAGGAACATATAGTGTTACTGTTACCAGTACAGCCGGATGTACTAGTACATGTAGTAAGACAATCACTGTGAGTCAGACACCAGGTTGTCTGATCACCGGCAGCGGCACTATCTGTGATGGTCAGTCAACACAACTTTGTGTACCCGCGGGTGCAATTTCATATTTGTGGAGTACAGGAGCCCTCACAAATTGTATCACCGTTAGCACAC
>Ga0068860_100008143_pt1 | contig 10434 bp, 6 predicted proteins | sample KBSSwiS32_FD_66597 | JGI IMG/M metagenome (GOLD analysis project Ga0068860, IMG submission 66597) | Switchgrass rhizosphere microbial communities from Kellogg Biological Station, Michigan, USA - KBS Switchgrass S3-2 | ecosystem: Host-associated > Plants > Roots > Rhizosphere > Soil ...
CCGATATAAGGGACGAAGATTTGAAGACGGCCTTCCGTGGCACTTAAGGCCGAGGGCGCATCCTCTGCATTTGGCAGAAGAGGACTCGAAGGAAACGACACGCAACCAGCTAATAAGGTGAGCAAGACTAGAAACTTGAATCTCATAGGACCTCCTTCCTGCTTGCGAATGCAGCTCCAATGCCAAAGAATATGGGGAAGATGAGGCCTAAGGCGGGGTGAATTTTCGCTAGAAATAATGTTAAATTAATATTTAAAATCAATAATTTATATAATTTAGTTAAAGTATAAAATTGCCAATGACGCTGGAGGGGTTTTGGTCAATTTAGGAAAGGACCATCTGGTTTTTATTCGTTTAGTTCGAAAATCAGATGTCTATCGCTGGTAATTTTTATTCTTTTACCTTAGGATGCCCGGCCCCATGCAAGACAAGCGACACGACGAACATCCTGAATTATTTCAAAAACTATCCAAGGCCTTGGAAGACGACGAAGATCGTCAAAATTACCTCCACCTGTCCTACCAAGTGTCCTTTTACCCCAAAGTGGGGACCATGCTCATCCGTGTCTTCGAGGGTAAAAAGCTCATCACCCGCTTCGAACACTTTGGCATCCATGCCTTGGGCCTCCATCGTCTTGGAAGTCCCATCAGCGAGCTAGACCCCGACCACCGCAGGTTTGCCCAGCACCTCCTGCGCTTTGCGGTGCTCAATCCCAGCGAGGGCTATTTTTCCATTCCAAAAAAACAAGTTTCATTCTTCCTGGCTCACTTGAGCAAGTTTCGCGATGTTGGCTTTTTTCAAGGCAAACGCAAGGTCCAGTTTTCCGACCATCCTTTGACGCCGATGGTTGAGCTCAGGGAGGAAAACCCTACCGAGGTCCATCTCAGGGCGAGTTTTCAGGAAGAGCATTCCGGCAAGGCCTACCCCTACGATCAAGTTCGAGTCTTCAGCGGACGCCGTTCCTGGGCGCTCTGTGAAGATGTTTTTTTCCCGATCAAGAGCTCTCTGGTGACTCCGCTTTTGGAGGATTTTAACGAATTGGGCGAGCTGACCTTGCGCGGAGCTGAAGCCGCAGATTTTATCCAAGAGTATCTTCCTACCTTGGCCAAAAAACCCGAAGTCCTTCTGCCGGAGGGTTTCAAGCCTCCCGAAGTCCGCCAGGAAAAACCGGAGCTGGCTTACGAGATCGAAGAAGACCGAGTTCAAGACAAGCTCGTCCTCCGCATGCACTTCAATTATGGTGGGCATGTTCTGCCTCCCCACGTGGATGACAAGGACGTGATGGTTCGAGTTCAGAATGGCGAACAGCCCATCTTGATTCGGCGTGACATGGAATTCGAAAAAGACACTCTGCAAAAATACCAAGACCAGGGATTCCACCGCGTCTCCCAGGACCGCTTCGAAACTGGCGGAGAAGCGGCGATGGACTTCGTGACCGAGACTCTTCCAATCCTCAAAAAGGAAGCCAAGGTCACCGGCGAAGACAGCCTCAATCAGTTCCGCCTCTTCGGCGAGCTGGCGCAGGAGCAGATCCGTGCCCGCGCGACGACCAGCGGAATGGATTGGTTGGAAGTCGACCTGGGATTCGAGATTCAGGACGTCGCGATTTCTTACGATATCATCCAGGCGCTTTTGTCCCAGGGTAGGCGGTATTTGCCCGTTCCGGGCAAGGGTTTCGTCAAGATCAATCGGGAGGATCTCTTAGCCCTCGAAGAAAAAATCTTAGAAATCGAAGGAGAGATCAGCGAGGGCGGCAAGCTTCGAGTCGCTCCCTTTCAAGCGGTGTATTTAGACGAATCCTTTGCCATCGATTGGAGCCAAAAACAGGAGCTTGGCGCGATCGTCAAGTCCTTGCGCAATATCAAGGGCGTTCCTAGCAGGCCTTTGCCTCAGAGCTTGGATGCGATCTTGAGGGAGTATCAGCACCACGGTTTCGATTGGCTCCATTTCCTCCATGACCACAATTTCCACGGCATTTTGGCCGATGACATGGGTTTAGGAAAAACCTTGCAGGCCTTGGCCTATCTGCAAGATCGAAAAGAGCGCTTTGGGGCGACTCCCAATCTGGTGTTGGCGCCAACCTCCGTTGTTTTTAACTGGGCGAGTGAGACCAAAAAATTCACGCCCAATCTCAAGACCGTTCTGCTCTATGGCCCGCATCGCAAACACCTCTACAAAGAGATCGCGGATGCGGACGTAGTTTTCACTAGCTATGCCCTGTTTCGCCGCGATGCGGAGATCTTGTCCAAGCACCATTGGCACACGGTCATCTTGGACGAAGCGCAAAACATCAAAAATTATCGCAGCAAGACCGCGCAATTGGTGAAGAAGCTCAAGGCCGACCAGCGTTGGGCCTTGACGGGGACGCCACTCGAAAATCGTCTTTCCGAATTATGGTCGATCTTCGACTTCCTCATGCCGGGATTTTTGGGCAGCTATCCCCACTTCAAGAAAAAATACCAACAACCGATCGAGAACGATCATAGCTCGGCCCATTTAGACCGCTTGCGCCGTCGAATCTATCCCTTCATCTTGCGACGTATCAAGGATGAGGTTGCGAAAGAATTGCCTCCCAAGACCGAGGTCACCCATTTCTGCGAAATGACCCACGACCAAAATAAGGTCTATCACGAGGTCTTGGCAGCTTGCCGAAAACAGGTCTTCCAAGAAGTCGAAAAGCGGGGCTTGGATCGCAGCCATGTCTCCATCCTGACGGCCTTGCTTCGCTTGCGGCAGATTTGCTGCCATCCGGACCTCTTGGGTCCTCAGTTCCAAAAACGCGAGATCGATTCTGGAAAATTAGAGGCCTTCAAAGATTTGCTGAGCGAAGTGATCAGCGAAGGACATCGGGTCTTGGTCTTCAGTCAGTTCGTCGAGATGCTCAATATTTTGAAAAAGTGGTTTGAGAAAGAAAGCATCGCTTTCGAATATCTCGACGGCCGGACGCGGCGCCGTGAGGAGAAGATCAAGAATTTTAACGAGAACAAGGAGATCCCGGTCTTTCTCGTCAGCTTGAGGGCGGGAGGCACTGGTTTGAATTTAACGGGAGCGGATTACGTCATCCACTACGACCCGTGGTGGAATCCCGCCGTGCAAGACCAAGCGACCGACCGAGTCCACCGGATCGGACAGACCAAACATGTTTTCTCTTATAAATTGATCACCAAGGATAGCGTGGAAGAAAAGATCCTGATGCTTCAGGAGAAGAAGCGGGGCTTGGTGAAGGGTTTGCTCAGTTCGGATTCGGCGCTAGGTAAGAAGTTGAGTTACGAGGATCTGGAATATTTGTTTTCATAAAGCCTTAATGGACGATTCTTCTTTCCAACTCCTTTAAGGCTAACTCGCAAGCGGTAATTCGTGCTTCAACTTTGGCATTAGATTCGTGCGAATTTTCATAATCCTTTCTCAATTTTTCCAAATCTTTTCTAATATGACTGCAAACATTAAATAGTGCAGTATATCGATTTTCGATCTGTTGATGAGTTTTTTCGAACTTACGATCAACGTCTTCAAATTCTTTTTTTATATTTTTCCCCAGTTGTGAAAACCACTTTTGTATCTGACGTAGTTGAGTTTTTTCCATAATTCAATCCTTCTATTAGCAATGATGAGTTGAAGCAAGAGGGCATATTAAAGGCAAATGATGCAAGCCAAGTGCCAAAGCCTCTTTTTTATCCAGCCTCGCTGATCATCGTTTTCACTTCCGCTTCCTCGATATCCTTGATCTTCAATCCCCACCTAAAATAATAAAACAAACCAATCAGCGTGATCGGGATCGCCTGCAAGAAGTGAAAGTAAAACCCAATCCCCAGCGCCGTCGCCTTAGGCACGCCTAAATAGCCGTAGGCCAAGACGGCCGCGAATTCGAAAGTACCAATCCCGCTGGGCGCGCTGGGAATCGCCGTGGCCAAATTGATCGCGAGCATGACGAACAAGGTCGGCATGATTCCCAAAGGAATTTCGAAAGCCCTTTGAATAATCCAGAGCATCAGGGCTTGAATCGTCCACGAGGCGAGGGCCAAGAGCGAGAGGTGAAGGAAGGTCAGAGGACGGCGCAGGGCTTGAGAGCCTTCGCCCACGTGGGAGAAGAATTCGATCAAGCGGTAGACCAAGGGATTTCGGTTTTTCCATTTTACCAAATCGGGTTTTTTCTTCCAAAGGATCATCAGCCAAATTTGCACCGCGACCAAAACAGCTCCTGTCACGTAGGCACCCGTTCGGATCCAGAGGGGAAGTTTCAAGAATTCCGCAACGACCAAGAGAATCAAGATCAGGGTATAGCCAGAGAAAAATCTCTCCAATCCGACGGTCGTGAGGACTTGGGTGTAGGGCAGTTTCCACTTTTTGGAGACGAAAGAGGCGCGAAAGAACTCGCCCGCCTTCAGCGGCAGGAGGTTGTTGGCCATGTAGCCGATGTGTTCAACCTCGAACAGGGTCATGAAGGGCAGTGCCTTGAGAGAACGCAATAAATAAGACCAAAGCTGCGCCCGCACTCCCATCAAAAGCAGGTTGAGCGCCACGATCGCTAGGAGAAACCAAGGATGAGGGAGCAAAAATGCCTGTTTGAGTGCCTCGCGGTCCAAGGAGTGGAAACATAGGTAGAGAAAGGTCGCGGAGAGAAGGATCCCGATCGCATTGATAAGAGCTCGTTTTTGTTTGGGGCTCATGGGGCTGGGTGCTTAACCGTCTTTAATCGTGGCGCCAAGATTTTATTTTGTATGGGCCTTAATAGCCCACGGCCTCGGCGGCTGGCATTTCTTCTTGGTATTTCTGGTCCAGGATATCCTCGGGAAGTGGATTTTGGACATATTGATGCAGATTATTTTGGGCAAATATCGCGTGGCGTTTCAAATGGTAGTAGAGAATGCAGTCCATCCCAAAGGCTCGGATGGCCTGGGCATTCTTGAAGAGCAAGGTGAAGAGGGTTTTCCAATAGTATCGACGGCTGCCTTTTTCTCGGACCCCAAAATAATACAGCTGGCGAAAGAGAATGAACAAATCCTGAAAGATGAGCCTCAAGGTCATCTTGTCCGGGGCCGTCTTGGGCCGGAGGCTCATATAAGCCGGCAAAACTCGGCTAAAGAAGTTTTTGGGCGCATAAACTTCGCCGATCAATTCGGAATATCGATTCAAATAATCCCTTTTGGTTATGTCCCCCTTGGGGATGTAGTTGATCCCATCGACGGTTTGTTCCATCGGAGAAAACTTTTCTAAAAGGCGGCCTTCCTTCTTAAGACGGCGTGAGAGTTGGGTGTGGGGCAGGGCCATCAGCAGACCGAGCATGGCAACGCCAATGCCGGATGCCTGAATAAATTCTTTCTGGGCTTCAAAAACTCCCGCCTTTTCTCCGTCAAATCCTAGAATAAAACCTGCGGTGATATGAATTCCGTATTGCCGGATCTTATTCAATTTCTCCAAGGGATTTCCGGCAACATTTTGATACTTTCTCATGGCTTTAAGCAGAACGGGATCCGGAGTCTCGATGCCGATAAATACCATCACCATGTTGCTGTCGGACATGGCTCGAAGCAGATCCTCCTCGTCGGCCAAATTGATGGAGGCCTCCGTGAAAAACTTATAGGAAAAAGGCTGCTTCTTGTTCCAGGCCGCGAGTTCGTGGAGCATCACGACGGCCTTCTTTTTGTTTCCGATAAAATTATCGTCGACGATAAAGACGTATCCCGTGAAACCGAGTTTTTGGATCACGTCCAATTCTCGCAAAATTTGATCCGGATTTTTCGTGCGGGGGACGCGGCCATAGATCTCAATGATGTCGCAAAATTCACATAGGAAAGGGCAGCCGCGGGAAAATTGCACCGCCATCGCGCTGTATTCTTGGATGTCTTCCAAGAGCTCGTAGCGCGGCACTGGCACTGCTTCCATGTCCGTTTTATTGCCGCCCTGATAGGATTTTCCGCGCCGATCCGCTCGGAGGTCGGCAATGAATTCCTGGACGATGTTTTCGATCTCACCGAAGCAGACCCAATCGGCATCGGCCAGGGCCTCTTCAGGAAAGGCATGAGTGTAAGGCCCGCCTACCGCGACTGGTTTTGCCAAACCTTTGGCTTTAGCAATACAGAGGCGATAATCCTCTTTTTGGACGCCCATGAGGCTTAAAAACACCACATCGGCCCACTGCCAGTCTTGTTCGCTTTCTTCGCGAATATTTCGGTCAATCAGGCGTATTTCAAAATCTTGAGGGAGATAGCTGGCAATCGTCAGAAGGCCCAAGGGGGGAAGATTGGATTTACGACGTTCGAATTTCCACTGGGAGTGATTGATATTCCAAAATGTGGCCGTCGGATACTTCGGGTACAACATCAATATTTTCATCGAACCTCTCCCTCCGCCATAGGATGGCATGATTGGGCTAACATATTGTCGCCAAGGACCCAAGGTCATTTAATTTATATAAAATGACGCCAGAAACACAGCTTCCTGGGTTTTTTATGGGGTAAAATCCGCCTTTTTACTTTGGGCTTGTTAGGCTTTGTGCTTAAGTCGCCGCGAAATCCCACATCACCCATCGATGAAAAAGTGAGACTGTATGATGACCTTGGCGATAAGGCGCCTTTTGATTTTTGGCGCATGCGGTATGCTGCTGCTTTTTTGCGGCAAGGTCTGGGCATATTCTTCAGTCACGGTTCCGATCGAGGATCCTGTCTACCGACAATTGGACAAGCTCGCCGCCCACGGCCTGATCACCACCATGATGGAGGGGCAAAGACCTTATGTGCGTGCAGAAATTGCCCGCCTGCTTGCGGAGGCGATGGAAAATTTCTCCAAAAAATTTCCCAACGCCGAAAGTAGTCCTCAGCTCTCCCAAGGATTTTCTGACAAGCAGGATTATGTTCGGGGCATCTTGGACGAACTCAAGGCCGAGTACCAAGATGAACTCATCCAAATCCACGCCCTGGAAGGAGAGGTCCCGCGATGGCAGGGCGCTCCGATCGAACAGGCCTCCGTCGATGTGCTCTACCTTACGGAAGAAAAGGATTCCTTCCCAAGCAACAATGGTCTCGGTGGATTGGGTGCCGGAATTCAGCCCTTAGTCGAAAACCGCGGTGGCAGGCATTACGTCCAGGGTTTCAACTTTGCTTTGGAAAGCGAACATTGGATGAGGTTGGGAAAATATTTCTCCGTTCAAGCCTCGCCACGTTTCCAAATTCAAAGTCCGAGCGAAGGCGACCCCATGGAGAACAAGGTCTTCGTCCAAAGGCTCAACGGACACTTCACTTGGAATAAACTAGACATCGAGATCGGCAGGGATGCGCTCAATTGGGGGCCGACGCCCGAAGGAGGCCTGGCCTTTTCTAACAACGCCAGGCCACTCGATTTCATCAAGCTCTCCAGCGTCAGTCCCTTTCGATATCCATTTTTATTCAAGAAAATTGGTCTCAACGAATGGAGCTTGGTCGTCGCGAATCTAGGGCCCGAGCAGAAATTCAAGAATCCTTGGTTCGTCAGCTATAAGAATTCCAACCGTGGCAATCCTTATTTTGAACTCGGATTTTCCCAAACTTTGATTCTAGGAGGGGAGGGGGCGCCGCCCATAAGTTTCGGACAAGGAGTCGCCGAATTTTTCGGCGCGGGTTCGGGAAACGGCACCAAGAGCAATCGAAATTTCAGCGTGGATTTGCACGGACGAGTTCCAAAATTGCGGGGCTTGCAACTTTACGGGGAATTGTATTTCGAAGATTTTGATTTCAACGCCAATTTGTTGTTCGTCTACGATTTGAGTTATTTGGCCGGCCTTCGCCTGCCGCGCCTCAACGATAGCGGCACGGTGGATCTGCGCCTGGAGTACCGCCATCTTTCTCCTCGCTACGCCCGTAGTCCCGTCTTCACCGATGGCATCACCGAAAACCGATTTTTGATCGGAGATCCCTTGGGACCCGATTCGCAAGGCGTGTTGGCCGAGGTCAACTGGGACATCGATCCCAAGAACCTGCTCAGCATGGGTTTTCAATGGTCGCGGCGGCGTGACGATGCCTTTCTCATCCAATCGCAAAACGGCGACGTCAAAGCGATCGACACCGTCTATCACGGAATCCCGGAGGACCGGTTCTTGGGACGAGTCGGGATCAGGCATCGTTTTAATTCTCACTTGGTGGGCCGATTGGGAGTCGGGATGGAGGGTGTCCAACATTTTGCCTTCCGTCGCAATGACGATAGGCTCAATTGGATGGGAGAAGGCGGATTGACCTTTTATTTTCGACCTTATTTGCAGGTGAAGAGGAGTTCCGGCTTAGAGAAGCATTAAAGCGAGGGGCATTCCGTGGCCAGTGGAGTTGGAGCGGCCTCCGTTGGAGTGGTCCTATCTCCCAAAGCATTTTGAGCACGGCTGCGGCTTGGTCGAACGACCCGTTGGTAGAGGCTGATCTGAGGGTCGAAGATGAATTTCCAAAGCACCCAGGTCCAAGAGCGATAAGATATAAGGCTATCGTAATATTCCGGAGCGATCTTTTTGACCTGCGGCAAGCGAGACCAGGGGACGCGAGTGAAGTCATGGTGCTCATTGTGGAAGCCCATGTTGAAGCAAAGCTTATTCAAGGGGCCGTAATAGGAGTAGGTTTCTTGCTTGCTCTCTTGGAGCACATAATGTTCCTGAATCCAGCGCCCACCGAGCGGGTGAAGGCCGATGCCGAAAAAAGTGGATAGGGCGAGGTAGACCAGTCCCTTGAGGCCCGCAAAGTAGGCGAAGCATCCCAAAAAAACAAATTGGACGATAAAATTAAGAACATACCAACGGTCCCAAAAATCCACCTTCTTGAGCCGAAGCGGCCTCAAAAATCCCTGCACAAAACTAAAAAAGAAAATGGAGAGAAGCTTTTTCCACCAGGAATTGCCCACCCAACGGGCCTCCTGAGGGCCGGCCAAATCCGCGTCGAAGTCGTATTCTGCCTGATTGGTGTGGTGCAGGGTGTGGTATTTGGCGAAGGGGATGGCGCTTGGGACAAATTGACCTAAATTCGAAAAAATTCCGCAGAGGCGATTTCCAACGATGCTTTTAAAAACGAGGTTGTGGGTGCATTCGTGGATAATGACAAAAAGGGCATGATTGGCGACCGCACCTATTAGGTATGAGACTAAGAGAATCACCCACCACGAACTTTGTCTGAGGTAAAATCCTAGCCCGACCTGCAACAGTACCAAAGCCGCGGCATAAAGCGCCGTGATGGGGGTGTAGCCGAACAATTCTTTGATTTCCGGATGAGACTCCTGGATCTCTCTCATCCTTTTGAGATGAGGGTTTCCATAGTCCACACGGATAAAATCAGAGCCAGTCATGGGGTATTCTCCGATTTGACTCTATAACGGCTCTATTGGGGAATGACAAACCTAAAAAGGCCTTTAAGATCCCGCCCCTATTCCCCGAAACGGTGCTTGATAAATTGCTCAAACCTGGTATTTCCAAAAGCTTTTTCACACTCCTCCAGCGAATCAAAGGAAGCCACTTATCATGATAGAAGCCTTCGACCTTCAGCGGCAAAATTTTCAGTCCTTAACGGAACTCCTGCTCGAAAAAAATGCCCTCCATCCCGATCGAAAAGTTTTTAGTTTTTTGACCGAAGGGGATGAGGCGGGGCAGCAATGGACCTATGGTGACCTGACTCGCCAAGCGCAAAAAATAGGCCGCCATTTAATGTCCTTGGGTTTGAGTGGTGAACGGGCTCTTTTACTTTATCCTCCGGGATTAGAATATATCGCGGCCTTCTTTGGCTGCCTGTTTGCCGGATTGGCTGCGGTCCCTGCGTATCCTCCGGATCCCAACCGACTCACTCGTACCCTGCCTCGTTTGCAGGCGATCGTCCGCGATTCGCAGGCCAAAGTCGCGCTCACCACGGGCATGATTTTTTCGATGAAAGATTATATTTTCACCCAAGCGCCCGACTTGGCGGATTTGCAATGGATCGCAAGCGACGAAATCGAGACCGCATCCCTGGAAAATCCAAAATTTCCCGAGGCCAGCCGCAACACTTTGGCCTTTTTGCAATACACCTCAGGATCGACCGGCGAACCGAAGGGTGTGATGCTCAGCCACGGAAATCTCCTCCACAACCTTCATTTGGTTGGAAAGGGATTTGGACTTAGGCTTGGCAACTCGGGGGTTTGTTGGCTTCCTCCTTATCATGATATGGGTTTGATCGGTGGGATCCTGGGGACCATCGCCTGCGGCGGAACTTCCTCTTTGCTCTCGCCGCTCAGCTTTTTGCAAAAGCCCCTGCGTTGGTTGGAAGCGATCTCTAAAGATCGAGCCGAGATCTCGGGTGGGCCTAACTTCGCCTACGAATTATGCCTGCGCAAAGTCACTCCCGCCCAGCGGGATCTCCTGGATTTAAGCTCTTGGCGACTCGCCTATACCGGTGCGGAACCCGTACGGGCGGAAACCCTCGAGCGCTTCGCCGATTATTTTGCGCCTTCCGGTTTTAA
>Ga0068860_100008152_pt1 | contig 10428 bp, 9 predicted proteins | sample KBSSwiS32_FD_66597 | JGI IMG/M metagenome (GOLD analysis project Ga0068860, IMG submission 66597) | Switchgrass rhizosphere microbial communities from Kellogg Biological Station, Michigan, USA - KBS Switchgrass S3-2 | ecosystem: Host-associated > Plants > Roots > Rhizosphere > Soil ...
GATGTTGTTGAAGCCGCCGGCCTTCTGGCCTTTTCCACCTCGGAAATAAATGAGAGCGTCTTCGTTTATCTTGTAGTTGATGTTGGCTTCCCAGGACCAGTAGTTGAAGTCAGCGTTTCCGTCAGCGAAGCAAATCGTGGGCGCGCGCCGAACGGTGGGAGAGATCGTGCAGGCGCCGGCCACGATGTTGGAAGACTGCACCTTGCGGTTTTCTGAGGTGTAGCGCAGCCCGCCGCCGACGGTCACCGCGTCGGTGACGTTGAAATCCAGATGCCCGAAACCGGCCGACGCCCTGTTCTGGGCGGTGCCGATATTCGTGCGGGCGATCCCCGGGACGATGCTGCTGCTCTCGCCGTCTTCCTTGAAATAGAAGCCGCCCAGCAGCCACTCCAGCCGGTCCCCGAACGTAGTCCCGGTAAGTTGCGTTTCGGCGGTCTTCTGCTCCTGGTTCTCGAACAGGTAGACGTCCAAAAGCGGTGTTGGATATCCGTCGCTATCGCTGATCGTGAAGACGCGTTGCTTGTGGAAGGCAAAGACGGTCTTCCAGCTAATCTCGCCAAGGCCGATCGTCGTGTTCAGCGAATAGTCCTGGGACCGCAGCTTATCCAGGGCGGGCGCCCCGGCGACGGACGTGTAGAACCCGACCGGCGGCTGGAATCCAAAGCCGGTCCTGTTGGGGATCGCCGTGTTCGGCGACTGCTTGGCGTAGCCGTTGGAGGCCCTGAGCACGGTTTCCCAGTTCTCGCTCGGGCGGAACAGCAACTGGCCCCGCAGGGCCAACATGTCGCGCGAATTGCCCGAGTTCCCGTTGGTGACGTTGTTGAACAGGCCGTCGCGATCGATCTTGTTGACGCCCAGGCGAAGCGCAAGTCGCTCATCGACGAGGGGGACGTTGAGAATCGCCTCGAAGCGCCGTTGATCGAAATTGCCGACGGCGCCCAGGACGCGCGCCTCGAAATCGTTCTGCGGCTTGACCGTCGACACCAGGATTGCGCCGCCGGTGTTGTTGCGGCCGAACAGCGTCCCTTGGACGCCGCGCAGGATCTGGACCTGCTGCAGGTCGAACAGGTTTGTCACCGTGCCCTGGCTGCGGGCCAGGAACACGTCGTCGATATAGAGCCCGATCGACTGGTCGTTGGTGATGACGGCGTCGCGCGTCGACTGCCCGCGCATCGATGCGGTCATCGCCATGCTGGACCGCGGGTTCTGTTCGACGAGAAGTCCTGGCGTCGTCAGCGCCACGCCGCGCACGTCGGTGACGTTCTGCTGTTCCAGTTGCGCGCTGGACAGGGCGGTCACCGCGACTGGCACGGACTGGATCGCCTCCTCGCGCCGGCGCGCCGTCACGATGACTTCTTCGAGGGTCGCCGCGCCTGTCGTCTGAGCGTGGGCGACGGGTCCTGCCGCCATCATCGTTGCGGTCGCGGACACGCCGCAGACGAGGCCAATGAGCGCCTTCATGCCTGATCCTCCCAAGGCTCTCCCAGGCGGCTGACTTGAGTCGTGTGCGCCGCTCTTAGTCGGGAGCGTTAGTTTTAGCATGTGCATAAAATAGTGCGCCGCGCAAGGCGCAGCTCAAGGGAATTCCCAGATAATTTTTGCGCTTGCTATAATTTTCCCAGCGGACTGAATATGGCCCCGAACGCTCGAAGAGGCCGTCGTGAGGTCAGGTCCCGTCTGCAGCCAATGGGCCGGTCGCAGCTCCGAACAGGATGCCGTCGATGAAGCGCCAGTAGTCCTCGATCAGGCTCGGGTCGTTGGCGGACCGGCCGGTCAGCAGCTCGATCTCGCCGCCGCGTTGGCTGAGCAGGTTCGCGAGCCCGACGATGATGAAGTTCAGGAGATGAGGATCGCCGGTCGGAAGCCGTCCGGCCGCCTGAAGCTGGCCAACGGCGTCCAGCGCATCCTCGAACCGCTTTCCGTAGAACGTCTGGATGATGAACGACAGCCGTGGCGATTTCTGACCGAACTCGATGGTCGTCAGCGCGGCGATCTCAGGCTTTCTCGCCAGGTAATAGAGCAGCCTGCGGACGCGCCTGCGCACCTCGTCGAGCTTGTCCTTCGCATCCGCGACCGCTTTGTCGTTGTCCGCGTGCATTTCATCGAACAACGTGGTGACGGCTTCACGCCACAGCTTTTCCTTGCCGCCGAAATGGTAGTGAACCAGGGGGTCTGGGACGCGGGCCTTGCGTGCGATGGCGCGGATCGACGCGCCCGCATAGCCGTGCTTCGAGAACTCGACCACCGCCGCGGAGAGGATGCGCTTTCGCGTCACCACGGTGCGGGCCTGCGGCGCCCTCGCCGTCGCTCGTGGCTTGAGCGTCGACGCCTTTGCCTGGTTCGCTTTGTTCGCCATGACACCAACTCACCCGCGCGAAAGACCGAAATTGGTCGTGGCCGTGTATCGCGTACAGGGAATGAAAGAAAAATGGAATAGGATTCGTGTCAAACGTCTCATAAATGAGGAATGTGCGGGCACGTACATTGCAATCCAGGTAGGAACTACGGTTATGGGAAGGGACCAGGTAATGGATGCAGAGTATACGGCGACTTCGCGAGACGACGAGTTCCACGTGCTCGACGCAACCGAGTGGTGGATGGTGGAAACCGTCTGGTTCGCCTTCACGATCCCGGAACGGCGCATGAATGGCGTCGTCTATCTGGTGTGTCGCCCGTCGATGGGTGTCTGCGCCCTGCACGTCAACGTCTTCGACGACACCGGCCACGCGCCGCAGAGCCAGCGCTATTGGCGCTCGCTGTGGCAATTGCCCCTGCCCAAGTCGCTGGTCCAATTCGACATGGCGCCGGTCGGTCTCAAATTCGAAGTGCTCGAGCCGCTGACGCGGTACCGCGTGCAGTATGAGGACGGACCGGAGATCGCAGTGGATTTCACCTGGTCGGCCCTGGTCCCGCCCCGCATGGCCGGTCCCGACCATATCGACCAGTTCGGACGGGTCGAAGGTCGTCTGGTCCTGAATGGCGAGACCATCCCGATCGACTGTCTGCAGATGCGCGACCGCTCCTGGAAGCGCCGCTCCGACCTGGAGGGCCGCGTCGGAGGCTACACCTATGGCTTGGCCTCCAAGGACCTCGCCTTCCTGGTCGGCAGTTCGGGCGTCGAGGAGACCAAGGCCGCCGGCGGGGGGTGGATCCTGCGGGACGGGCAGATGCATGACATCGTCGGCGGCGAGCGGCGCATTCTGGCGCGCGGCGACGCCGGCGAGCCGCTTCGCCTCGCGCTTAGTCTCCAGGATCGTGCGGGGCGCACACTCGAGGCGGAGGGCGATTGCGTCGCCCGCGCGGAGATGAACGTCAGCGGCAACATCTTCGCGTGGGACAGCCTGGTCCAATGGCGTTTCGACGGCCAGACCTGCTGGGGCGAGGACCAGGATGTCTGGACGCCGGCGGCGTGGCGCGCTTCGCCGCACGGCGCGAGGCGCAGCCGCGGCTGAGCATCGAATCGGATGATTTGTTGTCCAACCGGCGAAATTTCACTAAGCCGATCCACCACGGGTGTCGGGCTTAAGGAAAGAATTTGGACAATCTGGCCGCCATTCGCCGTCAGCCGCGGTCCGCCGAGACGCGCAAAAGGATCATGCTGGCTGCGATCAAGGTCTTTGGACGCCACGGATTGAGCGGCGCCAGGACGCGCGCCATCGCCGAAGAGGCGGGGGTCAACCACACCCTCCTGTCGTACTACTTCGAATCCAAGGAGCAGCTCTGGCGACAGTGCGCAGAGTCCATCAGCCGTCGCTACGCCGAGCGGCTGGAGACCCAGGTCCGCGCCAACAGCGGAATGGATGGAAAGACCCGGTTGAAGGTTCTGCTGCGCGCAATCGTCGGTGCGGCCGCGGAAAATCCCGAGATCCACCGGTTCATGGTCCGATACGCCCTGGAAGAGTCTGAGCCGGGGGCCGAAGGGGGCAGGGACAATCCGGCGACCTCGTCCTCATCCGCCGTGATCCAGGAAATCATGGCGCTCCAGGAGGAGGGCGTCCTGCCGCGAAACGCCGATCCTTTGATCCTGCAGAGCATCCTCGCCGGCGCCGCCACGCAGATTTTCGTCGGTGCGTCTCGCTTCCAGCAGCGCACGGGTAAGGACACGCACGATCCTGCGGTGTTGAAGGAGTACCTCGAGGCGCTGTTCGGCTGCCTCGTCCACGACTAGGCGTCGCGAACCTCCATCCAGGCCTGGGTGACGACATTCTCGCCGCGCTCCAGCGCCACGGCTTCGATCACCACGCGGTCGCCTTCCCTCCAGGCGCGTGTCAGAACGGTCTCGCCTGGAAAAACGGGCTTCGCGAAGCGCATCCGCACCCGGCGAACCCGCGCGACATCGCCCGCAAGGACGCCATCCACCACCGCCTTGGTGACCACGCCCATCGAACACAAGCCGTGGACGATGGGCCGCTCGAAACCGGCGCGCTTCACGAGCTCCGGGTCGATGTGCAGGAACGCTTTGTCGCCGGACAGCCGGTAGATCTGGGCGATCTGGGGGATCAGCGGAGAGCGGATCTCGACGTCCGGCGCGCGGTCCGGGCGCGCGACGTCGGATTTCGGGGGCGGCGGTCCGCCGAACCCGCCGGCCCCGCGCGCGAACAGCGTCCAGGTGTTCGAGAACAGCAGCCTTCCGGTATCCCGGTCCGCCGTGTCGATCTTGAAGACGATGGCCGCGCCCGAACCGCGATCGTAGACGCCGGTCACCGCCGCCGTGGAGCGGACCCGCGCTGCGACCGGCAAGGGGCCTTCGACGGCGATTTCGTGCTCGCCGTGCACCACGCCGCTCGGGTCGATGTTCAGGTGCGGCGTTCTGACGACCTGCGGCGCCATGCCGAACCCCGCCAGCACCGAGAACGTGGGGAGCACCTTCAACACGTTCTCGTAGGTGTATTCGAGCTCCTTGGGGTCGGTGAACGCCGCGCCAGCTCCAAGTCCCAGGTGGTAGAGGATCACCCGGTCCTCGTCCCATTCGTAGTCGATCGGCTCGAGCTTTGCGGCCATCGCGGCGTCGACGTTGATCGGCATCGGGCTCCCCCTGTAGGGCGGCGAGTTCAGGAGACGTCGGATCCCGTCCCGCAATATCCTTCACCAACTGGAATATAATTTGTCATAAAAAACTCCACATGGTCAAACGGGACGCGCGGCGCGGGTCTCCCTGTGGAGGCGAGGGATTTCGGGCGAACGCTAGGGTTCAGAGTCGGCGGCGGGCCCAGTCGCAGATCAGCGACACCATATTGTTGCGGGCCTCCTCGCAGTCCTCGAAATAGTGCGCGCCGGGAATGAGCTCCAACGACTTGTCTGACGAGCCGATGAAACCATGGATGTCCCGGGCGTCCTGCGGGAACACGCCGGTGTCCGCCATGCCCTGGACCACCAGCGCCGGGATGCTGAACTTTTCCAGATGCGGTCGGCCCTGGCACTTCGACGTTTCGAGGCTCCACATCGACAGCCACGTCTTCAGGCTGTTGGCCCGGGCGAGCGACGGATGCCTGTTCGCCATCGCGGGGTGTCCGCGGTAGCACATGGGCGTCGGCCGGTCGGAGGGATCGATCATCCCATCCATCATCCGAAGGTCGGCCCAGCACCGGTAGAGGGCGAATAGTCGATCGGGGATGCCTGCGTCGTTCAGGCGCCGAAGCTCCGCCTTGGCCCAATCGGTGATGCGCTGGTTCCGGGCGCGCTGGGCGGTGCGATAGGCGACGACGAACGCCTCGGAATAGGGCGGGCCGTGGTCGGGATTGAACGGGTCGAGTTTCGGGTTGGTGGGAACCGGATCCAACTCGTCCACAACCGAGGCGTCCAACCAGTCGGTGAGCACCTCAGGCCGGCCCTGGTGGGCGTTCAGGGAGACGTAGAGGTCGGCTTTTGGAAGCGTCTGCAGCGCTTCGAGTCCTGCGCCCTTCACGAGATGCAGCAAGGTCGGATCGATGGCTTCGCCCTGATAGGCCCCCATCAGCGAGCCGCCGCCCGAGTTGCCCAGGATGATGACCGTCTCCACCCCGGCCTCTTCCCTCAGCCAGCGGACGCCGACGCCGATGTCGATGAGCGCCTGCTCCAGCAGGAACTGGTCCTCAAAGCCGCGATAGCGCGTGTTCCAGCCCAGGAACCCGAAGCCCCGCGCGGCGATGTAGGGCGCGACGTAGTGCTCCGAGAAGTCCGCGTTGTAGTGCGTGGCGATGAACGCCGCAGTCGGGCGGCGCCCGCGCGGCGTCCAGTAGATACCTTGGCAGGGATGCCCTCCGGCCAGCGCCCGCGGCGCGGTGGGCGAGGCGAGACCGAGGAACTGGGTGTCCACCTTTGCGAGCAGGTCGGCCGGGCTTTCCATCGACGCCTCATCTCCTTGTCGCCCTGAACGGTTCTCCGGGGCGCAGCTCAGCCTCTAATTGGCCAGGCCGGTCTTCAGCGCTTTCGCGAGGAAGACGACGCGGTTGACGAGGCCGGGAAGCATCTGGCGGGGCATGCGGTCCGTCAGCTCCGCGCCATCGAACGCCCGCTCCGCGAACGGAACCATCACCTGCTCGGTGGCCACCAGCGTCTGAATGGTCCCCAGGATCTGCCGCAGCGCGAGAAGGCCGCGCAAGCCGCCAGAGGAGGAGATCGACGCGGACATGATCCCCGCCACCTTGCCGCGGAACGCCGGAAGCGGGCCGGGATCGCCCGGGCGGGGCCGCGACGCCCAGTCGATGGCGTTCTTGAGGGCGCCGCTCACGGAGCCGTTGAACTCCGGCGAAGCGATCAGGAAGCCGTCGTGGCCGACGAACAGATTGCGAAGCCGCTCGGCGGTCTCCGGGAACCCCTCCGCCTCGAGATCGGCGTCGTAGAGCGGCAGGTGGAAATCCCTAAGGGCGATCGCGGTGACCTCTGCGCCCGCGTCACGCGCCAGGCCCGAGGCGATGTTGAGCAGACGCTGGTTGTAGGAGCCCACGCGCAGGCTTCCCGAGAAGGCGAGCAGCTTCACCTCTGACATTGGCGCTCCTCTGCGGCCGGCGCCGCGGCCCTATTCGGCGGACTGAAGCGACGGGCTTGCGGCCGATGTGATCAGGCTCTCGTCGTGCACCCCCTCGGCGGTCATCGGCGCGTGCCTGGCGTCGTGCGGCCCGAAGGCGCGGGTCCAGCAAGCGAACTCGAGGCATATCCCGTCCGGGTCGAAGAAATAGACCGACCGCACGAACACGCCGTCGGTCACCTCCGCGCTGACGCCCATGGGCGAGTCGTCGTGGTTCAGGACGCGCGAGACCGCGATGCCTTTGGAGCGCAGCCTGTCGACGTACTCGTCGAACTTCTCCGGCGGCACGTTGAAGGCGATGTGGTTCATCGAGGCGTGGGCGGTCCGGATATCCCCTTCCGTCGGCAGATGACTGGGCGCGGCGACGCCCGGCTGGGCGGGAGGCGCGTCGGGGAACCAGAAGAAGGCGAGCGAGTCGCCGTTGCCGATGTCGAAGAAGAAATGCTGGCCCATGCCGCGCGGCATCTCGATCGTCTTGATCAGCGGCATGCCGAGCACGTCACGGTAGAAGGCGACCGTCTTGGCCATGTCCTTGCACACGAGGGCCAGGTGGTTGACGCCCCGGATGTCGAATTCCCGGTTCTTTTGTCCCATTCGGTCGCCTCCGGTTTTTGGTCCCGGCGGGCTGGAGGCGCCGCCGGCATTTGACGTGGAACGTACCGCTACGGCAGTCGCCCCGCGCCCCGGCTCCTCCGCCGTCGCCACGGGAGCGATTGCTAAGACTTAGGTCTCAAAGTAATTTACGGGGGTCGGTGGGTGCTGTCCAGCGGGGCGAGCCGCCGCGACGGCGGCTGTGCAGCGAACGAAGGCTTTCAGGATCTGACGATGAGCCCACCCAAGGACCTCCGGCCCGAGAGCAGCCTCGGCTTTCAGGTCAGACGGTGCCACAGGGCGTTCGACAGGGTCCTCAACGCGCACCTGAGCCAACGGGCCTCACCAGCGGGTTCTGGTACTTCCTGAGGGCCCTTTGGCAGGAGAGCGGCGCCACTCAGAAGCGTCTCGCCGAGCTCAACAACGTCACCGAACCCACCACCGTCACCACGCTGGGCGCCATGGACCGGCTCGGCCTGATCCGACGCGAACGGAATCCGCAGGACCGGCGCAAGGTGAGCGTCTTCCTGACGCCGCGGGGACAGGCGCTGAAGTCCGAGCTGATGCCTCTCGCCCATCGGATAAACGAGGTCGCCGCGGCGGGCATTTCCCCGGACGAGATTGCGACCTGCCTGAGCGTGCTGAAGCGGATGTCGGAAAACCTCTCGCGCGCCCTGCCGGGTGTCGCCAGGAACACCGTCGAGTGACGGCGATTACCACGGGCGCGACAGAGGCGGGTTGGTGACCGACATGGCGGATTCCCTCATAGGCCGATTGCGCGCGTCCAGGACCTGGGCGGTGACGATGCTGGGCGCGGTGGGAATGCTGGCCGCGGTGGATCGCAACATCCTCTCCGTGCTGCTCGTCCCGATCCAGAATGATCTGAAGGTCAGCGACGGCGCAATGGGGGCGCTGACCGGGACGACGATGGCGCTGGTCTACGCCACTGTGGCCTTGCCCATCGGACGGCTCGCCGACCGGACCGATCGGCGCAAGTTGCTGGCGTTCGCCCTTGCGGCGTGGAGCGTCGCCACGGCGGCCTGCGGCATGGCGGTCAATTTCCTCCAACTGTACCTGGCGCGGCTCGCGGTCGGCGCGGCGGAGTCCGCCCAGCCTCCCGCGACGATGAGCATGATCGGCGACCTCTACCCCGCGGCGCGCCGCGGGGCGGCGATCAGCGTGGTCGTGGTCGGAATGACCATCGGTTTTTCCCTGGGGTCCTTCATCGCCGGCGTGCTCAACGACCACTACGGTTGGCGTGGGGCTGCGCTGGCGGTCGGGCTGCCGGGGTTGCTCTTGGCGCTGCTGTTGCGGTTCACGGTGGCGGAGCCGGTCCGGGGCGGCCAGGACGGCGCCAAACCGACCGAGATTTCGAAGGGGACGTTTCGCCAGCAACTGCGCCAATGCGCGCGCATCCGCACCTTCTACCCCTTGGTGCTGGGCGTGGTCTGCATGAACATGGCCTTCACGGGGTGGCTCGGCTGGGCGCCTGCGTTCCTCATGCGGGTTCATCACCTGAGCGCGACGAAGATGAGCGCGCTGTTCGGGATTGTCGTCGGCGGCGCGGCGCTGGCGAACATGGTGGCGGGCGTGCTTAGCGACAGGCTCGCCAAGCGCGGCGCGCGCTGGCGGCTCTACTACTGCTTCGCCGTCATCGCCTTGGCCGCTCCGGCGCTCGCCGCGTCCAGCCTGGTGACGGGACTGGGCGCGTCCATCGCCTGCCTGCTGTTCTACACCCTCGTTTCCGGGGGGCTGACCACGGTGACGATGGCGACTTACGTGTCTATCGCGCCGCCCCAGATGCGGGCGTTCGTGACCGCCCTGGTGTTCTTTTGCATCGCGGTGTTCGGCGGCGGCAGCGGACCGCTGGTGTTCGGGCTCGTGAACGACGTGGTCAGCAAGACCCACGGCGCCGAGGCGCTTCGCTACACCATGCTGCTGGGCCCGGCGCTGCTGGCGATCGCAGCCGTGCTCTACCTGGTGGCCAGCCGCACGGTCGACGAAGACACGGCCATCGCCGCAGGCGAGGCCTCCGCGACGACGCCCTAGCCGTAGTCTAGCCGGCGGGCGGTTTCGCCCGGTCGCGGGCGACTTCCAGCGGAACAGGTATTCGGCTGTGGGCGGCGAACAGGCGATCCACGGCCGCCGGAATGTCCGCCAGCGTCCAGCCCGTGGGGTGCTCGATCTCCTCGATCGGACCCACCCAGCCGGACAGCGCCAGGTAGCGTCCATAGATCACGAACACCTGGCCGGTGATGCCTCCGCCGGATTCGCTGGCGAGATGGACGACCAGGGGAGAGACCTGCTCGACGGGCATGGCCGCATCACGCTCGGACTGGCCTTCGGCGCCAGGAACGGAGCCGGTGAACCGGGTGGCTCCCCGGGGCGAGATGGCGTTGACGGTGACGTTCGAGCTCTGCAGCTCGCGCGCCATCACCAGGGTCATTCCGACGATGCCGGCCTTGGCGGCCGCGTAGTTGACCTGGCCGGGATTGCCCCAAAGACCGGCTTCCGAGGTGGTGTTGATGATGCGCCCTGCAACGGGACGGCCGGCTTTCCCCTCGCTGCGCCAGTAATGGGCGGCATGGTGCGAGGGCGCGAAGTGGCCCTTCAGGTGGACGCGCACCACCGCGTCGAACTCCGCCTCGCCCATGTTGAAGCTCATCCGGTCCCGGATGATGCCGGCATTGTTCACCAGGACGTCGAGGCGGCCGAAGTTCGCCAGGGCGTCCTCCACCAGCGACTGCGCGCCGGACCAGTCGGCGCAGTCGGCGTAGTTGGCGACCGCCCGGCCGCCCGCGGCCGCGATTTCACGCGCCACCGCCTCGGCG